>OUNO010001451.1_pt1 | contig 21183 bp, 22 predicted proteins | sample 1779811 | NCBI WGS metagenome assembly OUNO01 (sample SAMEA3914804, study PRJEB12502) | metagenome | biome: forest; material: soil | place: Canada | collected 2010-06-25 | depth 0.3 m | reverse complement strand
TCGGCATGAAGCCCTGGACGAAGGCGCTGTAGGTCTCGTTGATCAGCCGCTGCGACTCGGCGGCGATCGTGCCGAACACCAGCGAGCTCTTGCCCGAGCCGGAGACGCCGGTGAACACCGTCAGGCGGCGCTTCGGGATCTCGACGCTGAGGTCCTTGAGGTTGTTGACCCGCGCGCCCCGCACGCGGATCAGGTCGTGGCTATCGGCAACCTGCGGCGCGGTGCTCACCCCGCGAGCGTATCTGCGGGTGATCCAAGCGGGTTGCCCTCGCGCTCGTTCCACACACACAGGTTCTTTGACTAATGAATACTGTTACGCCTATGTGGTTCGACCTGCACGCGCACTACCCGATGCACGTCGTCAGTGACCTCGACGCCGATACGGGGCGCGAGCCGAGTCTGAAGCGGATGCGCAGGGTGCGAAAGCGCCGTGGATTCTGGGGGCGCGTCCAGGGGGTGATCCTCTGGGGCGCGATGAAGCTGGCCAGCGACAGGACGCTCGACAGCGGTCCGCGGATCTCCGTCGAGAGCATGCGGAAAGGCGACGTCCGGCTGGCGATGTCGATGCTGATGCAGGAGTTCACGGAGATCGACCTGACCAAGCGCTACGCGGCGGCGCCCACACCTGACTACTTCCAGGGCCTGGTCGGGGAAATGGAAGAAGTCGAAGCCGAGGTCGGATCCCACGGTGAAGACGTGATCCGCATGGTCAGGAATCGCCGCCAGCTGGACGCCTGCCTGAACAGCAACGCGATCGGCCTGATCCACGCGGTCGAGGGCGGCTACACCCTCGGTGACAGCGACGAGGAAATCGCCGCGAACTGCCGGACTCTCGCCGAGAAAGGCGTCGGCTACGTAACCGTCGCCCACCTCTTCTTCCGTCAGGTCGCGACCAACGCGCCGGCGCTGCCGTTCCTGCCGGACAAGGTCTACAACTTCGTCTTCCCACAGCGCGGCAAAGACCGGCTCACCCCGCGTGGCGAGGCGGTCATCAAGGGCCTGGTCGACAACCGGATCCTGATCGACCTCAGCCACATGGACCCGGGCGGGATCGAGGAGGTCTTCGCCCTGCTCGACAACGAGCTCGACCCGGGGAAGGAGCTCCCGGTCTTCTCCACCCATACCGGCTTCCGCTTCGGCAAGCAGCAGTACATGTGCGACCGCGGGATCGTCGAGAAGATCGCCGAGCGCGACGGCGTCGTCGGCCTGATCATGGCCCAGCACCAGCTCAACGACGGCCTCCGCAAGCACAAGGACTACACCGAAAACCTGGCCGAATCCCTCGAGGTGATCTGCGCCCACATCGACGAGATCGCCGAGATAACCGGCGGCTATGACCACATCGGCCTCGGCTCCGATTTCGACGGCTTCATCAAACCGACGATGGGCGGGATCGAGCAGATGTCGGACCTGGCGACACTCGACGCGGCTTTGCGGGAAAAGTACGGCGACGAGGCGACCGACAAGATGACCTCCGGCAACGCGCTGCGGGTCCTCCGCAAGGCCTGGCCGGAGCCCGCACCGGCATGACCGACCCCACCCCCGCGCCCGACGGCTTCCACCATCCCGGCAGCGAGGCGGAGCTGGTCGCCCTCGTCCAGGCCGCCCACGAGCAGGGGCGCCAACTGCGGGTGCGCGGCGCCTGCCACTCGATCTCGCACGCGATCTACACCGATCCCGAGGGCGGTCGGCGCAACCACGTCGGCCAGCAGTCAGCGCCGGAGGGCGACGGCATCAACGTGATGCTGGATCGCCACCGCGGCTGGCGGGTGCGCGACGAGGGCCGCAAGCTGGTCGAGGCCGACGCCGGCATCCACCTCGGTCGCGATCCCAGCGATCCGACCGGCGGCGCCGACGTCGACGCCAGTCTGCTCGGACAGCTGGCGAGCGAGAAGGGCTGGACGCTGTTCGACACCGGTGGCATCACCCACCAGACGGTCAGCGGCTTCACCGCGACCGGCTCGGCCGGCGGCTCGCTGCAGTTCTCGGCCAACGCCAACATCTGGGGCTTCCGCCTGATCGACGGCCGCGGCGAGGTCCACGAGGTCACCCGCGAGGATGCCGACCCGGACCTCTTCTTCGCGATGTGCCCGAACCTCGGCCTGCTCGGCGTCGTCTCCACCGTCATCTTCGAGTGCATCGACGCGTTCGACGTCGACGGCACCGAGGCGACCGACACGCTGGCCACCTGTCCGGTGGACGTCTTCGGCGACGGCGAGAACGGCCGCCCATCGCTCGCCCAGTTCCTGCGCGAGGCCGAGTTCTCGCGGCTGGAATGGTGGCCCCAGCGCGGCGTCGACCGGATCGTCACCTGGCAGGCCCGCCGCCGCCCCGCCGACCCCAACTTCAAGCCGGTCCCCTACAAGCGCTTCGGGGACGACCCGGAGACGACCCAGCGGCTGATCGGGGTGCTCTACACGATCATCGGCAACCTCAACGACCTCTCGGCGGCGAAGCCGAAGCTCGACGACAGCTTCGACCAGCTCGAAGCTGTGCTGGGCAAGCTCGGGGAGAAAGAGCTCGGGGCGGTCGGCGAGGTCCTGGCCAAGGCTCTGGGGGCAGCGATCGAGTTCGGGGTCGACGCGGCGATCACCGTGCTCGAGCCGATGTCATCGCTGATCGAGCGCGAGCTGCCGGACTTCTTCCCGCGGCTGGTCTCGGCCTTCGTCGAGCTCGACGCCGACAAAGAAGGCGCCGAGCGCGGCAAGCCGCAGGAGTTCAGCGACCGCAGCTGGCGCGGGCTGCCAATGGACAACGGCGTCGACGACGTCCTCGTCCCGGCCGAGTTCACCGAGGCCTGGATCCCGTTGTCGCGCGGCGCCGAGGCGATGCGCCTGCTGCGCGACTACTTCGACGCGCCCCGGGACGACGGCGAGGCGCTGCGACGGACCGGCACCTTCTCATGGGAGTTCTACGCCGCCGTGCCAGAGCGCTTCTGGCTCAACGCCTCCTACAGCGACGGCAAGGACGAGTGGCGCGAGGGCGTCCTGCGCATCGACCCCTACTGGTTCGTCGACAACGAAGAGGACCCGGCGGAAACGATGTTCGCCGGCCTCTGGTCCCTGCTGCGAGATGCCGGCATCCCCTTCCGCCTGCACTGGGGCAAGTTCCAGCCCCCCTACGCCGCAGGCGACCGCACCTGGGTCGATTTCTTCCGCGCCCAGTACCCCCGCTGGGATGACTTCCTCGCCCTCCGCGCCCAGCGCGACCCCAACAACATCTTTCTCACCGACTACTGGCGCAGCCGCTTCGGCCTCTGGGACGAGCCCCGTCCCGCGCCTCAGCCCTGAGCGAAAAGCGAATGGCTACTGCTGTTCGGTGTCCTTGCCGGGGCCGCCGACCAGTTTGTCGTTCCCGCTACCGCCCTTCAAGGTGTCGCGACCGGGACCGCCGAGTAGCTTGTCCGCCCCGGAGCCGCCGCGGAGAATGTCATCTCCGCGACCGCCGTCGATCTTGTCGCTGTCCGCGCCGCCACTCAGCCTGTCCGCGAGGTTGCCGCCGGTGATGGAGTCGAAGCCGAGCCCAGCGTCGAAAATGTTGATGTGACCCGGAGCCCCGATGAACTTGTCACTGGAGTATTCGGTCGGATCGCTCACCTTGGAGATCGCGTGGATCTCGATCGGCCCCTGGCCGCCGCCGAGATCGTCGGGCAGCTGCGAGAAGTCGAAGAGGGTGGAGACGGACGAAGAGGCCTCGATCCGCCTCAAGTCGCGGCAATAGGCAGGGCCGTTGTCGACGAACACGCCACTGACGGTGATCTCGCCGTCGCTCGCGCAGCGGGGGACGATTTTCCCCTCGCCGCCACTAACCGTGAGCACACCGTTGGCGAAGGTGGCGAAGTCGGCATCCGCCCTTGCCGGCATAAGCACCGCAATTGCCAGCGCAAGCGTCGCGGCGATCAGCGCCCAGCAGGATGATCCGCCGTACCGAAGCCGAAGCGTTGTCATCGCTGCCATGAATCAGAGGTTAGACCGGATCGCCGTGGGCCCGAGTTTTTTTCATTTTCTTACCGAAGCTTTGACGCGTGCTCGGCCCTCGCATAGCGTCCAGAAATAATGCGAACCACCGGGATGATCGTGCTTGCCTTGCTCCTGGCGCTGGGCGTCTGCGCCTCGGCGGCGAGCGCCGAGCCTCTCTCGATGACGTTCACCGAATCGCGCGCCAACGTCGGGGTCCAGCTTTCCGACGCAGCCCTGTTCGAGGCGCCCGATGTGGCGCCACTCGAGGCCCAGATCGATCCTGGCAGCGGCTTGATCACGGCGGGTGCCCTGCAGGTTCCTCAGTTCTCGACGCACATCACCGACCCCCTCAACGCCGACGTCAGCGTCGATTTCAATATCGGGATCATCACCGGGAACTTCGTCCCGGGAACCGGCGCGCTCACCCTGGGCGGCGAGGCGGGTGGGACGCTGACGGCCGAAGGAAAGGAATGCATCGTCTCAACGACACCGTCGCCCCTGGTCCTTTCGACCGCGGGGAACAGCGGCGGCACGGCCCCGCGCTTCGGGGCTTCGTTCACCGCGGGACTCACCGGGGCGGGGGCAATCGCCGGACAGTGGACCGACATGAGCGCGGAACCAGCCGTCCCGGGAGTCGGGGTCGCCGTTTGCGAAACCGTTGACGAACGCATCGAAGGGCCCGGGGGCATCTGGCTCGTGCAGAAAGGCGATCTCGTGCCACCTTCGGCGCCACAGCTCACGAGCACCGACCCGGCCTCCCCTGGCTCGGGCGGCACTCCGCGGATCCTTGGCGCCGCCGAGGCGGGGTCGACCGTGCGCGTTTATGCAGGCCCGAACTGCGCGGGCGCGCCGGTCGTCACTGGAAGCGCGGCCAAGCTTGGATCGCCCGGTCTCTCTGTAGCAGTCGCTGAAGGTGCCACCGCCGCCTTCTCGGCAACCGCCACCGACGCAGCCGGCAACACCTCGGCCTGCTCGGCGCCGATCTCGTACACGCGCCTGCAAGTCCCGCCTCCGTGCATCGTCCCGAAGCTGGCCGGCAAGACGCTGGCGCGGGCGAAGGCGGCGCTGACGGCGGCCAACTGCAAGCTGGGCACGGTCCGGAAGCCGAAAAACGGGCCGAAAGGCAAGAAACGACGGGTCCTCGTCGTCAAGTCGTCGAACCCCGCGGCGGGCGCGAGACCGGCCAGCGGCAAGGTCAACCTCACGCTGGGGCCGAAACCCCGAAAAGCACGCCACTAGGAACCGAGGCTCAGGTCCGCTCTCGCAGACGTGCCGTCCACTGCGCATGGCGCCGCCGCAGCTCAGCTTCGTCGAGGTCGGTGCGGCCCAGCGGCTGATAGTTCGGGGCCCAGGACCCGACCAGGTCATCGGACCGAGCGACGGCCCAGCAGTCCCAAAGGCGGATCTCGTCGACCGCCTGGCCGGTTCCCGCCTCGTAGGCCGCGAGGAAATCGTCGGCAATGTGCTCATCGAACAAGAGCACGAGGTCGAGTCGGCACCAGCCCAGGTCGAAGCCACGCGGACCACGCGCCCCGCCCGACCAGTCGACGATGCCGGTGAGCTTGCCGTCCCGCCAGACGACGTTGCCCGACCAGTAATCGAAGTGGACGAGCACCTCCGGCGACGCCACAACCTCTGACCAGCGAGACCGGACTTCCGCCGCCAGCGGGCCGGCCAATATCTCCTGAGAGCTCCCGCTGCGGTCGAACACGTTCGGCAAATCCGCCAGCAGCCCGGTCGGGACCGTGTGCACCGCGGCGAGCGCGCGACCCAACTCGCGCGCCCACTCCCTGGGGTCACTCGGAGTGATGTCCGGCTGACCGTCAAGCCAGCTGACCAAGGAAGTCGGATACTTCGACCAGCGGCCGCTCAGGTCTCCCCCGAGCAGCACCGGGGCCAAGCCGCCGAGTCCGTCGAGCGCCCGCAGCACGTGCTGCTCATGCGAGGGAGCAGGGTCATCCACCGGAAACTGGCGGACGACAACGCTGGTCGCGGGATTCTCGGTATCGACTCTCCAGGTGTCCGCGTGCTGGCCCCCTTCGAGGCGCGCGGCACCCAGGACCACGGCTGACGGACCTGCCAGGCGCCGGACCTCCTCCAGCGCCCCAGGTGAAGGCAGAGCCTCGGACCGGGTCATCGCCGAGACTCTACGCCGGACTCACAGTTGTGAACGCATTTGAGCGGAACCGTTGCCTGCGTGTGACCTGCTGCCTACTTTGGACGAAAGAAACTCGACCAAAGGGAGGTCCCATGAAACAGAGGTCAATTTTCCGTCGTGCGCTGCTGCCGCTGGCGCTCGTGATCGGTGCGTTTTCCGTCGGCGTTCCCGGCGCGCAAGCACTGACGGAACATCATTACGCCGGCAGCCTGGTCGAACCGGGAGTGACCTGGTTTTCCCCGGAAAGCAGCATCGGCACCAGCATCACCGGCAACATCGCGGCCTACGAAGGGGCTGGAACCGTCAACGTCTGCCAGCGCACCTTCGATTTCAGCTCCAACGTGTACCGGGAAGGCTGCGGTAACAACGGCGTCGGCAACGCCCTCAACCTGACACCGTACCTCGGTCATCAGCTCTGGCCCGCGGTAAAGAACAACAGTCCGTTCGCCCACACCATTCAGGGCTGGTACTACACGAGCTGACTCCGGCGATGCGTGGATGCTTGCGATCGTGCGGCGCCGCGCGGCTCGCGACCGCGGGCCTGCTGGTCGCAACCCTCGTTACGGGCTGTGGTCGAGGTGGCGCAGACGCCACCTCGACCGCTGCTCGGCAGGGCGACCCCCTGGCTGAGCGCTTCGCCGTGTTCGCACGGGCCCGCACCGAAAGGGACACGATCCCGAACAGCCTGCTTCCCCGGAGCATCGCCGTCCGGCTTGGCCTCGACCCGGAGACCGCGAGGCGGGCGCGCCTATATAAGGGGAGCCCCGTCTACCTAGCCAGCTCACCGCGCCTGACCTGCACCTTCAGCCGCCGCAACGAGGTTGGAAACTGCTGGCCGAATCCGACCGTGCTGCGGGGCCTGGCAGCGGCGGCTTCGATCTGCGGGCTTGGCAACGAGTCCAACCAGGTCGTCGTCTACGGGCTGCTCCCCGACGGCGCGGAAAGGGTGACCGTGCCCAGCCCGGGCAGGCCGGCAAGCACCGTCCCCGTGATCGGCAACGTCTTCATCGCGACCGTCAGCTCGGAGCCCCCGCTGCCGCAACGGTTCAGCTTCCTCCGCGACGGCAGGCGGTTCAATCGACCGACGGGGATCCCGCCGGAAGTGGCACTCGAGGGCTGCGGCGGGGGCAGGCCGAACCCCCGAAGTGCCGGCTGAAGCTCAGGGGCTATAGGGCCCAAAGAGGCGGGCCAGGCCCTCTCGCGCCTCGGGGCGCAGGCTGAATCGCGCTGCCGGCCGGCCCGGGGTGACGCCGTCGCTCGCCCCCGCGGCTTCGACGACGATGCCGCTGCTCACCAGGGCCTCGAGATGGCGGCGGATCGTCGGCCCGCTCGCCTGACAGCCGCCGATGAGCTCAGCGGCGGTTGTCTCCCTCCTCTCGGCCAGGCAACGGACGAGACCGAGCCGTACGGGGTCGGCGATGCCGTCGAGAAGATCCCTCGGCGCAGTGACAAACGATCCCGAGGCGTCCCCCATCGTGGGGCGAAACTAGTGAGGTACGGCGGAGTCTGCAACGGGCCCGGTAAATTCAAGAACTCTTGAGCATTAGTCCTCTGGCAGCTCGAGGAGGACCACCCAGGAGATCGCGCGAAGTGGCTCCGCGACCCCGTCCTCGAGGCGCTCGGCGCTCTCTTCCCGCACCCGCTCCGACTCTTCCAATGCGCGGCGATGAATTTCCGCCAATTCCTTCCACCCCTGGGAGTCAACGGTTATCCGGCTGGACCCGACACACCAATCGTTGCGGTGGTCGAGCCGATCGCTCTGAAGGGCCAAGGCGGTGTCGGCGGCAGCCTCACGGACAACTCGGAGCGCGGTCCGACGCTTTTGCCGGGGGTCGAGCTTGCCGGTCGCATCGTCGTCTAGCCAACGCGAGCCGGGAGCGACCCGGTAGAAGCGCTCAGTCGTGCCGCGCCTGGCCTCCTCCCCCACGCTTTCGACCAGCCCGCCGGCAATCAGCTTTCGCAGCTGGTCGCCGACAGTGCTTCTCGGTTGCGACAAAATCGCAGCCAGTTCCTTCGCGCTCGCCGGTCGCTCGGTCAGGACCCGGAAGATCGCGTAGCCGACCCGGTGCCCGACCGTCTCCGCCAGCGCCTTGCTGACGCCGGCAACCGCCTCAGATACCTCGTCGGACATGCCCCCCCGAGCCTCGAAATCCTCGCCGAAGTGCGGATGCTAGACGGATTCGCGGTAGGGAGGAAATCGCGCCATAGGATTGTGCCGTGTCATTCACGCTCAAGAACCTCAAGGGAGACCTGGAGGATGTCGGGCCCAACTTCGACGGCGCGCCGGGCCTTGAGTTCCGCCTGGCGACCGCGGCGCTCGAGCTCGAGAAGTCAGGGCTCGGCTATCAGCGCATCCCGCCCAACTATCGCTTTCCGTACGGCCACACGCACAAGAAGCAGGAGGAGGTGTACGTGGTCCTGCGCGGGAGCGGCCGGATGAAGCTCGACGACGAGATCGTCGAGCTCAAGGCATGGGACGCGGTACGCGTCCAGCCCGGCACCTGGCGAGGCTACGAGGCCGGTCCGGAGGGCCTCGAGATCTTCGTCATCGGCGCGCCCAACCTCGGCGAGAATCCGCGTGAAGACGTCGAAGGCCAGCGCGACTGGTGGACTGACTAACCGATGCTGACTCAGCTGGCCGACGGCGTCTGGGTTCGGCAGAGCGAGTGGGTCTGGACCAATTCCATCGTCGTGCGCGGAGAGGATGGGCTGATCCTGGTCGATCCCGGCATCGATGGTTCCGAGTTGAACCAACTCGCCGATGACCTCGACCGGCTCGGCATTCCGGTGGTCGCCGGGTTCTGCACCCATCCCCACTGGGACCACCTGCTCTGGCATCCCCGCTTCGGCGACGTACCGCGCTACGCCACCCCCGCCGCCGCCCACGTTGCCAGTCAAGCCCGAGAGCGGGCGCAGGCGATGGCAGCGGAGAGCGCGTCCGGCATCCCTCTCGACCTGGTCGCGCAAGTCACCCCCCTGCCCGCGGACGGCGGACCGGTGCCGGGCGAGATCATCGAACATCAGGCGCACGCCGTCGGCCACGTCGCGATCCTCCTCGCGGACCGTGGCGTCCTGCTCGCCGGCGACATGTTCTCCGATGTCCTGATCCCGCTCTTCGACCCTCGCCAATCCGATCAGTTGAGCGCCTACGAGACGGCACTCGACCGGGTGGGTGAGGCCGCCAGGCAGGTCGATGTCGTGGTCCCCGGCCACGGCGCCGTCGCCGAAGGTCCCGAGGTGGCGGCCCGCGTCGCCGCCGATCGCGCCTACATCGACGCGCTGCGGCGAGGAGAGGATGCGGTTGACGCGCGTCTGGATGCGGAGTGGCTCTCGGGCCCCCACCAGTCGAACCAGGAACAGGCCCGAGGGCGGTAGGCCCAAACTCCAGTCCAGCCCAAGCGAGGGCAGGCTGAGATTCCGTGGAGCTACCTAGGGAAGGACGACCCTGCCCCAGGCTCGGGCGAACTCCTTTGGGCCGCCGGGCACGATCCGAACGACCCCTGAGCCGTCGACCCTGGCGAGAAATATTCCCGTCACCTCCGACGATTCGGGCGGGTGGCCGGTGAAGGCGAAACGATTGCCGCCTTCGGATAGAACCGTCGGAAGGCCTTCATAGGGAGTGGCCAGAAGGGACGTTCTAACCGTTCCGGACAGCGGTCCGATGTTGACGCCGGTTACCGCCCTCCCTTCCGTTTCGCGGTCGCTGTAGAAGCCGCCGACGGCCCCATCTGCGGAGATCGAGAAGGGGACGCCGGTAGTCCCCTCGCCAAGTACGTGCCCGATTTCACGGGAGTCTTCAGCCAAGACGTGCGGCGCGCCACCCTTGCTGCCGATCACGAGGTCCCTGCTGATTTCCAGACACCCGCTGAAGCAGGTGGGCGTCGTCTCCTGTTCGAATTCGAAGAAGGCGATCTTCGCGCCGTTCGCCGCCATCTCGACCTGACCGATATGTCGGGCGTAAGTCCGCCCCGTTCTTCTTCAGACGGGATTCGGTAGATCGTGGTGCCCTCTGCCTGGCTGTCCCTGAAGACAGCGATGCTGGTGCCGCCGATTTCGGCTTCGCCCGAGGTCGCGTACGTGCCGACCCCGCTCAACGAGAAGTCCCTTGCCGCGGGGCGCGGGCCCACTCTCCGCAGCTTCGAGCCATCCGGCCCCATAACCGCGATTCCCCCCTAGCGGACAGAGAAGGCGCTACCTCTAACGGCTAGCCGGGCTCTGTTCGCGCTCTGAGACATCGAAATAGGAGACGAGAACAAGGCGTTCCGCACCTCCACCATGCATCAACGCCCTGGCTCGGAATCGAACCCGATAGTGGCCAGGGGGCCAGGTTCTCGCGGCAGGTATCACCATGCACGATCCGACTCCGCCCGAAAGCAGCCGATACGCGACCAGTGAGAACGACACCGCTCCCTTTCCACCTTCGAAACCGCGCCCCACCCATCGACCGTCGATCCGCTGCTGGACCAGAGGCAACGTCCCATAGCTCAAGTCGAGTCCCCCTCGGTTCTCAACGCGCACCAGCAATCGGGTCCCGGGCGAGGCCACATGCCGCTCCAGCAGAAGCGACCCCATACCTCCGTCACTTTCAACCGGTACGTCCACTCGCTGTCGGCAGAAATCCCCCGGCGCACCCTGCCAGTAGGCGTCCGGTCCGCTCGAAGTGATGGTTCGATCTGCTGCGGTCCGATCCGAGCTGCCGCATCCCAAGATCGCGGCGGCGAAGAGGGCAGCAAGCGCGAATGCTGCCAGGACCGGCCTTCGGTCCATCATGACCCCATGTCCACACACCACACCCATTCGTCTTCGACCTTGGTGCAGTCTTCACCTGCTCGCGGTCGGCGGTGTCGAGCTCGCCGGCCCCGAAACGACGAGACCCGCCTGATAAGCGGGTTTCAGTCCTATAGCGAGGGGCAGGATTCGAACCTGCGACCTTCGGCCTCTCTGTTCGAACGAGCGCCAAAAATTGAGCTATGGACGGCCCTGAGCGGGCTCAGGGTTCGTGGCTCCTTGACGACGCATGGCCGCTCCCTTCAATCCCCGGCGGCGGCGCTCCAGGCGATTCGTCGACCAGTGGGTAGTCGATCGGTTCCCCGCCGATCTCCTGGCCGTCCGCGTCGAGGGCGATCACTTCGACAGGCCCCCGGCTCGGTTCCGCGAGCAGGACGAAGCCCCCTTCGACCCCCGAGACTCGGATGGGCGGCCCCGATTCGTAGGTGAGTTCGACACCGCTCACCGCTCGGGCCGCGATCCCGAACACCGGGACATTGCCCTGGGCGTCGGCGTGCCGGCGCGCCCCCGGATCGAGGAGATGCAACGGGGCGTCGCCGAACTTCGCCGCGCTTTCGTAGCCCATGCCGACACCGATGCCGCCGAGTTCGAAGTTCAGGCCGCCGGCGGAGCCGATGTAGGAATAGAGCTTGTAGCGACCGGCTACGGCGATCACCCGCGGTTCCTTGCTGTTGTGGAGATATTCCATATATTCGGGCAGCTTTTCGCCGTCCTCGAGCGGCTTTCCGGGGGCCTCGGCGGAGTCGCCGCCGAGCCAACCGGAGAAGACGCCGGCGACGCTTTCCCCCGTTCCTTCGATCGCCGCGCGGGTGGTCGGCACCGAGTAGAGGGCCACCCCGAGAAGTGCCAGCGCCGCAAGCGCCTGCAGGGCGAGGCGTGGCCGCGCGGGTGCCAGGGCGAAGCGCCGCGATGCCTTCTTCCTTCGGCTCGCCCGCGCGACCACACGCGCGACGAGGTCCTCGTCCGGCTCTATGTCCCGAACTGGAGCAAAGGCCGCTCTGGCAAAAGCCTCATCATGGTGGGAGAGCATCGTCAACCTTCCTTTAGGTCGAGCGTGACCTCGACGAGTTGGTGATCTGCACGAAGCGATTTGCGGCCGCGAGACAAGAGCGCGTGGACAGTGCCCACCCGGCAGCCGAGGGCGGCGGCGATCTCGGCGTCGGGAAGGTCGTGGACGTAGCGAAGCGCAAGCGCCATGCGTTGTCTTGCCGGCAGTCGTGAGAGGGCTCCGACCAGCGCATGCCGCGCGGCGAGCCTGGAGTCGATGTCGTTGTCTGGGACGGCCCCACGGGGGCCTTCCTCGTCCAGGAGCGCGAGCGGCGCCTCGGTCCTCCGCGTGCTTCGCTCCTTCTTCAACCGGCGCATGGCGTGACGCACGGTTATCCGATGCACCCAGGCATCGAAGGCTTCGGGGTCGCGGAGCTTTCCCAGCGAGCCCAGGACGTCTACGGCAACCTCCTGGGCAACGTCTGCGGCGTCCTCCCGACTTCGCATCAAGGCAGATGCGGTGCGCAGGGACATGCGAAGCGCACGGCGGGCCAGCGACTCGGCCGCGTCGCCATCGCCCGCGCGAAAGCGCCGCACCTGGTCGGCGACGAGTTCCCGTATTTCTCTTGGCTCGGTGTCCATCTATTGCTCTAGTGGCGGGGAAGACTGAAAACCTTGCAAGGCTGGCAAGATGTTCAGCACGCTGGAGCAGTGCGGCGAGCCTCTCTCGACGCCTCGTCCGATCGCTGGGCTCCGACTCCCGCTCCCAGCGGTTGCCGATCTTGACCTCAAAGCCACCCACCGGCGTCTCGGCCCCCGGCGAGGTGATCGAGCCTCCAGGCCATGCCGCCGAGGTGATTGCGGTCCAGTTCGTAGAGCCCGCCGCGCCGGTCGCGGTCGACGGTGATGGTCGTCTCGGGCATGGCGCCCTCCTCCCGGTAGGGGCACCGAAGGCCGGCCCGCGATGCGCTCCCCGCTGAGGCAACGTAGGTGGACCAGGGACCCTGACAAGGCCCTGGATCGACCTCTCTCGAAGCTCATGTTGCCCCAGGCGTTGCCCCAGGGCCTTTTTTGGGCGTTTTCCGCGGTCCCCAGAAACGACGAAACCCGCTTGATAAGCGGGTTTCAGTCCTATAGCGGGGGCAGGATTCGAACCTGCGACCTTCGGGTTATGAGCGCGGCTCGCTGGCTCGGCTGGGCACTGTGGCGCGCTATTTCAAGCGGTTTTCGCGAGATCGAGATCGGCTGAGGCCGGCTGGAATCTGTGGGGCGTGTTGCCCCATTTGTTGCCCCAGCTGGCCGGTGATCTCGCGATGACGAGGTGGTTTTGGTCGGAGCCCACCCATAGAGGCTGACCGCCTCTTCCCCCATCCACTACTTCTTCACCCGACCCGGCGGCCGGCTAACCGATACATCAGCGAAATCACGGGAGGCAACGACTAGAGATTTCAACGCCTTCGCCACTCGTGGTTGACGCGCCAGCCGGTAGCGACCGCGCGCAATTTCCTCAATCGCGCCGATCGCTCTTAGGGCCCGAATCACCTCATAGACAGTCGACTCGCTAGCACCAATCTCTTCAGCGAGTTCAGTCGCCTTACAACCGCGACGCCGCGCAAGCCCCTCGAAGACGCGCCGACGCACCTGGCCGCCTAGCAACCAGTCTGGCACTCGCTCGGGAGCCTCAAGCCGCGTCATTCGTCCTCCATTATTACTATGGTTAAAACATAGTTCCTGTTCGCCATCTCCATCTGGTAGGCACGACCCCTAGCGGCCGCCCCAAGTCGCAACCGCGACCGCCGTCGCAACCATTCGACCTTGCCCTTCAGCCGCAACGTCCAGGCGAGTTGACCCAGGAGATAGTGCTCGTGCTCGATCCCGACGACGCAGAGATGATTGAGGGTCGGGCCGCGAGCTCTGGCCTTCCCGCCACTCTGTGGGCAACGAAGGCCATCGAAGCGACGCGATCAGTCAATCTGGTCGAAGCCGCGCTAAGCCTTTCCTCCGCAGATATCCATGAGCTTCTGTCGGCGGCAGCCGCAGATAAACCCTGGACGCAGCGATGGTCACGGCTGAACGACTATGCCCATGCCCTCCGCGTGGCTACCCCACGACCAGCCGCTTCCATCGGTCTAAGGCGAATCGCACTCAACCCCGGGCTAGCAAGCGCAACTGCTTGGAATAGCGAGGCGCATGCCGCCGGTATTTCATTCGAGACTTGGCTAAGAAACGCAATCGCCACGGCCCCTAGTGGATTTGTACCCTGGGAGGCCGCCGCAGCGGATGCAGGTCGATGTCTTGCGGAATGGGCGCTCGTTCAGGCTGCGCGACGGCGCCGCTCGGCTAGCACACCCGCCCAGACGGCGGGATATTGACCGCCTTGCCGGAGCGACGCTATGAGCTTCCCTGGGTCTTGGGCGGCGAGGGTCGTGAGCTCTCGCAGAGATTGCAGACTGGCGACCCGCGCTCCAAATGCATCTATGCCCTCCTCGCGTGGTCGATCCTCCCAGGTTCCGGCGTCTTGAACTCCAATCGGAGCACCACCGCCTCCCCCGCCAACCGAAAGCAGGACCGCTGGCACCGTTCGGAAGAACCGCGTTCCGGTCGTAAACCCATGAGCGCCGGCAGCGACAAAGACGGGCCCCAAGCGGCCAACGCAATCAGGGAACACCTCAACCCCACGCTGCTCAAAGGCATCAACTGCGTCCAGATATGCGACCAGCTCATCCCGTTGTGCACTTTGAGCCTCAAAACCTCTTATGCGCAACAGCACGCGACGGAGGCCCGCTCTTGCGTAATCGCCTGCGACAGCATCCGCTAGTCCAGCCATCAACCGATGGCGGGTCATCTGGAGGATTGCCATGGGTACCTCGTCACCAGCAGCGGAGACGGTTCGACGCAGCATCTGGAGGTTCAGCTGCAGCGCAACCCCATCCCGGCGATCGACGTCGAAGTAGGGTGGCGTTCTGGTAGCTGAACCTGATTGATGTTCGAGAACAAGGTCTACGGCAAGATCGCGGGACTCTGAGTCTTCAGCGAACAATGCGAGGTCGAGCGGCAATCCAAAATCTCGGGCGAGCGGCGTTCCGCGCAGACGAGCGGTCGGGGCGAGGTGGATACTCGACCGCGATACAAAACCGGCGGTGTCGGGATCGCACCAAAACTCGCGATTCGAGGGAACAGCTGCCCTCAGCCGACCAGCATCGCGGCCATGGTGAGGGTGATCCTTGTGGTATGGCGTGGTGTAAGCGTCCTTGACAACGACTGCGTCATAAAGCGCAGGATGCTCCTCAAGAAGGCGCCACTCGTCATACTCGGGACGCAATACCAGCTTTGGCTCAAGGCTTTCAGCCACCTCAATAAAGGTAGGGACTAGAGGGGACGGAATGAGGCCCCGACTCCCGATTTCTAGCGAGGCGCGGCTGCAAGAAGCTTGTCGATTTCCTGCACCGCATTGACGGCGTTTTCCTCTGAGACATGTCGCTTGATACGACGCAACAGATCCGCTCGCTCCTCCTCGGCAAGCCCATTGCCCTCATGCATCGTGACCCAAAGGGCAGTTGCCAGGCGCTCCAACGATGCAACCCCTTTGTTCTGCAGCTGAGTGGCCATCCACTCCACTTTCGAGCCATAGCGCGCCATGGTCTTGGCAAAGCGCTCCTCAAGCGCCAGGCCACGCTCGGTTACCGAGAAACGAGGCCCGTATGGCGGGTCCTGCGGTTCGCGCTCTAGGTAGCGGTCGGCCTGCATATTGCCAAGCGCGTCGCGCAACTCAAAGGAGAAGGGACCGTGCTTGTAGAGGATGAAGTCGAAGTCGAAGGGGACGCCGGCGAGCACCTCAAGCAAGTAGGTCGCCTTCTGGATGTGGGTCTCCCCGGTCCAGCTGTCGTTCTCCCGCAGGGTTCGGGCAAGGCGGGCGATCAGGGCATCCTGCGCCAAGGGGTTCACTAGTCGTCGTCCTCCGTATCCTCGTCGCTCTCCTTCTTAACTCTCTCAACCGCTGCGGTCACGATGCTGTCGCGCTCCTTCTTCAGCCACCTGCGGGCCTCGTCGCGAAGCTCGACCGGCATGAAGACGTACTCGTCGCGCGAGACCGGCAACTGGGCCAACACCTCTGACAGCGACACTGAGGAGGCAACCTTTCCGTCGCGCTGCATCACGGGGAAATCGGGGGCCTCGCCGCGCTTGGGGCTGCGGCCGAAACGGACGTTCTCTCTCCCATAGCGCTCGCTAAGCGCCTCGAAAACAGCGGTGACCGCGATCGAGCGCTCACCGACATCCTCAGCGATCTGGCGTTCGTCCACAACGCGGAAATGCTCGCGACGGACTATCCGCCGGGCCTCATCATGCCCGGGAGCCTCCTCTTTTCCGGCCGCCTCGATGATGCCTGCCCAGACCTCGTTATCGGTGTAGGAGAGGTGACCGTCAGTCTCAATTGGGAAGCGACCCTCGGGCAGCCAGGCCGAAAGGAAATCCTTCAAGTGCTCGTCGTAGATCAGGCGAGTCGGGTGATAGTAAACCTGGGCGAACATGAAGTAGCGGGCTAGAAGCAGCGCCTCCGCAGACTCGAGCCCTCCTCTCTCTATACCTAGTTGCGGCTCGCTCTCATCACTGCCCTCATCTCCATCGCGCTCCGGGGAACGAGGCAAGATCCGCATCGTCTGAATCAGGCGGTTGTGATCAAAGCGGCCGTACGCGACTCCGGTGTGCAGCGAGTCTCGCAGGAGATAGTCCATGCGATCTGCGCCGAGCGCATCACTGGTGATGATTTCGGCCAGCACACCTTCCCAATCGTCGAAGGAGAGGTCGAGCTTCAGGGAGGCGACCTTCTTCGGCCCGAGTGCGAGCTTGATCACGTCGTCAGGGATGGGTGAGGGCCTCACCGACTTCCAGACGTCGGCCATCGGGCCTCCAATCAACTCACGGGTGATCCGCTCGTGATCCCAGTCCTCGGGCAGCAAGTCATCCTCAGCAGCATGAGAAAAGGGCAGGTGGCCGATGTCGTGGCAGAGCGCGGCGACCCGCAGCACCGTCTTCCAGTAGCTGAACTCGGCATCAGTTCGCCGCGGCACCAGATCGCGGACCTCGTCCGTGAGCTTCTCCTCCTTGGTGACGATGTCGAAGATGCGGCCAGCAAGGTGCATCACCCCGAGCGAGTGCTCGAAGCGCTTGTGGGAGGCACCCGGATAGACCTGCCCAGAGAGCGCCAGTTGGTGGATGTGGCGCAACCTTTGGAAGGGAAGCGAATCGATCACCTCTCGCTCCAAGCCGTCGAAGTCGATAAAGGTATGTACGGGGTCTCGGACCTCGTTCAGTCTCCCTGCCACGGACGCAGTCAAGCAAGCTCCTCGGTTGGAAGAGCGCGGTACCAAACCGGTACGCCCTGAGTTGCGCTGCATCGGCATCGAACATATGTTCGCAGAAGGCTTAAGCTGCTTCCAACCCGGACAGATCAAGCGACTGGACTCCGCAGGGCAGGTCATCCGCCTCTCGATGCTCATGTTGCCCTAGGCGTTGCCCCATGGGCCATTTTGAACCCTCTTGCCTGCGCCCCAGAACGACGAAAGCCCCGCAAATGCGGAGCTTTCGTCCTATAGCGGGGGCAGGATTCGAACCTGCGACCTTCGGGTTATGAGCCCGACGAGCTACCTGGCTGCTCCACCCCGCGGCGGACACGGGATGGTAGCAATGGGGAGGTGGCCGCGGGGAAGGCGTTGGGAATGCGCAAGGGGCTTCCCGGTTTCTCCCCCATCTAGAGTTGCGGCATGGATGGGGGCGCGAAGCGAGTTGCGGTGATCGATATCGGGACGAACTCGGCGCGGCTGATGGTTGCCGATGTCCAGGGCGGCCGGGTTTCTCAGGTCGATCGGCGCAGCAGCGTGACGCGACTGGGGCGCGGGGTCGACCTCTCGGGGCGGCTCTCGGCCGAGGCGATCGAGGACACCTGCGAGGCGATCGGCGGGTACGTGGCCGCGATCCGGGAGCTGGGGGTCGAGCGGGTCGATGCGATCGCGACCAGCGCCGTCCGCGACGCCGCCAACGGCAGCGCCTTCATCGCCGAGCTGCGCGAGCGTTTCGCGCTCGGGGCCCGGGTCCTCGACGGCGAGGAGGAGGCGCGGCTGACCTACCTCGGCGCCACCTCCGAGCACGTGCCGAAGGTGCCGACGCTTGTCGTCGACATCGGCGGCGGTTCGACGGAGCTGATCGTCGGCAGCGGCGAGGAGATCGAGTTCCACACCTCACTCCAAGCTGGAGTGGTCCGTCATACGGAGAGGCACATCAACTCCGACCCCCCCACCGCGATCGAGCTCGAATCGCTCGCCGCCGACGTCCGCGGCCTGATCGAGGGCGCGCTCGTAGGCGGGGCCCGTGCCGAGGCGGGGATCGCCGTCGCCGGGACCCCGACCTCGCTGGCCGCGATCGAGATGGCGCTGGTGCCCTACGACCCGGTCCGCGTCCACGACCACGTCCTTGCCCTGCCGGCGATCCAGCGGATGCTCTCGCAACTGGCCTCGGCGCCGCTTGCAGAGCGGATCGAGATCCCCGGACTGCACACCGATCGGGCGCCGACGATCGTCGCCGGCGTCGTCATCCTGGTCGAGACGATGCGCGCCTTCGGCCTCGAGGAAATCACCGTCTCCGAGCACGACATCCTCTACGGAACCGCGATCACCGCCGCTTCCCGCCGATAGAAGGCCACCTTGTTAATTCGGGAAATTTCAAGGTACCGGTTGGACAAACTGGACCGCTTCAGCAGGACATATGGGTTAGGCGGGTAGCCGAACCACAAGAATTAGGTAGCTTCCGACTACCTCGTTCTTAGTAGCGAGCTCAACCGCGACTAGACGGACCGGATAGCCAGAGTCGATACTCTCAAGACCGGGCACGAGGAGGGGCTACCCCACCTTGCACCTGGATAGGGCTTAGGCGATTGCCGCATCATGGCGCCTCCCGCCGTCTGAGCCCATCGAATACACATGGTCCCTGAAGACGTACCCCTGCCCGTCCTGAGGGGCCAGCTTGAATCGGTCGCCAGCGATGGCGGCCGATTCTCGTTCTGGGACCGACGCGAACCCGGCTAGGCCAGGTTCGATTTGCGCGGGTAGACGACCTCGGGGTCGGTCAGCACATTGACCAGGGTCGGCCTGCCGGATTCGAACGCACGCTCCAGAGCCGGCCGCAGCTCACCGGGCTCGCGGACCAGGATCCCGTCGCAGCCGAGCGATTCGACCATCTCGTCGTAGCGCGTTTCGGGTCGCAGTTCGGCGGCGACCGAGTAGCCGTAGAGGAACTTCATCGGGTGATGCTCGAGGGCCCAGATGCCGTTGTTCCCCATCACTCCGACGACGCCGAGGCCGTGGCGCGCCATCGTGTCGAACTCCATCCCGGCGAAGCCGAAGGCGCCATCGCCGAGCAACAGGCAGACCTGGCGGTCCGGGTGAGCGACCTTGGCGCCGATCGCCTGGCCAGGGCCGGCGCCGAGGCAGCCGAACGGGCCCGGGTCCATCCAGCAACCGGGCTGGTAGGTGTTGATGAAGCGGCCCGCATAGGAGACGAAGTCGCCGCCGTCGCCGACGACGATCGCGTCGCGATCGAGCACCTCGCCCAGCTCGCGGTAGATTCGGACCGGGTGCAGCGGCGAGCGGGAATCGTCGAGTTCGACCTGCTCGGCCGCCCGCTTCTCCGCCTCGACCGCTCCCAGCTCCTGCAGCCAGCCCGCGGTCCGGGGCACGCCCTCGCCGGCGCCCTCACGGATCGCCGCCAGGCTGGCCCGGACGTCGCCGACCAGGTCGACCTCGGGCGCCCGGTTGGCGCTGAGCGCATTCGGGGCGACGTCGAGGCGGATGATCTTAGTCTCCTCGCCGAAGCTCCCTCCAAAGCCGAGCCGGAAGTCCATCGGCACGCCGATCACCAGGGCCACGTCGGCGCCCTTGAGGCCGGCGCCGCGGGCGCGGCTGAAGGCGAGCTCGTGATCGGCGGGAAGGCACCCACGGCCGAGGCCGTTGAGGAAGACCGGGATGCCGAGCGCCTCGGCCAGGCCCCGCATCTCTTCCTCCCCATGCCCCCAGTACAAACCGCTTCCGGCCATGATCGCCGGGCGCTCAGCGCCGGCGAGCAACGCCGCCGCCTGCTCGACCCCCGCGGCCGGCTGCGCCGCGCCCGTATCCGGGAGCGGCGGGACCACGGTCTCCGCCTCGCTGAAGACGACGTCGAGCGGGTAGTCGAGGAAGGTCGGCCCGCCGGGGGCCGCCATCGCCAGGTCGAGCGCCGCCGCGGTCATCGCCGCGATCTCGGCCGGGTCCTTGACCGTCTGCGCCGACTTGACCAGCGGCGAGACGAAGGGCAGGTGGTCGATCTCCTGCAGCGAGCCCGAGCCCCAGCGCATCTCGGGAGCCCGGCCGCCGAGGGCGCAGACCGGAGAGCCGTTGGCCTGGGCGCCGGCGATCGCGCTCAGCCCGTTGGTCACACCCGGCCCCGCCGTCAGCGCCGCGACGCCGACGTTGCGGGTCGCCTTCGCCATCCCCTCGGCCGCGAACGCCGCGGTCTGCTCGTGACGCACGTCGACGAGCGCGATCCCCTCCTCTTTGCAGCCGTCGTATATAGAGAACAGATGCCCCCCGGACAGCGTGAAGAGGTGGTCGACTCCCCGCGACTTCAAGACTTTCGCAACTATCCGCCCCCCGTGGTCGGCCATTCGCGCACCTTATAACGCCGGTTACCATCGCCTGGCCCGGGTGGCGAAACTGGTAAAAGCGGCGCCCTTAAAAGGCGCTGTCCCCTCGGGGGCTTGCGGGTTCGAGTCCCGCCCCGGGCACTCTTTTGTCGACCATCGGTCGATAAAGCCGGGATAAATGTTTCGGGGTGCGCAACTAACCCCTTGTTACGGTGTCTCTAAGTACAGGAAACAACGCCTTCCCTGGAGGAGAGCTTGGAGGCATCAGCCCTAACGCACGCCAGTCGCCGCGGACTCTTGGCCCGCCGCTCACCCCTGCTCAAACTTCAGGGTGACGAGAAACTGATCGCCATGGCCCGGGCCGGGAACCCGAGCGCCTTCGAGACGATCGTCGACCGCTACCAGGGCCGGCTGCTCGGATTCTGCCGCCAGATGCTGGGCTCGACCGAGGACGCCGAAGACGTGCTGCAGGAGGTCTTCGTCAACGCCTACCGGGCGATGCTCGCCGACGAGCGCGAGATCAACCTCCGCCCCTGGCTCTACCGGATCGCCCGCAACCGCTGCCTCAACCACCTGCGCAAACCGACCGCCGACGCGCAGGAATCGATGGACATGGTGCC
>OUNO011295799.1_pt1 | contig 21185 bp, 19 predicted proteins | sample 1779811 | NCBI WGS metagenome assembly OUNO01 (sample SAMEA3914804, study PRJEB12502) | metagenome | biome: forest; material: soil | place: Canada | collected 2010-06-25 | depth 0.3 m | reverse complement strand
ATGCAACACATCGGCGTGCTCGAACGGGCGGACCTGATCGTCTCCCGGCGGGAGGGACGCCATCGCTGGAATTATCTGAACGCGGGCCCGGTCAAGGACATCTACGACCGTTGGATTTCGTCCTACGCCAACGGAGCGGTGGCGCTGCTCGCCCGCCTGAAGCGCGACCTGGAGAACGCGTGACTATCTATTGCCCCGGCGTCTGGGGCATGGCCCCCGGCATGGCCAGCCGGCCGTCGCCCGTGCGCACCATGAACGGGTACTGGTAGCCGGCCAGGCTCTGCGCGGTGAACACGCCATAGCGGTTGATGAACAGGAACTGGCTCTGATAGGCGCCGATGATGTCGCCCTGCGGGACGCCCAGGGATTGGAAGCTTATCCGCATCTTTTCGAGCTCGGCGGCGCAGTGCTCGAGGTCCGGCTGGCTGCGAGCCAGGACATTGAACTTCGGCTGGCCGGCCACCGTCACCATGTGCCAGCACACACCCCGGTCGGCCGGCGCCTCGACCTGGCGCTGGCACGCCCCCAGCAACGTCGCGCCCGCCAGCGCCAGGGTCAGCATCGAAGTTCGCATGGCCTACTCCAGTGATGAGATGGCGCAGCCGCCCTGCTGTCGCGCCAGGACCCGGAAGCCGCCGTCGTCTCCGGAGATCTCCACCCGGCCCAGCACCAGGCGCAAGGTGCGCTCGCCCCAGCGCCCGTAGGCGGCCCCGCCCGGGCGCACGCACTGGCCGGCGAAGAGGGCCTGGACGCACGCGTTCAGGCTCATGTCGCCCGGCGTCCGTTGCCAGGCGCCGCCGCTGTAATCCCAGCAGGTCTTTTCGCCCGCCGCGGGCGCGGCATCGTCGCCAAGCCCAGGCCCCGCCTGGCTCGCCGCCTGGCCCGCTTGATCATCGATCGGAGGCGGCGGCGGGGGGGCGACATCGGGCGTTGGCGTCTTGGCCGCGGCCAGCGCGCCGCTCGAATCCACGCCCACATCCAGAGCCCCGGTGGCGACCCCGTTTCGGTGGGCGCACTCGCTGACCGGCAGTTCGCCGACCAGGCGCCCATTGACGAAACAGCGCAGCGCCCGCGCTGCATCGAGTTTGACGGCGTCTTCACGGCCGGTCTGCACCATGAGGCCGCCCTGCGAGGCCGGCGGCGGACCGTCGGCGTCGTCCTGGCGCATGGCCATGATGATCGCGACCGCGAGGCCTGCGATGAGGGCGAGGGCGGCGCCGCCGCCCAGGATCACGCGCCGATCCTTCAAGAGTTCCATACTAGGTCCAGACTCGGCCGCAGGTCGGCGCAGCGGCTATTTAAAGCGATAGGTGATGCGGCCCTTGGAGACGTCATAAGGCGTCATCTCCACCAAGACCTTGTCCCCGGCCAGCACCCGGATGCGGTTCTTGCGCATCTTGCCGGCGGTGTGGGCGATGATCTCGTGTTCACTTTCCAGTTTCACGCGGAATGTGGCATTGGGCAGCAGTTCGCTGACGGTGCCCGGGAGTTCGAGCAAATCCTCTTTCGCCATCGAGTTCCTCAGGCCGACGAATACGAACGACGGCCCGCGCGAAAATCCGCGCGAGCCGTGCGCCCACCCATGATAACGCACAACGGCCGTTGAGGTCGATGGCCGGGCAGAGTATCGGCGATGATGTTCGGGGGGAGCTCGAGCCAGAGAGACGCCCTATGCCGACCCGCCTGAAGACCTGGGCCGCCGTCGCGCTCTGCGCCTTCGCGGCGTTGCTGCTCGCCTCGCCCGCCGCGGCCCAGACACCTGACGGCGCCGGCGCGTGCGGTCACAAACTGAGCCCACCGGTTCTGGCCAAGTGGACCGCCATGGGCGCGGCCGATGGCCCCCTCGGCTGTCCGAAGACCGACGAGATGGCCGGTTCGACCTCACCGGCGGGAACCACGGCGCGGGAGGCTGACTTCGCGGCCGGAATGATCCTATGGCACAGCGACGGGCCCCGCGCCGGCCAGACCTTCGCCGTGACGGGCTGCATCTGGCGGCTGTATTTCCAATATGGCGGCCCGAGCGGCTGGCTCGGCCTGCCGACCGACGATCCGGCGAACTTCCCTGACGGTCAACGGCAGGCGTTCGAAGGCGGGCGCGTAACCTATCTGCGGGCGCCCAATGACTGCTCGGCCGAGCGGACCGTCGAGCTCGCCCAGTCCCGCCCGCCGCCAACGGCGGCGGCGCCGGCGCCGACCAGCCCTCTGGACGCCTTCTTCGATCCCGCCCGCGGCGACCATCTGAGCGCCGCCTCGGCTGGTGTGATCAAGACCGCGCTGGCCGCCAACTACCAGCGCGTCGGCAACCAGTCGGCGGTGTTCGCCGAAGCCGTTCCTGGCGCCGCGCCCCTGAAGCTGTTCTGGAATGAGACCCTTGGCGACCACGTGGCCACCGCGACGGCCGAGGGCGAGCGCGACGCTTTCGCCAATGGCTATCAGTTCGAAGCCTCGCAGGGCTTCGTCTGGACCGATCCGCATCCCGGCGCGCGCACGCTGGCTCAATACCGCGATCTGGCCGGCGCGCATCACTGGCTGACGGCCAGTCCCGACGAGGCCGCTGAGGCCAAGGCCAAGGGCTTCGTGTTCGAGCGCATCGAGGGCTACGCGCCGCCGTCTTAGAGCGTAGCCCCCCTCGCGGCTTCGCCGGCCCTCCCCGAAAGGGGGGAGAGAGGCTTGCGCCGACGCTCTCCTCCCGATGGCTGGGGGGACCCCGAAGGGATAGAGGGCGCGCGGACTTCCTGGCGCTGAAAGCGGGGCAGGATCAGCCGCCGAACGTGCGGCCCTGAGGGAATCGCTCGCGGATGCGGGCATCCAGCGCGTCGCGCACGCCGCGATAGGCCGCCAGCACGGTCTCGCGCGAGCCGGTGACGAGGGTGGGATCGAGTATGGGCCAGTACTCAAGCTCTACCGCGCGGGCGCGGGCGAATTCGACCGCGCGGTGCTGGGCCTCCGGGTTCAGGGAAACGATAACGTCGAAGGATTCGTCGACCAGATCGTCGAACGTCTTGGGCGTGTGCTCGCCCATGTCGATGCCCACCTCGTCCATCACCACGGCGACGAACGGATCGGAGAGCGCCTCCGGGTCGACCTGCACGCCGCAACTGTCCACGAACACGCCCGGCCCATGCAGGCGCCGCATCAGGCCGGCGGCCATCGGCGAGCGGATCCGATTGAGGCCGCACGCGAACAGGACCGCGCCTGGCGCGATGGGCATGCTCAGCCTCGCCAGTGCAGGGCGCAGATCAGGGTGAACAGGCGCCGGGCGGTGTCGAGATCGGTCTCCACCTTGCCGGCCAGCCGCTTCTGCAGCGCCCGCGAGCCGTCGTTGTGCAGGGCGCGGCGGCCCATATCCAGGGTCTCGATCCGGTGCGGCGTGGCGTTGCGGATGGCCTGGAAATAGCTCTCGCAGATCATGTGGTAGTCCTTGACCACCGATCGGAGCGGCGTGAGCGAGAGCAGGTGCCGGCGCTGGTATCCCGGGCCGGTGATGTCGAAGGCCAGCCGTCCTTCGATCAAAGCGAGCCTCAGGTCATACGGCCCGCCGGCCGCACCGTCGGGCGCGAAATGGTTCTCCTCCAGCAGATCGAAGACGGCGATCTGGCGCTCCTGCTCTTGATCGCGCGAGGCGGCCGCCAGGGAGTCCTCGTCCAGGACCACCGAGATCAGGCGATGATGGGGGCGCTCGGGGCTCATCGCCGCCCCTTTTGCCGTAACCAGGGCGGTGACGTAAGGCCGGGTAAGCCGGCGACGCCTCTCCACGAGCTTGGTGGCTATGCACGCAACAGATGCAAAGGCTGAATCAGGCTCGATTCTTTACATTCCAGAGCAGGATTCAGCTCTGAGCCGATTCCGGCTCAAACCATCCTGCTCTAGGTGCGAGGGTTGCGCCGGATGGAGAGCGAGCGGGCGTGGGCCGGCAGGCCCTCGGCCACGGCCAGGGTTTCGGCGGCCCCGGCCAGCACCGCGAAGGCGTCCGCGTCGCAACGCGTCAGCGAGGTTCGCTTGAGAAAGTCCAGGGTCGACAGCCCTGACGAAAACCGGGCCGCTCCGTTGGTCGGCAAGACGTGGTTGGGGCCGGCGACATAGTCGCCCACCGCCTCCGGCGCGTGACGTCCGAGGAAGATGGCGCCGGCATGGCGGATGCGCGCGGCCATGGGCTCGGGATTCTCTACCGCCAGCTCCACGTGCTCGGGCGCTATCCGGTCCACCAGGCCTGGCGCGGAGTCGAGCGGGGCGATCACCACCGCGCCGTGGTCTCGCCAGGCGGCCCGCGCGACCTCAGCTGTGGGCAAGACCTCGAGCTGCCGCTCGATCGCCACCTCCACGGTCCGGCCAAAGGCGGCGTCATTGGTGATCAGGATCGACCGGGCGTCGGGGTCGTGTTCGGCCTGGGACAACAGATCGGCCGCGATCCAATCCGGGTCGTTGGCCCGGTCGGCCACCACCACGATCTCGGACGGTCCGGCCAGGGAGTCGATGCCGACCACGCCGTAGACCCGTCGCTTGGCGGCGGTAACGAAGGCGTTGCCCGGCCCGACGATCTTGTCCACCGGCCGGATCGGCCCGGCGCCGAAGGCCAACGCGGCCACCGCCTGGGCCCCGCCCACACGCCAGATCTCGGTGACGCCCGCCTCTTTCGCTGCCGCCAGGACCGCCGGCGACAGCCGCCCGGCCGGCGTGGTCATGGCGATCCGTTCGACGCCTGCCACCTGGGCCGGAATGGCGTTCATCAGAACGGTGGACGGATAGGCGGCGCGGCCGCCGGGAACATAGATCCCCACCGAGTCCAGCGCCGTCCAGCGCCAGCCCAGCTCCACCCCCGCCTCGTCGGTGAAGGCGCCGTCAGCCGGCAGGAGACGCTGGTGATAGGCCCTGATGCGTTCCGCGGCGAAGGCCAGCGCCTGGCGCACGTCTTGCGGGCACGCCGCCGCGCCGGCTTCGATCTCATCCTGAGAAACGGCCAAGTCCGCCGCATCCATCTCCACGCCATCGAAGCGCAAGGTGAATCGCAGAACCGCGGCCAGGCCCTCGGCCTTCACGGCGTCGATGATCTCGGCGACGGCGGTGTCGACGTCGGCGACCGCGCCGCGCGGACTGGCGAGAAAAGTGGCGAAGTCCCGTTCGAAGTCGGGATCGGCGGCGTCGAGGCGGCGCACGCGGGCCTCCCTTCAGGTCTCGTGTCCGGGCTTGTGCGGCACGGGCCACGCGGGTGACAGATCGGCGAGCGCCGCATCGACGCATTCCACTTCGGCGGCCAGATCACCGCCGTCGGCAAAGGTGAAGGTCACCCGCCCGCCCGGCGGCTCCGCCGGCTCGAAGGTGAGCGCCAGCAGCTCCAGGACCGCATCCTTGGCCTCGGGGCGCAGGTTGCGCGCCTTGACGTCGGTGACCCCGCCGAGCTGAAAGCCGGCCACGACCCGTTGGCCTCGGCCAGCCTCGTCCTCCCAGCAGAAGCGATTGAAGGCGATGGTCAGGCGCCGGTGGCGCTTTTCCCAGCTGATGTCGCCGATGCGGGTGACCGCATCCTGCAAGGCGCCGGAAATGATCGCCAGATCGTCGGCGTCCTCGGCCAGGAGCCGCAAGGGGTGACGGGAGGCCATGGGGTGTCAGTCCTCTTCCGTCCGCTGACCCGATGCTCGGGTCGCGGCCTTGCGCCGGCGCAGATTGGCCCGCAGAGCCTCTGCCAGGCGTTTTTCGCGCGCGGCGTCGGCCCCTCGCGCTGGAGGGACAGGTTTGCTCGTCTCGCAAGATGGCTTGGCCATGAACCCTCGCCTAGCCTGCGCCACGCCGCCGTCAAGCCGATTTCGCTTTTCAGGGGCCGCCCCTTTCGCTAACACCGCGCCTCCCCGTCAGCGGGAAATGCCGCCGTAGCTCAGTGGTAGAGCGCATCCTTGGTAAGGCTGAGGTCGACAGTTCAATCCTGTCCGGCGGCACCATTAAAATCAGTAGGTTACGACGACAAATTCACCTTGCTGAACGCAACGCGAAGCGTCGAGGAAGCGTGGGGGAAGCAGTTGAGCGGGAAGTTTCGGCCATTTCATCGCGCATTTGTGATGGCGTGGGATGGCTTGAGCGGCGTCCGGCTTCCGAAATAGACACCGCGTTCGTTGTCTCGCCGCCGTCCATCTGGCGTGAGAGCGCTTCAGTTGTCGTTCCAGACGCCGTCGGCGTGGGTGCGAACATATTTACCGGTGGGCCCATCGACGACGGCGATATTCGCGCGCTTGCCGCCCACGCGCGTAAAGAACGTATTCGTGGGGCATGACGATGCTCTTGGTCGAAGAGCCAGACGAAGAAGAGCGCGATGAGGACGAGGAAGTCGAACGTCGCTGGTCCGAACCCCGATTTGCGTATCGCCGCTGAGCGCCAAGGCTCGTTTGGAAGCGGCTCATCCCTGAGCCTGAGCAGGCAGCCACAGTGACGGCCCCAAGCTTTACGCTGACGAGCGCGGCCTCACCATCCGACGGCCAGAATCGAAACTGACGAACCTCAAGTTTGCGCACGTAAGGTCGCCAGGCGCTCCTCACATACCGTGCGCACCAAGCCCTGCAGGGCGGTGATACGCTCGCTAAGCCAAGCAAGCTCCTGGGCTGTGATTTTGTAGTGCGGCGAATAGCGCGCATCGACATAAGCGCGGCGCAGGAGCTCGAAGCACCGCTGCTCGAACCTCGTTCCGCGCGGCCAGGCCTCGGTGAGCCGTGCGTCCAGTTGTTCGGCTTGGGAGCGCAGGAAATTCAGCTTGTGGCTCTTGGGGGAATAGAGCGTCAGGGCCAGTAGGACGCAATGGTAGAGGCGTTCCGTGGCCTGGTGGAGGAGGAAGGCAGCGTCCTTCGGCTCATTCTCGCCAACGTAAAACCGGGCGCCTTTGAGAGCACTTTCCGCTTTAGGGAACCACTCCTTATAGAATCCCTCCGCTTCAGCGAGCGCCTCGGCGGGCGCCAGCTTCCTGGGTCGGTCGAAAGGGTGGCCGGGAGTCTCGTAGAGGGCGATCCCATCCCGAACGATGTCCGTGAAGAAGTAACGGCCGAGCCTCAGTCGCTGGTTCACGTCTATCATCGAATGCACGACGAAGTTCACCGGCGCGGAGAGGTGGCGTCCGACGGCGTATTCGCGCAGCAGATGGTCATCGGCCTTGGCCCAGTATTCCAGGGTCTCGGTCAGCTGCTCGTAGTTGACGACGATGAGCAGATCATAATCGGAGACGTAGCCGCCTACGGGATCCTCGACCCAGTCGCCGCGGGCATATGAACCGAACAGGATGATCTTGAGGATCCGGCCCTGCCGCTTGTGCGGCATGGTCCCGCCGACGATTGCGTCCTGGAACTCGGCGAACAGGATCTCGGTCGCCAGCGACAGTTCGCGGCGCTTAGACTCTGGAAGATGCTCCAAGCTGGTCTTCATCCCCCGATATGTTCCCTGATCCTCACCTCGGCGCAATCCTCGCCGGGTGCGAGATCAGCGGGCGATGATGACCTCGGCCTGGCGGCGGGGCGATCTGGCGCAAGTCACCAATCGTTGCAGCGCTGACGGTGGTGCAGCGCCCTGCCCGACCGGCAAGTCCGCCAAGACCGGGCTTCTCAAGCCTCATCGTCTGCGCCGGCCGGCCCTGGCGGTTCAGGGGCGGCCGCACTCCCCAAGCGCGACTCGGCCCACGCTTTGTTGGCCTTCGCCTCGGTGGCGAGACCCTTGAACATCTGGGTGAAGGCGGTGAGCAGGGCCCTGGTATCGATCCGAGCGACGTCGGCGCCGAGATCCTCGGCGAACTCCCCAAGGGCGATCTTGAGCGCCAGGACCATTTTGTTGTCGGCGGCCCAAACCGCCAATTCCGGTTCGCCGATCAGAATTGCCGCAAGAATCGCGTCGCCGTCGCTGCCAGTCGCCCTCGCGAAAGCATAGACGCGTTCCAGGTTGACCTGACCGAAGCCGCCCTCGAAATACTCATAGGATCGCAGTGGCAACCCCATGGCCGCGGCCACGTCCTGCGCGCGTAGCCTTCGAGCCCGGCGCACCCCACGCAGCGCCTGCGATAGAAGCTCACTCAAGGTCGGCGGATCGGAAGACATCCCATCACCCGTCCTTCGTCCTGGCGGACCGCCGACCTCTCTTCAGCCTTTGCCCGCTTTTCCGATCCGATCAACCTCCCGTGAAAACGACGCATACGCCCTTTTCACAAATTCGAATCGGCGGGCACACGGCAAGCCTAACTCACGCTGACATTTCGTATTCATAAGATGATAACCCGCAGTATTTTTGCGGGTTGACCGCAATAATTGTGTATATCGTCCGGTGTTAGCTGTCATTTACTGTCTACGCGTATCTCTGGACGAGATTTTATTGTTGCGCCAATCCGGACACTCTGTGACACACTGGCCATATCGATTGCCAAACGGCGGGAGGCGTTTGTGGCCCGCGAACGCGATCCGTATGGGTGGGCGCTCTGCAACGTGCGCCGCAAGCTCAAGGCCGGCGCCTACGCCGGCGGCGAACCGCTGACCATCACCGACCTGGCGCGGGAACTTCACCTAAGCCCGACGCCGGTGCGCGAAGCGCTCGCGCACTTGGCCGGTGAAGGTTTAATCGAGGATCGGCGCGGCCACGGATATTACGCGTGGCGTCTCGACGCCCCTGACCTCGCCGAACTCTACGACCTGCACGCGCTCTTCGTCGGCGCGGCCTTGAACGCGGCGACGGCGCAGGGCTGGACGATCCACAATAGGGAAGCGGCGGAGTCGGGGGACCCGGCCGAGGCGGTGTTTTGGTCGCTGGTCGGGGCCAGCGGCGCGCGAACGCTGATCGCCTTGTTCCGTGCGGTTGTCATTCGTCTGGGGCCCGCGCGGGCCGTCGAAGCCCAGGTGTTGGGCGACCTTGCCGCAGAAGCCGCCGGCCTCGCCCAAGCCTTTGAGGCGAGGCAATGGGCGACCCTGGCCCAGGACATCGCGACCTACCACGAACGACGCCGAAATCGTGCCGCTGACATCGCCGCGGTTCTGCGCAAGAAATCGCAACAACACCAGAATATATATCAGATATAGTTTGAATATAACATTCCAGCCGCGCTCCATTACACGGTCGTGCGTTGACGCACGGCAGACGTATAGGAGATCGTCATGATCAAGACCCGAAAGTTCAAACTCGTTCGTCTGGCCAAAGCCAAGCATCTCACGCGGGGTGCCAGCGGACACTATCAGGAAATCGGCGCGGTCCTTCAGCAGGAGCCGGGGGACATCTGACCCTCGCGGAGCCAAGCGCCGCCCTGCGGCGCTTGGCTCGCTTGCCCCGTGAGCCCCTCGCGGTGCGAATTGGGAGAACTGGGGATGGACACGCCTGAACGGTCCTGGCGATGGTCGCCCACGGTCTTTGCCGCCCGGTGGGGCCAAGACTTGGTCGTGCTCGACGTGAGCCGCGATGACTACCTGGTCCTCGCCGGCGCCGGCGCGTGGACCGACATGGATCTAGCGACCGGAGGCCTTGAGATCGGCGATGACGGGCTGGCGGCGCAGCTGGGCGACAGCGGCCTGATCCTTGCGGGCAGCAAGCCAGCGATGGTTCAAAGGCGAACCGCGCCCGAGGCGCGCGAGGATATTTTCGCCAACGCGCCGCAACGCCCGCATCTCGGCGACATGCTCGCCTTCGCCTGGGTGATGGTCGAAATGATCCCGCTCTATTGGCTGCGGTCCTTCCCGCGCCTCGTGCATTTGCAGGAGAGACCGAACGGAGAGGATGCGCCACAGCCGTCCGAAGCCCTCACGCGGAGCGCCCTCGTCTTCGAGCGCATGCTCGTCTGGGCGCCGTTTCAGGGAAAATGCTTGTTCCGCACGGCGATGCTGCGGCGCTTTCTGCATCGACGCGGGCTCCGCGCGGCCTGGGTGTTCGGCGTGCGGACCTGGCCCTTCTCGGCTCACTGCTGGCTGCAGGTTGGCGGGGTGGTGATCAACGACCGCGTCGATCATGTGGCTGGCTTCGCCCCAGTGATGGTCGTCTGACCTCGGGATGGCGGACTTCATCGCCTGCCTCTGGCGCCCAGGGCCGATCGGCGCCATCCAGGAGCGCCAGCTAGAGGACATTCGCGCCGGACTTGAGGACGCTGACCGTTGGAGGCTCGTCCATGAGAGCTCGGGTCTGTGGGTCTTCAGTCCGCCGACCCGCCCGATCCGTGTGCGACCGTTCGAAGACCGACCGGGCGTCATCGTGGGCGATCTCTTCTCGAGCGCTTCGGACACTCCTCTGGGCCGAGCGGCGCCTGACTTGGGCCACAACGCCGATCTGCCCGCGGCCTGCGCGCGCCTGACTCGCACGGTCTGGGGTCGTTATGTCGCCATCTTCTCGACTCCTGAGAGGCATGAGGGCGGAGTGTTTTGCGGTCCGGTCGGCGGATTGGAGTGCGTGGCCGCTCGGCGCGGATCGATCGCCATCGCCGCCTCGCGCCTTCCCAATGCGGTGTTGACCCTATTGACCCCTGCCCTTTCGATCGACTGGCCGCGGCTCGCGAATCTGGCGGCCGATACGTCCGGAATAGGCTGGTCCGCCCCGCTGATCGGCGTGGCGAACCTCGCGCCAGGATCGTTGTGGCGCTGGACGTCAAATGGCGAACGGGAGGATCTGATTTGGCGGCCGGGGGATTTCGCACGCCGCCGTTGGAACAAGGGAGACCCGGCCCCGATCCTCGAGCGCCGCATCGACAGCTGCGTGCAGGCGTTGAGCAACCTCCACACGCCGATCTTGGCCGAACTTTCAGGCGGGCTCGACTCGGCCATCGTCGGCGCCTCCTTGATCCGCGCGGGGGCGGATGTTCGGCGATGGGTCAATTTCTACACTTCCGAGCGGACAGGCGACGAGCGGCGCTATGCCCGGGTGGTTGCGGACAAGCTGGGAATCGCCCTCACCGAAGAGGTCAAGACGGCTTGGACGTTCGATCCGAACCGCCTGGCCGAAGTCTCCGAGGGCTTCCGGCCCAGCCTCAACGGCCTCGATGCGCCTTATGATATGCGGATGGCCGCGATCGCCACCGGCGCTGACGCGCGGGCCATCTTCACCGGCCAGGGCGGCGACATTCTCTTCTACGGCATGTCCACCCCCTTGTTGGCGGTCGACCATGTCCGTCGAAAGGGCCTGGCCGGCCTGGTCTCCCCGTTCCTCCTGAGCCTGGCGCGGCGACGCCGTCAGTCGATCTGGTCGCTTGCCCGCACAGCCTTGGCCGGGCGGTTTAGCTCGCCAGGGCGGGCGGAGACGGCCTTGGCTCATCCATGGCTGCGCGACGACCTCTCAGACCTTCCACCGGCCAAACGCTGGCAACTGGAGCAGCTTGTCTATTGCCTGAGGTTCTTCGGCTCGAGCCGCCGGGCGCGCGCGGCCGAGCTCATCCATCCCCTGCTGTCCCAGCCCATCGTCGAACTGTGCCTTTCGGTCCCGGCCGACATGCTGGTGGAAGGCGGACGCGATCGCGGTCTCGCCCGGCGCGCCTTTGCCGGGCGGCTGCCTTTCGCGGTGACCGATCGGCGCTCCAAGGGAGATCTGACCGGGTTCTACGGCGCGGCGATCGCACGAGCCTTGCCAGAACTGCGCGGGACCCTGATCGAGGGATGCTTGGTCGCTCATGGGGTGCTGGATGCACGCGCCCTCGGCGACAAGCTCGACCTCGATCAGCTGGCCGTTCATGGACGCCACGGCGATGTCATGGCCCTGGCCGCGCTGGAGGTCTGGGCGCTTTGTTGGCAGGGCCGGCTGGACCGCGCCAGGCTTGCCCGTCACCGCTGAGCGGCGGCCGGTCCGATCAGGGGATCGAGGAAGGCGAAGGCCTTGGCGTACATCGCCCGGATGTTGTCGGGGCTCGCGAGCACGTGCCCCTCGCCGAAAAATGTCACCAGCTCGGCGTCCTTGTTCTCGCGCCACAGAGCCGAGAACATCTCCTCTTGCTGGCCGGCGCCCGCGACGTCCAGGTCGCCGGCAAACAGAAGCACCGGCGTGTCAATCCGGTCGGCGAAGAAGAGGGGGCTGTTGCGCACATAGAGCTCCGGGTCCCGCCAGGGCGCGGAGACCAGATCGCCTTGTCCGCTCTCCGCCCAGCCGGAGAACAAACGCAGCATAGAACCATCCTCCGGATTCACACGGTAGTTGGGAGCGAAAACGCCGCGCGCGCTGATGAGGTCCGATAGCCCATTGGCGGCGATGATGGCGGCGAAGCGATGGGTTCGGCTCGCCGCCACCAAGGCGCCGTAGCCGCCGAAGGAATGGCCCCACAGCGCCACCCGCTTGGGATCGACGTAGCCAAGCCTCGCCAGTTGATCGACGTCGGCCAGGAGCTTCTCAGTGAAACCTTCCGATGGATCGTGCGATCCGGGCGTTGGCGGCAGACTTGGATACAAGACCGCATAACCGTGGGCGGCCAAAACCTGGACCTGCTCGGAGAAATCCTCGGCGTCCGCGCGGCCGTCATAAGGCGGGCGCCCGTGAACACTCCCCGGGTAGTCGACGATTATCAGACCCAGTTTCTCGCCGGGCCTGGAGGCCGGCGGCAGATAGAGCCAGCTCTTGCGCGCCTGGCCGTCGGGATCGCGCTGAACGATCGGGATGGGCTGGGCGACACGCACCGACGCCAGGAAGGCGTTCAAGGAAGCCAAGGGCTGGGACGTCCCGCCGTCGGTGAGGCTGACGGCGCCCACGCCGTGCGCATCGACGGTGTGGCGGACAGCCCCCGCAGAAGCGACCGCCAGTACTTGGTCTTCCGGCACGCGCGCGTCCAGGCAGACGCGCGGACCGCGCCGGCCGAGACCGTCCACGCAGGGGCCTCGTTCCGTCTCGTCGATCGCCCAAAGACGCGACGCGGGCCTGGGCGGGTTTAGGGTTCCACGCAATCCCAGGCCGAAGACGGGATTGGAGCCGAGGCGCTCGGCCTTGCCCGCGTCGAGGCGGTGGCGTTGGCCCTTGGAGTCATAGCGCCAGACCCCGGCGTGATGCAGCATGATGAGGCCGCCGCTATCATCGGTAAGGGCTTCGGCCTCAGCCTCGCCGCGGGTGAGATTGACCGCGTCCGCGGCGTCCAACCGATACCAGTCCGCCGGCGCCTCGGGCGACGCCGCAGCGGACCTCGCCAGGACCGCGGGCGCGTCGCCAAGCCAAGCTCCGCGCACGATCGTGAAGTTGTTCATCGGCGTCCAGTCGATCGCCGGTCGAATATGCGGATCGCCGAGGTCCTGGACCGCGCCGTCGCGCGCGTCGATGCGCGCGAACGACCCGGTGGACCACGCTGTGTCCAGCGCGCGGGAATAGACCAACAGATTGTTGGTCGTCGGCGACCAGGAAAGCAGGCTCCAGACGACATCGCGCCCGGGTAATGGGTGGCGAACTGCGCCGGTGGCCAGGTCTATGAGCACAAGATCGCGACGGCGATCGGGATCGCCCAGCCGGACCACAGAATCCGTGACGGCGCGCTCGGGGTCGGCCCAGGCGAGAGCTGCGACATACCGTCCGTCCTGAGAGAGTTCGAGGTCGGTAAATGGGCCTTCGGCCAGAGCGGTAACGGCGCCGGTGGCGAGATTGATGTCGAGCAGGCGCTTTGACGGCGGCGCGGGGTTGGCGTCGCGGTAGCGCCCGGCCCCCTCCACGATCATGGTCACGCCCTTGTTCCAGACCGCACGGTCCCACAGAACCGGCAGGCGGGTCATGGCCCGGCGTCCCTCCCGCACGTCGTAGGGCAAAGTCCCGCGCGGCAGGGCGCTCATCACCAATTCGGTATCGGAGCGCCATTGCGCTGCGCGGCCGAAATCGGAGATGTCGCCGACTTGGCTGAGCCACCGCGCCTTACCCGTCATCAGGTCGATGACGCCGGCCTCCCAGGTCTCGCCCTTATGACGGTAGACGAGGATCGCGCGGCCGGACGGGGAGAAGGGACCGGGGGTGTAGCCGGTATCCGGATCGGCCTCGATCAGCGGGCGCGCTGCGCCGGAATGGGCGAGATCCACCACCATCAGGCGGCCGAGGATCACCTCCGAGCGACCGCCGTAGTCGAAGCGCGGGGCGCTGTCATAGGGCGCGCGTTTGTCGAACACCAACCATCGGCCGCTGGGATCGACCGCCGCTTTGCCCAGGCTATCCAGATGCAGCAGGTCATCGACCGTAAAGGGCCGGGCCAGGGCGGGGCCGGCGAGCGCGACTGCGGCCACAAGCACCCACAGGAGGTTGCGCAACATGGGATGATCTTGGGCGTGAAGGTTGGGTGGGAAGACCGGTCGCCGGATCACCAGCGCTTGGTCGCCTGGATTGAGACGACACGGCCCAGGGGGTTGGCGTTGGCCGGATCGAAGGCGACCCCCTGGGGAGAGTCGTAGAATGGCGGATTGGCGTTGAGGAGATTCTGGGCTGCGAGCGTGAGGACGAAGCCCGTCAGCGGCCCCTGCGTCCGGGGCGATCGCCAGCTCAGCTGCACGTCCACCGTCGTCCAGGGGTCGATATAGGCCTCGGGCTCAGGGCCGGCGCCCGCGCGGTAGCCATCGACGTAGTTGATCGCCGCCTGGGCGCCCCAGGGACCACGGGTCCAGTTTGCTGCGAGCCGGCCGCGAAAATTCACCGGTTCGCCCGCGGTGCTCAGCAGCTGGACGAGCGGCTCGTTCACGGTCAGGCGACGCTGGTAGTCGATGAGATAGGAGGCGCTCGCCGCGAAGCTGAAATGGTTTTCGCCCCAGGTGACTGCGTACGTCCCCGAGAGGTCCAACCCTCGGACATGGGTTTCGGCGGCGTTGACCGAGCGGGCATCGACGATGGCGGTGTAGGCCGTGGCCGGAAACTCATTGCCGCCGTTCGCGCCCGATTGGGCGATCAGCGACTCGACCAGGGCGAGATCGGCCGGGTTGGCGGCCGGATCGACGCGCGTGACGAACGGCGCGTAAGCCGGATTGGTCAGGGCGTTGCCGAGATCGTTCAGCACCGGCGTGCCGACCTGGTCGCGGTAATGGATATCGAAGGCCGTGACGTCGAGCACGAGATGCGGCGCGAACCGGGGCTTCATCTCGGCGCCGAGCGTCCAAGAGGTTGCCGTCTCGGGGCGAAGACTGGCGTTGCCGCCATAGCGAATCAACACCAGGGCCTGAGATCCGGCGTTGGGCAATATGCCCGGGGCGATCACCTGGAGCGCGTTGACGTCCGGCAGGGACGGCGCCCGAAACGAGCGGCCATAGGTGGCGTGGACGTCGAGGCCGCCAAGCGGTGTCCAGAGTAGCCCGAATTTGGGGACGCCGCTGATCCCCACGTCGTTGTAAGCCTCGACCCGGCCGGCGAGCGAGGCCTCCAACGCCTGGATCCCGGGAACAGCGTTGTTCGGCCCGACGATCGGCGCGCGCAATTCGACAAAGCCGGCGATCACCGTCCGCTGGAACGCGGTCCCGCCGCTGGTGAACAGATCCGCCGCCGAGGTGCTCACCGTGTCGGGCGTGAAGCGTTCGAGCCGAAACTGTGCGCCCAGCGCCGCCTTGAGCGGTCCGCCGGGAAGGTTGATCACCGTGCCGTCGGCTTGAGCGTCCAGCATCGCCACTTGGCCGAGGCTCGAATCCCGCTCGCGCCGGGAAATGAATGTGAGGAGGGCGGGAGAATTGGCCTCGCCTGAACCGTAAGGGTTGAAATACCCCAGCCGGGCCGGGTCATAACCGCCGGTCGGCGGCGCATTACCGAGGGTCTCGTCGAGCGCCGTACTGTCGAGAAAACCGGTTTGCTCGACGACCCCGTCTTCAAGCGCATAGGCGCTGTAGATCTCACCGTGCCAGTCGTGCGGCAGGGCGATGTCAAGGCTAGCCGAGACGTTGAGGCTCTGTTCCGACCCATTGGTGACGATCGGACCCAGTTCGTGATTGAAAGAGTAGCCGATGAGCTCCGAGGACGCGCCGCCCACCGGGATGAAGTAGGGATCGGCGCCGGTGATCTGGAGGATCGTGTCGGACGCTGGCGTTTTGTAGGTGAAGCTGCGGTAGGTGTAGCGGGCGTTCAAATCGAGGGTGATGGCGCTGTTCAGCGACTGGCGCAGGTCGGCATAGACGCTGTGGCGATCCTGTTCGGGCTCGATGTCGGCGTCGCGCCGGAAGTCGTTGTAGTTCGTCGCGCCGGCGATGAAGTCGGCGGCGGTCAGACCCGTTCCGGTGGGATCGTTGGGAATGGCGTAGGCTGTCACGTATCCGCCGCTCGCTGGGTCATAGACGAGGATATTGCCGGGGTTGGCGTAGATCTGTCGGTGGTCGGTTCCGCCCCATGGGCGCAGATCGGCGGTGGCTGTGACCGAGCGGTCGATCGCCGCCAACGGCTCGTCGTGCTCATATTCGTAAGCCAGCGTGAAGTGACCGCCGCTCCAGCCCAGGCCGAAGATGTTGGAGACTTGGGTCTGAGCCGCGTCGCCCCCGTCTGCGATCGAAAACCGAACGCGCGTCTCGTCCCCTGTGAAGTTCTGGCGCGTGATGACGTTGACGACCCCGCCCACGGCATCGGAGCCGTAGATGGCCGAAGCCCCGTCCAACAGAACCTCGACGCGGTCGACCGCCACGGTCGGGATGGAGGACAGGTCGGCGAAGTCGCCGTTGAGGCCCACTCCGGCCAGCCGGTGGCCATCCACGAGCACGAGCGTGGCCGGCGCGCCGAGGCCACGCAGGTTGACTCCCTGGGCCACGGTGAAATTGTTGCCCAGGCCGTCGCTGCCGATCAGAAAGGTCGAGGGCTGGGCAGAGCCCGCGAAATTCTGCGGCAGGACCGCCAGCATGCCGGCGACGGTCGCCTGGCCGGAGCTGTCTAGATCGTCGCGGTTGATCGTCACGACGTGCGAGGGACCCGGCGAGGCGCCGTGGATCTGGGAGCCGGTGACGACGAGTCCGGCCACCGGCACAGACGGCTGGGTGAGGGAATCACTTGTCTGCGACGGGGCGGGTGTCACCGTCATGGCGTTCGCGGAGGCGACGGGCTCGCGTGGATGATCAGGCGAAAGAGCAGGATCGCGGGAGCGCGGCGTCGCTGGCCGGAGTACAAGGACGCCAGCGCGCGGGCGCGAAACGGCGATGTCGGAGCCCGCAATCAGGCGGGCCAATCCCGCTTCGATCGTGAAGCGCCCTATGAGCGCGGGCGCTTGACGATCCCGCACGGTTTGCGGGGAATAGATCAATTGAACGCCAGACTGTGAGGCGAAGGCCAGAAGGGCCCGGTCGAGCGGGCCGGCCGCCACACGAAAGGTGACGATCGCCGCTTGGGCGGCCACTGGCGCCGGCGTGGCGGTGAGAAGCGCCAGCAGGCTGGCCGCGACGAAAGCGGAACATGGGTGGGTTTTGAGCGGCAATGGTGTCTCCCTCCGACACCATATCGCGCCGCGCCTTATGGGTTAGTCAGGGATGGCTTGGGCGGTGTCTGACAGCTAGACGCTCCGCACCCCCGCCAACCCTGGCGCTCCCAGAAAATTTATTGCGGGTTCGCCCTGCTCTCACGCCGATGGCGGGCTCAGGACGACGGCGCCATCGGCTCCGGTCGTCGCGCGCAAGCCATAGAGGGCGCATACCCCCGAAATGAAGGCGTCCGTATCGCCGGCTTCGAACACGCCGCTCACAGGCGCGCTCTGAAGCGCGGCGGCCTCGAGGCGGATCGGACGGGTGCTGTAGCGGTTGATCTCGGCGACCGCGTCGCCAAGCGGCGTCGATCGAAAAACGATCCGCCCACTGGTCCAGCTTGTCGCTGCGGCAAGGTCGATGGGCCTGGGCGCGCCGAGCGCGCGCCCAGGCCCGTAAGCGACGCGTTCGCCAGGCTTCAAGGTCAGGGTCTGGTGACCGTGGTCGGCCCGCACTTCGACGCTGCCTTCGACGAGGGTCACGTTCACCGCGCCGTTCTGGCCCGTATCGCGTCGCACGTCGAAACGGGTTCCGACGGCTCGAACCGAGACCCCGTCGGCCGACACGACGAACGGCCTCGCCGCGTCATGGGCGACCTCGAAAAAGGCCTGTCCGCGACTGAGACGGACGTCCCGCTCCCCGCCAAGGAAGCGCACGACTAGGCGCGTATCGGTGTCCAGGCGAACGCGCGATCCGTCCGCCAGCGCCACCACCCGCCCCTCGCCCTTGCCCGTGACGAAGGTTTGGCTCGTGAGGCTGGGCCAAATGAGTACGGCGGCCGTGACCGTCCCGATCGCAGCCGCGCCCGCCAAGAGCTGAAACCACCGCAGTTTGACGCTGCGCGGACGACGCACTGGCCGGCGTTCGCTTCGCGCCACCGCTTCGGCCAAGGCCGCCTGGATATCGCCGTCTTCCCTGAGCGCGCCCGCATCGCGCCAGACTTGCTCAATATACTCATAGGCGGCGCGGTGCGCCGGAGATCGGCGCCAGGCGCGGAACGCTTCGAGCGTTTCAGACGACACCGACCGGTTTGTGAGTTTCGCGAACCAGCCGGCGGCTTCGTCAATGGCGGCGTGATCAGGAGATGGCATGGCGCGGGGCGACCTAGTCGCGCATCCTTTCGGCGAGGAGCGCCAGCGCTCTAGTCATGCGCCATTCCACAGTCTTGACCGCAATTCCCAGGCGCTGGGCGATCTCCTGGTTGGGCAGTCCGGCGAAACGGCTCAACATGAACACATCTCTCAGCGGCCTTGGCAGGGATAGGACGGCCTGCTTGAGGAGCAGCGCCGCATCCTGATCAACCAGAGTCCAAGTGTCCGCCTTTTCGGCGGTCGCTTCAATGAGGGCCTCCGCCGCGCGCGCCCGGTTGGATTGTCGAAGCCGATCGTGGGCCAGATTGACGGCGATCCTGAGGAGCAGGGCGCGTGGATGGCGGATCTGATCGGCCGCGCCCAAGGGAACGAAACGGATGTAGGCTTCATGAACGAGATCCTCAGCCCCATCCCCCAGAGATCGCCCGAAGCGTCGATCGAGCGTCCGCACGAGCCAGCTGGCATAGCGCCGGTAGAGGGCGTCCAGCCTCAGCATATCGAGCCCGGCGCCGCTAACGTCGACCGTCTCAATCTCACTTCGCAAACTCGTCATGCGCCGTCTCCCACCGTCAGGAGGGGCGGCGGCCAAGGCCGCTCGTGTGGGAAATCCCGCGCGTCGTCGGACCTTGGCTCACCGGCGTGACGCGGCGCGCTCGCCTTGGCTTGCGCCATTCGCGCAGAGCGCAGCCGCCATGCCCGTGGGCAGGCCCATATCGGTTCTAATCATCGCACAGGGGTTTCCACGCCCCTGCCGGCGCGCTCGCGCCAGCTACCGGACCATGGGGGAATTGGGTTCGGCGCGCAAGCTGGGGCGGTCACGAAAGAAGATGAGGGGGCGGGCGTTGGAACCTCGTGCAATATTAAAGAGGCCGGTTGCTTCGGAACTCGGCCGCACCCGTCGCGTCGCCGCGACCCCTGAGGCTCTGGGCGATCAGGAAAGCCTTGAGGCCGTAGCCGGCCATGAAGGCCAGCGCCGACTCGAAGAAGTCCAGCCTACCCAGCGCCGGGAACTCGTCCAGCATCAGGAGCAGGCGATGACGCCGCCCCGAGGGCGACAGCGCCTCGGTGAGCCGGCGGCCGATCTGATTGAGGATGAGGCGGATGAGCGGCTTGGTGCGGCTGATGTCCGACGGCGGCACGACCAGGTAGAGGCTCGCCGGCCGCTCGCCCTCGACAAGATCGGCGATGCGCCAGTCGCACCGGCGGGTTACCTCGGCGACCACCGGATCGCGGTAGAGGCCGAGGAACGACATGGCGGTGGAGAGGACGCCGCTCCTCTCGTTCTCGCTCTTGTTGAGGAGCTCGCGCGCGGCGCTGGCGACAACGGGATGGACGCCGCCCTTCCCCAGGTGCGGCGTGGTCATCATCGCTCGCAGTGTGGTCTCGATCGGGCGCTTCGGGTCGGAGAGGAAGTTCGCGACCCCGGCCAGGGTCTTGTCCGGTTCGGCGTACAGGATGTGCAGGATCGCGCCCACCAGCAAGGCGTGGCTGGTTTTCTCCCAGTGGTTGCGGCGCTCGAGGGCGCCCTCGGGATCGACCAGGATGTCGGCGATGTTCTGGACATCGCGCACCTCCCACTCGCCGCGGCGCACTTCGAGCAGCGGGTTGTAGGCGTTGCTTGCCACATCGGTGGGATCGAAGAGCAGCACGCGGCCGAACCTGGCGCGCCAGCCAGACGTTAGGGTCCAGTTCTCGCCCTTGATGTCGTGGACGAGGACCGACCCTGGCCAGGTCAGCAGGGTCGGGACGACGAGGCCGACCCCCTTCCCGCTCCTGGTCGGCGCGAAACAGAGCAGGTGCTCGGCCCCGTCATGGCGGAGATAGTCGCCACGCCAGCGGCCGAGGACGACGCCGTCGTCCCGCAGAAGACCCGCCCGGCGGACTTCGCGCTTGGAAGCCCAGCGGGCTGATCCGTAGGTGGTGGCCCGCTTAACCTCGCGCGCCCGCCAGACAGACAGGGCGATGGCCGCCACGGCCGCCGCGATCCCGCCAGAGGCGGCGATGTAGCTGCCCTCGACGAAGACGCGATGGGCATAGGCGTCGTAGGCGAACCACCACCAGAAGAAGGCGGGCGGCTGATAGACCGGCCAGCCGAAGAACACGAACCAGGGATGGCCGAGTTCCGGTTGGAAGCCGAGCCTCCAGGCCGTCCACTCCGTCGCAGCCCAAAGGAAGGCCAGGACGAGGCCGCTGACGAGGAGCACTTGGCCCCAGAGGATCTTGGTCGCGTTCATGACGACCGAGATTCAGGGAACTGAGGGGGCGGTCCGCAAGCTCTGGATCACGTGGCTCGTATGGGCGGGCGCCGCTGCGCGTAAATCGGATAGTCCGGATCGTCGGCAAAGCGCCATCATCAGCGGAAGTTGAGCTCTGCTAGACAACGGACGTTGAGGAGGTCGAATGACTTGTGGATACTTGTCCGTCTTCCCGGCTGGGAATCAAACTGTCCGGAAACTCAGCCGTGAAGCTGCGGGTTCGGAATGACTGGGTTGGGTGGTGGCCGGCCATTGACCTTGGCCGGTACCAATCCTCCCTTGCCAAGCGCGCGGACGACCTTTCCCTTGCCTCCCGCCAATCGCCGTCGATAAGGTCAGAGCAGCGACCAAGGGCGGGGCCGCTTGTGCATGTCCGAGATCTTCATTTCGTACGCCCGCTCGACGGCGGACCAGGCCCAGGCGATCGCCGAGGCTCTGCGGGGACTCGGCTACGGCGTCTGGCGCGACGACGAGATCCCCGCCAACCGGGCCTATGCCGA
>OUNO011323072.1_pt1 | contig 21196 bp, 15 predicted proteins | sample 1779811 | NCBI WGS metagenome assembly OUNO01 (sample SAMEA3914804, study PRJEB12502) | metagenome | biome: forest; material: soil | place: Canada | collected 2010-06-25 | depth 0.3 m | reverse complement strand
TGGGCTGCGACAAGCAAGGCGGCACCTGGAACACAGTTGTTTTCGTCCTTACAGAAGACGCTGGCCGTGTCCATCTGGCGAATCGAATCGCTCAGGGCCTGCGCCTGAGTGGGCGCTGGATCAGGAAGCTCCTGCTGAATTTGAGCGGGGGCGGCTTTTCCACAGCCGGAAGCTGAGAGTAGGGCCAGTCCAAGAATGGTAGAGAGTCGTGACGGTTTCACCGTCGCCGCATAGAGCAATAACGGTGCCGCGCTGCGGACTCACGGTGAGCCATGTGCCATTCTGGAACTGTTTGAGTTTTATACAGTTGTAAAAAGGTTAGACGGTTCGATACTCCGAAGATCGTGCAGAATCCCTTCGAAGTCTTTTTCAGTATTGCAGCTCAAGACCCCGGCAAGCGAGGGGAGTTCGATCAATGGGTTTTAAAAACCCGATTCTGGGTGCCTGCCCAGCAGATATCGGACGCCGTCGGCGCGGTTCCGCGCGAGATCGATTTAACGAAAGACACGCGCATTCGGTTGAAAGCGTTTTCGCAGGGAGGACAGACGGTAGTTCCGTTCTTTAGCGCCCTGGCGCGCTTCGAATCTTGGAGTACACCGGACCCTCAAGGGCGGTTCGCGATTTTAGACGGGAAAACGTTTGTCTCGTTGCTTCCACCGGGCGCGGTTGCGCTCTTGAATCCGGGCTCCGAGGACTACTCGAAGTGGTTCACGTCTGAAGAATTAAGCGGCCTTCTTAGTCTCTCGCGCGGCAAGTGAATCCAAGCGAATAGCCTCGTGCAAGAGCGTGAGGCGAGTCGGAAGGACACGGAAGGGTGAGCAGCTGACGTAATCGAGTCCGCGCTCGAGGCAGAAAGCGAGGGTGGCTTTGTCGCCGCCTTGTTCGCCGCAGATACCGAAGCTTCCGTCGTTTCTGACACGATGGCCGCGAGTCACTGCAGTTTCGATCAGTTCGCGAACGGGTTCTGCGAGGACTTTGAACGGGTCAGCGGTGAGAAGGCCGTTTTCCAGGTAGAACGGCAGGTAGTGTGCGCTGTCGTCGCGAGAAACCCCAAGACTGGTCTGAGTCAGATCGTTGGTTCCGAAGGCGAAAAATTCGCCGACGCGAGCCAGGCGATCCGCAGCGAGAGCGGCAGCTGGAGTTTCGATCATCGAACCGATGCGGAAACGAATCTTGGAACCGTACGGAATTTTCAATTCCTCGCGAACGGTCTCTTCGATTTTCAGTACGCGGTCACGAAGTCGAGTGAGCTCGGCTTCAGTAACTACGAGCGGGAACATGATGCCCGGATTGACCTGGCACTGGTGTTGAGCCTGGACTGCATAAGCCGCGCGTGTGATGGCGCGAATCTGCATGTCATAGATTTCTGGTTGAATCAGACCGAAGCGGCAGGCGCGAAGGCCCAGCATCGGATTGTGTTCGCGAAGGCCGTCTGCGACTCCGCGAATATGTTCGACACTCAAGTGCTTGAGCTGTTTACAGAGTGCTTTGAAGTCCTTCTCGGTCTGCGGAACGAAGTCGTGCAGCGGAAGGTCCATCAGGCGAATATTGACTGTCTTTTCGCGCATGACTTCGAAGACTTTCTTGAAGTCGGCAAACTGAGTGGCTTCAAGAAGCTGGAAGCTCTCGACGCACTCGGCTGGATTCTGCGTGAAGATCACATTTCTGATTTCGCGAAGAGCGGCAGGCTCCATGAACATGTTTTCGGTGCGGCAAAGTCCGACGCCATCGGCGCCAAAGCCAAGCCCGGTTTCCGCGTCGCGGGCGCCGTTGATGTTCACGCGAACTTCCACCGGTACGCGCTTCTGCTTCAACACGCGAGTGACGAGATTTGAAACGTCGCGAACGACGCCCTCTTTGAACGAAAGATTCTGAAGCTTTCCTTCACCCATGAAGAGGCTGCCGTGTTCGCCGGCTTCGAGAGTGAGAAGCGTTCCCGCTTTCACTTTCTTGCCGTTGACCGTCATGAAGGCACCTTTTGAATCAAATTCGAGCCCTTTGTAGCCTACAATGCATGGAATTCCATTCGCGCGGGCCATGACGGCCGCGTGAGAGGCGATACCGCTTGCAAGCGTGACAAGGCCGCTGATGATTCCAAGTCCGGGAGTGTCCGAAATCAGAAGCTCGTTTGCGATCAGAATGACTCGAGTGTCCTGCTTCTTCTTTGCGGCCGCTTGAACGTGTTCGATCGCGTCTTCCATTCGGAAGTAAATATGACCGACTGCGGTTCCCGGAGCTGCGCAGACACCTTTCGACCCGAGGTCTTCGAGCTTCGCGCGCGAAGCATCGTCGAGGGTGGGGTGAAGGAGAACTTCGAGGTCGGAAGCTTTGATTCGCGACACGGCAGTGAGGTCGTCGATTTTGCCGGCAACGTTGAGCTCAGTCGCAGCAACGACGGTCGCCTTAGCGGTCGTGTTGGCTTTGTCGAAAGTCGTGAAATAGAGGTGGCCGTCTTCGTCCGAGATAAACTCGACTTCCATCACGTCACGAAACGAAGCTTCAATTTCTGGAAGCATCCGTTTGACCTGAGCAAAGAGCGCCGGGTTGCTTTCGCGAAGTGCTTTGCCGTTTGGCCTTTCGCCTTCGGCAGGCTCGATCATGTGCTTCTTATCTGAAGCGGCTGCCTGGTAAACGCCGTAGAGATCCGCTTTTCCGGAGAATGGATTACGGGTGAATGCGACTCCGTGAATCGATTGACCGAACTGCGAGCGATGCATTTGGACGCTGAGGAAAACTTCGTCTTCGCCCGATTCTTTCGCGGCTTTCGCGCTTCGAATCAAGGTCGCAAGGAGCTGGCGCTCGGGAGAGTCATTGAATGGGCGGCCGATCTTTTGGGATACCAGGTTCTGATATTCCATGATGTGAGCGAGGAACTTTGCCTCGGTCAGTTTCGCCAAGCCACCGGGGCCGCCTTCGCGGTCGACTTTGATCGAGAAAGTCTTGCGGAAATCAATATGTGGGCACGCAAGAACGAGCGCCGAGTAGCTTTCAAGAAAATCGACGTAGAGAGTGAAAGCCGTGGCGAGGCCATAGTGATGGACCAGGCCGGGCAGGCTCTGTGGGCTTACACCGATATTGCGAATCGTGCCGCAGAAGTCGCCTTCGACAGTCAAAAGTAGCGGACGCTCTTTGGCTCCAAAACCGGATTGGGTGAGCCTTTCGAAGCGGCTAATCGTCGTTCCCAGCTCTTGAAAAAAGGCATCTGGAAGCTTCTTTTCCGCTTCTTTGAGAAACTCGGACGTTAAGTAAGCTTTGGGCAGAAGTGGAATTTTCGCGTCGAGCATGCGAACCACGCGACCGAGAGTGCCTTCTCCGCTGACGTCGAGGTATTCCTTGATCAGCTGCGGAGGGAGCTCGCTATCGAGAGTCCAAAAGTACTGGCTGCAAAGCTTCTGTGTGTCGCGGCTCATTCGTTCGCCACCTTGTCCATCTGGGTGTACTTGTTAACTTTCTTGGCGAGCTCTTTGATAAAATCGTCGGCGGGAACTTCGCCGTGAAAATCGAAGACGACCGTTTCGCCGTTTCGAATTTCGGCGCCCCACATGGAGTCCGCATCGAGCTGCACGTTCTTTCGTTCTCCGCGTAAAACGGCGAAGATCACTTTGCCGCTGTAGTCGCGTAGATGTTGAAGAATGAGGTGCGCGTTACCTGCGTGCACGAAAGTATCCATCTTGTTGATGACTACTCTGAGCGTAAACGTTGGTGGTCCACTCGGTGCAGCGTTTGACTTGCCCCAAACGCGGGGTGGAGTTTTTGTAAAAGATTTTCGGGGCAAAGAAGTCACTTTGGCAGCAGGCTTTGCAGCCGCCGTGGCCTTTTCTTTCGGGGCAGCAGCCGCTGCCTGAGTCGCTGCGACCGGTGCGACCTTGGCGGCTTTTGCCGGAACTTCGCGTGCCACGGCAGGTGCGGGCTGCACGTCAAATGTCGATGCGCGATCTTGGACCGTGTCGAAGATCAGGGCGCAGCGTTCAAGCGCCAGGTCTTCCTGCTGTGCGCTTCGCTTCGCTCCGTTGCCGGTGCGAATGTAAGCACTGACGAGTGTACCTGCTGGAAGCGAGCCGAGCTCTTTCCAATCAGCGCTTTTCTGGGGCTGAATGAATGCGATGTTTCCGTCTGGAAGTTGAAAGGAGATGACGAACTGAAACTGTTTCCAACCGCCGAGTGAGCGGTAGATGAATTCGAGTTTCTTCTGGCTGTCGATATCGCGAACCAGAGTGAAGCTTCGTGTCGAGAAGTCGCCTAATGCAACCCTCGATAAAAGTTGCAGCCCAGTGGCAAACTCGGCGTCACCAAAGCTTTTGCGGAGCGATTGGATCACTTCCGGGTCGGAGACCAAGTCGGCGAAGTGGGCGCCACGACTGACCGCAGAACAGATTTTTTCGATCTTTTCGAGACTCGATCTGAGTCGCTGAAGGTCGTCTCGGTCTTGAATGCATGAGTCAAGTAGTCGAAGCATAGGCGCAAAGGCTCCTGTTCCTCAGGCGTATCGGTGGAATGGCCGTGAGAAAGAAGGGGTTCTGCGGTTTTTTGGCGAGAAGCAGCGTCAATTAGCGGACAGCTGCGGCCCAATCGTCATTGAAAATGAGTTCGTCACCCGGAGCGCGGACCTTTTCATTTTTAGGAGGCCAGAGCTCTTGGCTTGAGATGAAGACTTCGTTGTCGGCCGGCTTCAGCCCCTTCTCGAGCATCTTGAGCGCGTCTTCATTCATCAATTCTGCGGTGAGGTGAAGAAGAGAGCTCAGCGTCGCCTTCTGGTAGAAAGGCGATAAAACGGTTCCGGTGAATACGATTCCATGGAGAGTGCCGCGCGACATTGCGGCCTTACCCACTACGCGTGTCAAAGAAGTGGCGTTGATGACTTTAAGCATGCCGCGCGCGAAGCGGTTGTTGTCCATGATGGTCGAGTCCATCAGGCGGTCGACAACGGTCTTTACAGTTCTGAACGCGCAATCGAGCTCGTCATCACCAATCAGGATTTCGCTCTTCAGTGATCCGTTTCCATCTCGGTCGCACTTCTCGATCAGACCTTCCATGAAAAGAGCGGAGATCGAAAGGATGTCGAGGTCGTAGTCGTTGTTCTCGCCATTGGTGCCGTCGACCGGGTTCGGAAGAAGCTGGGTAAATACAACACCACATGTTTTCGAGTATCCGCCGTCGACGCAGGCCTTGTTAATTCGAGGGAAGGTTTTCGAGATCATCGAAGGCAGTGACGCCACGATTGAACGTCGGTCAACAAAGCGGCTGCCGTCTTCGGTGGTCCTGACCTTGAGGCCTTGCTTCAGAAAGCTCTCTTCGAGTTCGCCAACGGAATAGATGGTCCAGATAATGCTGGCCAAGCCGATTTTATCGATCTTCATGGCCTGTTTATGGCCCAAAAGGCTGCCGAAAAGACCGTTGTCGAGGAGATGGCGGTCGTCGCTTCGATCAGGAAGGACGTCGGCCACCAGGGCAAGAAGTTCGGTTACGCCAGGTAGGCGGAAAGGCTTGAGCACATCGGCTGCGCCAAGTGATGATACCGGCTTCTCGTTCAAGGCATTCCAGATATTCAGAAAGAAAGTCTGGGTGTCGGCGAACTGCATACCGGCGGCGAGCATCGCGAGAACTTCATTGGAACTATCGCGTTGGGAAACTTCGACGGTTTGGTCGTTGTCGCGGTCGAAGACGGGAATGATCTTTCCGGCAAACGCGTGAAGCAGGAGGATGTACCGGAAATTGCTTCCCGACATCGGAAGCGTGTCTTGCGCGAAGTAAGGGTTTCGAATGTGCCAGACCGTTTTGATGGACGGATTTCCCTTATTCTTGAGGCTTTTCAGCGTCTCGAGATCGAGTCGGCAGTCCAGCCAGTATCCCGGACATGCCGCGAAGGCATCCGCACTGCTCAATACGCCTACGTCGGCTTCCTGATAAGCATCAGCAAGCAGTGAAATGACCTCGGGATGGATTTTTTCCGCAGTCGAGTGCGGGCTGAACTTAGGTAGCCACCGAAGAATATTCATCACAGCGCTTTGCGAATCCTTGAACCCCATGCTGTCGCCGAGGTCATACCAGAGGTTCATGTTGATGGAGACGCGATCAGAGCTGTCGAACCACTCGTGCGCGAGGGGCCCCAGGCGGTTTGCGGAAGCAAAGAGTGACGCTAGATCTGCCTTGTTGCTGATGGAGCGATTTCCAAGAAGGAAGTCGATGTAGGGCTCGAGCTGATTGAAGTGGTCGATTGCGCGATCGAGACAATCACCCACGCGCTGGCCATCCCAAACGGATTCCTTGTAGCCCGGTCCGCAGAAAGACATCGTGATATTCACGCCGATCCGAACGAGTGGTGCGATACCAGCGCGTAGATGCGGCGAGCTTTCTGGAAGCAACGGCTGCATCAGGTTAGCGAGGTCATTTGCGGAAACGGGAGCGACGCCGCGTTTGAAGAGTGCAGCAGAAAGTCTCACTAAATTTCTGATATCGGCGAACTTCCACTGGAAGGGTTTGTCGCTGAGAAAGATCGGCGTAAAGCGCCTGATCAAAGGACGATATTCTCTTAACCAGTTCATCCATTTCTGAACGCTGTCTTTGGTTACCGCATCTGGAAAACCTAGAAGGCGTTTGATGGAAATGATCCGTGTGGTCCAAACTTCTGGGTCACCTGGAAGATCGAGAATCCGATTACGGATCAGGTTGGCGATTTCCGTTTCAGTGAGCTCATCGGATCGGCGTCCGTGAATGCTCTTCCAAACGTCGCTCACTTGGCCATTCCAATATTCAAGCGCTGCAAGCGATTCGCTTTCGGTGCCGTTGACGATCAAGAGCGGCGCATAACCACCGGTTCCACCTTGGTCGAGAGTCGCGACTTTTGCCGGAGGGGGTGTTTCACCCCAACGGAAGACTCCGCAACCAGTAATGATGGTGGCGAGGAGCGAGGCGATCATGAGAGTTTGGAGCCGGTTCTTCACCATGTGCTCTGAGCCCCCACTGAGAACGAGTCATATGCTCGCCATGCGCCGAAGTAACTTCCGTCATCTCCAGAGAGAAAAGAAGCGCGAGCCTGGAAGCTCAGAGTGCGCGTTGGAGTATAGGCGAGCGTGAGTGAATTCCATTGGCCCTGACGAGTTGGAAGGAGGTGTTGCTCGACTCGTGCGCCGGCGCTCCAGACCTTCGCGAAAGGCTGCTGAACCTGGCCCCAGATCAATCGGTCGGTGTAGTCGGCTTCTGCTGCGCGAGTGCTTCCGAGAGCTTCGAGATAGCCCAAGCTGAGGAGCTGAAATGGCTGCCAACGAGCGGAAATCAATGCGCCCTGTTGAAGAATCGCGGAGCCCATTCCAAATGGAACCGCTGCTTGAAGCTCGGGCTTGCCAAAGAGACGAGTCAGCTTGAGGCGTCCGCCCAAGAAATTCTGACGTGGAAAGGAAGGTTGCGCGACGACGCTGGCTGCGAGTCCAGGCAATGTGGCATCCAAAGTTCCAGCAGCAGCGATCTGCGGGTCAGGGCGTGGCGCGTTCCAAACGGAGAGCGAAGCCTCGGCATTTTTCGAAGCATGTTCGAGCCCTAAGAAGAACTGATTCTGGATAACGATGTCGTGAATCGGGCCCGTGTCGATTCTGTAGCGAATCGGCATGACGCCGTTCTGGTATTGAACCCATTGCGGCGGGAGGCGGGCAAAGCGAGAAGCGTTAAGATGGCCCTGGTCGTCGATCCCAAGTGCGGGTGTGAAGTTAGGAAGGAAAACAGGTGAGAACTGGGTAACGAGCGTGAGCTTTCCGTTGTCCAAAAAGTCGACGCGTGCGCCGCCGCCGATCCAACCTGTGACTCGGCGATTGAGTGGGTCGAGTTGGTTCTGCGCCCAAACGGCACCCATCGCGTCAGTGGCTTCGAGGGTGCGATGAAGCGGCCCTTCCGCGAAAGGTTGAGTGCGTCCGAAGAAAAGGCGACTTTGTTTGGCGATCTTCACGCGCACGACGACCGGATCCGGATCGAACGTCATGTTGCCAGTCGGTCCGAACTCGATGAACGAAGTAACGTTGATCTGATGAAGATCATTCAGACTTTTCCAACGAAGTCGGAGGTCGACGCGAGGAGTAGGTTGCGTGTCGTTTGCGAATTGTCCGAAGGACAAGCCACCGAGAAGGTTCACGTTCGACGTGGATGAGGAGACGGTGAGAGGTAGTTGGATGGCGTGAGCGAGGGGGGCGCTGAGGGCGAGCAGGACCACGACCGAGGCGGCAAACGCTCGGTAAGACTGGTTCTGGGATGTTGTGAAATTCCGCCTCATCGCGGATGAATGAATAACAGAGTCTGACGAAAACAGTCAACCATTATAAAGCTTATATAGGCTTATGTAATCTAAGTGTTATTTCGATAGCTGAGCATGGCTCGAAGCGTCTGCCGGGCGGGGGGCCGAGTCGGTACCTAATTTAGGGGGTGGAAGCTCCTCGAGAGAGGGGGCGGTGGGCTGGTTGAGCCAGACCCCTTGGGCGACGTCCCGCCCTAGCTGGTAGGAGGAATTCGTCCACCCAAACCCTTCTCTCGGGACGCGGTCAAACTGGGTTCCGACGTTTCCGTACTCTGCAAAAACCTCGTGCGAACCGGTCATGATGTCCATCTTCTCTGGAATCACACCCTGATAGTCGCCCGCGTTCTTGGCGATGGCTTGTGTCCAATGCTGAGCCAGTCTGCGCGCGATGCCGCTGAATCCGTATCGAATCAACCCGCGCCAAGCAAAGATCTGGTGCGGCGGCCATCCGTAGGGAAAGTCCCATTGCCTCTGCTTGCGACCTTCGGTGATCGGACCGCGCGATTTCAGAGAGGTCGATGCTAGTCCGGCTGATCCCTCGAGCTGCGGAACGATCTTCTCTGCGACTCTTTGTGCCTGTTCGGGGCGAGCCCACCCGGCCCAGAGTGGATAGAGACCTGTCGCAGAGACATAGGTCGAACGACGATGATGTTTCAGGTCGTAGTCGAAAAACCCACTCTGCTTCTCGTCCCAGAAATAATGCTGCATCTGTGCGACTCGGCGTTTCGCGCGGGCGCGCCACTTCTTGGAAGTCATTGAGTCGTCGAGTTTTCCCCCGAATTCTCGATCGAGTATGTCCGCGATATCGTTCTCATACCGATAGAGGAGTGAGTTCAAATCGACCGTTAGAAAATCACCGGCCCGGAGATCAAATCTGTACGTCGTGTCGTGCCCGGACTCGCGCACAGCGCGGTCGTTTCTGAAAAAAACATCGAGGGCGGGAATGTGGATTTTCCCGAGTCGGTAGTCGCGAAGAAAATCGGCATCGGTCTGCCCGCGCTGTTTCGCATATTTCGCGACTTCAAGGTCGTAGTGTCCTGGCTCCACTTCCGGGCAGGGGCCGAGATCAATGCCAGCGTAGCGACTCAGCCCACTTTCAGGATGGAGGCGCGGCTCACTCATCCAAACATCGTCGTATTCGCGGGCCGCAGCTCGCAATCCTCTCGCCAACCATTCGCGCTGAGTGATTCGATCCGCCGGAGGTGTGTTCTCACTGATGGAACGAAGCAATGCCGTAAGTAGCGGTGGTTGCGATCTTCCCAGGTAGTAAGATCGATTCGCATTCAGAATCATTCCGTAATTTTCGATTTCGTAAATGAGATGATCTGCAATCGAACGAGCCAGGTCGCGCTTGCCATCGTGAATGAGGCCTAGCGAAATGAAGTAGCTATCCCAACCGTAGAGTTCGTTGAAGCGGCCGCCCGGCACGACGAATGGACGATCGGGTGCGATTGCAACCAAGCCATGATGTCCTTCGAGTCCACGTAGCCATTTTGAAGTCAGCTTCTTCGGAACTGTTTTGACGTTGAGTTTCAATTCGGGTTTTCGTTTGGCGATCTCTCCGTAGAAGCTCAACGACCGTGCGTCCGATTCGGGAACGTAGATGTAGTGTTGCCCGTCAATAGTCGGAACTTTCTCGTCGACGAGTGCCTGGGGGAGTCCAGATTCGTTTAGAATCCGCGTGAGTGCGTCCCAATAGTTTTCTCGAATTCTTCGACCCACGCGATCGGCAGGAGCTTCGCGGAAATGAAGATCACCAATGAGGACGTATTGCTTTCGTTCGGTGGCGAGAATGAGGTCCTGATCGAGAGCTGAGAGCGCCGGAACACCTTGAACAAAGACGCTCTCGCCGTCGACCGTGTGGAGTTCAAACTTTCGAGTACCGTGGTCGAGCACGGTGATCTTCGAGTCGTGGTCGGTGTCTTGTTCTCTTAAGAGTCGTTCAAGTTCGGGCTTCGCATCGACTGTTTCTGACTTGGGTCCCGGAAGGGGAGTGCTGCAAGCGAGCCCGGCCGAGAGCAGGAAAGAAACGGCTGCGAGTGAGAGATTGCGCATGGGATCACCTGGCGGGCGAGCTTAAGACATATGCCAGGATTGCGCGAGGCGAGGGGTGTTGGCGGGATGCGATAGCTCGGTGCCGAACGCCCGCGCCTGCTTACCGAGTCGCGACGCGAGGTTTGCACACCCCGATGGCGACAAACTCCGAGAGAGCTTCCTTCGCATCGAATTCACTTGCGTACTCGATCCTCTCCCAAGAATAGATGAGATCGAAACCGTTCATGGAATAGATTGCTATCTTCCACTGGGTGGGGCTTATCTTGCGAATTGCGCATGGCCTCGGGAAGTCCTGAGGTCCTGAGTCGGTCGCGCCATTGACGCCGCTATTTCCGACCTCTGTTCCCAGTCCGGTTGATGAGGGCTTTCTCGCCGCGGGGTGACTGCAGGCAGACGCCGCGAAAAAAATGACCGTGAATCCAAAGCTCAATTTCTGTTTCAAGGCTTTCATGTTCGACTCCTTATTCCTCATAACTAGTATCGGCTAAAATCGGATTGTAGCAATGCAGCCAGTGATCAAACCGTTCAGCCGTTCACTGAGCATCTGCTGCGTGTTTTTCTAAAAGACTAAAGAACTGAATCGACAGGCAATAGAGATCGTCATGCCCTTGGCCCGATTCCATTTCCGTCATGAATCGTCTGCGAAATTCCATGAGCATCGCCTTGGCCTCCGGCAGGTCGGACCTGCGAACTTTGAAGTATAAGGCGGCGAAGTCGCGCTCGTTCACAGGTTGGCTGAAAAGTGCTTGTGAGGCTTTCTCCAGAACTTGGGAGTGAAAGCGTTTGCCTGCGCCAGCTGCGACGTCGCTCGGTGTGACGACAAAATCGCCACGCCGCTTGAGCCCATCCTTGACCGAGCTCAAAAGGCCAAGTCGTTGAAGTCGCGCGATGGCGTCCTTTGTCGTGGAGAGTGGAATTCCAAGACTCCTTGCTACCCAGTTTGCGGAACTTTTGAAAAACGACAGTGAAGCGAGCTCAAGGATCGCGAAACAGTACCAATCGGAGATGGCTCGGAACCGGTCGTAGTCGATTTCAGTTCTCTTAAGCTCCTGGGAGCTCAGCTGTTCCGTCGCTATCTTGCGTTGAGTCGCACTTCGAGCGAAGCGCTGTTGTGCGAGCAAGCAGAAGCGCCGCTTTTCCGGTGCAGACATTTCAAGCGCATCAGCAAGCTCTGCCGCCCTCTTAGGAGAAAGTCCCTGCTTTCCATTCATGATTTGCGAGAGCCCCGAGTTCGATAGCTTGAGATCTCTGGCAAACGCCCTCAGAGAATATCTGGGGTTCCTGGTGATTCGCTCTTCAAAGCGATCTTTCAGGATGGAAATGGTGGTTTCACGTATGCGCATGAACGGATAGTAGCCGGACTTCGGTGAAATGCTATGGAGTTTACTGAACATAGCGTTCAGTGAGTTTCATTCGCAAAAAAAGACGCCTCACCGATGCGGGCGGTGAGGCGTCGTGTTGGAAAAAGTCTACCTGATGCGGTCAGGCGGCCTTTTTCACGGGCTTGAGTTTACCGTCCGCAAGGACGTACTCGGGCAGCTGTTCAATCTCGTCAGCACTCAGGCCTTCTTTTTTAGGAGGCGCTGCGGCTTCTGTTTTTTGCTGATTCTTCCAGATTTCGTATTCGAGATCTGGATCGATCGAGGCTTCTTTTTCAGCAAGCTTCGAGAGGTGCAGGATGTACTTCGTCATGATGGCCTGCATGCGGTCCTTCACGATGTGGTAGTCCTTCAGCGTCGAAACTTCGATGAGGAAGAGAAGACCTTCGTCGAGCTGGTTCGGGTCGGGAGTGGTGCCGACGAAGAACTCGCGTTCTTGAACCAGGTTCAGATGTTTTTTCTGAAGCACGAGGAACCGTGGAGCATGGCTATTGGCCGGCCAGCTTTCCATTTTCTTCGCGAGCTTTTCGATCTTCTTATCGTACTCACCGACGACTTTGTTGTACGGGCCGATCATCTCTTGGATGCGTTCGGCGGTATTGTAGTCGAGAGTGAACGAGAAGTACTCGTCAGGAAGATTGATCGTCGCGCGAAGGTCCTGCTTCATGACGAAGCGGCCGTAGTGGCGATCGTTCTTCACGTATTTTGGTTTCAAGCCAGTTGTCGCAATGATCTGGGCGAGCGAATTGACGGCGTCGTCCCAGGTTGCTTGAAGTGGCGTGCGTAGATCGTCTGCGCTGACGGTGTCAGGACCACGACGTTTGCCCTTTGCATCCGGAATGCGTGGAGAAGGGACTCCGTCGTTCCAGCTGCGTTTGAGCTCGTAGTTCGGCAGATTGATCGAGAAAATCAGGCGTTCACGAAACGCGAATTTCGGATCTTCTTCTTCGAGAAAAACCACGGTGCTACGGGCGAAGCAGCTTTTCAGCTGAGAGCTGTAGCCGCCGAGTCCTGCAAGAAGGCTGTTGATCTCCTCGACACGGTCTTCGACTGCGCGAGTGAGCGTGTTTTTCGTCTGGCGGAGGCTGCGTGCGAACGCGCGTTCCGTTTCAAACATGTTGAGCTCGCTCGCCATGATCGGAGCGATGTTGCCTGGATCGTGGAACTCGCTGGCTCCGCGGGCATTCACTTCAGCTTCGTTCTGAACGCGTGCCTGGAACTGGTCAACGCGCTTCTTCTCGAATGCTCTGAACGCGTCGACGAGGAATTCCTGCATCTGGCGTTTACTGGATCCGTCTTTCAGGAACTCGACGACGCCTTCCGCGAACTCGGTGAGTTCGGCTGGAGTAGCTGTCGGCTTTTTCTTGTTCGAATCGGAGGACATGGTGGACTCCTACTAAAAACGACCCCGTAAAATGCAGTGCGTTAATCGTATTTAAACCAAGGGCCGGTCAGGATTTCTCCCGTACCGGCCCCGGGTTTCTATTTTCAATTATCGACGGAAGCGTCCGCCAGCAGCTTTCTTGCGAATATCGTCTTTCATCACGACGACTTTTTCTTCGCCATCAGCCTCGCCGAGAGCTTCATCCATTTTCTGGAAGTCTTTCGCCTTCTTCTGGCCGTGTTGGTAAACGGTGCTGACTTGCTGATCGAGTGACTTGTCGACTGCGATTACCGACAGAGCCAAGATGTATTTGGTCATGATGACCTGCATCTTGTCTTTGGTGATGCCGTAGTCTTTCAAGGTGTTCACCGCGATCGAGAACACAAGACCTGTGTCCATTTCGCGAGGGTCGGCCATGGTGCCGATGAAGAAGTCGCGCTCTTTTACGATGAGCTCGATTCTTTCACGCAGAGAGGCTTTCGCCCGTCCGCCGACCCACCAGGAGCCAGCTTGTTTCTCGAGTTTCGCGATCTCGAGATCGAATGCCTCGAGGGTAGCGACGTACTCTTTGCCCATTTTTTCTTTTGCGTCTTCGTTTACGTGGCGAAGATCGAAGGTGAAGAATTCGTCCGGCTGACGTTCATTCGCCGAGAGCAAGTACTGCCGCATGGTGAACACGCAGCTGTTCTTGTCGTTCTTCACGAACTTCGGTTTCATCCCCGTGTTAGAAACGATTTCGGCAAGGGTGTTGACGGCTTCGTCCCAAACCATGCGGCGAAGAGTGCGACCATCCTCGACAGTACGCTCGTCCGCGGTTTCATCAAGTGGGTAGCGAAGCTCGAAGTCGCCGAGGTTGACAGTGAAAATGACTTTTTCACGGTGCTTGTGGTGTGGGTCTTCCTGTTCAAGGTAGACCGCTGCACTACGCGAGAAGCTGGCTTTGATCTGACGGTTGAAGCCACCGACTCCCCGAAGTAACGTGTTGATTTCATCAACACGTTGCTGGACGGTTTTAACCATCGAGGACTTGGTGTGCTGGAGGCCGCTTACGAAAGAAGCTTCCACGCCGATCATGTTCAAATATTCATACATCAGCGGACCGATGTGGCCCGGCTTGTAGAACGGAGTCGCGCCGCGCATTTCGCTCTCGTGCTCGTGCACGACGCGGTTAATGGTGCGATCGATCGATTCCTGTTCGTAAGACTTGTAAGTTTCCTGGAGGAACTCAGTCATCTTGCGCTTGTCGCGCGGATACTGAAGGAAGTCGACCAAGCGACCTTTGTCGCGATCAAAGGCTTCCTGGCTGCCGTCTTCGTCGCCAGCGTCTTCGCCTTGGGCTTGCGCCTGGGCCTGCATCTCTTCCTCGTCTAGATTGAAGCGATTCTTCTTGTCACTCATAATTGGAAACCCCCACATGACTCTCAATAGAGTTCTTAAGCACTTTGATTTCTCTTCGACTTCGCCTGGTTAAAACTTGAGCAGATTAATCAGAAATATATACACTCGTCTATTTTGTTCGTCGTTTCAGATACTTGCGAAAAACGCCCCCGAACAGGGCATGGTAACCAGATGCCTTTTTAGCCTCACCGTCGTCGTAACGAACGATGCTGCGATCGAATACCGGGTAGGCGTAAGGTCTCTTTTTAAACTCGCCTAGTGTACCGCGTGGAGGCTCTGGAGCGTCCTCATACTCAGGGTGCGCAGGCGCTCCCGCTGCTTCGGATAATCCGCCAACAGATGGGCCAGTCTTAACGGTCGCTTCGACCGGAATAAAACCCGAACGGCGCGTTGCCATCCACCAAGCAAGAGGAAGGAAGAGAAGCAAGATGCATCCACTTCCAAATCCAGAAATGAACCAAGTCGAATTCCAGAATGGTCCCTCTTCTTCAGGAGCCGAGGCAGGAAGTCGGGTGGTAGCGGCAGGATTCGATGTGTTCGCCGTTTGAGAAGCCGTTGCGGTGTCCGTCGACGCCGTAGTAGTAGTAGCCGAGCTCGGAGTACCCGTATTTAGAGCGGTCGCAGGTTTAACGCCTTCCATCAACGTTTCGCCCGTGGAGCGATTCTCTACGCGACCATCACTCTGCAGAACCAGGCGATCGCCGGGGTGAATGATATTTGGGTTTTGAATTTTCTGAGCATTGAGTCGGAAGAGCTCTTCCCACCGTGCGGTATCGCCGTATTTCCACGCCGCGATTCGAACGAGCCAATCGCCTGAGACCACCACGTAGTCGTCACCGACTTTGGGTGAGCGGTAACTCAGCGAAAGTCCTGACTTCAGTTTTTCACGAGGTCCGAGCCCAGCGATGCTTGGGTTCAGGTCCTGAATTTTTCTCCACCAGCTTTCGTGTCCGTAGAGAAGCTTGCCCAAGTACTCGAGCGTGTCGCCGGGGCGAGTGACGTAAGTTTGGCGCTGCTTAAGGCGAGCGTCGAGCTGGACGTCTTCCACGGCGGGACCGTCCGCATTTTCACCGGCTTGCGCAGGTGAAGACAGAGTCCCCAAAAGCAATGAGGCGACGATGCCGGTTACCGTTAAGAGACTCTTCATCTTCGTTCTTCTCGGTAAAGGGTAGGCAGATCTTGATAGGTAAGTCGGCGCGAGCGTCGGCGGACTGACGGCGCCTTGTGAATGAGAAAAGCGAACTTCGCTCACCTTGCTAGGGTGAGACGCACCGTGTGGGTGTGTAGAAATCATGACTCGGCGCAAAGCGCAGGAAATCCTGCAGTTAGAGGGCTCCGAATGCTTGCAACGAGGCAAAGTGCAACTTTTCCTGCGCTTTGCGCTGAGTCATCCTTCCCAATCGTCGAGTGGGTTGAACCAGGCCCCTCCTGTGGCAAACAGTCGCGCTCGCGATGCGGACTTTGATGAGCTAGACTCCGAGCCAATGCCTCTTTTCGTGCTTCCGTTCACTGCTGGAATTTCTTGTGCCCTGGCAATGGGTGCCGGGATTCGCGTCCTGTTGGGAATGCGTTTGAACCTGTTCCTGGTGAATCACGATTCTACGGTTCAAGATCAATCCGTTATTCCGATCACGACGGAATTCAAAAAGGCTTCGCTCTTCCGAGTCTTGAAGTTCGGCAACTGGCGCGAAGACGTCGACATTACGCTCATGGACTATCAGGATCGCTCGTATGCATTCCGAGTGAGCTTCCACGTCTGGAAGCGGTTCCAGCTTCAACTGATTCGTGCGGACAGTCAGGTCACGCTATCCGGCCTTAAGCTGAACGAAATGCAGACTGTTCCAGCCCGTACGGGCGCGAAGCTTGAAATCGGCGACCGACTTTTTTTCATTCTCGTTTCACCAAAACAAATGGGTCCTGACTTACATCGGGACCTTTATAGGGAGGTTTAAACATGTCTCGCTCATTTAGTACTCTGGTTATGGTTTGCAGCCTTTCAGCTTCGCTGATCGCGCTTCCGGCTTTGTCTGCGGAAAAGAAGTCTTCGAAGAAAGCGGAAAAAAAAGTCGTCGCGACCGCCGAATTGAAAAACGCAAAGGGTGAGACCGTCGGTACTGCCGAGTTTTCCGCCGACGGCAAAGGAACGAAGATTCACGTATTGGCCGATAAGATTCCGGTCGGAGTGCATGGAATTCATATTCACGAGAACGGAAAATGCGAAGGTCCGGAGTTCAAGTCAGCCGGCTCGCACCTTCATAAGGAAGGCCAGGTTCACGGGCTCGAGCATGGAGACAAGCACCATGAAGGCGATCTGCAAAACCTCAATGTGAAAGAGGAAGGCAAGACTGAGGCCGACTTCACGACCATGGCAGTTTCGGCCGAAGAAACAATCGGCAAGAGCTTGGTCATCCACGAGAAAGTCGACGATCAGAAATCTGATCCAGCCGGCAACTCGGGCGCACGCGTTGCGTGCGGCGTGATTACGAAGAAATAGAGTTCGCGAGGCGCGAGCTTTTGATTGGGGATTTGCGCGTCGACTTCGTTTCGGCGCGCTCGTTCTTTTTCGCGCTCGGCGTTTCTACCCGATTCGAAACGTGGGCTTCAAGGGCCGCTTCGAAGGCGTCGGCATGCCGATCTGCCGCGGCTTCTTCGGTTTCAATCTCGCGACGAATGGTCGCAGATTTTGCGATCGAATCGTCCGGTTGAGTTTCGAAGACAGGCGCCTCTGGCGCAGCCTGTGATATCGATTTTTGAATGGTTTGGCACTGCTCTTCCAAGCGCTGCTCCATATCGCGAAGCATGCCTTCAATCCGGCGTCGTTCTTCAACATGATCGCTCACGATTTGGGCGATGAGCGCGCGGTCGGGGTGACTGGCGGGAAGACGTTTGAGGGCCTTCTTCACGCGCTCGACTTCAAGCTCTTTAGCCGCAAGGAGCCCGCGGATTGGATAGATCTGCTTGAGGTATTCGACTTCGCGATGAAGCGAAGAGGCAATCTGTCGGAAACGAACACGCTCTTGTTTGACGTCGGCCGGAACTGCGGCTGGCTCTTCGTCTTCGCGAGGTGAAAGGGGAGCCTTGGCTACCGTGTTTTCTACCGCATTGTCGAATGAACGCTCACTCTGAGTTTCGAGGCTCGCGATCAGCTGATCGATCTTCTCGTGAAGCTCAGGGTCGACCACCTCAAGGCGCTCTGGAATCTTGGCGACTTGCTTTTCAAGTTCGCGAGTCGCTTGAAGAACGCGCTCTTCCGCACGAGCGGCAGCTGCCGCAGCCAGGGCTTCAGCTTTTGCAGCAGTGGCGGCTGCTTTCGTCTCCGCCTTGGCTACCGTTTCGGCGGCCTTTTCTTCGGCGCGGGCTGCTCTTTCGGCGGCCTTTGCTTCTGCTGCGCGAATCGACTCAGCTGCTTTCTTTTCGCTCTGAGCAGCGCGCACGATGGCGGCAGCGGCACTCTTCAATTCGACTGCAAGCTTCTCGTTCACGGCTTCAAGCTGCGAACGAAGGACCGAGATTTCACCGCTCAGCTCGACACGGTTTTCGGCCGCGTCGGCGAGCTCGTTGATCTTTTGATTGGAGCGCGAAGCCTGATCACGGATCTGGCGACCTTTTTCTTCGACTTGTTGAAAGAGAATCTCTTTTTCGAATTGAACGCGGGTCAGCTCGCGCGCGAGCTTCTGATTTTTTTCGCGCTCAGCGAGGTAATCTTTTTCGACTTCTTGAGAAGCCTCGAGAATGGCCTGCCATTCGGCGGGCAATGTGTCCGAAGAAGCGCGCGCGTGTGAGTTACGACGGTTCTGTCGGGAGGGAATTACTCTAGGCGTTTCGGAAGGCTTGTCGCCGGTTTCTGGGCCATTCATCATCTTCGATGGTCTCAATCTGTGATTGCTCGCGCAATCGGCAGTGTTTGCCTGTCCACGAAGGAACTGTTCTCGGGATGAATCTGCTCTATACTGAAGAACGTGTTTTATTCATCCGGCCGAATCCTCTCGGGAATAATTTGCCTAGTGGCGCTTTTTTCGCTGGAAACGTTGGCTCAGACCACGAATCCGCGTAGCGGGCAGCGTCCCGCACAGCCCACTGCCCGCGCTTTGGTGGGGGCGCTGGATACGGTTCATCCGCTCGGGCGTGTGCCGCTCGGTTACGAGCCTATTGTGTTCAGTTGGAAGCGCGACCCTCGCGCGCAGGCTTACCGGGTCACGTTGGTTCGCATTGTCTCTTCCGGAGGGGGGCTCAGGCAGACCCCTGTTTCGACTGTGACCCTTTCGCCTGAGCTGACCTACACGGATCAGCTGATGCGCATGCCCGCCACTGGACGTTATCGTTGGTTAGTTGAAAGTATCGGGGTGGATGGCACGACAGCGATCGCTCGAAAGTATGGCTATTTTTCCGTCGAAGACGGCGCCCTGCGGAGTGAGCGTCAAGGTGCGATCGGCGGGGGATATACGTCGTGGCGCACTCGGTTTGTGGGAAAACAAGGCGCGTACGAATCGGACTACTCGGCCGGGCTGGCCGGACCATTTATTTCCGGAAGTTACGGCTTCGCGCCGAATTTTAGTTTGGGGCTTGAAGCTTCCCGTGTGGAGTTCAGTTTGCGCGGCACTTTTCTTCATTCCCAATCCGTCATGTTGAGCGGGAATTACGTTACGTCGAATTTTGGCGGCGAAAAATTTTCTGCGTTGGTGGGAGTCGAAGGTGCTTACAGCGATGTGCCCGAAGTACTCCCGGCTGACTCGACCAATCTACTGACCGGGCAGCTGACCCGATTTCAGGTAGGGCTCGCGGGGCGCTTTTACTATCACCTCGACAAGACCTCCGCGTTTTTCGTGGGAGGCGAAGTACTGAAGACGGTGTCGCTGAAAAGCGCTTCGTTTTCTGGTGTCAGCACCTCAGGCGGCAATCTAGCGGTTTCCGCAGGCGTAGGGGCTCGGCTGGGTCTGTCAATGATCTGGGCCCTGGGCTTAGATGCGATCTACGTGCAGGACAACAGCACCTACCAGGGCGCCTCAGCTCTAGGGGTAGTTGCCTCCGGAGTTCAGTTCCGTCTGGGCCTATTCCACTTCTTCCAAAGCTCAACAGTTCAATAGTTTACGTAAACTATTCCTAATAATCTCAACGAGATCAGCTGTTTGCTACGGTTGTTAAGGCGGTTTCATAATTGTCGTGATACTGTAGTGATTGGGTCAACTATTCAAATGAAGAAGCTGGTTTTCGCATCAGTTTGCATTTTCCTGAGTGGCTGCATCGAGACCGTCGATGAAGTCGCTATTCGCGGTCCCCAGCCTTCCTCTGTCCAAGTAAGCACCCCTACGCAGATTGCCAGAGACACTCAGGGCGGCTCGGGCCAGGAGCGGCAGTCTTCATCTTTTCGGGTTTCGGGCGTCACCATCGGTGGATCGACGTTGAATCGAAAATCGTCAGGATCTCAGTATCGAGTACGTGGAGGGCTTTACGGTGGGCGTTGATTTTAACGCACGCCGGATCATCTCCATGAGGTCAATTCAAATTCAGATCGTTCTCTTTGCGCTAGTCGCAGCAGCTCATCCGCTGTTCGAATCTCAAGCTCTGGCTCAACAGAGCTCCGGAACACCGAGCCCTGCTCCTCAAGGTTCGGTTCCCCAGAAGCTCAACTTTCAGGGCTCTCTTTCAAACTCATCGGGTCAGAAACTGAACGGCACGCAGAAGATCCGCGTGGGGATTTATTTAGGAGCAAATCGAGTTTGGTACGCCGAGTATTCGGGAGTCGAAACATCGGACGGGCTTTTTGCTCTCGCTCTCGGCGACTCGGCACAAGGTGGGGGCGCGCTCGATCCAGCCTCAGGCTCTTCTTTTCCAGCTAACCAGCAGGCGACATCTCTTCCAATTACTGCCGCACTTTTCTCGAATGTCGATGCATCGACATCAGTCGAGCTCGAACTCGAGATTTACAACGGCAGCAGTTTCGAAACGATCGCACCCCGATATCCGGTCAGTTCCACTCTCTTTGCATTGAGAGCCGAAACGGTTCAGGGCTACAGTGCCGATCAACTCGCTAAGATTGATCCAAGCGGACAGATTCTTTCCAGCACCGGAGTACCGCTAGTGAATGCCGCCGGACACTGGATCGGCCCGGGTGGAATTGTCGGTGCAACGGGCGCCACAGGTGATCGCGGCGTAGTTGGAGCTCCGGGACTCAATGGTATTCAAGGTCCAACAGGTGCGGATGGTTTGATTGGCCCGCAAGGCCCAGTCGGGCTACCAGGTCCAGCAGGTGCGGTCGGGGCGATGGGTGCCGTCGGACCAGCCGGAGCCAAGGGCGAGCTAGGTCCAGTGGGATTGCCAGGTCCTGCGGGAACCGCTGGTCCAATGGGACCAGCCGGAGCTGCGGGTTTGGCGGGAGCCGCGGGCACACAAGGTCCAATCGGATTGCCAGGTCCTGCAGGCCCAGCTGGAGCGCAAGGTCCTATCGGATTATCAGGTCCAGCGGGGGCGGCGGGCGTTGCCGGAGCTGTGGGCGCTGCGGGCGCTATCGGTCCACAAGGTCTTCAAGGTTCTGCTGGAGCGGTCGGTCCAACAGGCGCGACGGGCGCAGCTGGAGCCGCGGGGGCTGCTGGTGCAGCCGGAGCCAAAGGTGCGACAGGAGCAACTGGCACTAACGGGACTAATGGGAATAACGGCACTAACGGCGCAGTCGGTCCAACAGGCGCGACGGGCGCAGCTGGAGCC
>OUNO011322968.1_pt1 | contig 21210 bp, 17 predicted proteins | sample 1779811 | NCBI WGS metagenome assembly OUNO01 (sample SAMEA3914804, study PRJEB12502) | metagenome | biome: forest; material: soil | place: Canada | collected 2010-06-25 | depth 0.3 m | reverse complement strand
GCGATCTCGTCGATCGAGGTCGTACCCAACGTCACCATTCAACCTTCGCCGAGCGCCGCGATCGAGTTTTCCCAAGCCAGCTCGTTCGGCAACTTTCTCGGTCACTTGCCGGATGACCTGCGCCGCGCCGCCCGCGAAGAGATCGAGCGCGAGCTGGAGGCTTTTCGCGTTCCGGAAGGCATTCGCTTGGAAGGCGCGCGGATCATCGCTGTGGCACAGCGTCTGGATCATTGAGCCCCGGGGGCCGGCTCTACGGCTTTTCAGCGAGCAGCCGCTCGACCGTGGCGCGTAGCTCGGCCTTGAGTCGTTGATGAGCAACGCCCGTGGCTTTGCCGGCAAAGCCTGCGTGCGCGCCCCGAACGAGCCCATCACGACCGATGAAGAAGGTGGCTGGCCAGGTGTTGAGGTTGACCGCTTGCGGCAACTTGGCGCCGAGCTGGCTCGGTTCGCCACCGAGCAGCACCGTGTACTCGATGCCATATTCCTTGATGAAGGCGCGCAGCCGATCAGGATGCGCGAGCTGCTCCGCATCCTCGAAGGAGATCGAGACGATCTGAAGACCGCGCTTGCGATACGTGCGATCGAGCTCGGCGAGGAACGGCGCTTCGTCGTGACAGTTGGGGCACCAGCTGCCCATGATGTTGACGAGCACGACCTGGCCTTTGAAGCGTGGGTCGGCTTCCGTTACCGCCTTGCCCGCAAAGTCGACACCCGAAAAGGTCAGCGGCTTGCTCGGGTCTTTCACGCTCGTCCAGCGCGAAGGGTCGGCAGGCTGTGGCAAGTGCTGGGCCCGCGCGGCGCTGCTCTTGACCGCCGTGTAAGCCTGCTTGCGGTTTTGCAGCAGCGCGAGCGTGCCCTCTTTGCCCGGAGTCACTTCGAGCAACAGCGGGCGAGCACCGGAGAAGTGGCTGAGCACGAACTTGCCGTCTTGGTAGTGGCCCGAGAGCGCACCGGTGTCCCCGTCGACGCGCAGAATGCTCGCCGAGACCTCGGCTCCCGATTGGCGCACGAAGAAACGCCACGCGGCCTCGCCCTTGGGGCTCTTGACCGCGATCTCCCATTGCCCCGCGATCGACGGCACGTTGCCGCTGGCGGGCGTGCTCACCGGCGTGGCCACGTGAGGCTTGGCTTTGAACGCATACGGCGCTTGTCCGGCGCGGCCGTAAGTGCCGCTGAGCGCGCCATCGAGCAACGTCGCCTGCAGCGTGCTGGCGTAGCTCGCGAACTGAAGCGACAGCGAGCCCTTCACCAAGCTGCCGCTGCTCGACTGCACCCGCTCATCGCCGTTGAAGAAGGCGCCCAGGGCGCTCTCGCCTTCGGTCGTCAGCTCGAAGCGGAAGGGGATCTCGACGTCGTTCACGACGACGCTGGCGTCGTACAGCCGTGGCTCGGCTTGCGCGGAGGCGACTCCGGCCAGGGACAGGACTGCCAGAAAGAACGCGATCAGACGAAAAGTTTGCATATGTGGGGTCGAGGGGGCGCTGCCGTGGTCCGACTCATGTCTATCATGAAAGACCCGCGACGCTTGCCTTCGTCACGCCGCTCGACGACATTTTCGGCAGACGCCAACATGACGACCGACGACCCTCTACTCCGGGCACTCAGCGATGCGGTGCACGCAGCCGGCGTGACTCCGCCTCGCGTCGTCCTACCGGAAGACCGCTGGGCGACTTTGAACGGCGTCCGCCTCCACTACCTCGATTGGGGCAACCCGCACCTACCGCACGTCGTCTTGCTACATGGTGACGGGCTCCAAGCACACAGCTGGGACCTTGCCGCATTGCTGCTCCGAGATCGCTACCACCTCGTGGCGCTCAGCTTCCGCGGCCATGGCGACAGCGGCTGGACACCCGACAGCCAGCTCGAGCGGGACCGATTCGAGTTGCAGCTGGATGATACGCACGCCTTCATCGAGCACCTCGGATACGCCCAGCTGACTTTGGTCGGTATGTCACTCGGTGGGCTCGTGGCATACCGCTTTGCGGCTCGCTCCCCCGAGCGATTGACGGCGCTCGCGATCTTGGACGTAGCGCCAGAGTTGGACGCGGCGGGGCTCGCCGAGCTCGCCAGGCTGCGAAGCGCAGGCGAGGTGCTGGCCACCTTCGATGAGTTCTTGCAGAGCGCGCAGCGCTTTTTGCCCAATCGCCCGCCCGCGCAACTCCGTTACAGCTTACTTCATGCCCTGAGGCAATTGCCCGACGGCCGCTGGACTTGGAAGCGCGATCTTCGCGCAACCCCGGTGCTCGATTCGGCGGAACGCGCGGCGCGCGCTGCCGCGCTCTGGCAAGACGTGCACGCCATTCGCACGTCCACCCTCTTGCTCCGAGGCGAACGAAGTCAATTGCTCACGCCCGAGACTGCCGCCCGAGTCCAGCGCGAGATGCACGACGCGGAGCTCGTCACGATCCTGGGCGCTGGCCACAACCTGCACGGCGACGCGCCCGCCGAATTTGCCCGCGCCCTCGACGCGTTCGTGTCTCGGCACACTCGACGAACCGAATAGGCGATCGCGGGCTCCGAGTAAGCACTACTTTGGCCGTTCTGGCGGCAAATGGGAGCATTGGGGATGCCCCGGGGTCTTGTATACTGGACATTTATCCTGTATGAGGGGCGCCTCAACCGAGACCTCCCATGCGCCTCCCATCCGCCTCGCAATGAGCGGAACGGTGAGGGGAGCTGGACGCTTACACCTTGCGGCCGCCCGCTAGACGCGCGAGCACCCCATCAAGATGACAGCCCTCACTCGCAAAGGCCCTTCCGACGTGGAGCTGATCGCGCTCATCGCCCTCACCACGTCTTTGGTCGCGATGTCGATCGATACGATGTTGCCTGCGCTCGGCACGATGGCCTCCCAGCTGGGAGCGACGCACGCGAACGACCGGCAGCTGATCCTGAGCGTATTCTTCGGTGGCATGTCGGTGGGGCAGCTCGTCTATGGGCCCGTTTCCGACAGCACGGGCCGCAAGCCCGCGCTGTTCCTGGGCATTGCCCTGTTCGTGCTCGGTGGCGTCATCTGTGCGCTGACTCAGAGCTTCACCTGGCTGCTCGTGGGCCGTGCGCTCTCGGGCTTCGGCGCCGCGGGGCCGCGCATCGTTTCGGTTGCGCTCGTGCGCGACGCACACACGGGCTCGAGCATGGCGCGCGTGATGTCCTTCGTTCAAACCGTGTTCATCTTGGTGCCCGTGTTGGCGCCGTCGGTTGGGCAAGCCGTGCTGCTCGTCACCAGTTGGCGCGCCATCTTCGGCGGTCTGGTGCTCATCGCGCTGCTGAACGTTGTTTGGCTGGCACTGCGCCAAGAAGAAACGCTGCCGCCTGCGCTGCGTGTGCCATTCTCTCTGCGCACCATCGCGCGCGGCTGTGCTGAGACATTCCGCAACCGCATTGCTCTCGGGTACACGCTCGGCAGCGGCTTCGTGTTCGGTGGCTTCATCAGCTACCTTTCGATGTCGCAGCAGGTGTTCCAAGAGCAATACGGCTTGGGCGCAAAATTCCCGGTCTTCTTCGGGCTCTTGGCCAGCGCAATTGGCCTTGCCTCCTTCACGAACGGAAATCTGGTGATGCGCTTCGGCATGCGCCGCCTGTCGCGCACGGCTCTGATCTGTAACTGCGTGCTGTGTGTCTGCGCCTTGCTCGGCAGTTGGGCGCTGGGCGGCCACCCGCCGCTGTTTGCGTTCGTCGCCTTCATGCTGATCTGTTTTTTCTGCAATGGGCTCTTGTTCGGCAATTTCAGCGCTCGCGCCATGGAGCCCGTCGGTCATATCGCCGGCGTTGCCTCGGCCGTGATCGGCTCCGTCTCCGGTATGCTCGCGCTCGCCCTCGGCACGCTGTTCGGTCGCGCTTACGACGGCACGGTGCTCCCGCTCGTGGGGGGCTTTACGGCGTCGGGGCTGCTCGCGTTGGCGGTGACCGAGATCGCGGAGCGTGGGGCAAACGGCCGCGTCGCGAGCCCGTTCGAGCTGGTAGTGATTGCGCCCAGTGAAGAGCCGTTGCGCGAGCAATGAGCGCTTCGAAGCGATCGCCTACCAGACGGGCTTGAAGTCGTCTGCCGTCAACTCGCTTCGCCCACGATGGGCGTGCCTTCGAATCGAGCTCGCGTCTCGACCCCTGTCATCAGTCGGACTCCAGGATGCGCTCGCGGCCGAGGCTCGCAAGTGCCAATGTGGTGAACAAAAACAGGAGCATGCCCGCAATGCCGAAGGTCGCGCCGTAGCCGATGCGCTCGAGAAGCGCCCCGAAGCCAACGCTGCCCAAGGCGCTGCCTAGGAACAAAGAGAACGCAAACAAAGCGAGCGAGGTGCCACGCCCGCCTGGAAACGCCTCGGTCGCGCGCGTTTGGATCGTGGAGTGACACAAGCTGAAGCCGCACCCGATCAAAACGCAGGCGAGCCCCACCCATTGGAAGCGCGGAGCCCACGCGCTCAGCAGGTACGCAAAGCCCATCAGGCCACCCCCGAAGAGCAGCAGCTCCCGTTCCGAGACGCGCTGCAACAAGCGCGGAAGTAAGCGCGCGGTGACTAACTGAGATGCTCCGGTCAAGCCGAGCAGCAAGCCAATCGGCAGGGAGCCCAGATGGAAGCGTTGTTCCAGCAGGCCGCTCAGATACGGGAAGCCGCCCATGAACAGGCAGCCTTCGAACGCGACCAAGAGCAGGATCGGCAGGAGCGGGCTTTGCAGTGCGTCCCGGTAGCGGGGCCTGCGGGCGCCCGGTGCCAAGGTCACGCGCAGCTCCCGCTTCGCGCTGGCGGCCAAATACAGCGTGACCAGGCCCGAGAGCACTCCCAGGATCGGGAAGATCGCGCGCCAGGAAAGGATTGCGGCGATGGTTCCGCCGACGCTCACGCTCAGCGCTTGCGCGGCGCCCGAGCTGGCCATCAACATGGCAAGCGCCGCTTGGCGTTTGGCATACGGCACCGTGTCTCCAATGTACGCGATGGTCAGCGGGATCAGCGCGGCTGCGGCGGCACCGGTGAGCGCACGGAGCAGCAGGACCATCGAGAAGGACGCGAACGCTCCGCAGAACGCAGTGCCGAGGCTGAAGGCCGCCATGGCAAACACCGAGACGCGCACCTTGCCGAAGCGATCGGCGAGCGGGCCATACGCCAACTGGAACAGCCCGTAGGGCAACAAGTAACCGGAGACGACGTAGCCGGCGCGCGCAATCGAAGTCTGGAAATCGTGCGCGATGGCGGGCAAGAGCGGCGCAACGACGCGCGCGTCCAAGCTGACCATGAACGTGGCACAGCCAAGCGCCAAGAGCAGCGGGCGCTGCTCTTGGACGACGGAATCATTGTCTTGCCGTGGCTCGGTCATGGGGCAGTGCTCGTTCGAGCAGGGCACCCGAACGCTCTCGGTCAGCCCATTGGATACGGGAACTCACGCGAGATCTCATCGACCTTGGCCAACACTTCTGGTGAAAGCTTGACCTCACTCGCGCGCAGGATCTCGTCCAGCTGTTCGGCGCGGGTCGCTCCGATGATCGTCGAAGCCACGAAATCATGCGCCAGGCTCCAGGCAACGGCGAAGGTGACGGGGCTGATCTCGAGCTCACCAGCGAGCTTGGCGATGCGCTCGCTCGTGCCGAGCGTCTTTTCGTTCACGAAGCGCTTGGTCATGGTCTGACCGCGAGCTGGGTCGTTGCGGTAGGTGCTGAAGCGCGCGGGCTCCGGCCATTTGCCGCCGTTGTACTTGCCACTCAAGACGCCGCCACCGATTGGGCTGTACGGAATCAGGCTCACCTTCTCACGGCGGCAGACATTCGACAGCTCGTCCTCGAAGCGGCGATTCATCAGCGAGAAGTTGTTTTGAATCGTCTCGTACTTGGGCAGGCCCTCGTTCTTGGCGGTGTACAGCGCCTTGGTCAGGCCGTACGCCGTTTCGTTGCTAGCCCCGATGTAGCGCACCTTGCCCGAGCGAATCACACGCTCGAGCGCCTCGAGCGTGACTTCGATCGGCAGCTCGGGGTCGGGCCAGTGCGTCTGGTACAGGTCGATGTAGTCGGTCCCGAGGCGCTTCAGGCTACCCTCGACGGCGCGTTCGATGTGGTGCGCGTCGAGCGAGGTCCGGCCGCCGCGCACGGGGGGCACGAACCAGCCACCGCCCGGGCCGGCCACCTTGGTCGCAATGATGACCGAGTCACGCTTGCGATCTTTCAGCCACTTGCCGATGATGACCTCGCTTTGTCCGGCGTATTCCGGCTTGGGGGGCACCGGGTACACCTCGGCGACGTCCAAAAAGTCGATCCCAGAGTCGAACGACTTATCTAGGATTTTCAGGCTAGCGGCTTCGTCTGCCTGTGAGGCGAACGTCATCGTGCCGAGACAGATTTCAGAAACGGTCAGGCCGGTGGTGCCCAGGCGTCGTCGTTGCATAGCGCATTGTCTCCTTTAGTGGACGAGCTAGCAGCGGACGCCTCGGAAACCAAGGACTTTCTCGGAAAAACGCCGGGTCAGTTCTTGGCGCTGAGTTGAGCCGGGGCGGGTTCGTCGAGCCGCGCCAGCGCCGCCGCGACGCATTCGTGCAAGATGGCGTCGTAACGTTGCGCGCTCGCGGTGCCGATCAGGAAGGGGTTAGGCTGACCAGGTTTGCGTTGCCGTGCCTGCTCCAGGCGCTGCGCCGTGCCATCGATGAAGATGTGCGTGTTGAGGATGCCATCGACCTTCGCTGCGGCGCTCACGTCATCGAAGTGCTGGATGGAGCGCTCGTAGAGCGCGAGCCCGCCGTTGGTCTCCGACGGGTCGCGATTCGCGGGGAACAGGACGCTGCCGAAGAGCGCGAGCTTGTAGCTCTTGCCTTGCTCCGTTGCAGGAACAATAGCCGAGACCGTGCCGGGCGTGTGTCCGGGCGTGAGATAGAGGGTGACGCTCGTGTCACCAAGGGTGAGCAGTTGCGCATCGCTCACTTCGACGTCGTGCTTCGGCACTTCGCCCGAACCAGCGACGCCGGGCGCCTGCTTCTGCTGCTCGATGAAGCGCCAATCCGCCGAGCTCAGCAAGACATGCGCCCCGTAAGTCTGCTGCAGATAGGCGGCTCCGCCGAAGTGGTCGAAGTGACCGTGGGTGACCACGACATCGCGAATCTCGTGCGGATCGAGGCCAAGCTGCGCGAGCCCCGGCTCGAGCACGGCCTTGACGTCGGCGGTACTGGTCAGCGAATCGAACAGAATCAGTCCGGCACTGGTCTTCAGGATGAAAACGCCCACGAATTGATTGCCGACGAAGAATAGATTCTCGAACAGCTTGGTCGGCGGGACAACCAGCTTGCCTTCGTTTTTGGCCTTGGCGAGCACGACGTCTTTTGCTTCGTTGACTGGTTTGCACAGGACCAGTGGCTGAGTTAGGTCGCTCCCCGCGAGCTGCTCGGCGCGCGCGACATGGGCGGCGGGCGACGAGTCGCTCGCGCCGGCGGAAGGCGCTGCCGGGCCGTCGGCGGGTGAGAGCGGTGCGCAGCTCAGCAGCGCAGACGCGATGCAAAGTCCCCAGGCGTTCTTGATCACGATGAAGTCCCTTTCCAAGTGTGTCTTTTTAAGTAGACGCGGCGGCGGGGTGCTGTCAAAGCTTCTTTTCGGGCGAACGATGTCCGAAGCAGAATTGATGCTCGTGGTGGCGGCGGTGATCGAGCGGAGTGGCCGCTTCCTGCTCGGGAAACGCAGCTCGATCAAGCGAAGCGCGCCTGGGGTTTGGCATGCTGTCTGCGGTCGAGTCGAGCCCGGCGAAGCCGAAGCCGAAGCCGTGGAGCGCGAAGTCCTGGAAGAGACGGGGCTATTGGTTCGAGCCGTCGAGAGGGTCTGGCAAGCAGTCACCCGTGACGGAACGGCGCGAATCCATTGGTGGCGTGTCGCCCTGCTGGACGAGCGGCGCGAACGGCTGCTCCAAGACGAGCACTCGGAGCTGCGTTGGGTCAGCGTCCGTGAGATGCAACACCTCGCGCCCGTGTTCGCGGAGGACGTGACGCTATTTGCTCGCCTCGCTGCCCTGGGCGGGGGCCGACCTGACGGCTAAAGTCAGCCTCGCCGGCTGTCGAAGGCGTGGGTCATTTGTCTTTTATAAGAGACGTGCTATCGAGATTCGGATGGGACTCGCGCGAGCCGAAGATCCAGGGCGTGGCGCGTCTGGTTGCCCTGGACCTAGACGGCACGTTGCTGCGTAGCGACGGGTCGATCTCGGAACGTACTCGACGCGCGGTGCGTTCAGCAAGGGCGCGTGGGGTTCTCCTCGTCTTCGTCACCTCACGGCCGCCGCGCCGAGCCCGGGCCGTTGCCGAGGGTCGACAGCTCTCGGACGTAGCGATCTGTGGCAATGGCAGCGTCGTGTACGATCTCGTCGCTGACAGAGTGCTGAAGCAGCATCGCCTGCGCTGCGACCATGCTGCGTTACTCGTCGAGAGCTTGCGCACGGCGGTTCCCGGTGTGACCTTTGCAGTAGAAGCAGGGAGAGCTACGGTTGCGAAGCGAGCTACTCGATCCCGCAGGACGAGGCGCAAGATTGGAACGACTCATGGATGCGTCGCGCGGACGCGCTCGAGCTGTGCCGCGGGGGCGTGACGAGGCTCATCGTTCAGCAAGACGATTGGCCGCTTCCCGAGCTTTCGCGGATTAGCAGCGTTTTTGCTACATCGCGCGCTACGGTCACGCAGTCGGGCTCGAATAGCATCGCGATCATGGCTCCGGGGGTCAGCAAAGTGGCGGCGCTGGCGGATCTTTGCGCGGCGCACGGGATCGAGCGAGAAGAGGTGCTCGCCTTCGGTGATGCGCCCAACGACCTGCCCATGCTGCGTTGGGACGGGCGCGGCGTTGCTGTCGCGAACGCTCATCCGGAAGTGCTGGCCGCCGCCGACGAAGTAACGCGCTCCAACGATTCCGACGGAGTGGCGCTGGCCCTCGAGAGCTTTGGCTACACCTGAAGGGGCTCGCGCTCTACGATCGGCGCCTGGCGCCAGCGCGCTCGGTTGATGTCGTTCTTCAGTGTCTCGGCCGTGCGCCGCGCCGCCGCGGCAAAATCTGGCTCGGACGAAGCGTACAGCACTGCGCGAGAGGTGCTGATCAAGAGCCCTGCCCCCTCGGCGTCCTGACCCTGCTCGACGGCGTGCACGACCGAGGCCCCCTGGACACCCACTCCGGTGACGAGGAACGGAACGCTCGGGGTGATGGCGCGGAGCTCGCGCAGCGCCGCAGGAAACGTCGCGCCGACGACGAGCAAGAGGTTACCGTGTCGATTCCAACGTTGCACGGCTTCTTCCGCCACCCGCACGTACAGCGGTTTGCCGTCGACATTCAGGTCTTGAAACGTTCGCGCGCTCGGGTTGGAGGTCCGACACAGGACCACGACCCCTTTGTCCTCCCGGGCCAGAAAGGGCTCGATGGCGTCGAGCCCCATGTATGGATTCACGGTCACGGCATCGGCGCGGTAGCGGTCGAAGGCTTCGCGCGCGTAGCGTTCGGCGGTCGAACCAATGTCACCCCGCTTGGCGTCGAGCAGAATGCCGACCTCCGGGTAGTGCTCCTGTAGGTACTCGATCGTGCGGACGAGTTGATCCTCGGCGGCGCATGCCGAGTAGTGGGCGACCTGCGGCTTGTAGGCACACACCAAGTCCGCGGTCGCGTCGATAATGGCACGATTGAACTCGAAGATTGCGTCATTCCTGGCGCGGAACACGCCGGGAAATCGCTCGGGCTCCGGATCGAGCCCGATGCACAACAACGTGTCTTTCTCGGCCCACCTTCGACGCAATTTATCGACAAACATGGCGCCTCAGGCGCTTGCGGCTTGCCCAGCGGTGCTGCTCGCGGTGTCCTTCTTCCCTTCACGGGCGCGTACCTCTTCGCGCACGCGCGGGATGAGCTCACGGCCGAAGTCGACTGCATCGTTGTACGGATCGAAGCCGCGGATCAGGAAGGTCCGCACGCCGATGTCGTAGTAATCGAGTAAAGCCAGCGCGACCGTCTCGGCGCTGCCGACGAGCGCGGTGCTGTTGCCGCCCCCGCCGAGCGCCTTCGCGATGGGCGTCCACAGCGCGCGGTCTTGCAGGTCGCCCTTTTCAGCGGCGGCAAGCAGACGTTGAGCGCCGACCGAGCGCTGCGTTTGAATTCCCCAACGCGCAGGAACGTTGCTGACGGCCGTTTGAGTTGCCTCGAGGATGCGATGGGCGCGTTGCCATGCGAGCTCGTCGGTGGCGCCAAGGATGGGCCGGAAAGAGACGCTGATCTGCGGTGCAGGCCGCCCCGCCGCTGCCGCAGCAGCGCGAATGCTCTCGATCTGCTGCTTGGTCTCTGCGAGTGGCTCACCCCAAAGGGCGTACACGTCCGCGTGCTTGGAGCCGACGCGGTATGCCGCCTCCGAAGAACCGCCGAAATAGAGCGGAAAGTGTCGGGTCGGGCGCACGGGGCTGACGTACCCTTCGAGCTGGTAGTGCTTGCCCTTGAAATCGAACGGCTCCGTCGCCGTCCAAGCCTTGCGCACGATGGTCAGGTACTCGTCCGTACGCTCGTAGCGTTCGTCCTTCTCCAAGAAGTCGCCGTCGCGCCGTTGCTCGATGTCGCTACCGCCCGTGATGATGTGGACCGCTGCGCGACCCTCCGAAAAATGATCGAGCGTTGCAAGCTCACGCGCGGCAACGGTCGGGGCGCGAAAGCCAGGGCGGTGCGAGACCAGGAACGACAGCCGCTCGGTGTGCGCTGCCGCGAAGGCCGCGACCTGCGAGCCTTCGGGGGAGCCCGATGACGTGCCGATGAGCACGCGATCGAAGTCCGAATCTTCGTGCACTCGAGCGAAGCGACGCACGTAACCGCGGTCGATCAAAGGATCGCTGGTGCTGGTAAACGCCCGCAAATCAGTGCCCGGGCGGTGAAAGATCATGCCGATGAATTCGACGGACATTGCGGGCTCCTTTATGGTGACCGTGTGTCTATCATGGTGCCGCTGGCGCAGCAACGGCTGTGCCCTGCAGTGCCTTACCTTCCACGCCTTTGAGTGGAAGCTGCAGCCAGGCCGCAACCGTGGGTGCGACGTCGACGAGGCGCGCTTCGTTCAGCTTGCCCTTGGTGACGTTGGGACCGAAGAGTAGCAGGGACGCCTTCATCTCGGGGCGATCGGGGTCATAGCCGTGCATCGCTTTCACGGCGATGGGTGCGTCGTAGTCGCCCGCGTAACCAGCGCCAAAGGTGACGCCGGCGGCAGCATCCAAAGCCAGGAATGCATCGGGGTCCCCGCCGAGCGCCGAGATATCCGCATGTTGCAGAACTCGACCGAGGCCGCTGTTGGGCTCCCGAGCCTTGTCTTCGAACGCCTTCAGCGTCAAAGCTTGCACTGCCTTGTCCTGCGGATCCTTGAGGTAGACGTACAGGCTACCGCCATTGGGCAATACGCTGGCGCTCCAGGCCGTGATCTTGCCCTTGTCATCGAGCTGCACCAAGCCCGCTTGGCGCAGCAGGGCACCGGGCCGCACCAAGCGGTTCACGTCGGCAAACCCGTGGTCGGAGGCGAAGACGAATGCGGTGCTGGCAGCATTGCCCGAGCGCTGCGAGGCCTCGAGCAAGCGCCCCAGTTGGCGATCGGTGTTCTCGATCGCCGCGAGCGCTTCGGTGCTCCAAAGGCCGTGCTTGTGCTGCGCCGAGTCCACTTCCGTGAGGTGCAGGAAAACCAGATTGGGGCTGGCCTTTTCAATCAAATACGCGGCGATGTCGGTTTTGCCTTCGTCGCTGAACCCATCTTCGGACCAACGCTGATCGAAGTCGGGGTACGCCTTCTGAACGGACTCGAGCAAGCCGGGCGTGGACAGTGCGCGTATCAACTTCAAGTCGTCCGGCGTGCGAGCGCGCCAGAACTCCGGCACGAGGTAAGTCGCACGTGCGCCCACGGTGACCGGCCAATTGATCAGTGCCGACGAATAGCCGGCATTCAACGCTAGATCCCAAACCCGCGGGACTTTGACGTCCTCGGCGTACCAGCGCCAGCCCTCTTGGTTCCTCTCGAGCGGATCGAACGAGCGATTGGCGACGATGCCGTGTCGTCCGGGGGCGACTCCGCTCGCGATCGAGGTATGCGAGGGATAAGTGACGGACGGAAATACCGAGCGGGCGCCTTCGCTCCAAGCACCCGTAGCCACTACATTTCGAAGTACGGGGATGTGCAGCCCGTGCGCGTCGGGGGCGGTGTAAGACTCGGGCTTCAAGCCATCGAGCGTGACCACGATCACGTGGCGAACGGGTCCCGGCGGCTGTGCTGCTGCTGCAAGGGGTGACGTGGGCGCCGGCGCGCAACCCGCCAGGCACTCAGCGCAGCAGAGAGAGCCAGAGGTAGAGCAGCCAACGCCAAGAACACCCGACGCTCAGGCCGCGTTTGCATGTCCCGAGGTGTCTATCTTGAGAGACCTTTCGTCAAGAAAAAAGTGGGATGCGCCGTTGGCAACGCCCTCGTGATAGAGCTGGGGCATGCCGACGCCCGCCGAGCTGCCGCGCCTCCTGGCAACTGATTTGGACGGTACGCTGCTTCGGCGTGACGGAACCATCTCCGAGCGGACGCTGCGCACGCTCAGGCGCGCTCGAGAGGCAGGCATCGATCTGGTGATGGTGACGGGGCGACCCGCGCGTCACGTCGAAAAAATACCAGGGGTGGCAGAGATCGGCGGCGCTGTGATCTGTGTCAACGGCGCGCTCATCTACGATCTGGATCGCGAGCTGGTGGTTCGAGAGCACCGGCTGGCCGCGACGGTTGCTCGCGAGCTAGTGAGCGGCCTGCGTGCACAGTTACCTGGCGTCTGCTTTGCGGTGGAGGTTGGCCTCGACTACGGCTGGGAGCCGAGCTACGGCCTGCAACGTAAGCGCAGCGAGCCTCCGCGCTTACCCATCGCCGACGCGCTCACGCTCTGTGAAAATGGCGTCAATAAGCTGTTGGCGCGGCACGCGCAGTTTTCTGCGGAGGAGTTGATTGGGCGCTCACGGAACCTGTTCTCGGGCCGTGCAAGCGTGAGCTACTCTGGCGCTCCCTTCCTCGAGATCAGTGCAGCGGAAGTGAGCAAGGCGTCCGCTTTGGCGGCGTACTGTTCGGAGCGCGACATCGCGCGCAGTCGCGTCGTGAGCTTCGGCGACATGCCCAACGATCTGCCGATGCTCGAATGGGCTGGGCACAGCGTGGCCATGGCGAACGCACACCCGAGCGTCATCGCAGCGACCCGCGAGGTGACGCTTTCGAACGAAGAGGACGGCGTGGCTCTGGTTGTCGAACGATTTCTCGCGCTATCGCGGCACGAGTGAGCCGCTGCTCGGCCGAGTCGAGTGCGCTGCCACGGCGGCTCAATCCGTTTTCTTCCAAGTCTATTTAAATAGACATTGGTCCTTGACAGAGGATTGTGGCGCGGCGTACAAGCCGCATCTTCGGTAACACAATCTGCAACATCGAAAGCTTGCCGCTATCTGTCGGCAGTTTCCGCGAGGTTCGAGGCGTCTCCGCGATGCCGACGCGAGCCAATGCGCAGCGCGAACCCACGCCGAAAGAGACTCAGTGATGACCCTTCGCCTTCGTTCACACTTACTTGCTTTGACCTTGGGCACGGGCTCCTTGATCGCATGGGCTGCGCCGAGCGCTTTCGCGCAGGACACGGCCAAGCCGCCGCCCCAGCCCGCGGCACCCCCTGCAGCTGCTGCACCGCCGCCAGCCACGCCGCCAACACCGCCAACAACACCGCCAGCCGGTGCAGCGCCGCCGCCAGCCGGAGCGGCGCCACCTCCAGCCGCTTCTGCGCCGCCGACGCCGCCCGCTGCAGCGCCCCAGCCACCCGCCGGAACAGAGCCCGCGCCGTCCGCGCCTGAAGTGCCCGCACCGATTGCTCCAGCTCCCAGTGCGCCACCCGTAGCGGCAGCCGACACCGCTGCGCCGCCGCCTGCTGCCAGCCCCGTCGAACCCACTGCGGAACGAGCCTCCGAACAAGCGCCGGAAAGCGATCTCGGAACGGTCACCGTGACCGCGCAACGCCGCGCGAATACGGTGCAAAAGACGCCGATTGCCATCACCGCCTTCGGGGAAGACGCGATTCAGCAGAAGAAAATTGCGGACTTTCGCGACCTATCGGGGCGCGTGCCAGGCCTGACATTGCCGCTACGTTCGACTGCGTACACGACGCAAACCTTCTCGATTCGCGGTGTCGGTGAAATCGACACTTATCCGGAGCCGTCGGTCGCGCTGTACGTCGACGACGTGTACATCGCCCGATCTGTCGGTTCGATTTACGACACACCCGACCTCGAGCGCGTCGAAGTGCTGCGTGGTCCACAAGGCACTCTGTACGGTCGTAACTCTGCCGCCGGTGCCATTCGCTTCATCACCAAGGACCCGAAGGCAGAACGCACTGCCGGTCTCAGCCTCACGCTCGGCAACTACAACAACGTGCTGATCAAAGGACGGTTGTCCGGCGCTATCTTGCCGGACGACAAGCTGAACGCATCGGTGTCCGTGGTTCGCCACCAACGCCGCGGCTGGCAGTACAGCGTTCCGCTCGCGCAGTGGGTGAACGACTTGGATATCTGGGCCTTGCGCGGCAAAGCCAAGTCGCAGCTCAGCGATCGCTTCAGCGCGACGATCGCGGGCGACATCATGTTCGACCGCTCGACGGCCAGCTACTACACGCCGATCTATCAGCCGAACGGCAAGTACACGGGCCAGCCGACGAACCCGGATCTCACCTGGTCTAACACCATCCCGCTGAACAAGACGACGGTGTACGGCGGCTCGCTGACGTTCAAATACGACTTGGACGACAATCTGAGCTTGAAGTCCGTCACCGCCGTGCGCGGCATGCACGGCCCCATCTACTACGACAACGACGGCGTGACGCAGATCAAGGGCGACAGCTACGCCGGGTTCAACGAGAACTACGAGACGCAGGAGTTCTTGATCAACGGCGACTACGAGAAGCTCAACTTCGTGGGTGGCCTTTTCTACTTCAACGAGTTCTTTCACAACAATCGGCTAAGTCAGTCCGCCGGCTCACCACTCGATAACGTGGGCGTGATCACGCACGCCAACAGTTACCTGAAGACGCAGAGCTATGCCGTATTTGCCAATGCAGATTACAAGGTCACTCCCGCCTTCACGACCACGCTCGGTCTGCGTTACACGCTCGACCATCGCGGCTTCCAAAACGACGGTCACGTGCAGAGCGGCGCATCACTGATCTACCCATTGCCGGGCAACAACGACCCGTCGTTGTTCGAAACCGTGTTCACGGATGGCGGGAAGGGGGCCTTTCAGGCCCGCCCTGAGGCGAAGAATTACTCCGCGCTGACGCCCAAGGTAGGGCTGAGCTACCAGCTCACCAAGGATATCCTGAGCTATGCGAGCTACTCGCGCGGCTTCAAGAGCGGCGGCTACGATTTGCGCGCGACCTCGCTCAACGCCTCGGTCACGCCCTACCGCCCGCAGTACACGAACGCCTTCGAGCTTGGCTGGAAGTCCTCGTTCTTCGACAACAAGCTCTCGGCGAACATTGCTGGCTTCTACAACAAGATCACCGACGTCCAGGTCCGCGCCACCAGCAACGGGGCGCTCGGTACTCCCGTCAACTCGCTGATCAACGCGGGTGATGCGCACACTTACGGCGGAGAGCTCGAGGTGGCTGCAGTGCCCACGCCTGGCTTGAATCTCGGCAGCTCGCTCGCATACCTCAAGACCGGCTACGACACCTTCACCGCGACGCTGCCGCCCAACGTGGCGGGCCGGACTACCTTGCTCGGCCGAGCGTTCCCGTTGGCTCCGAACTGGCAAGCGAACCTCAACGCGAGCTACCGCCTACCCCTGCCGACGGAAGGCTCCTGGCGCATCGGCGGCGATGTTCCGATTCAAACGCGCTACTTCACGGACATCTACAACACCTCGCAGACGCGCGTGCAGGCCCAGGCATACGTGAACGGCACCTTCAACTACACCTCGAAGGACGAAGGCTGGTCGGCGGGCGTCTCCGTGAGCAACTTGCTCAATACGCGGAACCGCCAAGGCGGCAGCTACAACCCGACGAATGCCGGCGCCGACCCCTATTGGTACGCTCCCTACAACCCGCCGCGCTTCATCAACTTCTTCATCAACATCGGCAAGATCTGACGCGCCGCTCATTCGGACACAGAGGATTTCATGATGACTTGGCGTATTGCTTTGCCGTTGCTGCTCGTTCCCGCGACGCTCGGCGCATTCCTGACGGTGGGTTGTAACAACGACGTCGACACGCCACCTTGGTATCCGAACTACACCGCTAGCGGCTATGGCGGTGCCAAGGCCAGCGGCGGTACCGGAGGTGTAGCGGGAGCATCGGGCGCGGCCGGATCGGCCGGCACTACCAGCGCAGGCTCTGGAGGCAGCCCCGTCGGTGAAGCGGGTTCCAGCGGCGAGGGCGGCGAGGCTGGGGCCAACTAGCTGACCTGTCGCCACTAATCCTTGTATTCCGACGTCTTCTATAATAGAGGACGGTCTCCCGATGTGGCTAGTGCGTGTCGCCCTCAGCCGTCCCTACACCTTCGTGGTGATGGCGGTGCTGATCGTCCTCTTGGGCGCCGTCGCGATATTCCGAATGCCCAGCGACATTCTACCGGAGATCGACATCCCGGTCGTCGCGGTGGTTTGGTCTTATGGTGGTCTGCCGCCGGACGAGATGGAGAAGCGGGTCGTCACTGGCTTCGAACGCCAGCTGAGCACGACCGTCGGCGACATCGAGCACACCGAGAGTCAGACCCTGACGGGCGTCTCGGTGATCAAGATCTTCTTTTATCCCGGCGCCAAGGTCGAAGCGGCGGTCGCTCAGATCACCGCGGTCTCGCAGCAGGCGCTGCGTTCACTACCGCCGGGCGCCAGCTCGCCGCTCATCTTGCGTTACAGTGCGTCGAACGCGCCGGTCTTGCAGCTCGCGGTCGAGAGTGAGCAGCTGAGCGAGCAGCAGCTCTTCGACTACGGCGTGAACTACGTGCGTGCCGGTATCTCCACGGTGCAAGGCGCGGGCTTTCCGTATCCGTATGGCGGAAGAAACCGCCAGGTGATGGTCGATCTGGACCTGACCCGGCTCTACGCCTGGGGGCTTTCGCCTCGCGACGTGATCAACGCCGTCAGCGCTCAGAACATGACGCTGCCGACGGGCAGCATCAAGCTCGGTACTCAAGAGTACCCAGTTTTGATCAACGGCAGCCCGGAGAGCGTGGAGCAGTTGAACGAGATACCCGTTCGAACGCTCAACGGGACCACCGTTTTCCTGAGGGACGTGGCCAACGTTCGCGACGGCTTCGCGCCTCAAACCAACGTCGTGCAAGCCCACGGACGGCGCGCGGTGATCATGCCGATCCTGAAGTCGCTCGGAGCAAGCACGCTCGACGTCGTATCGCGGATTCGCGAGGCGTTGCCTGCCGTGCTGGCGACGGTCCCCAAAGAGCTCAAGGTCTTGCTGCTCTTCGATCAGTCGGTCTTCGTGCGTTCGGCAGTTCGAGGGGTGGTGCGCGAGGCCACGATCGCGGGCGGGCTCACGGCGCTAATGATGCTCGTGTTCCTCGGCAGCTGGCGCAGCACGTTGGTCGTGATCGTCTCCATTCCGCTCTCGATCCTAGTTGCCATCACCGCGCTCGGGGCGATCGGCCAGAGCCTCAACTTGATGACCCTCGGCGGCATGTCCTTGGCCGTGGGCATCCTGGTGGACGACGCGACCGTCGAGCTCGAGAACATCCATCGGAATTTGGCTCAGGGCAAGCCACCGCTCCAGGCGATCCTCGATGGAGCGCGTGAGATCGCGGTGCCCGCGTTCGTGTCCACGTTGTGCATCTGCGTCGTCTTCGTACCGGTGGCTTTTTTGACTGGGCCGGCGCGGTCGCTGTTCTTGCCGCTGTCTTATGCTGTCGTGTTCGCGATGCTGACTTCGTACTTTCTGTCGCGCACGTTGGTCCCGACGTTGGTCAGCTACCTGCTCAAATTCGAGAGCGCACATCACGAGCACGCCGAGAACGGCCTCTGGAGACGGGCTCATGCTCGCTTCGAGCGTGGGTTCGAACGCTTCCGGCTCGCTTATACGCGCCTGCTCGCGCTTTCGCTGACTCATGCACGCCTCACGCTGGCGGCTTTTTCGTTGCTGGCGCTGGCTTCACTGGCCCTGTTCGGGCTCGTTGGTCGTGATTTCTTCCCCAGCGTGGACGCAGGACTGATCCGCTTGCACGCGCGTGTGGCGCCGGGTACCCGTATCGAGGAGACAGAGCGGCACTTCAGTGACTTCACGAAGACGATCCGCGAGGTGATTCCGGAATCCGAGACCGACACCCTGATCAGCAACATCGGTGTGCCCGGCAGTGCGGTGAACCTCTCGATGAGCGACGGAACGATGATTTCTTCCGCCGACGGCGAGGTCCTGATTGCACTGAAGGAGCATCATCAGCCGACAGCGCAGCACGTGCGCTCATTGCGACGCGTGCTCGCCGACACCTATCCAGAGAGCACGTTCTTCTTTTTGCCGCCGGATATCTCGACGCAGGTGTTGAACTTCGGCGTCTCTGCCCCCATCGATCTGCAAGTCGCGGGGCCGATCGGCAATCTGCCGCAGAACCTGGCTCTGGCTCGCCGGTTGCTCGAGCGCGTTCGTGAATTGCCGGGCGCCGTCGACGTGCGCCTGCATCAGGTCCCGGAGACCCCGGAATTATTGGTGGATGTCGACCGTGAATCCGCGAGTCAGCTCGGGCTCACGCAACGTGACGTGGCCAACGACCTGCTCGTGTCGCTTGCTTCCAGCGGTCAGACCACGCCCACGTATTGGCTCGATCCCAAGCGTGGCATTCAGTATTGGGTCGCCGTGCAGACGCCTCAGGCGCACTTGGATACGTTGGCTGCGCTCGAGGCGACGCCGATCGGCAACTCCAACGGTAAACCGCAGCTGCTCGCGAACATGGCGCACATTTCACGCACGGTCGGGGCCACGAACATCACGCACTTCAACTCGTTTCCCACTTTCGACATCTTGGCGAATGTCGAAGGCACGGATCTTGGCAGCATGGCGCAACGCTTGAACGGGACGATTCAGTCGCTGGAGCAAGAGTTACCCCGCGGCACGACGCTCAAGCTCAAGGGTCAGATCGAGAGCATGGAGTCGTCTTTTCGCGGGCTGGGTTACGGGCTCCTCTTCGCGATCGTGCTCGTTTACTTGCTGATGGTGGTCAACTTTCAATCTTGGCTCGACCCATTCGTGATCCTGACTGCCCTGCCGGGGGCGCTATCGGGCATCGCCTGGGCTCTGTTCCTAACGCGTACGACCTTGAGCGTTCCGGCCCTGATGGGCGCGATCCTGTGCGTCGGAGTTGCAACGGCCAATAGCATCTTGGTCGTCACGTTCGCCAACGAGCAGCGGCGCCAAGCGACCGTTCCCGAGCAGCGTGAGGCACGGCACGCCGCCCTCTTGGCGGGCAGCACCCGGTTGCGCCCGGTGTTGATGACGGCACTGGCCATGATCGTCGGCATGCTACCGATGTCGCTCGGCTTGGGTGAGGGCGCGGAGCAAAACGCGCCGCTTGGTCGCGCAGTGATCGGCGGATTGCTTTTCGCAACGCTGTCGACCTTGTTTTTCGTACCAACGGTTTACAGCCTCGTGCGGCAGGAGCTCCCGCTGCCTGCCCGATCTGGAGATGCAGCGTGACGACACCCGTTTCGACCGAAGACAGCTCACTCCTCGAGCATTCGACGCGCGCTCTCTCTGGGAGCCCGGCTGCGCAGGGCCGCAAGCGCACGCGCCTAGTCGGGTGGACGACGACCGGTGTCTTGGCGCTGGGCCTACTCGTGCTCGCAGGGTACTGGCAACGGCGAGAAGAGCTCCGAAATCTCTCCAACGACAGCGCGCATGCGGCTCTGGTCGCACGCCGCGTGCGCGTCGTCACACCGCACTCGAGCAGCTCCACACGCAAGCTCGAGCTGCCGGCGACTCTCGAAGGCCTCGAACAGACCGAGATCGACGCGCGCGCCAACGGCTACGTCCGGAGTTGGAGTGTAGATTTGGGCGATTCGGTCGAACAGGGCCAGGTGTTGGCGGAGCTGGACACGCCCGAGCTCGATCGTGAGCTCGAACAAGCGCGAGCGCGCCTGGCTCAAAGTGACGCCGCGATTCTGGAAGCGGGCGCTACGCGCGATTTTTCGCTCGCCAATCTCGCGCGCTATCGAGAGCTTGCGCCGCAGGGTATCGCCTCCCAACAAGAGCTCGAGCAGAAGGCTTCCCAGTCGAAGGTCGACGACGCACACGTGGCGGTCGCCCAAGCGGATCGCAACTCGCAACTGGCGAATTTGCATCGTCTCGAACAGCTGAAGCTGTTTGCGCGCGTGGTGGCGCCGTTTGCCGGAACCATCACGGAGCGCTCGGTAGTCCGTGGCAAGCTGGTGTCCGTCGGGACTGGACAGCACTTGTTCAAGATCGCAGCCCTCGATCCGATGCGTGCCTTCGTGCAAGTTCCACAAAGCCTCGTGGCTGGTCTGAAGCCAGGGCTGCCGGCAGAGGTCCGCCTTGCCGAGCAGCGCGGCAAAGTTTGGAAGGGCGCGGTCGCCAGAACCGCGTCGGCCTTGGACGCCACCTCGCGAACGATGAGCGTTGAAGTGCGAGTACCCAACCCGGATCATGCCCTGCTGCCGGGTATGTACGTCGACGTCGCGATGCAGCTCGATGCAGCTCAGCGAACGCTCGTGATCCCTGGTTCGGCGATCGCCGCCAGCAAAGAAGGCGTGCGCGTGGCGGTCGTCGACGATGGCGAACGAGTGCGCTGGCTGAAGGTGCGCGTCGAACGCGACAACGGCGCCGAGGTCGAAATCAGCGAAGGCCTGAGCGATTCTGCGCGGGTCATCGTAAGCCCGGGACCCGAGATCAGGGACGGTATGCGGGTGCAACCCGCGAATTGAAGGCGCGCTGGAGCCCGCACGCCGTGCAGGGCATGCGGGCTCCGCGCTGGTTAGTATCGCTCAGTGACTGCGGCGGCGACGGAGCACGAGGAAGGCCGCGCCCAGCGCCAGCGTCGTTCCGAACACACCCACGTGGTGGTGCACGGTCGAGAAAGAGCAAGAGTTACTGTCGTCGGTACCCGGATCGGGAAGGCTGATGCCTGGGCCCGGGGCTCCCGAGCTCCCGCCCTTGGCGGCACCGCCGATACCCCCACTGCCGCCCGTGCCACCGCTGGCAGCGGGCGCCCCCGCTGCCGAAGGGCTCGTCGCGCCAGCATCACCAGCATCACCAGCA
>OUNO010004399.1_pt4 | contig 21262 bp, 17 predicted proteins | sample 1779811 | NCBI WGS metagenome assembly OUNO01 (sample SAMEA3914804, study PRJEB12502) | metagenome | biome: forest; material: soil | place: Canada | collected 2010-06-25 | depth 0.3 m | reverse complement strand
CTCGACCTGAAGCTCAGCCGCTCGAAGCTGAACGAGCTGACGGGCGATTTGCTGGAGCGGATCGTCGGCCCGGTCAAACGGGCGCTCGACGACGCCGACGCCAGCATCGACCACGTCGTCCTGGTCGGTGGCATGACGCGGAACCCCGCAGTGCGCGAGCGAGTCAAAGAGCTGACCGGCAAGGACCCCCACCAGGGCGTCAACCCCGACGAGGTCGTCGCCGTCGGTGCCGGCATCCAGGCCGGCGTGCTGGCCGGCGACGTCAAGGACGTGCTGCTGCTCGACGTCACCCCGCTGACGCTGGGGATCGAGACCAAAGGCGGCGTGATGACGAAGCTGATCGAGCGCAACACGACGATCCCGACGAAGAAGTCGGAGACCTTCTCGACCGCCGACGACAACCAGCCGTCGGTCGAGATCCACGTCCTCCAGGGCGAGCGCGAGATGGCCAGCGGCAACAAGAGCCTGGGCAAGTTCCAGCTCAGCGGGATCCCGCCGGCGCCGCGCGGCATGCCGCAGATCGAGGTCACCTTCGACATCGACGCCAACGGCATCATCAACGTCGCCGCCAAGGATCAGGGCACCGGCAAAGAGCAGAAGATCGAGATCAAATCCGGCTCCGGACTCTCCGACGAGGAAATCCAGGGCATGGTTTCCGACGCCGAGTCCCACGCCGAGGACGACCGCAAGCAGCGTGAGCTGGCGGAGGCCCGCAACCTCGCCGAGAACTCGGCCTACCAGGCGGAGAAAGCGATCGAGGAGGCCGGCGACAAAGTCGACGCCGAGACCAAGGAGGCGGTCGAGGGCGCGGTCAAGGACCTGCGCGAATCGCTCGACTCGGCCGGGCTCGACGAGCTCAACGCCAAGACCGAGGCGCTGAACACGGCGATGACGAAAGCGTCGGAGCAGATCTACGCGGCAGCGTCGGCTGAGCAGGCTTCGGCTGACGGCGCCTCCGCCGAGGGCGAGTCGGCTGATGACGAGGAAGTCGTCGACGCAGAGGTGGTCGACGAGGACGAGGCCAAATGAGGTCAGACGAGCCCCAGCCCGCGGGTCCTGTCGGGGAGGAGGGGGACGCCCTGCGGGCGGGGGCGTCCTCGACCTCCCCGTCCTCCCCGCCACCCGCGGGAGAGGCGGATCAGGTCGAAAAGGATCTGGCCGTTCTCCTGGCTGACGCCGAAGCGAAAAGAGACGAGTACCTCGATATCGCCAAGCGGGCTCAGGCGGATTTCGAGAACTACCGCAAGCGGATGACGGCTGAGGTCCAGGCGGCTTCGAAAAGGAGCAAGGCGCAGTTCGCGGCGGAGGTGGCGCCGGTGCTCGATGACCTGGAGCGGGCGCTGGAGTCGGCGGGGCTCGACCCTGAGGGGGACTCGGAGGATGGGCTGGCGCACGGGGTGCTGCTCGTCTTCCGCGGGCTGCGCGAGACGCTGAAGCGCAACGGGATCGAGCAGGTCGATCCGAAGGGGGAGAAGTTCGACCCCAACCACCACGAGGCGCTGTCGTCGATCCCGGTCGAGGGAGCGGAGTCCGGCACCGTCGTCGAGGTGCTGCAGAAGGGCTACCGCTTCGAGGACCAGCTGATCCGGCCGGCCCGGGTGGTCGTCAGCGAGTAAGGGGACCGATTGGCAGACGAACTCTACAAGACGCTGGGTGTATCGAAGGGCGCCTCCGACGAGGAGATCAAGAAGGCGTACCGGAAACTGGCGCGCAAATACCACCCCGACCGCAACCCCGACGACCCCGCGGCGGAGGAGAGATTCAAGGAGATCTCCGCCGCCCACGACACTCTCGCCGACCCGGAGAAGCGCAAGCAGTACGACGCCGGCGGTCAGTTCGCCGGTTTCGGCGGCGGCGGGAGCCCCTTCGGCGGCGGCCAGGCCCAGGCCGGCAGCTTCGGCGGCGCCGACTTCGGCGACCTCTTCTCCTCGATCTTCAGCCGCGGCGGCGGCCGGGGGCAGGCCCAGGAGGTACGGGGCCGCGACCTCGAGACCGAGGTGCCGCTGAGCTTCGACCAGGCCGTCAACGGGGCGCAGATCAGCGTCACCGTGCCGAAGGCCGAACGCTGCGCCACCTGCCACGGCAGCGGTGCCAAACCGGGCACCAGTCCGACCACCTGCCCGCGCTGCGAAGGCCGCGGCATCGACGCCCAGAGCCAGGGATTCTTCTCGATCAGCCAGCCCTGCCCGCAGTGCGGCGGCGCCGGCCAGATTATCGAGGACCCCTGCCCGACCTGCGGCGGCTCCGGCCTGACCCAACAGACCAAGCGCTACAAAGTCAACGTCCCGGCCGGGGTCAAAGACGGGACCCGGATCCGGCTCGCCGGCAAAGGCGAGGCGGGGCCGCGGGGCGGCCCACCGGGCAACCTCTACGTCACCACCCGGGTCGCGGCCTCGCCGGTCTTCAAACGGCTCGACGACGGCAACCTCGAGGTGACGGTGCCGATCTCGATCCCCGAGGCGCTGCGCGGCGGCACGATCGAGGTGCCGACGCTGGAGGGGACGAAGAAGATCAAGGTCGCGCCGGGCACCCGGCACGGGGCGATCCAGCGACTCAAGGGCGAGGGGCCGCCGAAGGCCAAAGGCAAGGGCCGGGGCGACATTCGCTACCGGCTCGAGATCGAGATCCCATCCGAGCTCAACGAGGAGCAGAGCGAGGCGGCCGAGAAGCTTGCCGAGGCCTTCAACGGCGCCGACCCGCGCAAGGAACTGCTGCGCAAGGCGGGCGCCTGATGGCGGCGACACGGCGCAGCCGGGTGGAAATCTCGATCGACGACGAGCGCGGCGTCTTCATGATCTCGGTCGCCGCCGAGCTGGCCGAGATGCACCCGCAGACGTTGCGGATGTATGAGGCGCGGGGGCTGATTGCCCCGAAACGCTCGCCGAAGAACACCCGCCTCTACTCCCAGCGCGACGTCGAACGGCTGCGGCGGATCCAGGAAATGACCGCCCAGGGGCTGAACCTGGTCGGGGTCGAGACGGTCCTGGCACTGGAAGAGCGGGTGGCGAAGCTGAGCGCCGAGGTGCAGCGGCTGCGGCGGCGCGCCGATGAGCTCGAAGCGACGACGGAGAGAGGGCAGAGCTGATGCAGGCAGACCGATTCACCGTCAAATCCCAGGAAGCGGTGCAGGCGGCACAAGAGCTGGCGGCGCAGCGGCGCAACCCCGAGATCGCCACCCCGCACCTGCTCGTCTCCCTGCTCGAGCAGGCCGAAGGGATGGCGGTGCCGGTGCTGCAGAAGGTCGGCGCCGACCCGGCGGCGATCGGCGCCCGCGCCGCCGAGGCGGTCAGCACCCTGCCGACGGTGAGCGACGCCCAGGAGCCGCGGATGTCCTCGAACCTGGCCCGCGCCCTGCGCAGCGCCGAGCGCGAGATGGCGAAGCTCGGCGACAGCTACATCACCGTCGGGCACCTGCTGCTGGCGCTGACCGAGGACGGCTCCGGCGTCGCCGACCTGCTGCCTGATCGCGAGGTGCTCGAGCGGGCGGTCCGCGAGGTCCAGGGGCCCGGCAAGGTCAACTCGCCCAACGCCGAGGACAACGTCCAGGCGTTGGAGAAATTCGGCCGCGACCTGACCGCGGACGCGGCGAGCGGCAAGCTCGACCCGGTGATCGGCCGCGACGAGGAGATCCGCCGCGTCGTCCAGGTCCTCTCGCGGCGGACGAAGAACAACCCGGTGCTGATCGGCGACCCCGGCGTCGGCAAGACCGCGATCGTCGAGGGGCTGGCGCAGCGGATCGTCGACGGCGACGTGCCGGAGAGCCTGCGCGACCGCCGCGTGATCGCGCTCGACATCGGCTCGCTGCTGGCCGGCTCCAAATACAGGGGCGAGTTCGAGGAGCGGCTGAAAGCGGTTCTCTCCGAGGTCCAGGACGCCGAGGGGCAGATCGTCCTCTTCCTCGACGAGCTGCACACGATCGTCGGTGCCGGCGCCGCCGAAGGCGCGGTCGACGCCGCCAACCTCTTGAAGCCGATGCTGGCCCGCGGTGAGCTGCGCGCGGTCGGCGCCACCACGCTCGACGAGTACCGCAAGCACATCGAGAAAGACGCCGCGCTGGAGCGGCGCTTCCAGCCGGTGCTGGTCGGCGAGCCCGACATCAACGACACGATCGCGATCCTGCGCGGGCTGAAGGGGCGCTACGAAGAGCACCACAAGGTCGCGATCACCGACGCCGCGATCGTTGCCGCCGCGACCCTCTCGGAGCGCTACATCGCCGACCGCTTCCTGCCCGACAAGGCGATCGACCTGATCGACGAGGCGGCCTCGCGGCTGAAGATCGAGAACGACTCGATGCCGACCGAGATCGACGAGGTCAGGCGGCGGATCCAGCAGCTGGAGATCGAGCGCACGGCGCTGCAGAATGAGACCGACGACGCCTCGAAGGCGCGGCTCGACGCGCTCGAGGCCGAGCTCGCCGAGCTGAACGAGAGCTTCAGCGAGATGAACGCGCGCTGGCAGAACGAGAAGGCCGCGCTCGACACGGTCAATGAGACCAAGGCCCAGCTGGAAGAGGCCGGCCGCGAGGCCGAGCGGGCCGAGCGCGAGGCCGACCTCGAGCGGGCCGCCAAGCTGCGCTACGGCGACATTCCCGAGCTGGAGAAGAAGATCGCCGCGGACGAGGAGCGAATCGCCGAGTTGCAGAGTGGCGAGCGCTCCCTGCTCTCCGAGAAAGTGACCGAGGAAGACATCGCCGAGGTGGTCGGCAAGTGGACCGGGATCCCGGTCAGCCGCCTGCTGGAGGGCGAGGTCCAGAAGCTGATCCAGATGGAGGAGCGCCTGCACGACCGGGTGATCGGCCAGGACGAGGCGATCGAGGCCGTCTCCAACGCGCTGCGTCGCTCGCGGGCCGGGCTCTCGGACCCCAACCGGCCGATCGGCTCTTTCCTCTTCCTCGGCCCGACCGGGGTCGGCAAGACCGAGCTGGCCAAGGCGCTGGCCGAGTTCATGTTCGACTCCGAGCAGGCGATCGTCCGGCTCGACATGTCCGAGTACATGGAGAAGCACACGGTCTCGCGGCTGATCGGGGCGCCGCCCGGATACGTCGGCTACGAGGAGGGTGGCCAGCTGACCGAGGCGGTGCGCCGCCGGCCCTACGCGGTGGTGCTGCTCGACGAGATCGAGAAGGCCCACCCCGACGTCTTCAACACCCTGCTGCAGCTGATGGACGACGGCCGCCTGACCGACGGCCAGGGCCGCACGGTCAGCTTCACCAACACGGTCCTGATCATGACCTCCAACGTCGGCAGCGAGCGGATCACCGGCGACCAGGTCGACGAGAGCATCCGCGAGCAGATCGAAGAGGTGCTGGCCTCGACCTTCAAGCCCGAGTTCCTCAACCGGATCGACGACACGGTGATCTTCCACCGGCTCTCGAAGGCTGACATCGGCCGCATCGTCGAGCTGCAGGTGGCGCAGCTGGTCGGCCGGGTGCGCGAGCGGGGGATCGAGATCGAGCTCAGCCAGGACGCCCGCGCCCTGCTCGGCAACCTCGGCTACGACCCGACCTATGGGGCGCGGCCGCTGAAGCGGGTCGTGCAGAAGCAGTTGGTCGACAAACTGGCGCTGAAGCTGCTGGAGGGCGAGTTCGGCGAAGGTGACACGGTCCGAGTCGACGCCGGCGATGGGGTGTTGAAGTTTGAGCGCACCTCGGTTCCGGTCGGCTAGAGCCCGCTCCGGGCGTCAAATTCGATTCCGGGCTCATCTATTCGGCCAGAGCTGCCGACAAGAACAGCGAAAGGTCTTCTTTAGTTTCGCGACTTAAAGTCAACGAAGCTTGAGCATCAATTCTTGATCGAGTTAGTGCACAATTGCGATTCGCCCTAAGCTAGACAGGACTTCAAACCCCGGCATGGACAGCAACAAGACCCCGATAAACGGCGAGAGTGCGAGCCCTCGCAAGCTGCCAGAGGCGGCCGAGGGCGTTGCCCGGGCGCTCGAGGCGAACGTCCTCTGGCGGGTCAGTGACGGCGGCAAGGCCGCCTTCGAGGTCGTCCGCTGGCCCTTCGAGCAGGTCGGCTGGGCACTGCAGCGGGCGCTGGTCTGGCCCGCCCAGGACCGGGTCGAAGCGCTCGACGACCGCGGCCGCGCGATCGCCGCGGGCGGTGGCTTGGCCGTGATCGCGATCAGCGTCACCGGACTGGTCCTCGCCACCTCGGGCGGGTCCGGCACCGCGACCGAGCCCCAGGTTGCCGTCGCCCCGGCGCCGATCGTCAAGGCTGCCCCGACCCCCACTCCATCGCCCGCGCCGAAGCCGGCAGCGACCCTGCACGGCGCCGCACCGATCTTCAAAGCGGCGAAGCCGCAGCAGGACTCCTCCAAGGTCGGCAGCGCCAAAGCGGTCGACAGCGCGACGACGACGGAGAGCAAGACGACCTCGACCTCCTCTTCGGCGGCAACCGACAAGATCTCCTCCGACTCCTCCACTTCTTCCTCTTCCTCGACGGCCGGCACCAGCAGCGCCCAGCTCTCTGCGATCGATGGGCCGCCCGCCGGCAAAGAGGCGATCGGCGTCGCCCACAAGTTCTCCGATGCCTTCGTCGTCTTCGAGACCGGCGGCGATGAGGCGACGGTGCGCAAGGCGTTCGCCGCCTCGGCCACCCCGGCGCTGGCCAAATCGCTGCTCAAGCGGCCGCCGCGGCTGCCCGCCAACGTCAAGGTGCCGAAGGCCAAGGTCCTCAACATCGTCGCCGGGCCCTCGCACGCCGGCGTCTACAGCCTCAGCGTCTCGCTGCTGCGGGTCGGCGTCACCAGCGAGCTGCGGCTGGAGATGGAAAAGCTCAAAGGCGAAGGTTGGCGCGTAACCAACGTGCTGGGCTGATGGCCGAGCGAGCCAACAAGATCCGCGCCGTCACCGCGCTCGCCGCCGCCACCGCGGCGCTGGCGCTGCCGATCGCCGTTGCCCAGGCAGCGGCCGACGAACCCCCCGCCGTGGTGCCGGGGACGACCCTCGAAGCTCCCTCCACCAGCCCCAGCCCGGTGAAACAGGGAGAGACCCTGGTGCCGCCGGCGACCAGCTCGCCCTCGAAGCCGCCAAGCAGCGGTGGCGTCTCGGCCGGCGAAGGCGAGGGCGAAGGCGAAGAAACCGAAGCCGGCGACGAAGCCGGCCTCGAACATGGCGCCAACGGCGAGGTGATCGCCCCGAGCCCGACCTCGCAGGTGATTCCCTCGCTGCCGACCTCCAGCTGCGCCTCCTCCGGCGTCCCTCCGGTCCTGATCCCGATCTACCAGCGCGCTGCCGCCAAGTACGGGCTCGGCCCGCAGGGACCGGCGGTGCTGGCCGGGATCAACGAGGTTGAGACCGGCTTCGGCACCAACATGGGCCCCTCCTCGGCCGGCGCGCTCGGCTGGATGCAGTTCATGCCGGCTAGCTGGGAGGAATACGGGCTCGACGCCAACGGCGACGGGGTCGCCGATCCCTACAACCCCGAAGACGCGATCTTCGCCGCGGCCAGCTACCTCAGCATCGCCGGGATGCCCGCCGACACCTACGGCGCGATCTTCGCCTACAACCACGCCGACTGGTACGTCAGCGAGGTCCTCGCCAATGCCGGTTGCTACGCCGCCGAAGTCGGCGGCCCCGGCTTTGACGCCGCCGGCCTCGGCCCCCAGATCCAGGTGCTCAAATGCAGCCCGGCGCCGGACTGGAAGAACGAGGTCCCGGCCGTTTACCTCGAAGCCTTCGAGAACGCCGCTGCCCGTTACGAACTTGGCAGGCGCGGCGTCTGGGCGCTCGCCGCGGTCGCCCGCCTGGAGTCGAACTTCGGCAAGGGCATGAGCAAGCAGCAGATGCATCGCGAGGGCCCGCTCGGCCTCGACAAGACCGAGTGGGGCACCTACGCGGTCGACGGCGACGAGGACGGCCACATCAGGCACGGCGACCCGGCCGACTCGGCGGCGACGCTGGCCCGGCTGATCTGGGCCCGCGGCAGCCTGCAGGCCGGGATCTTCACCCACAACCAGGCCGAGTGGTACGTCCAGGAGGTCATGCAGCAGGCCGAACAGATCGAAGGCGACTGCAAGGTCAGCTACGTCGACTGGCGCGTGGCGCCGCTGGCGACCGGGTTCGAAACCCCCGGCGAGACCGCGGTGCTGACCAGCGACGGCCTCGCCAGCGCTCCCCGCAACGCCCCGCCCGCGGTCAAGGCGGCGATCGCGGCGGCCAACTCGATCTCGACCACCCCCTACGTCTGGGGCGGCGGCCACGGCTCCTGGTACTCCTACGGCTACGACTGCTCGGGCGCCGTCAGCTTCGCGCTCTACGGCGCCGGTCTGCTCGACACGCCGCTGACCTCGGGCTCGCTGGAGTCCTACGGCGAACCGGGCCCCGGCCGCTGGATCACGATCTACGCCAACGCCACCCACACCTACGCCGTGATCGCCGGCCTGCGCTGGGACACGGTCGGCGACGCCACCGGCACCGGCCCGCGCTGGCATGTGGAGCCTCCGTACCCGGAAGGCTTCGTCGTCCGGCACCCCACCGGCTACTAGAACTCCTCCCGGCGGTTATCTTGTTCCCAACCTCTAAAAAGGGAGTGGGAGATGCCTACCTATTTGATGCTGACCAACTTGACCGCCGAGGGAGTTCGGACTCTCAAGAACAACCCTGGGCGGGTTGCCGAGGTGAATAAAGAGGTCGAGCAGATCGGGGCCCGGGTCGTCGCTCAATACGCGACGCTGGGGCAGTACGACTTCGTCACCGTGGTCGAGGCGCCTGACGAGAAGGTGATGGCGAAGGTCTCGGTCGAGCTCGGCTCGCGCGGGACGATGACCAGCCAGACGCTGACCGCGATGCCGGCCGAGGACCTGGCCGGAGCGCTGTAGTGCCCAGTCTTCTGACGCCTAGCCGGAAATGACGGCCCCAGCTCACCGCCATACGGCGTCCTCAGTCGCCCAAATGGCGCTGCCATTCGGGCTCCCTGCGTTCTTGTCTGGCGGCGCCTGGATCTCGTCATTTCCTGGCCAACGCCAGAAGACTGGGCAGCGACCTTGAAGGCACTTGTAGTCGGCGCCGGCGGGCGCGAGCACGCGATCGTGCGGGCGCTGCGGCGCTCGGCGCACGCCCCCGAGGTTCTCTGCGCCCCTGGCAACGCCGGGATCGCGGCCGATGCCGAGTGCCTCGAGATCGCCGCCGATGACGTCGAGGCGATCGTCGCCGCGGCGAGCGAGCGCCGGGTCGACCTCGTCGTCGTCGGCCCGGAGGCGGCGCTGGTCGTCGGCCTCGTCGACGCCCTTGAGCGGGCCGGGGTGCCGGCCTTCGGGCCCAGCCGGGCGGCGGCCGAACTGGAGGGCTCGAAGGCCTTCGCCAAGGAGTTGATGGCGGAGGCGGGCGTGCCGACCGCCGGCTACGCGCTGCTCCACAGCCACGAGGAGGCGGTCGCGGAGCTCGCCCGCGCCTCCTACCCGACGGTGCTCAAGGCCGACGGGCTGGCGGCCGGCAAGGGCGTGATCATCTGCGCCGGCGAAGCCGAGGCGCTGGCCGCCGTCGACGTCTTCTTCACCGAGCAGCGCTTCGGCGCGACCACGGTCGTGCTGGAGGAGTTCCTCGACGGCGCGGAGCTCTCGATGCTGGCGCTCTGCGACGGCGAGAACGTCGTGCCGCTGGCGCCGGCGCAGGATTACAAGCGGATCTTCGACGGCGACGAGGGGCCGAACACCGGCGGCATGGGCAGCTACTCGCCGGTCCCCGGCTTCGGCCAGGCCGAGGTCGAGGAGATCGTCGCCTCCGTCCACCGGCCGATCGTCGCGGCGATGGCGCGGCGCGGCACTCCCTTCCACGGCGTCCTCTACGCCGGCCTGATGATCGGCGCCGACGGCCCCAAGGTGCTCGAGTTCAACACCCGCTTCGGCGACCCGGAGACGCAGGCGGTGCTGCCGCGGCTGCGCTCTGACGTCGTCGACCTCTTCCTCGCCGCCCGCGAGCCCGGCGGCCTGGCCGGCGCCACGGCCGAGTTCGGTGACGACTGGGCGGTGACCCTGGTGCTCGCCTCGGCCGGGTACCCGGAGAGCTCCTCCAGCGGCGACGTCATCCACGGCCTCGAGGCGGCGGCCGAGCTGGCCGAGGTGACCCACGCCGGGACCGCCCGGCGCGACGGCGAGATCGTCACCGCCGGCGGCCGGGTGCTGAACGTTACGGCCCGGGGGGCGAGCCCCGCCGAGGCCCGCGATCGGGCATACGATGCGGCAGGCCGGATCTCGTTCGATGGGATGCAGATCCGCACCGATATCGCCGCCCGCGCCGTAGAGCGCATTCCCAGCCAGCCCACCTAGAGAGGCAAGATGACCGAGATCTCAGAGGACCCGACCCCGACCCCCGCCCCGGACCCGACCCCGTTGGAGTCGGTCGAGACGCTGCAGGAGATCGAGGAGATCGACGCCGAGACGCCCCTGGTCGGAATTATCATGGGGTCGAAGAACGACATGGACAAGATGCTGCCGGCGGAGAAGGCGCTGCAGGAGGCGGGCATCCTCTGCGAGGTGCGGGTGATGAGCGCCCACCGCGACCCCGAGATGGTCCGCGAGTACTGCGTCAACGCGCGGATGCGAGGGATGAAGGTGATCATCGCCGGAGCCGGGATGTCGGCCGCGCTGCCCGGCGTCGCCGCCGCCCACACCGACTTGCCGGTGATCGGCGTGCCGATCCTCGGCAAGTCGCTCGGCGGGCTCGACGCCCTGCTCTCGGCGGTGCAGATGCCGCCCGGGATCCCGGTTGCCTGCGTCGCGATCGACGGCGCCAAAAACGCCGGCATCCTCGCGGCGCGGATCATCAACGCATGATCCCCCGCTACACCCGCCCGGAGATCGGGGCCGTCTGGACCCCGCAGGCAAAGATGGAGACCTGGCTCGAAGTCGAGCTGGCGGCGACCGAGGCCTGGGCCGAGGAGGGCGTCGTGCCGCGCGAGGCCGCCGAGGCGGCGCGCGCCAATGCCGCCTTCACGGTCGAGGCGGTGGACGAGCGCGAGCGGGTCACCGACCACGACGTCGCCGCCTTCGTCGACGTCGTCGCCGCCTCGGTCGGCGAGCACGGGCGCTGGATCCACTACGGCCTGACCTCTTCCGACGTGCTCGACACGGCGCTGGCGCTGCAGCTGCGTCGCGCCGGCAAGATCCTCGTCGCCGGCGCCCGCGAGTACCGCGACGCCCTCGTCGAGCGGGCACTGGAGCAGCGCGACACGCTTTGCGTCGGCCGCACCCACGGCGTCCACGCCGAGCCGACGACCTTCGGCCTGCGGCTCGCCGGCTTCGCCTTCGAGGCCGACCGCAACCTGCAGCGGCTGGAAGAGGCCTTCACCCAGCTCGCCTTCGGCAAGCTCTCCGGCGCGGTCGGGACCTACGCCTCGATCCCCCCCGCCGTCGAGGCGCGGGTGATGGAGCGGCTCGGCCTCGGCCGCGAGGACGTCGCCACCCAGGTGGTGCCGCGCGACCGCCACGCCGTCCTCACCGCGGCGATCGCGATCGCCGGCAGCGGGCTGGAGCGCTTCGCGACCGAGGTCCGCGGCCTGCAGAAAACCGAGCTGCGCGAGGTCGAAGAGCCCTTCGCCGCCGGCCAGAAGGGCTCCTCGGCGATGCCGCACAAGCGCAACCCGATCCGCACCGAGCGGATCACCGGGCTGGCCCGGGTCCTGCGCGGCTACGCCCAGGCCGGAATCGAGAACGTCGCCCTCTGGCACGAGCGCGACATCTCCCACTCCGGCGCCGAGCGGGTGATCCTGCCCGACGCGACGATCCTGCTCGACTACATGCAGGACCTGGCGACCAAGGTCGCCGCCGGGATGACGATCAACGCGGAGCGGATGCAGGAGAACCTCGGCCTCACCCACGGCGCCCTGTTCAGCCAGCGGGCGCTGACGGCCCTGGTCGAGTCGGGGATGAGCCGCGACGACGCCTACCGCGTCGTCCAGGAGAACGCCCAGCGCGCCTGGGACACCCGCACCGAGTTCCGTGGGCTGCTCGCCGAGGCAGCACCGCAGCTCGATCTCGACGCCGTCTTCGACTACAGCGCCTACCTCACCCACCTGCCCGAGATCTTCGCGCGGGTCGAGGCTCTGCGCGGCTAACGCCGCCGCCGCTCGACCCGAACCGCAGCTTCCCCGTAGCCGAGCGATCGGTTTGCTCGGCCGTTCTGTTGCGAACCCGCGCACACTCCGCGTTCACTGATCCTGGACGGCGGGCCCTTGCGAACCAGGTCATTTTTTGCACTCCCCTGCCGGATTGGACAGTGGGACAACACGGGGTCTGCCGAGACTGTCCACCGGGCCGTACGGAGGTGGCCGAGCCGCACCTAGATTCCGGCGCCTTCCCTGCGGTCCTGGCGCAAGCTGGATCGACCCTTGTTGCGTTTTATTCACAAACCCACCCGGGAGATGACCTTGAACCCTGCACGCCTGCTTCGAAAATTCGGGCCGCTTGTACTCGCTGCCTGCGTTCTGGCTTCACTGGTGTTCTCAGCCGCCGCCGGCGGCGCCACCTACGCGGAACTGCCCGACCCGATGCAACGCGGGTCGTACACGGTGAAACGGACCGACCCGGTAAAGGTCGGAACCACCACCTTCCAGGAACCGAACAGCAAAGGCGGGGCGGCGACCGGGTCCAGCTCGACGATCACGGTGCAGGTCCGTGGAGTCATGTACCAGCCGGAAAGCTATTCCGGCAAGTCACCACTGTTGATCTTTGTGCACGGCAACCACGGCGAATGCGACAGCGGCTCGGCGCCCGCATGCACGATCTACAAGCGCAACGACGAGGGCTACGCCTATCTCGGTGAAAACCTCGCCAGCTGGGGTTACACCGTCGTCTCGCTCGATCAGGACGAACTGATGTCTCGGCAGGACGGCCTCGGCAAGGGCATGCACAACCGCCGCCTGCTGATCATGGCGATGCTCGACGGCCTCGACGAAGCGAGCCACACCGACGTGCCGGCAACCGCGGACTCGAACATCGGCGGCTTGGTCAACGGTCATCTCGACATGACGCGGATCGGCCTGATGGGCCACTCCCGCGGCGGTGACGCCGTCTCGAGCTTCATCGAATACGACCACACCCGGCCGAAAGGCAAGCGCTACCCGCTGCGCGGCGTGATCTCGCTGGCGCCGGTCGACTACGAACGCCACGTGCCTTATGGCGTCCCGTTCATGACCGTCTTCGGCAGCTGCGACGGCGACGTCTCCAACCTCCAGGGCGCCCGCCTGTACGAACGCAGCCAGTACGCGCAGGGCGACCCTTACCCCCGTATCCAGGTGGAGCAGATCGGCGGCAACCACAACGCCTACAACTCGGTCTGGCAGGCCGATGCGGACGACGCCTCGAGCGAAGATGCCGCCTGCGGGCCCGACGCCAAAGGCGGCAAAGGCCAAGTCCCCACCGCCGGCAATGAATTCAAGGAAAACGTAACCGGGTCTCTCACCGCGAACACCACCAGCATCCGCCTCTCGGCCGAAGCCGGCCCTCACTTCGAGGCGATCGGCAACGAAGCGAAACCGTACCGCTGGGGGAACAGCGACAAGCTCAACCCCCTGGTCAACACCCGGATCTCCGGCGACCCAGCTCTGATGGGCGACCAGGAGAAGCTCGGACTGGCGACGATGGCGGCCTTCTTCCGCCGCTACGTCGGCGGCGAGGGCGGGTTCGAACCGTATTTGACCAACGAACTGGCGGCCGAAGGCAAACCGTCGATCCCGATGTCCGCCTGCCCGAGCAGCGAAGCCGGCCAGCGGATCCCGTGCATCGATCGCGTCGCCGACAGCTACACGGCGCCGCCGGCCGAACGACTCGACGTGATCCGGCCCGATACCGAAGACCCGACCACGGTCAGCGCGCTCGGGACCAAGATCACGGCGACCGGATTCGCCAACCCCTACGTCAAAGTCGGGGGCGGTGTCACCCCGAAGCCGGCGACCACGCCGAACGGGATCGACTGGTGCAACCCGGATCCCAAGCAGCAGGAACCGGCGCAGCTGAAAGAACCGGAAAACCCGACCTCGGCCAAGCCGTGCCCGGCACCCGGACTCGAAGCACTCGGCGGCCAGGCGGCCGGCACCCGCGAACGTGCTCCGGCCAACGGCTCCTACGGGCGCCAGCTCTCCGCCGCCTGGGAAGAACCGGTTGAGAACACCGGCGCCCCGGCGAAGCTGAGCACGACGATCCCGGCGGCCGAGGGCAACGTCAGCGGCTACAAAGCCCTCTACCTGGCCGCCTCGGTCAACTTCTTCGACTCGCGCAACCCGGCGCGCGGGCAAGAAGGCCTGTGGAACCCGGAGACGGCTCCGCAGAACTTCACCATCGCGGTGACCGATGCCGCTGGTCATGTGGCGACGGTGCAAGCGGGCGATCCCCGTTACGGGACCGCCCTGCAGCAGACCCTCGGGTCGATCTCGGCCCGCGTCCACGTGATTCTGCGGGACATCCGCGTGCCGCTGAGCGACATCTCCTCCCAGGGGGTCGACCTCTCGAAGGTGCGCAAGGTCGAGCTTCGCTTCGGCGAACTCGGGATGCCCCAGAGCGGCTCGATCCAGCTCGCCGACCTCCGCTTCCAGCAAGCGGTCGGCGGCACGAGCCTGTTGAGCGACGGGGCCACCAAAGCGGACGGCCCGGGAGAAGGGCCCCCGACCTCCGGCCCCAACCCGGTCGCGGAAATCGAAGGCAGCCAGTACCAGAGGGCCGACGGCTCGTTCGAAATGCCGAACGTCACCAAGGTCCCGGGCGCCAGCGTCTGGACCGTCGACGACGACAAGGTCCAGTGCCCGAACGCCCAGTTCGAACACATCCAGGAAGCTGTCGAATACGCCAGCCCCTGGGACACGATCGTGGTCTGCCCCGGGGTCTACCCCGAGTCCTCGACTCCGGTCAGCAGTGAACTGAGCCCGGTCCAGACCGGTGCGATGAACGGCCTGACGATCAACAAGCCGTTGAAGATCATCGGCGCCGGGGCGAGCAAAGTGGCGATCAAACCGGCGAGCGGCCTGGGGACCTCCCTGGCCGGCACGGAACCGTTCCTGCGCGATGGCGGCGGCAGCGTCGTCACCATCTCCAGGCAGTCACTCGGCTCGACCGAATACGACGAGGAGTTCGTCGACATCTCGGGCGTGACGATCGAATCGCCAACCGCCTACGTCGACGCGGGAGTCGACTTCTTCAACAGCTCGGGGCGCATCTCCAACAGCGTCGTCGGGCCGTTGAAACGGGTCTCGACCGCCGCGGAACTGACGGCGAAACCGTACGGCTACGGCATCCTCGTCGCCAACTCCCAGGTCGGAGCCGGCTCCGGGACCGCCGAACGCCAGGTGACGATCGTCAACAGCAAAGTGTCCGGGTACCAGTCGGGCGGGATCCGCTTCGACGACGCCCGCGGCATCGACGGCGCGGCGACGACCAAAGAACCATCCGGCATCAAGGAGATCGGCTACGTCAAGAACACGACGGTCGAAGGCTCGGGTGCCAGCACGGTGATCCCGCAGGTCGGCATCCAGTACAACGCCGGCGCCACCGGGACGATCACCGGGAGCAAAGTCACGAACAACCGGTACACGACCGAACCGGCGAAATCAGCCGGCATCCTGCTGACGGGGGTTGGGGCCGGGTTCTCGGTCAGCGGCTCGCTGATCAGCGGCAACGGCTACGGCTTGGTCAACGCCGACATCGCCAACACCACCGTGAGGGAAGGCGCCCCGGCCGAAGCCGGCGGCAACTTCTGGGGCACCGGCGGCACTCCGATCGTCGGACAGACGATCGTCGGACCGCCGGTCCAGGAGGGAATCTCCGGCCCCGACGCCGCGACCAACCCATCGGTTCTGTTCGAACCGGTGCTCGGTGCCGCACCCACGGTCGCCGCGCCCCCGGCGCTGCTGCCAGACGCGGCACCGGTCGGTGCAATCGTCAACCCCGCCGGCGGCGAAGAGCTCGAAGCGGGCGTGGCGATGGAACCGGTTGTCACCGCGGAAGACGACTACGGCGTCAAATCGGTCAGCCTCACGGCCGACGGCGCTCCGGTCGGCAGCAAGGGCGAAGCCCCGTACACGTTCGGCTGGACCCCCAGCCCGGCGGACATCGGGACCTCGGTCGAGCTGAAAGCAACGATCACCGACAGCGCCGGCCAGACGAGCACCAGCACGATCATCGTCACGGTCGGAACCTCGGTGACCGAAGGTGAAGTCAAAGAGGCGGAAGAAGAAGCGAAAGAAGCCGAAGAAAAAGCAGAAGAAGCCGCCCAGGAAGTGAAAGAAGCGATCGAAAAAGCGGAAGCCGCAGCGAAAGAAGCGGAAGTGAAAGCGGCGGCCGCGGTGAAAGCCGCCGAAGAGAGCGCAGCGGCAGCGACCAAAGCCGCTGATGACAAAGCGGCGGCCGCGGCAGCCGAAGCGGTAGCGGCGAAGGAAGCAGCGGAAGCCGCCCAGGAAGCCGCTGAAGAAGCGGAAGTGAAAGCGGCGGCCGCGGTGAAAGCCGCCGAAGAAAAAGCAGCGGTGGCGGCAGCAAAAGCCGAAGCCGCGGCGAAAGCGGCGGAGGCGAAGGCTGACCTCGCCGCCAAGGAAGCAAAGGAAGCCAAAGAAGCCAGCGGCAAATCAGCGCCTCCGGTAGCGGCAGCCCCGAAGCCGGGCAAGGTCGACCTCGACAAGGCGAAGGGAACGGCGTCGCTCGCGATCGCCCTTCCCGGCAGCGGCAAGCTGGTCGTCTCCGGCCCCGGGATCAAGAAGGTGACCATGGCGGTTGGCTCTGCCGGCACGCCGAGCCTCACTCTGAAGGCCAAGGGCAAGGCGCTGAAGGCGCTGAACGAAAAGGGCAAGGTGAGCGTGAAGATCACGATCGCCTTCACCCCGACCGGTGGGGCCACCGTGACGAAGACCAAGACGGTGGTGCTGAAGAAGAACCTCTGACCTGACAGGGGTACGGATGGGAACCCGCCCGCGACTCGGCCACAAGCCGGGCGCGGGCGGTTCTCGTTCGGCTAGGCTGAGCCGGTGATCCTCTACACCTGTAATCAGAAGACCAGCGGCCCGGCCTTCGCCCACCCGTGCGGGAAGGCGGGCAAGGCCCTGAAGGACGCCGGCTACGAGTTCGAGCTGAAGACGGTCGGTGGCTACCGGCTGATGCCCTGGACCTGGGGCAGCCGCGACGCCGACCGCGCCGAGGTGAAGAAGCTGAGCGGCACCAACGAGGTGCCGATCCTCGTCCTCGACGACGGCGAAGTCATCTCCGGCTCGAGCACGATCGCCCGTTGGGCCACGGAGCACCCGCTCTCGCCCGCGAAGTCCGGCTGAGCGCCGCCGCTCAGAGCTGAGTTGCGACGATCGCGGCTGCGCTAACGATGACGGCGCCGACCAGGCCGAAGCTGCCCTGAATGATGGACCGGATCAGATCGTCGAATTTCGACTCCAGGCGCTCCTGGCGTGCGTCCGTCCCAGCCAGCCGCTGTTCCATCAGATCGAAGCGATGGCCGAATTGGAGTTCGACCTGTTCGAACTGACGCTCGACCTGCTCGAACCGGCGCTCGGCCTGTTCGAACCCCAGGTCCATCCTTCTGAACCCACCTTCGACCTGAGCGCTGAGCTGGTCCAGCCGGTCGTCATTCCAGGTCTGCATCATCGCCTCCATGATGCCAAAGCCTAAGACAAAACGTTTCGCCGGTTACGCGTCGAACGTAATTTCTCTGCGCCGGCTCTGTCGCTAAACAGCGACGAGCTCGGGGTCGCGCGCCGGGCGGCGGGCGGTGACGACCACCGGAGTGCCGTTCTTGGGCGAGAGGGTGATGTTGCGGCGGCCGGTCTTCTCCGGCGCCGGGTCGGCCTTGTGCAGGTCGCAGCGGGTCAGCACCTCGCGCAGCACGATCCGCATCTCGAACTCGGCGAAGGAGGCGCCCAGGCAGCGGCGGATGCCGCCGCCGAAGGGGATCCAGCCGTAGGTGTCCGGGCCGCCGTCGAGGAAGCGCTCGGGTTTGAAGGCGAAGGGCTCGGGATAGATGTCGGCGCGGGTGTGGGTCAGCCAGATTGCCGGCGAGACGTCGGTCCCCGCCGGCAGGTCGAGGCCGTCGGCGGTGAGCTCGGTGGCGAGCCGGCGGCCGGCTAGGGGCAGCACCGGGCGCAGGCGCAGCGACTCGGAGATCGTCGCCCGCAGGTAGTCGTCTTCCCCGGCCTCCAGCGAGTCGCGCAGGCGGGTCAGCGCCGCCTCGTGGCGCAGCAGCAGGTCGAAGGTCCAAGCCAGCGCCGTCGCCGTCGTCTCGTGGCCGGCGAGCAGCAGCGTCATCAGCTGGTCGCGCAGCTCGGTGTCGTCCATCGCCGTGCCGTCGTCGAATTCCGACAGCATCAGCATCGAGAGGATGTCGTCGCGCTCGGCGAGGTCGGGCTTGGAGCGGTGCTCGGCGATCTCGGCGTAGAGCAGCTCGTCGACTTCCCGCAGCGCGCCCTCGAACCGGGCCCAGGGGCCGTTGCTGCCGAAGCGGCGGGTCGCGAGGCCGATCAGCTGCGAGCGCGGCGAGGCGGTTTCCTGCAGGACGTTGGCCAGCATTCCCCGCAGCCGATCCAGTCGCGGCCCTTCGGAGACGCCGAAGACGGCGCGCAGGATCACCTCGAGGGTGACGGCCTGCATCCGGGTGTGGATCGGGAACTCGCGCTGCAGCGGCCAGGAGTCGATCTCGGCGGCGATCGCTTCGCTGACCACCGCTTCGTAGGAGCGCATCCGCTCGCCGTGGAAGGAGGGCAGCATCAGCTTGCGACGGGCGAGGTGCTCGGCGCCTTCCTGCAGGAGCAGGGAGCGGGAGCCGAGGATCGGTTCGAGGATGACGTTGCGGCCCGGCGGCAGGCCGTGCGAGCGCTCCATATAGAGAGCTTTGATCGCGGCCGGGTCGGAGATCAGCACCATCGGCCGCTCAAAGCCGAGGAAGTTGAGGCTGAAGGAGTCGCCGTAGCGTTCGCGGCACTCCTGCATGAGCGGCAGCGGGCGGAAAGCCCAGCGCAGCGTCTGGGTGAGCGAATTGCCTTTTGCTTCAGGAGGTAACGGCACGTTCCTAGCATGGCAGGGAACGGTGTAGCCGTGGTCCCGCTTGCCGGATGGTTAGCATCGACTTAATGGCGGCCCTCGCGGATCTGAAGCTCCACTCCTCCGGAAAGGTGCGCGAGATCTACGAGTGGGAGGACGACCTGCTGATGGTCGCCTCCGACCGGATCTCGATCTACGACGTGGTGATGCCGACGCCGGTCACCGACAAGGGCAAGGTGCTGAACCGGATGTCGGTCTTCTGGTTCGGCCTGACCGAGGGCATCGTCCCCAACCACTTCATCTCCGAGGACGTGCCCGAGGAGGTCGCCGAACGGGCGATGCGGGTGCGGCGGCTGGAGATGCACCCGGTCGAGTGCGTCGTCCGCGGCTACCTCTCCGGCTCCGGCTGGAAGGAATACAAGGAGTCCGGAGAGGTCTGCGGGATCGAGCTGCCGTCCGGGCTGCTGGAGTCCGACAAGCTGCCGGAGCCGATCTTTACCCCGGCGACGAAGGCCGAGATCGGCGACCACGACGAGAACGTCGACTTTGACCGCGCCGCCGAGATCGTCGGCGACCGGGGTTTGATGGAGGAGCTGCGCCGGGTCTCGATCGCCGTCTATGAGCGCGGCGCCGAACACGCGGCCGAGCGCGGCATCATCCTCGCCGACACCAAGTTCGAGTTCGGCCGCCACGCCGGCGCCGAGATCGTCCTCGGCGACGAGGTCCTGACCCCGGACTCCTCGCGCTTCTGGCCCGCCAACAGCTACGAGCCGGGCAAGACCCCGCCCTCCTTCGACAAGCAGTTCGTCCGTGACTGGGCCAGCGCCCAGGGCTGGGACAAAACCCCGCCGGCGCCGGAGCTGCCCGCCGACGTGATCGAGCAGACGCGGGGCAAATACGTCGAGGCCTTCGAGCGGATCACGGAGACCTCCTTCTAGTGGCGGCGAAGGTGCGGGTCCTGATCCGGCCCAAGGAGGGGATCCTCGACCCTCAGGGCAAGGCGGTCGAGCGGGCGCTGCCGGCACTGGGCTTCGCGGGCGTCGAGCACGTCCGCGTCGGGCGCATGGTCGAGCTCGAGGCAGAGGACCCGGCGCGGCTGGCGGAGCTCTGCGAGAAGCTGCTGGCCAATCCCTTGATCGAGGATTACGAGATTCAGAACCTGTGATCTGGGGAGTCCTTCAGTTCCCCGGTTCCTGTGACGAGCGAGATGCGCTGCACGCCTGCACCCTGGCGAGCGGCGAGGCGCGGCTCGTCTGGCACGAGGACCGCGACCTCAGCGGTGTCGACGGCGTCGTCGTCCCCGGCGGCTTCTCCTACGGCGACTACCTGCGGGCCGGCGCGATCGCCCGCTTCTCCCCGGCGATGGAGGCGGTCGCCGAGCTGGCCGCGGCCGGCGGCCCGGTGCTCGGCATCTGCAACGGCTTCCAGGTCCTCTGTGAGGCCGGCCTCCTCCCCGGCGCCCTGCTGCGCAACGAGAACCTCCGCTTCCTCTGCCGGCAGCTGGACCTCGTCGTCGAGGGATCGGCTGGCGAATTGTCCCCCTCAGAGGGGGGGAAACCCGCCAGCCAACCGCTGCTCTCGATCCCGGCCAAGCATGGGGAAGGTCGGTACTACGCGCCGGAGGAGATGCTCGACGAGCTGGAGGCGAAAGGACAGGTGGCCTACCGGTATGCGCCGGGGCAGAACCCGAACGGGTCGGTGCGCGACATCGCCGGGGTGCGCAACGAGGCCGGCAACGTGCTCGGCCTGATGCCGCATCCCGAGCACGCGGTCGACCCGCTGACCGGCTCGACCGACGGGCTCGGCGTCTTCCGCTCGCTGGAGAGGTTCGCGGCGTGAGTGCGACGACGCCGAAATACCGCGAGCTCGGGCTGACCGACCACGAGTACGAGCTGATCGTCGCGAAGCTCGGCCGCGAGCCCAACGACGTCGAGCTGGCGATGTTCAGCCTGCTGTGGTCCGAGCACTGCGCCTACAAGCACTCGCGCAAGCTGCTGCGGCGGCTGCCGACCGAGGGCGAGCGGGTGGTGATGGGGCCGGGCGAGAACGCCGGCGCCGTCGACGTCGGCAACGGCTACGCGGTCGCCTTCAAGGTCGAGTCCCACAACCACCCCAGTGCGGTCGAGCCCTTCCAGGGCGCCGCGACCGGGGTCGGCGGGATCATGCGCGACGTCTTCGCGATCGGGGCGCGGCCGATCGCGATCCTCGACTCGCTGCGCTTCGGCGAGCTCGACTCGGTGCGGTCGCGCCATCTGCTCGACGGCGCCGTGCGCGGGATCGGCCACTACGGCAACTCGATCGGGGT
>OUNO010000683.1_pt2 | contig 21281 bp, 23 predicted proteins | sample 1779811 | NCBI WGS metagenome assembly OUNO01 (sample SAMEA3914804, study PRJEB12502) | metagenome | biome: forest; material: soil | place: Canada | collected 2010-06-25 | depth 0.3 m | reverse complement strand
CGCAGGCGCGCGTCGCCGGCGCCGACGAACCATTCCGCCGCCCCGCCGATCGGGACAGGGGCGGCCGGGGTCGAGAAAAGAGGGGCGGCCTCAGCCACCTCCGGAAGCGTCAGGCCATCTTGGAGAAGAGCGCCTGCATCTTGCTCTGCAGGGCCATGGCCAGGCCCATGTCGGAGAGCTGCATCCGGCCGGTCATCACCGCGGTCATGGCGTCGAGCTTGCCCGCACCCATCGCCTCCAGATCGGCGCTTGAGATGGTAATAGTGAGGTCAGCGGGGCTGTCGTCATTGGTGACCGAGCCGCCGTCGATGAAGATGAAGCCATCGCCCTTGAGATTGAATTTCAAGGTCTTGCCGAGGCCGGAATCGGCGCCAACGGCCGTCTTGATGCGGTCAGTCACTTCCTGAAGCGTGGCCATGTGTCGGCTCTCCTTGAGATGCGTTTGAGGCTCGCCGCCTAACGCGGCCACGTTCCAGAGGCAAGTGAACATTGCTTAGACGGCGATACTCCCAGGTCTTGAAGCGGCCGGCGGGAATCCCATTTCATGGGCTGAAGGCGCTGGATGTCCGGGCCTTCCGGGTCATTCGCGAGGCCATCTGGCTCGCGGCCGATCCGCATCGATTTGATCCTTGCTTAGAGCAATAAGGAGGACTTTGAACCATGCGTACGATTGATTTTTCCCCCCTGTACCGTTCCGTCGTTGGCTTCGACCGGCTGGCTGATCTCCTGGATGCCGCCAACAGCGAAACCACGAACGGCTATCCGCCCTATAATATCGAGCGGACCGACGAAAACGCCTATCGCATCGACATCGCCGTCGCCGGCTTCAAGCCCGGCGAGCTGTCGCTCGAGGTGAAGGAAAACCTGCTCACCGTGCAGGGCCGCAAAGCCGCCAACGACGAGTCCAAGCGCTACCTTTACCGTGGTCTCGCCGAGCGGGGTTTCGAACGCCGCTTCCAACTGGCCGACTATGTGGTGGTGACCGACGCCCAGTTGGCCGACGGTCTGCTTTCAGTGTCGCTGCGGCGCGAGCTTCCCGAAGCGCTGAAGCCGCGCAAGATCGAGATCTCGACGCCCAAGGCCGAAGGCCTGATCGAGACCAAGGTCAAAGCCAAAGCGGCTTAAGGTCGGATTTACCAGAGCAGGATGGTTCGAGACGGACTCGGCTCAAAGCTGAATCCTGCTCTGGAGTGTAAAGAGTCGAGCCTGATTCAGCCTTTGCATCTGTTCCGTGCAAAGCCACCAGGCTCGAAGCGAAGCGGAAGGGCGGCGCCTGCAAGGGCGGCGCCCTTTTGTCATGTCAATGGCAGGGCTTCGGCCCGGTCGGCGTCGAGATAGCGGGCGCTGACGGGGGTAAGGTCGGGCGCGAGATCCACGGCGAGGGGATTGCCGGTGGGGATCTCCAGCCGGACGATGGCCTCATCGTCCATGGCGAACAGGTGCTTGACGATGGCGCGCAGGGAATTGCCGTGCGCCGCAACCAGGAGGGATTCGCCGCCGACAAGCGCCGGCGCGATCGCCGAGGTCCAATAGGGCAGCACGCGCTCGAGCGTCGTCTTCAGGCTTTCCGTGGCCGGCGTCGCCACGCCGGCGTAGCGTCGGTCGCCGCTGACATCGAACGGACCGCCCGGCGCCAGCGCCGGCGGAGGCGTGTCATAGGAGCGTCGCCATATCCTCACCTGCCCTTCGCCGTGGCGTGCGGCGGTCTCGGCCTTGTCGAGGCCGGTGAGCGCTCCATAGTGGCGTTCATTCAGCCGCCAGTCCTTGGCGAGGGGAATCCACGCCTGGTCGGCGGCGGCGAGCGCCAGCCAGCCGGTGCGAATGGCGCGGATCAGGACCGAGGCGAAGGCGCGATCAAACTCCACGCCCGCCGCCTTGATCAGCGCTCCGGCGCGAACGGCCTCGGCCTCACCCTGGGCGGTGAGGTCCACATCGACCCATCCGGTAAATCGGCCCTCCAGATTCCACCGGCTCTGGCCGTGGCGGAGGAGCATCAGGGTCGGCATGCGTGACCTTTCGGGGCGGCGGCGTCGGGCGGCGGCCAAGATGGCCCCCAAGATGGCGCTCTGGCGCCATCTTGGCTATAGGCCCGCAGTGCCCGGTCGCCTGTCCCTCGTTCTGATGGCCGTCGCGGCCATGGCCATTGTCGCCCTGGCCCTGGTATGGCCACAGGGTTCCGGCAGGCCGTCACCCGCGCCGTTCGGTCATGCCATGGCGCCGGCCCCGCGGCGTTGAGCGGATATTACAGGTCAAAGAGCAGGATTGATGTTTCCGACACCGAGTCTCGACCTCGCTCCTAACAGTTACGCTTACGAGATCACCCCGCTGGTCAAGGCGACTGGGTTCCGCGAATACGACGCGCGCTGGGTGCTTGGCCCGGATCTCAATCTGATGGGCGTCCAGGCCCTCGGCCTGGGGCTAGGGACCTATATCCACGAGCGTGGCGAACGCCGGATCGTGATCGGCCACGATTTCCGCTCCTATTCGCTGTCGGTGAAACAGGCTCTGAGCCTGGGCCTCGCCGCCGCCGGCTGCGAGGTTCTGGACATTGGCCTGTGCCTGTCGCCCACGGCCTACTTCGCTCAGTTCGATCTGTCCGCGCCGTGCGTGGCCATGGTCACCGCCAGTCACAACGAAAACGGCTGGACCGGCGTCAAGATGGGCGTGAATCCGCCGCTCACCTTCGGCCCCGAGGAGATCGGGCGGCTGAAGACGATCGTGCTGGGCGGGCAATACGCCGAACGCGCCGGCGGCTCGGTGGCCCAGGTGGCGGGCGTCGCCGAGCGCTACATCGCCGATGCGGCGACGCGCTGCGCCCTCACCCGGCCGCTGAAGGTGGTGTGCGCCTGCGGCAATGGCACGGCCGGGGCGTTTGCGCCCGAGGCCTTGCGTCGCATGGGCGCCGAAGTGGTTGAGGTCGACTGCGAACTCGACTGGACCTTCCCGCGCTACAATCCCAATCCCGAAGACTCCGCGATGCTGCACGCGATGTCGCAGGCCGTGCGCGACCATGGCGCGGACCTAGCGCTCGGCTTCGACGGCGACGGCGACCGTTGCGGCGTGGTCGATGATGAAGGCGAGGAAGTCTTCGCGGACAAGATCGGCCTGATGCTGGCCAGGGACCTGGCGCCTCTGCACCCTGGCGCCCGCTTCGTGGTCGACGTGAAATCCACGGGGCTGTTCGCCACGGATCCCATTCTCGCCGCCCACGGCGCCACGACGCTCTACTGGAAGACCGGCCACAGCTACATCAAGCGAAAGTCAGTCGAGATTGGCGCGCTGGCGGGGTTCGAAAAATCCGGCCATTTCTTCTTCGGCGCTCCGCTCGGCCGCGGCTACGACTGCGCCCTGACCGCCGCCGCGGCGATTCTGTCGATGCTGGACCGCAACCGTGATCAGAAGCTCAGCGACCTGAAACACGCGCTGCCGGCCGCCTTCACCTCGCTCACCATGAGCCCGCACTGCGCCGACGAGGTGAAATACAGCGTGGTCGACGCGGTCGTGCAAGAATATCAGGCTCTGGCCGAGAGCGGCGGCACGATCCTCGGCCGCGCCATCGCGGAGGTGATCACGGTGAACGGCGTGCGCGTCGCCCTTGAAGACGGATCCTGGGTTTTGGTCCGGGCCTCCTCCAACAAGCCGGAGATCGTCGTGGTGGTCGAGAGCACCAAATCGGCCGATGATATGCGCGCGTTGTTCCGCGAGGAGGTCAAGCCGAGGCTTGCCGCCCACCCCGAAGTCGGGGCCTACAACCAGGAAATTTGAACGCTTCGGCCACCGGCGCCCGGCGCGTCATGACCAATTCACAGAGAGGGCGATGATCCATGCGCGTGGCCATGATCGGGACGGGATATGTGGGCTTGGTGTCGGGGGCCTGCTTCGCCGATTTCGGCCACGTGGTCACCTGCGTCGACAGGGATGCCGCCAAGATCGAACGCCTGATGCGGGGCGTCATGCCGATCTACGAACCGGGCCTCGACGAGCTGGTCGAGCGCAATGTGCGTGAGGGCCGACTGTCCTTCACCGCCGACGCCTCGCAGGCGGTAGGCGAGGCCGACGCGGTGTTCATCGCCGTGGGGACGCCCTCGCGGCGCGGAGACGGTTACGCCGATCTTTCCTTCGTGCACGCTGCCGCCAGGGAGGTGGCCGCCCTGGTCGACGGCTTCACCGTGGTGGTGACCAAATCCACCGTGCCGGTCGGAACCGGCGATGAGATCGAGGCCCTGATGCGCGAGGTCGATCCGAGCATCGACGTGGCCGTGGTCTCCAATCCCGAGTTCCTGCGTGAAGGTTCGGCGATCGAGGACTTCAAGCGGCCGGATCGGGTGGTCGTCGGCTTGGACGACGAGCGCGCGCGGGCGGTCATGCATGAACTCTACCGACCGCTGAGTCTCAATGAGACGCCGATGATCGTCACCGACCGGCGCACGTCCGAATTGATCAAATATGCGGCCAACGCCTACCTGGCCATGAAAGTCACCTTCATCAACGAGGTGGCCGATCTGTGCGAAAAAGTCGGCGGCGACGTCCAGCAGGTGGCCAGGGGTATTGGTCTCGACAAGCGCATCGGCGCGAAGTTCCTGCACGCCGGGCCGGGCTTCGGCGGATCGTGCTTTCCCAAGGACACCCGGGCCTTGGCGCGCACCGCGGCGGACGCCAAGGCGCCGATGAGGCTGGTCGAGGCCACCATCGAGGTCAATGACCGGCGCAAGCAGGCCATGGCCGGCAAGATCATGACGGCGTTGGGCGGAGATCTGACCGACAAGGTGATCGGCGTGCTCGGCCTCACCTTCAAACCCAATACCGACGACATGCGCGAAGCGCCGTCGCTTGACGTGATCCCGGCGCTGATCGCGGCCGGCGCGACGGTCCAGGGCTTCGATCCCGCGGGGCGCGAGGCGCAACAGCTGCTGCCGGGCATGCAGTTCAAGTCCGGTCCCTATGAGGCGGCCCAGGGCGCCGACGCGCTGGTGATCCTGACCGAATGGGACCAGTTCCGCGCCCTCGATCTCGACCGGGTCAAAGGGACCATGCGCGCGCCCTTGGTGGTGGACCTGCGCAACATCTATCTCCCCCAGGAACTGCGCGCGCGCGGCTTCACCTATGTGAGCGTGGGCCGGCCGTAGGGGAGGCGCTACTGGGCGGCGGTGCGCACGGCGCCGGCGATATCGCGCACCAGCTGACCGACCAGTTTCTCGTCGTCACCCTCGGCCATGATCCGGATCAGGGGCTCGGTGCCTGAGGCGCGGACCAGCACGCGGCCGGCGCCGTTCAGCCTCGTCTCCGCCTGGGCGATCGCCTCGAGAACCGCGGCGTGCTCCAGTGGCTTGCCGTTGGCGAAGCGGACGTTCTCGTGCTTCTGCGGCACGGGTTCGAATTGGCGGGCCAGGGCGCTCATGCGCTTATCGGAGCGAACCAGCTCGGCCATCACCTGCAGGGCGGCGACGAGACCATCGCCGGTGGTGGAATAGTCAGACATGATGATGTGGCCCGAGGCCTCGCCGCCGAGATTGAACTTGCCCTCGCGCATGCGGGCCATCACGTGGCGGTCGCCCACCGCGGTGCGTTGAAGGCTGAGATCCTTGGCGGCCAGAAACCGCTCCAGCCCAAGATTGGACATCACTGTCGCCACCACTCCGCCGCCCTGAAGGCGTCCCTGATCGCTCCAGGCGGACGCGATCAGAGCCATGATCTGGTCGCCATCGACGATCTGGCCGCGTTCATCGCAAATCACCAGCCGGTCGGCGTCGCCGTCGAGGGCGATGCCGATATCGGCGCGATATTCCCGGACTGCGGCCACGGCGGCGGCTGGATAGGTCGAGCCGGACTCCTCGTTGATGTTGATCCCGTTGGGCGAGACACCGATCTCTTTGACCTCGGCGCCCAGCTCATAGAGCACCGTGGGCGCCACCTTGTAGGATGCGCCGTGGGCGCAATCGATCACCACCCGCAGGCCCTTGAAGCTCATTGTGCGCGGCAGGGTGGCCTTGACGATCTCGATGTAGCGCGCCTGGGCCTCGTCCATGCGCGCCACCCGGCCGAGCTGCTTAGGCGTCGCCAGGCCCTCCTGCAGGCCCTCGTCCATGTGCGCCTCGATACGCGCTTCCATGTCGTCGGACAGCTTGTAGCCGTCCGGACCGAACAGCTTGATGCCGTTGTCAGCGAAGTTGTTGTGCGAGGCCGAGATCATCACCCCGAGATCGGCGCGCATGGAGCGGGTCATCATGGCCACCGCCGGGGTTGGCAGCGGGCCGAACAGGCGCACGTCCATGCCGACACTGGTGAATCCGGCCACCAGGGCAGGCTCGATCATATAGCCCGACAACCGGGTGTCCTTGCCGATCACCACCAAATGACGCCGATCGTCGGCCGAGCGGAACAGCTTGCCGGCCGCCAGCCCCACGCGCAGGGCCACCTCGGCGGTCATGGGGTACTGATTGGCCTGACCGCGGATGCCGTCGGTGCCGAAGTACGACTTCTTCTTCATGCTTAAGTTCCAGAGAAGTTTACGCGATTTTGTTAGGAAACGTCGCGAAACCCAAGGTTTGTGGAGCCGTTGGCGCGCTGATGTTAAAGGCCGCCGTCGCCTCCCCGAGCGCTCAACACTACGCCCAGGGCCGGCTTCGACAAAGGCTGATTCAAGGCGGGTCTTGGGCGGCGAAGGGAAGTGAGGGGCCATGTGCGGCATCATCGGCATCGTGGGCTTAGCGCCGGTGACCCCGCGCATCGTCGACAGCCTCAAGCGGCTGGAATATCGCGGCTATGACTCGGCCGGCGTGGCGGCGGTGACGGGCCCAGCCCGGGTCGAGCGGCGACGGGCCAAGGGCAAGATCCGTGAACTGGAGGCGGTGCTGGCCGCCGAGCCCCTTTCTGGGACCGTGGGCATCGGCCACACCCGTTGGGCCACGCACGGCGCGCCGTCGGTGATCAACGCCCATCCTCAGACCGCCGGCCGCGTCACCCTGGTCCACAATGGCATCATCGAGAATTTCGCCACGCTGAAAGCCGAACTCGCGGCCGAGGGCCGGACGTTCGAGAGCCAGACCGATAGCGAGGTCGTGGCCCACCTGATCGACCGGGAACTGGCCGCCGGCGCCGAGCCCCTGGAGGCGCTCAAGACCGCCCTCGATCAGCTTACCGGGGCCTACGCCCTGGCGGTGATGATCGAAGGCGAGGACGAGCTGATCATGGGGGCTCGCCGAGGCAGTCCCCTGGTGGTCGGCTATGGGGACGGCGAGATGTTCCTCGGCTCCGACGCCCTGGCCGTGGGCCCCTTCACCAACCGGGTCTCCTACCTCGAAGAGGGAGACTATGTGGCCATCGATCACGAGCGCGCCGTGATCTTCGACGTCGATGGCCGGCCGGTGCGCCGGCCCGAGCGGCTTGTGGCCGCGTCCGCCGCCCTGGTGGAAAAGGGCAACTACCGGCACTTCATGGAAAAGGAGATTCACGACCAGCCCGACGCCTGCCAGCACACCCTGGCGAGCTATATCGATCCGATCGCCGGCTCGGCGGCCGCGCCGGATGGTTTCGACTTCGCCAGCGTCGACCGCCTGCAGATCCTGGCCTGCGGCACGGCCTTTTACGCCGGGCTGATCGGCAAATACGTCATCGAAAGCCTGGCCGGTTTGCCGGTCGATGTGGAGGTGGCCTCCGAGTTTCGCTATCGCCAACCCGCCCTGAGCGCGAAGACCTTGGCCGTCGCCATTTCCCAATCCGGCGAGACCGCCGACACCCTGGCGGCCCTGCGCTGGTGCAAGGAAAAGGGCATGGCGACCGCCGTCATCGTCAACGCCCATGAGAGCACCATGGCGCGGGAAGCGGGCACGCTCTGGCCGACCAACGCCGGCCCAGAAATCTGCGTGTTGTCCACCAAGGCGTTCATCGCCCAGGTGTCGGTGCTTCTGGCCTTGGCGATCGCCGCCGCCCGGCGCCGGGGACGGATCGACGCCGCAGAGGAACGGCGCCTGGTGGAGCTGCTCCTGGAGGCGCCGCGGATGCTGGCCGAGGCCGTCGCGCTGGAAGAATCGCTGAAATCCATCGCCCATGACCTCGGACGCGCCCGCGACGTGCTCTACCTCGGGCGCGGGGCCATGCTGGCCCTGGCCATGGAGGGAGCGCTCAAGCTCAAGGAGGTAAGCTATATCCATGCCGAGGGCTACGCCGCCGGCGAGATGAAGCATGGTCCCATCGCCCTGGTGGATGAGAACACGCCGGTGGTGGTGCTGGCCCCGAGCGACGCCTACTTCGACAAGACAATGTCCAATATCAGCGAGGTCATCGCCAGGGACGGTCCGGTGATCCTGATCACTGACGAAGCCGGCGCCGCGCATGCGCCCGCCCAGGCCAAGATCATCATCGCGCCGACCTGCGACCCGCTCATCGCCCCCCTAGTATTCGCCGTTCCCTTGCAGCTGCTGGCCTATCAAGTCGGGGTGTTCAGGGGCGCGGACGTCGATCAGCCCCGCAACCTCGCCAAATCCGTCACAGTCGAATAGGAAACCCGCGTTCCCTGAGGGTTGTTGAGATGAAGCGCGTGCGCAAGGCCGTCCTCCCCGTGGCGGGGCTTGGCACCCGGATCCTGCCCGCGGCCAAGACCACGCCCAAGAACATGCTCAATGTGTTCGATCGGCCGATGCTGGCTCACGTGGTGGCCGAGGGGCGCGCGGCCGGTATTGAACACTTCATCGTCGTCGTTGGCCGCGGCCAATGGGCGATCGAGGACTATTTCGATCGCGGCTTCGAGCTGGAGACCGAACTGGCGGCCCGCGGTCGGGACCAGCTGATCGCCGACGTGCGCGCCGATCTGCTGGCCCCCGGCCAGATGAGCTTTGTGCGCCAGATGTCGCCCTTGGGTCTTGGCCACGCCGTCTGGTGCGCCCGCGAGCTGATCGGCGACGAGCCGTTCGCGGTCATGCTGCCGGACATGCTGATGGACGCGACGCCGGGCGGGCTGGCCCAGCTGGTGGCCGCCTATGAGGCCGTGGGCGGCAATCTCATCGCTGTCGAACCGGCGCCGGAAGGCGAAGCCCATAAATACGGCATCGTGGCGCTGGGCGCCCCGGTCTCCGGATTCGACGGCCGGTTAGCGGAAATGACCGGCATGGTGGAAAAGCCGGCGTACGGGACCGAACCCTCCAACCTGTTCATTTCCGGCCGCTACGTCCTGCAGCCGCAGATTTTCGAGCGGCTGGCCGCCCAGGAGGCCGGCGCGGGGGGCGAGATCCAGCTCACCGACGCCATGATCGGACTTCTGGAGCGCCAGGCGTTCCATGCCCTCAACTACGACGGCGTCACCTATGACTGCGGTGATCCCATCGGACTTCTGCGCGCCAATGTCGCCGTCGCACTGAAACACCCGGACCTCGGCGAGGCGGCCCGCGCCGCGCTGCGGGCCTTGCTGTAACGCCGGGAACCTCCTTTAGAAGGAGAGGCGATCCGCGCTTAGCAATTTACGGTGGCCGAGGCCTCCCTGGATCTAGCCGCGACTGGCCAGTTCGGCGGCGAAGGCGGTGACCCGCGCCAAGTCCTCGGGCCGCGACAGTCGGTGATCGCCGTCGCGGATCAGGCTGAACACCAGGTCCTCGCTCTTGATCGCCAGCGCCAGGTCCAGGGCGTGGCGCCAGGGGACTTCCGCATCGGCCCCGCCCTGAAGGACGCGCACCGGCGCTTCGATCGGGACCGGCCCGGGAAGAATGGACCATCTGGCCCCATCCTCCAGCAGCTGACGAGTGATCGGATAACCCTGCGGATCATAGGCTGACGGACGTCGCCATACGCCGTCGCGGCGCAGCGCCTCCTTGGCCTTCCGCGACAGACCAGGGGCGATCAGCCTTTCGGTGAAGTCGGCGGCCGGAGCGATGAGCAGCAGCCCGCCGATACGGGTTGGCCTGGCCAGGGCGACGAGGCACGCCAGCCAGCCGCCCATGGACGATCCGACCAGGATCACCGGGCCCTGGGTGAGCGTGTCAAGCACGGCCAGAGCGTCGGCGCGCCAGCGAGTGACCGTGCCGGACTCGAACCGGCCGTCGGAAATCCCATGTCCGAAATAGTCGAAGCGCAGAAAGTCCCGGTCCTGAGCGGCCGCCCACTCGGCCAACGCTTCGGCCTTGGTTCCGGTCATATCCGAGCGGAAGCCGCCCAACCAGATGATCGTGGGGCCCCGTCCCGCGGTCCGCCTCCAGGCGATTTCCGCGCCGCCCGCCCCCAGGCGGCCCTCGGTCTCGGAATTGCGCCGCTCGGTCATGGCGTTCGGACTCCCGATTGGCTAAACACAGACGCCTCGACGAACTCTCAAACTGGAGCGACGCCCAAAATTTCGCGCGCCATGCTTCCAGGGGACTTCACGCTCTTGCAAGTCACGCCCGCCCTCGACGCCGGAGGTGTGGAGACCTTGACCGTGGAGATGGCGGCGGCGGTGGCCTGGGCCGGGGCCAGATCTCTCGTGGCTTCCAAGGGGGGCTGGCTGGAAGGTGAACTGGCCGCGCGCGGAGTGGAGCTGATCCGCCTGCCCCTCGACGCCCGCGACCCGGTGACGATGGCGGCCAACGCGATACGCCTGGAAGGGATCATCCAACGCGAGAAGGTCTCGCTCGTCCATGTGCGTTCGCGTGCGCCCGCCTTCAGCGCCGGGTGGGCGGCCAGGCGCGCGGGCATCCCCATCGTCAGCACCTACCATGGCATCTATGTCGCGCGCTCACCGATCAAGCGCTGGTACAACGCGGTCATGACCCGGACCGACGCGGTGATCGTCAACTCCGCCTTCAGCCGCGACCATGTCCTGGAGGAGCATCGGGTGGCGGCCAACAAGCTGGAGCTCATCCCCGAGGGCGTCGATCCGGCGGCGTTCGATCCGGCGACAGTATCGGCCGGACGCGTCCAAAGCACTCGCGCGGCGTGGGGCATCGGAGACGATCGCGTCGTCATCCTAGTGGCGGCCCGCCTGACCGGCTGGAAGGGACACAGGCTCCTCATCGACGCCCTGGCGCAGAGCCGGGAGCGCGGGCGGGCGCATCTGGTGTTCGTAGGCCGGGGCGATGAAAGTCCGAACGGGCCGGAGCTGGCGGCCGCGGCCGCGCGGGCCGGGGTGGCGCTCACCCTGGCCGGGCCGAGCAATGACATGCCGGCGAGCTTTCTCGCCGCCGATTTCGTCGCCGCCCCGTCGCTGGAGCCTGAGTCCTTTGGCCGAACGGTGGCCGAGGCCGGCGCCATGGCCCGGGTCGTTCTGGCATCCGCTCTGGGCGGGCCGGCGGAAACCATCGTGCATGGCCGGACCGGATTCCTGGTTTCGTCCGGCGATGCGCCAGCCTGGTCGGCGGCCCTCGACCGGGCGCTGGCCATGAGTGCGGACGAGTGCGCCGCCATGGGGGCAGCCGCGCGGGAACGAATCGAAGCCCACTTTTCCACGCAGCGCATGTGCGAGGCGACGTTTGCGCTCTATCGTCGCCTGAGCGATTCGAAGTCATGAAGCCTGCCAAGTCCGTCCTGGTGATCAAGCTCTCGGCGCTCGGCGATTTCGTCATGGCGTTCCCGGCTTTCGCCCGCATCCGGGCGGCCCATGCCGATGCGCGCATCACCCTCTTGACCACCCCGCCCTTCGAGTCCCTGGCCCGGCTCAGCCCCTATTTCGATGCGGTTGATACCGATGGGCGACCCGGCGGCCCGGGCGCCTGGCTGCGGCTCGCGATGCGCCTGCGCCACGCCAAGTTCGATCGGGTCTACGACCTGCAGACCAACGATCGCACCAATCTCCTGTTCCAGGCGCTGAGGCCGGCGCCGCCGACCTGGTCGGGCACGGCCGTTGGCGCCGCCCTGTCGCATCGCAATCCCGCCCGCGCCGCTATGCATCCGCTGGAACGTCAGGCGCAGCAACTCGAGGACGCCGGCGTCTGGCCGGACGCCCCCACCCAGCCGCTGTCGGCCCCGCCACCCGATATCTCCTGGATCCTAAATCAGGCGGTGTTCAAGACCCGCCCCTCCGCCGCGCCGCCCAAGCCGACCGCGCTGCTTATTCCAGGCAGTTCGGCTCATCGCACCGAAAAGCGCTGGCCGGTGGAGAGCTACGGCCGGCTGGCCGCGGGCTTGGAGGCGGCGGGGTTCAGCGTGCTGGTGGCCGGCGGACTGCAGGAAGGGGCGCTCGCCCGCGGCATCCAGCGGCTGGCGCCCCGGGCGCGGGACCTTACCGGCCGCACCGATTTCGCCCAGATCGCGGCCCTGGGGGCCAAAGCGGCCGTCGCCATCGGCAATGACACCGGACCGGTGCACCTCATCGCGGCGGCCGGCGCGCCGACCATCGTGCTGTTCTCCTCCGCCTCCTCGCCCGAGCTTTCGGCCCCGCGCGGCCATGTGACCGTTTTCCAGGCCACGGATCTGAAGGACGTATCGGTGGCCACAGTGCTCGCCGCCGCCCTGTCGCTGGCGACCGGGCCAGCCCACGGCCAGCCTTCTTGATCCCGACTGGCGCCTTGGTCATATACTCAACGCCTGCCGTCCGATAACCTTGACGGCCTTTCGTCGTGAACAACTCAAGGAGCCCTGCCTATTCGTCGCCCAATGCCCGCGCCGCCGTCCAAGGATGGTCCCCGCATCAATGAAGATATCCGTGTCCCACGTGTCCTGCTGATCGATGAGAACGGAGAGAAACAAGGGATCATGCCGACATCGGCGGCCCTGGAGGCCGCGGTCGAGGCTGGGCTTGATCTGGTCGAGGTATCGCCGACCGCCGATCCTCCGGTGTGCAAGATCCTCGATTTTGGCAAATTTAAATTCCAGGAACAGAAGAAGAAGAACGAGGCGCGCAAGCGCCAGAAGCTGGTCGAGGTCAAGGAAATCAAGCTGCGGCCCAACATCGACATCCACGACTATGAGGTGAAGGCCAAGGCCATGCACCGGTTCTTCGAGGAGGGCGACAAAGTCAAGGTGACCCTGAGGTTCCGTGGCGGCGAAATGCGCCACCCTGAACTCGGCATGCGCCTTCTGCAGCAGGTGCGGAGCGACTTCGATCCGGTGGCCAAAGTGGAATACGAACCTCGCATGGAAGGCCGCCAGATGATCATGATCCTGGCGCCGCGTTAGTCTAAACCCGTTCGAAACCGTCGGGGCTCCAGTCCTCGGCGCCGACGCCGTGGTGAACGAAGAACAGGCCGGTCGGATCGTACTTCCGTTTCACCCTGCGCAGCTTGGGATAGTTCGTCCCCCAGAATGCCGTCCGCCAATCCTGGTTGAAGTAGTTGCTTTCCGAAACGTAGGAGCCGGCGCCGGGAGCGATGCGGCGCAAGGCCGCCGTTGCGACAGGCCGCCATTTAGATTTCCGGGCCGCCAGGTGAGGCGGCGGCGCCTCAGGGGGCGCCGATTCGATCCGCAGGCCTCGCCGTGCGCTCGCGCTTGGCCGCGATCCGCCCTATGCCCCCGCCATGCCCGAGCTCGAACATCAGAACGGCGCGCGCCGCGCGCTCGTCGTGCTGTTGGCGATTGTCTATGTGAACATCGCCGGCTTCGGCCTGATCATTCCCCTCCTGCCGTTCTACGGCCGCGCGTTCCGCGCGTCGCCCTTCGCGATCACGGTGATGTTCGCGGCCTTCGCGTTTGGCCAGCTGTTCGCCGAAGCGTTCTGGGGCCGGCTGTCCGACCGCATCGGACGCCGCCCGGTGCTGTTGGTGACCATCATCGGGACCGCCCTGGCCTACGTCGCCCTGGCCTTCGCCCCAAACATGGCCGCAGCTTGCGCCCTGCGACTGCTCGGCGGTCTGACCAGCGGCAACATCTCCACCATTCAGGGCTACATGGCCGATGTGACCCCGGTCGCGCGCCGTCCAGGGCGCATGGGGCTCCTGGGCGCGGCGTTCAGCATGGGCTTCGTCACCGGACCGGCGTTGGGCGGACTGCTGGCCCGGCCATCCGACGGCGTGGCCGGTTTCCGCCTGCCGATCCTGGCCGCGGCGGGCCTGGCAGCGCTGGCCGCCCTCGGCGTCTTCCTGTTCGTGCGCGAGACCCGCGCCGCCCACCACATGGCGATTCCGCCCACGCCCCGGCTGCAGTCCCTGACCGAGGCCGCCCGCCATCCGGTCATCGGCCGGGTGCTGCTGATGAGCTTCATCGTCGTCTCCGGCTTTGCCGGCATCGAGGCCACCTATGGCCTGTGGACCCAGGCGCGCTTTGGCTGGGGACCGCGTCAGATCGGCTTCGCCTTCATGGCGGTGGGCGTCTGCGGGGCCCTGGCCCAGGGGCTGGTGACCGGCGCCCTGGCCCGCCGGCACGGGGCCGCGAGGGTCCTGGCCGGCGGCCTCGCGCTGATCTGCGCCGGCATGATCATCCAACTGGTCTCACCGGCGTGGCCGGTGGCCATCGCCGGCTTCTTTGTCGTCTCCTTCGGCCAATCCCTGACCTTCCCCAACATCAACGCGCTCATCTCCCAGGCCTCGCCGCCCGAACGCCAGGGGGAGATGCTGGGCCTCAACATGGCTGGCAATTGCCTGGCGCGGATCGGCGGCCCGCTCTACGCCGGAGCGGTGTTCACCCACGTCTCGATCGGCGCGCCGTTCGCCACCGCGGCGGCGCTCACCGTGCCCGCCATGTTCACCGCCGCCCAGGTCATCCGGCGCACCCGCACGGCGCTGTAGATCAGGGCGTCGCGGCTATGTAAGGCAGGTCACGATAGCGACCGCCGACGTCCATGCCGTAGCCGACCAGGAACTTCGCTGGAGCGTCCCAGGCGAAATCGTCGGGCTCAACGACCCGCGGCGTCGGCCACGGCTTGCGCGCGAACACAGCCGTGAGCACCTCGGCGGCGCCGGCCCCCCGGACGAGCGCGCAGGCCTCGCCCAGAGACACGCCCGTGTCGACGACGTCGTCCATGATCAATACCTGGCGACCGGCGAGCAGCTGCTGGGGCCCGGCCAGGACCTGACAACGTCCGGCGCTCGACCGGCTTTCGCCATAGGAAGACAGCCACAAGGCGTCGAAAGCGAGCCCCTTGCCGTGTCGGCTGAGGGCGCGCGACAGGTCGGCCGCGAACCACAATCCGCCGATCAGCAGGCACACGCCCACCGCCGCCTCGCCCAGCCGCGGCGCCAGACGCTCCGCCAGGGCGTCTACGTGCGCCGCCACCGCCTCAGCCGGCAACAAGACTTCGAGTCTGTCGGCCACGTCAGCCATGCGGACCCGGTCCAGAAAGGCTCGATTCCAGACACTTAGAGCGTGTTCTCATCGCAAAACCAGTTCCCACATTTGCGGAACACGCTCTATCATAGCTGTTGAATCGAGCGCCCCAGGCACAGCGCTTTCGAGGTCGCCCATTTCCGTCCGCATGTCCACCAACAGTGAACGCGCTCCGCCCGAGGAAATTGGCCCGTCGGCCCCGCCGGTGGTGCGCTTCGACGCGGTGACCTCAACGCCGGGTGCGGACGGCCCGGCGCTGCGCGGCCTGTCCTTCGCCATCGCGCCCGGATCGTTCCATATGCTGACCGGGCCGGAGGGCGCCGGCAAGGCCACGGTTCTGCGGCTCATCTGCCTGGCCGAGTCCCCAACCTTGGGCCTCGTGCAGGTATTCGGACGCGATGTGGCGACGCTTTCGCGCAAGCAGGCTTTGCAAACCCGCCGCCGTATTGGCGCGGCGTTACAGCCGGCGACCTTCCTCGACCATCTCAGCGTTTGGGAGAACGCCGCTCTCGGGCCGCGCGTCGTTGGACGCGCGCTCAGGGATTACCAAAGCGAGGTGGATGCAGTCCTCAAATGGATGGGCTTGGCGAAAATGGCAGGCGTGTCGCCCCAGGCGCTCTCGCCCGCGGACCGCCATCGCCTGGCTATCGCCCGCGCCGTAGCCAACCGTCCGGAAATGGTCGTTGTCGATGAGTCCGCCGCCGATCTGGATGACGCCGCCCGCACTCGCGCGTTCAAGCTCCTCAGCGAGATCAACGCCGCCGGCGCGACGGTGGTGATGGCCAGCCGGGACGAAGGGTTCGCGCGCGCGTCAGGCTTGCCTTTGCTGCGTCTGCAAAGTGGGCGCGCCAGTCTCATCGAGCCCGACGCGTGATGACCGCCGCGGCGCCGGCGCGTCATGGGCCCCTCCTTCGATCACAGCCCTGGGCCCGGGCCGGAACCGCGCTCGTCCTCACCCTCTTCGCCACGATCGGCATCCTCGCCTTGATCCTCGACGCCGCGGCGATCAGAACCGCCGGCGACGTGGCGCCCCGGCTCACCGGCGCGGTCACCGTAGTCGTCTGGGCGCACGGTCTTGAAAGCGCTGACGCGGCCCAGGCCAGGGCGGCCGAGATCGTCGCCGCGGTTCCCGGCGCGGGCGCCGTCACCGTCCTCGACCCGGCGCTGAGCGACAGTCCCATCGCCCGACTGGTGGGCGTCCCGGCCTCCGCGGCGTCTGACGCCCGCCTGCTCGCCGTCCAGGCGCACGGCGACGGTCAGGGACTCGCCGACCGTCTCGAACAGGGCCTGAGCGCCCAAGGCCTTCCGGCCCGCGCTGCCGACCATTCGTGGAAGGACAGCCCTGCCGCCCGGACGGCGGGCCTGGTCGCGGCGGCCGGCGCGCTCATTCCCCTGGCGGCCGTGGTCGGCTTCGCCGTCGTCGGCGCCGGCGAGGCCGGGCGCGAGATGTCCCGGGCCCGAGGCGCGATCGAACTGATGCGCCTCAGCGGCGCGAGCCATGGCTATGTCGCCGGACTGGTGCGCGGCCGGGTCGCGGGCCTGGCTCTGACCTGCGCCCTGTGGGCCGCCGCCATGGCCGTCATCGCCGCCGCCCTCGTCTCACGCGCCGGCTGGGCAGGCCCGCTCGGCGGTCTGACGCGGGCCGACCTCGTCTCACCATGGCCGCTGCTTGTCCTCTTGGCGTGGCTCGCCGGCGCTCTGGGGGGCTGGCTTGGCGCGCGTGGACGGCTCAGAAGCGCGCCGTGAAGGGCCTGGCCGCCATCGTTGTCCTCGCCCTGATCTGGACGGCCGGCCTGCTGGCGTTCGCCGACCGGATTGCGCGGCTCACGCCGCCGGAAGAGCCGGCGCCCGCCGACGGTATCGTCGCCCTCACCGGCGGTTCGGACCTCAGGCTCGAGGCGGCCACCGACCTCCTGGAGAGTGGCAAGGGCCACCGGCTTTTGGTCTCCGGGGTCAACCGCCAAGCGACCCGCGGGGATGTGTGGAATGTCACCGGGGCGGCCAAGCCGCTGTTCGATTGCTGCGTGGACCTCGGCTTCACCGCCGAGGACACCCTGGGCAACGCTCGGGAAAGCGCGCAATGGGCCAGGGCCATGGGCTACCGCAAGCTGATCCTGGTGACAGCCGACTATCACATGCCCCGGGCGCTCATTGAACTGAGGTCGGCGCTGCCAGGCGCCCAGGTCACGCCCTATCCCGTGGCGACTCCAGCACTCGACGCGCGCCAGTGGTGGACCAGCTCACTCGGCGCGCGGCGGATGACCCTGGAGTATTGCAAATACCTCGCCATCCTCGCCCGCGAGGCCGTCTTCCACCTGACCGGCGAGCACCCGAGTCCAGCGCCGGCGAACACGACATGATCGTATTCGTCCGCTCCCTGACCTTCATCGTCCTGTTCTATCTGTGGTCGGTCTTGACCGTGGTCGCCATATTGCCCCTGCTGCTGGCGCCGCGGCGGTGGATGCTCATGGCGGTGAGGTTCTGGGCCTGGGTGACGATGGCCCTGGTGCGGATCGTGTGCGGGGTCAGGGTGGAATTCCGCGGCCTCGAACATCTGCCTAGCGGCGCGGCCCTGATCGCCGCCAAACACCAATGCATGTTCGACACCATCGCGCCGGTGACCTTGTTGGCCGACCCGGCCTACGTCATGCGCGACAGCCTGCTGAAGATCCCGTTCTGGGGCTGGTACACGGTCAAAACCGGCATGATCCCGCTCGATCGAGAAGGCCACGCCAAAGCGCTGCGCGCCATGCTCTCCCTGGCCAAGACGCGCGCCCGCGAGAACCGCCAGATCGTGATCTTTCCGGAGGGCACGCGCACCGCGCCCGGTACGACAGGCGAATACAAGCCAGGCGTCGCCGCCCTCTATCGGGTGCTGGGTCTGCCGTGCACGCCCATGGCCACCAACTCTGGCGTGCATTGGCCGGCCCACGGCTTCCTGCGCCGTCCCGGTTTGGTGGTCTACGAGTTCCTCGAACCCCTGCCGCCGGGCCTGGAGCGGGACGAGTTCATGCGCCTCCTCGAGGAACGACTCGAGGGCGCGTCCAGGGCGCTGTTGCCGCTGTAGGGACGCCCGCTGACGCCTCTCGCGCCTCGACCAGGCCGAGCAGACGCTCCATGTTCGGGTCGGCGACGCCCTCGGCCCGCAGGTGCTCCACCAGATCGGCCAGATAGTCGACATTGCGTCCGGAGAGTCCGCTCGCCCCGGCGATGAGATCAGCCTGGGCCTCGAGGGTGAGGACCCCGGCCCACTGCGGATGGGTCCGGTCGGAGAGAAAGGTCAGGGCGCGGACGCGGCGACCGTCATCGAGGCGCGTGGCCGCATAGTGCTCGACATAGGTCTCGGTGGGTTGCTCACGCTGCATCAGGTAGGCGTAGGTGGGGGTCCAGTCGGCCTCCGCCACGCGATAGGCGACCCCGCGCACCGCCCCGCCCGGGGCCAGTCCCAGAACCAGACCCTTGCGCTCCGGTGTCCCGCGGTGGTGCACCGAATAGATGCAAAAGGCGCGTCGGCGGCCTTGGTGCAGGGCGGGGCGGCGTTCTAGATAGTGAAACCCCGGACGCCACATCAGCGATCCGTATCCGAATACCCAGCGCTGCGGCGCCTCGCTGCTACCCACGGAACTTCCCTATGGCGATGCCCAAGCAGCCCCAACAAGCGAGCCGGCTTGGTCTTTACGGCCCCTTCATCGCCCTGGCCATTGCCCTGGCCGCCTGGAGCGCAGGCTGGTGGTGGCTGAAGGGCGAGGCGGAACAGCGTCTGGACGCCCTGGCGGCGCGCCAGCTCGGCGTCGGCGGCGCCTTCACCTGGAAGAGCCGAACTGTTCACGGCTATCCGTTTCGCCTCGATGTGGATTTCACCAATGTCGCCTGGCGCGAGCCTTCGGGCTGGGCGGTCGCCGCCCCCACCCTGAAGAGCGAAGCCTCGGCGTTCATGCCCGGACACTGGGTGGCCTACGCCCCCGACGGGGCCATCCTCGGCCGCCCTATGGGCGGCGCGGCCAAGATCGCCGCCAAGGCTCTTCGGGCGAGCCTCTCCGATCTTGCCAGCCATCCGGCGGCGTTTTCCCTGGAGGGGATCGGCCTCGTCTTCACCCCTGTCCCCGGGGCCTCCCCCTATTTCCTGCAGAGCGCCGCCGAACTGCATGTGCGCACCCGCGCCGGGCCGTCGGACCAGGGGGCGTTCCTGGTGGAGCTCGACCGCGCCATGCCCGCGCCGGCGAGCGCGCTCGGCCGCATCGCCGCCGGCAAGAGCGTGACCCTCATCGCCGATGCGATCTATTCCCACGCCGGGGCTTTCAGCGGTCCAACATGGGCGCGCGCCGTCGACGCGTGGGCGGCGGGCGGTGGCCGGCTGGAGGTGCGCCGCCTGCATCTGGCCGCCGGCGACGCCGCCTTTGACGCCCAGGGGGCTGGATTGTCGGTAAGCGCCGACGGTCGCCTGGACGGGGCTTTGGCGGTCAGTCTGCGTCACGGGGACAGGATGCTGACCGCTTTGGCGCAAACCGGCGCTATCGACCCCTATGCCGCCCGCCTGGCCGGCGCAGTGCTGCAGACTGCGCCCGCCGGCGCCCTCGCTCACACGACCCTGACCTTCGAGGCCGGACGCACGACCCTTGGACCGGTGGCGCTTGGCGCGGCGCCTAAGGTTTATTGACAGGCTTCCGGCGAGGCCCGCATAGAGCCTGATGGTCTTGAACGGGACAGATGCAAGAGCTGAATCAGGCTCTACGCTCTTGAATCGACGAGCAAGATTCAGCTTTGAGACGATGACGTCTCAAACCATCTTGCTCTAGAGGCGCGGCCATGACCGCTCACGCGCCTTTTCCCTCCAAGACTCCGATCAGGCCCGAAGCCAAGGCCGGCATCCTGGATATCGAGCCGTACCGGCCCGGAAAGTCCACGGCAGAGGGCGTCGAAGCACCGGTCAAGCTGTCGGCCAATGAGAACATCCTGGGCTGCGGCGAAGCCGCACGGGAAGCGTATCTGGCCAGCGCCGGCGATCTCTCCGTCTATCCCGACGGCCGCGGTGACGTCCTGCGCGCCGTGGTGGCGGCCCGCTACCGGCTCGATCCTGCGCGACTCATTCTGGGATGCGGCACCGACGAGGTGTTCGCCCTCCTCAACCAGGTCTTCCTCGCCCCCGGCGACAATATCGTCCAGGGAGAATACGGCTTTGGGGCCTACGCCATCGGCGCCCGGGCCAATCAGGCCGAGGTAAAATTCGCCCGCGAAACCAACTACCGCATCGACGTCGACGCGATGCTGGAATGCGTGGACGAGCGCACTCGCCTGGTGTTCATCGCCAATCCGGCCAACCCCACCGGCACCTTCATCTCCGCCGCCGAGGTGGCGCGCCTGCACGCCGACTTGCCGCCCGAGGTGCTGCTGGTGCTCGACGGAGCCTACGCCGAGTTCAACGCCGACCCGACTTTCGCCGACGGTCTCGATCTTGCCCGCGAGGCGCAGAACGTCGTCGTCACCCACACCTTCTCCAAGATCCATGGCCTGGCCTCCCTGCGTGTCGGCTGGGCCTTCGCCCCGATCCAGGTGGCCGAGGCCGTCGATCGCATCCGCCTGCCGTTCAACACCTCTGTCCCCGGCCAGCTCGCGGCCGTGGCGGCGCTCGGCGACGCCGATTTCCAAGCCCGCTCGCTGGCGCATGTCGAGCTCTGGCGGCCGTGGCTCATCCAGCAGATCGGCGGTCTCGGCCTGGAGGTCATTCCCTCGGCGGCCAATTTCGTCCTGATCGGCTTCCCGCGCACGCCGGGACGGACGGCCGGCGAGGCCTGGGAATTCATCGCCCACCGGGGCTATATCCTGCGCGCGGTCGGCAACTACGGCCTGCCCGATCACCTGCGCCTGACCATCGGTCTCGAAGAGCACAACCGCGCCGTGGTCGCCGCCCTGGCGGACTTTTTGAAAAGCGCATGAGCGAGCGCCTGTTCGCGCGCATGGCCGTGATCGGCTGCGGCCTGATCGGCTCGTCGGTGATCCGCGCCGCCCGGGCCAAGGACGTGGTTGGCGAGGTCGCGGTCGCCGACATCAGCCCCACCGTGCTGGTTCGGGTGCGCGCCCTGGGCTTCGCCGACACCGTCACCGAGGACGCGCCCGAGGCGGTGCGC
>OUNO010005067.1_pt1 | contig 21284 bp, 14 predicted proteins | sample 1779811 | NCBI WGS metagenome assembly OUNO01 (sample SAMEA3914804, study PRJEB12502) | metagenome | biome: forest; material: soil | place: Canada | collected 2010-06-25 | depth 0.3 m | reverse complement strand
CCAAACCAACCGCAGGCAACAATTGCACGCAGGATGGCAGGAACGTTCGCGCCGCGAATCCCGAAACTGACTCGCGCAAAAACCGGAAACGGAATTCCGTATTCAGCGCCCACATGTCCGTTCAGGATCATCGGAACGAGAACGATGAGGTTCCCGAGGAACACGGTGATCACGGCTTGCCACCAGTTCATGCCCCCTTCGATCAGGGAACTCGCAAGCATGTAACTTGGAATGCAAAGACACATGCTCACCCAGAGGGCGATGTAGTTCTTCGTATCCCAAGTCCGTTCTGCTTTCGGGATCGCTCTTAAATCTTCGTTGGTATAGCTCATTAAGCGCGTTTTTCCACTTCAGAGAGGGCTTCGCCGATGGTTTTCACCATGAATTCGACATGCTCTTTCTTGATGGTCAGGGCCGGTGCGATCCGGAGCACGTTTCCACGGAGGCCGCCTTTTCCAAGGAGGAGACCTTTGTCACGGCAGATGTCCATGATGTCGATCGTTTCCTGAACCGCGTGTTCCTTGGTTTTTTGATCCTTCACGAGTTCGATTCCCATGAGCAATCCGCGTCCACGAACATCCCCAATGAGTTTATGGTCTTTCATGAGATCCTTAAGGCCCTTCATGAGGTACTCGCCCATCGCTTTTGCGTTCGCGATCAGGTTTTCTTCCTCGATGATCTCAATGGTGAGGGCAGCCTGAGTGGTTTGATACGGATCAGAACCAAAAGTATTGAAGAAGGCTTTGCCTGCAAGCGTGTCAGCGACTTCATTCGTCATCGCACACATTCCGATGGCAGCTCCGTTCCCCATTCCTTTCGCGGACGTGATCATGTCAGCGTCGATGCCGAGCTCTTTCGTTAAAAAAAGTGCGCCACCGCAGCGACCAGAGCCGGTCTGAACTTCGTCACTGATGTATTTTCCACCGTAGCTATGAACGATTTTTGCCACTTCCTGAAAGTATTCCTGTCTTGGCGCGATGAAACCACCGACTCCCATGACCGGTTCCGCGATGAAAGCCGCAATTTTTCCGTGGGTGGAAGTCTGAATCGTTGACTCCACGTTCTTCGCGCATTCAAGCGCGCAGCTGTCAGGCTTCGCGCCGAACGGACAACGATAGCAGTAAGGTTCCATTGCGGAGGTAACCTGAGTTACCGGCTGCGCACGGAAGCGCCAGGTGTGGTGGCCGCAGCTTGCGAGTGTCGCCGAAGTTCCGCCGTGATAGCTGTGACGAAGGTTGATCACCATCGTTTCGCCGGTCGCGTGACGGGCAGCCATGATCGCTGCTTCGTTCGCTTCACTTCCAGAGTTCGTGAAGTGCATGCGTTGAACGTTTTCAGGCAGATGCGGAGAGAGTTTCTCAGCCAGACGCATGGGATGTCGATTGTAGTAGAGAGTGCTGGAGTGCTGAATTTCTTCAGCCTGAAGCATCTCGATCAACGCCTTGTTGATCTTCGGATGGTTGTGACCCGCAGAAACACAGACGATCCCGCCAATCGCATCCAGATACTGTTTGCCTTCGGTATCCCATACATACTCCCCTTTTGCTTTCGTCAGCTGTATCGGGGTTTTGTGATAATGACCCGCAGTCGGGAGAAAATGTTTTTTTCTCAGGGCTGCGATTTCATCGTTGGACAACTTTGCCTGGATTTCGAGTTTTTTCATGTCGGTACCTGCTGGTGTTTCTATTATTGAATGCTGGATGCTGGATTGCTCAATTCGCCGTAAGTCTCTGGACGGCGATCGCGGTAGAACTGCCATACGTCACGGACTGCCTTGATCTCGTCGAAATTGAGGTCAGCCATTACAAGCTCGTCTTTATCCTTAGACGCCTGAGCGATGATCTTTCCTTTCGGATTGGCGAAGTAAGATGAACCGTAGAATTCACCGATGTTCCAAGGCGCTTCGGTTCCAACACGGTTGATCGCGCCGATGAAGTAGCCGTTTGCAGCCGCGTGTGCCGGTTGCTCGAGTTCCCAGAGATACTGGGAGAGACCTGCAACAGTCGCAGACGGGTTAAACACGATGTCCGCACCGTTCAAACCGAGCGCGCGTGCGCCTTCCGGGAAGTGGCGGTCATAACAGATGTAAACGCCGACGTTTCCGTAAGCAGTTTTGAAAACCGGGTAACCGAGGTTGCCTGGTTTGAAGAAGAATTTTTCCCAGAAGCCTGCAACTTGAGGAATGTGGTTTTTGCGGTATTTACCAAGGTATTTACCATCGGCATCGATCACGGCAGCTGTGTTGTAGTAAACACCCTTCATGTGTTCTTCGTAGATCGGTACCACGATCACCATATTGTATTTTTTAGCGTATTCCTGCATGAGGCGTGTGGTGTGGCCGTCTGGAATCGCTTCCGCCAGTCCGTACCACTTGGTGTCCTGGGATGGGCAGAAATAAGGACCGGTGAAGATTTCCTGGAAGCAAAGCATTTGAACGCCTGCTTTTCCCGCCTGATCGATGTACTTCAAATGGGCTTCGATCATCGCGTCCCGATGTTCCTTGCAGGATTTATCGGTTGGGATTTTGTTTGCGACTTGAATCAGACCTGCTTTTACGATTTGAGACATACTATTTCTTTCCTGAGCTCTCGCGGCTCAAATATTGACCAAAACCTTTGTTGATGAGTGCCTTGCCCTGATCGATCGCGACCGTTCCGCGAAGGATCGTGGTTTTCACTTTTCCGGTGACTTTCCAACCCTCGTACGCACTGTAATCACAGTTCATGTTATGGGTTTTTGCAGACAGGGTGTGCGTTTGTTTTGGATCGAGGATCACGAGATCCGCATCCGAACCCACTGCGATTGTCCCTTTGCGTGGGAAAAGACCGAAAATTTTAGCAGGCGCTGTGGAAGTGACGTCCACGAACTTTTGAAGGCTGATCTTGTCCTTCAAAACACCTTCAGAGAACATGAGCTCCATCCGGTGTTCAACACCCGGTGCGCCGTTAGGAATCCTGGAGAAGTCGTCGATGCCCATTCTCTTCTGATCCATGCAGAACGGACAGTGATCGGTTGCAACCGTGTGCACGAGGTTCTGATCGATCGCGGCCCAAAGGGCATCCTGATCTTTTTTCTTCCGAAGCGGTGGGCTCATGACGTATTTCGCGCCTTCGAAGCCTTCCTGGAAGTAAACCGATTCATCGAGAAGAAGATACTGAACGCAGGTTTCAACAAAAACCTTCTGGTTGCGTTTGGTGGCTTCCCGAACGCGGTCGAGTGCTTCTTCGCAAGTCATGTGAACGATATAGAGCGGATGTTTTCCCTGATGGGCGATATCGATGATCCGGCCACTCGCCTCTGCTTCGACCACTGCGGGTCTGGAGAGCACGTGGTATTTCGGCTCTTTGTTCCCTTTTGCGCGGTTTTCAGCAATCAGGTGGTCAACGACGTCGCCGTTTTCTGCGTGAGTGATGACCATTCCGCCGTATTTTTTTACTTCTTCCATGAGCTCAATCGTCTGACGATCGTCGATCATGAGCGCGCCTTTATAGGCCATGAAAATCTTGAATGAAGTGATCCCGTGTTTTTGAACGAGGTCTTTGACTTCGGGGCGGGTGTTTTCGTTGAAATCTGTTACCGCCATGTGAAACGCGTAATCACCGACTGCCTTGCCTTTGGCCTTTTCATGCCAGTGAGCAAGCGCCTCGCCCATGGACTTTCCCTGGGTCTGGATCGCGAAGTCGATGATGGTGGTCGTTCCACCAAAAAGTCCCGCACGGGTTCCGGTTTCGAAGTCGTCGCTGGAGTGCGTTCCCATGAACGGAAGTTCCATGTGGGTGTGCGCATCGATTCCACCCGGAATCACGTAGCACCCGGAAGCATCGATTGTTTTATCTGCTTTAACAGCGAGATTTTTTCCAATCGTGTGAATCTTTTCGCCTTCGACGTAGATGTCGGCCGAGTATTGATCGGCCGAAGTCACCACCGTTGCATTTTTAATTAACAAACTCGACATCTTTAACTACCTCTCTACTAACGCGAGCCTCAACCAAAAGGTGGGCCCGACTTACTCTTGCGCACGCTTGGCGTTGACACGCCTCACCTCCACAAGTAATCGGATACCCTAGTTTTTAGCCCAGACGTTGGCGTTACTGTCCCAGCGTTCAACGGTCACCTTGGTGTCAGTGTAGAAGTTGATGCAGGCCGTTCCGTGCGCTTTTACGTCACCGAAGAAGGAGTCTTTGGTTCCACCGAAAGAGAAGAAGGACATCGGTGCTGGAACGCCGATGTTGATTCCGATCATCGCTGGATCCACTTCGTAAGAGAACTTGCGGGCGGCTGCTCCGGAAGTGGTGAAGAGAGTGGTTGTGTTTCCGAATGGGGAATCATTCACCCAGTGGATCGCTTCATCGAAGTCATTTGCTTCTGCGAGAAGAACGACTGGTCCGAAGACCTCTTCTTTAGCGATACGCATGTGTGTTTTGATTCCGGAAAGAACGGTTGGCTTCAAGAAGTAGCCTTGCATCTGATCCACACCTTCACGACCATCAACAAGAAGTTTCGCGCCTTCATCAATTGCCGATTGGATCAGGCCTTTAACGCGGTCTTTCGCTTCCTGGGAAATGAGTGGACCCATTTGAGTGTTTTTATCGAGACCGTTTCCAATGATCGTTTCTTTCGCACGAATCACGATCATGTCTTCAATCTTTTTCGCTGTGTCCTTGCCAACCGCGAGGACCACGGAACCAGCGAGGCAACGCTCACCCGCGCAACCAACAATGGATTCAAACGCAGTTGCGGCTGCCTTGTCCATTACAGCATCCGGGAGAACCACCATCACGTTTTTCGCGCCGCCGAGAGCTTGAACGCGCTTCCCGTGTGAAGTTGCGGTCGTGTAGACGTGTCTGGCAACCGGAGTGGATCCGACGAAGGATACGCCTTGGACGTCAGGGTGCGTGCACATTGCATTTACAACGTCTTTTCCACCGTGAACCATGTTCACAACGCCTTTTGGAAAGCCTGCTTTTTCGATCAATTCAAAAACTTTCACCTGAGTGAGCGGCACGCGCTCGCTTGGCTTGATCACAATCGTGTTTCCGGCAGCAACACCAAATGGCCAGAACCAGAAAGGAACCATGGCCGGGAAGTTGAACGGCGCGATGACGCCGAACACACCCATCGGACGGTTCACTGCTTTACAGTCGATGCCCGGAGCGATGTCTTCGAAGTGCTTACCCATGAGGAGTGTTGGCATTCCACAAGCGGTTTCAACCATCTGGATTCCGCGACGAACACTTCCGCGCGCTTCAACCAGGGTTTTGCCGTGTTCTTTAGTTACGAGGGTTGCGAGCTCTTCAAAGCTCTCTTCCATCAGGTTCTTCAGTTTGAAGAAATACTGAGTGCGGTCAACCGCTGGAGTCTTTCTCCAGGTTTTGAACGCTTCTTTTGCCGCCGCTACCGCGGAAGCAAGTTCTTCCGAAGTTCCAAGCGGACACTTTTCGAGAATCTCACCCGTTGCCGGGTTAGGAATGTCGAGAGACTGGGTTGATTGGGATGCGATCCACTGTCCATTAATAAAGTGTTTGATCATGTTTTTACTTTCATCGGGTTATTTAAATGTTGAGTCCAGTTCAGGTAAGGTTCTACAGCTTTTTGCGGCACCATCGCGAGCGCGCCTGCTTCCGGGCAAACGTGAAAACAGAGATTACAGCCGACGCATTCCTGCTCGATGATCTCGTACTTCCGTTTTCCATTCACTTTGGTCGCGCTGATCGCCTGGTGAGAGGTGTCTTCGCAGGCGATATAACAGAGCCCGCACTGAATGCAGGAGTCCTGATTGATGTGCGCAATCGTCTTGAAGTTCATGTTCAAGTGCTGCCAGTCGGTGACGTTTGGAATCGCTTTTCCCGTAAAATCAGGCAGTTTTGCGTATCCTTTGTCATCCATGAAGTTGTTCAGACCGTCGATCATGTCGGACACGATCTTGAATCCGTAGTGCATGGCTGCCGTACAGACTTGAACCGAGGTCGAACCGAGCGCGATGAATTCCGCTGCATCTCTCCAGTTGGAGATTCCGCCGATTCCGGAGATCGGAAGGCCGCGAGTGATCGGATCACGCGCGATTTCAGCAACCATGTTGAGCGCAATTGGCTTCACGGCAGGACCACAATAGCCCCCGTGAGTTCCTTTTCCATCAACGACCGGTTCCGGCGCCATCAGATCGAGGTCGACGCGGGTAATGGAGTTGATGGTGTTGATGAGAGATACGCCGTCCGCACCCCCTGCATGAGCCGCGTGCGCGGGCTTCCGGATATCACTGATATTGGGAGTGAGTTTTACCAGCACCGGCATGCGGGTGCTCGCTTTACACCAGCGAGTCACCATTTCCACGTATTCCGGCACCTGACCGACAGCGGCACCCATTCCGCGTTCACTCATGCCGTGCGGGCAACCAAAATTAAGTTCGATCCCATCCGCGCCGGTGTCTTCCACTCTTTTCAAAATGCGTTTCCATGCGTCTTCTTCGCAGGGAACCATGAGAGAAACGATGAGCGCACGGCCCGGCCATTCGCGCTTGGTCTCCTTGATTTCACGAAGATTCACTTCGAGAGGACGATCGGAAATGAGCTCGATATTGTTAAAGCCCATCATTTTCTGGCCGTTCAATTCGACTGCTCCGTAACGGGAACTGACGTTCACGACTGGCGGATCTTCGCCCAGAGTTTTCCAGACCACTCCACCCCAGCCTGCCTGGAATGCGCGCACGACATTGTATTTCTTATCTGTCGGCGGTGCGGATGCGAGCCAGAACGGGTTTGGCGACTTGATGCCACCGGTATTACTTCTTAAATCAGCCACGGCGAGCCTCCGGATGCTTTCTGCCTGTTAATTGTTCGTCGATTTTGCGAGCGGCGATCTTTCCATCCTGGACTGCGACAACGGTGAGGTCTTCCTTGTGAAGAATACAGTCTCCGCCGGCGTACACGCCTTTTAATGAGGTCTGAAGATTAGAATCGACCTTGATCTTGCCTTTTTCAAGCTCAAGCAGGTCAGAACCTTCACCGAGGAGTGATGGAACCATCACCTGGCCAACTGCCTTGAAGAGCTGGTCAGCCGCGAGAGTGTAAAACTCACCGGTTCCTTCGAGCTGCCCTTTTGCGTTTTTCCGGGTCTTCTCGAATTTCGCTTCGGTGATTCCTTTTGCGTCTCCCTGAATGGAAGAAGGCTTGGACCAGTAACGAATCGTGACGCCGTGTTTTTGAGCGAGTTCCTGTTCGTAAGAAGTGGCGCTCATGTCTTCCGCACCCCGACGGTAAACGAGAGTGACCTCGTCTGCGCCCAATGCTTTTGACTGAATGGCGATATCAATTGCAGTGTTACCACCGCCGATGACGACCACTTTTTTACCGACTTTCATTTCAGTGTAATTTTTAGACTCACGAAGAGCCTCGATGTAGTCAACTGCGCTGATCACGCCCTTGATCTCTTCGCCCTCTACTTGAAGCGAATTCACACCTTGAAGGCCATGGGCGAGGAAAACCGCATCAAAGGATTTGCGGAGCTCTTTCAGCTTCACTGCTTTTCCAAGGGGTTTGTCGTGGTGAACTTTGATTCCGCCGAGGCTGAGCAGGAAGTCGACTTCGCGCTGGGCGAACTCATCGAGCATTTTATAAGCCGCGATTCCGTATTCGTTCAAACCACCGGATTTTGGCTGGGATTCGAAGATTTCCACATCGTGGCCCAAACGGGAGAGATTGTGTGCAGCAGAAAGCCCCGCAGGCCCCGCTCCCACGATTGCAATTTTCTTCCCGGTGGACGCTTCACGGGTGAATGGCTGGATCTTGTTCTCAAAGATATGATCGGTGGCGAAGCGCTGAAGAAGTCCAATCGCGACCGGCTTGTCTTCAGACTTGTTCCGCACGCAGGCCTTTTCACAGAGGATTTCAACCGGACAAACCCGGGCACAAGTGCCGCCCAGAATGTTTGCACTCAGAATCTCGACTGCGGCCCCCTTGCGGTTACCCGTGCTGATTCTCCGGATGAATTCCGGAATGTTGATCTCACTCGGGCACGCTTCAATGCAAGGAGCGTCATAACAGAAGTAACAACGGCTGCTTTCGATGGCTGCGAGTTTTGAATCAAGCGCTGGATGGATATCGCAAAAGTTTTTCGCGTACTGTTCCGGAGTCAACGCCGGGCTTTGCCGACTTTGCTCAATACTGTGGATTTTCCCCATAATTTCCCTATTCCCTGACTAAAAGATGTATCGTCTGCATCTTCATTTTACAAGTAATTCTCTGCTGAGCTTGGCTTAAGATAACAACTAGCGTCATGACTGAAATCGATTTTAACCGGAAATGAAAACTTTTTTGTTAAAAATTTTCAATAAACGGGGTGAGAAACCTTTTTGTTTATAATCAACCATAACGAAGCACAGGAGTGTCTTCTGAAACGACCGCTTAACCCATTTTCAAGGATGGAGGCATCATGATCAATGCGAATCACTTTCCGCTGATTATCAATTGCGATCTCCTCACGGCTAAAACCGGTAAGAGATTTCTTCCGCCTATTCCGTAGGTGACAGGGCGTTCCGCCCCATCAGTCAAACCAACTCAACCCTGACCGGCCCTTCACTTTTTGATTCATGAGGCATCGCCCTCAGGGCCTCCCATTGTCAACCAATTACACACATCGTGTTTATTAATTAAAGGAGAACCTTTAGTGATGGATTCTATTTTCAAAAAATCAAAAAAGTCCCTGTTTTCAGCTCCGGGACTCGCAATCATTGCAACTCTCGCGGCAGGTGCCGCGTGTAACTCGCCCTCGAACGACTCTGGCTCCAACGGAGGCGGTAACTACACTCCGCCCGGATCCTCGATTCCACCGGTCGCCTTCTCCGCCAATCCCGTGAACCTTTCGGCTGCATGGGCAAATGACGGCGGCGACAAAGTCGTGCGGGAAGACACCCGCGCCAGTAAAAATGCAGACTCAGCTCAGAACTCGGTCTGGAAAAACAGCAAGATCAACCTCTTCGGTGCGAAGAACGAAGTCATTGGCTTCAACATGATTCTTGAAGCTGCGACCAATCCGGCGAGCAACGTCACGATCACCTTTGATCGCCTGACCGGTCCGGGAGGAGCAACGATCAGCTCCACTCCGACCACCGGAGACGGCGTTTACGACTGGACCAAACGGGACATCGAGCTCTTCTATGTTCAGTATCTTCAAGTCAAGGGACTGAGCCGTCTCGGATACGAAGTGTATGACGAACGCCATGTTCCGGCTGCCCTTCAGCGTCCATGGACTGGACAAGGTGCTGCCAGCGGAAGCTGGAGCGATCGTCCGAATCACGACAAGAGTTATCCGGACATCGCGGTTCCTTACGAAAGCGTCGGGAAATTCAACATCGCCAAGGGACAGAACCAAAGCGTTTGGTCTGACATTTACATCCCTGCCGATGCGGTTTCAGGCATCTACGAAGGCTCCGTTCAGGTTTCTGAAAACGGACAACCGTCGTATACGCTTCCAGTGGAATTGACCGTCCGTAACTTCGCGCTCCCCGATGTTCCAAACTCAAAAACCATGCTTGACCTCGGTTACAGCGACATCGCCAACCGTTACATTGGAACAACGTCTCCATCCTCGGCTGCCGATATCGCAAAAGTCAGGACGATTCGCGATCGACACTACCTGATCGCCCATCGTCACAAGATCTCCCTGATCGACGGGAACGAAGGAACCCGGAGTCGCGGCACGGATGCGCCTTCTGATGAATGGATTCCCCGTCTCGATGGAACGCTCTTCACTCAGGCAAGCGGTTATCGCGGTCCGGGAACCAGCACCGGAAACAACGTGTTCTCGATCGGAACCTACGGGGCAGCCTCATGGCAGACCAACGCCTCCACCCTGGTTTCAAACGCCACCAACTGGTCGACCTGGTTTGCGGCGAACTCGCCTCAAACTCAGTACTTCCTGTACCTCGCGGATGAATCGAGCAATTACACTCAGATTCAAGGCTGGGCGAACACTCTGAACACTTCTTCAGGTGCATCGAGAAATCTCGCTTCGTTTGCAACCATGCCGCTTCCAAGTGCCGAGACCAACGTGCCGGGACTCGATGTGGTTTCAAGCACCATCGATGTGGGTGATACCGCAACCTGGGATAACGCTTTGGCGAAACTCCACCAGGATCCGAACAAGCACTTCTTCATGTACAACGGGAAACGACCTGCAACCGGAACCTTCATGACTGATGATGACGGGGTCGCGCTTCGTGAGAAGGCCTGGGGTCAGTACAAGAAAGGGATCGAGCGCTGGTTCTACTGGGAGTCCACTTATTACAACGACTACCAGAGTGGCCGCGGTCAGACGAACGTCTGGTCAAACGCTCAAACCTTCGGTCCTTCTCCGTCCAGTAACTCGGTCATGGGGATGACCTCCGGAAACTATGCAAATGGTGACGGGGTTCTCTTCTACCCGGGTACGGATAAGACCTATCCAGGAAACTCACTCGGCTTGAATGGTCCAATCGCAAGCTTGCGCTTGAAACACTGGCGCCGCGGGATTCAGGATGTCGATTACATCACTCTCGCCAACCAGTACAATCCGGCCAAAGTGCAGCAGATTGTGAACCAGATGGTGCCGAAAGTTCTCTGGGAAAACGGTGTGGATACAACCTCGGATCCCACGTACAAACACTGTCCGATCGGATGGTCGGTGAATCCGGATGACTGGGAATCAGCTCGTGCCCAGTTGGCAGAGATTATCGAGAATCACGGCTAGTCCCTCCCCCTTATTTGCCGTGAACAGGGGCGGGAATCTTCGGTCCATAGAGGATTCCCGCTCCAAAATAGAGAAAGAAACCCTGATCTGAGTGATTTGGATCAAGGGTGAACTGATCAAGATTCGCCTGAAGAGGCAGTGATTCGTTCTTCTTCCAGACCTTTCCTCCGTCAGTGGAATACAGGGGTCCCCCAATCCCCCAGGTTCCATTGGTTTCATGCAGACCCGAAGCCCACACATTGTCCGTGTGCTTCGGGTCGAGCGTGATTCCGGTTGGATGCGTGAACTGGGTCATCCGGTTCCAGGTTTTTCCACCATCGACCGATTTCCAGATTCCGCTGGCAAGCCAGGCACCCTTGTTTTCAATATCTGAAAGCCACAAAATTTTTGGATTCAAAAAATCCACCGCGAACGCGGATGGAAAATTCCAGAGATTGTACTTCACCTCAACCGTGTCCGGGCGATTCACGGTTCCACGCAGGATTTCCCAGTGATCCGCTCCGGGTTCAAGCCGGTAAATTCCTGTTTCACCATTATTCAAAAAGTCAGGTGCGTTACCGGTAAGGAGTGCGTAGGCGGTTCCATCTCTTGGATTCACTTCGATCTGAGGGATCAGGCGATCCCCCTTCGGAAATCCATTATTGAACCATTCCCAATTCTTGCCGCCGTCTTTGGACCGGGCTACGCCCCCGCCTTCAGTTCCACCGTAAATGATTTTACGAGACGGATCGTAAGCAACCGAAAGAAACTGACGGTTAAAATCCTTATTTTCCGGAGTCAGCCGCTTCCAGCTTTTTCCGCGATCGTCAGTGATGAAGATCCCGCCTTTTCCCACTAGCGGTTTATTGAAATTGAGAGGAAAATCGTGCTGCTCGCCTGACGCTGCATAGGCGCGGTCTGTTTTTTCAGGATCGAAGGCATAGTCGTAGTTCGTATTGTATTTTGCGCGACTGATCCGGAAAGTCTCGCCGCCGTCTTCGGTGATGGTTCCGCCGATATCGGCATAGGCAACGTAAGCGAGTCTCGAGTCTTTGGGATGAAATTTCATCCGGAGAGCGGAAGTGACTTCAAGGCCGGTTGATCTCCAGGTTTTTCCTTTTCCTCGCTCACCCGGGCCTGCAAACAAAGTGAACGGAGCTTTCCAGTGCTCGCCGTAATCATCACTCTTGTGAAAAAAATAGTACCCCGTGGTTCCGACTTCGGACGACTTGCGAGGATTGACTTCGAAGCTCGTTGGCCCGTTGTCATCCCAGCCGATATCAAGCCCTACGGCGCTGTACTCCAGCTTGTCCGTCGGCCAAGGCTGATAAGGATGTTTGTCCCAGTCATAAATCTGAAATTTCAATTTCCAGGTCGAACCCGCGTCTCTCGAAACCCAGATTTTACTTCCATACTGGCGAACCCAATCGCCCCCGGTGGTATAGATCGTCTGCGAATCATTTTCTGCCATCTGAAGAAAGCGGGCGCCTTCCTTCGCGGTTTTTTTGAATGGAAGATCCGTATCGGGTTTTTGATCGTGATTTTTGTAAATCCAGACGTACCCGCAGTCATTCCAGGTTTTCTGTTTCTGTTCAGGCGTTGAATCTCCCGCCATTGCCGCCCATGCGCACGCACTCTTTCCGTTGCTGTCGAGAAACGAAAGAGTCAGGCCTCGTCCATCACTTCCGCCCGTAAAGGCACGAATCGTGGTTCCAATCGGTGCAAAAGTCGTTTTAAAAGTTTTTCCCTGATCGTTTGAAACGAGGATTTTTTTATCTGTCGCATGGAAGATACGGGGATGATCAGCACCTTGAACAAAGAGCGAGCCTTCTGATTCGCCCTCAATTCCATCCACCTTGAGCCAGGTCTTTCCCTGATCAAGAGAACGATAAAGCCCCTGAGTGGTTCCACAGAGAATGAAGTTCGAATCTTCCGTGTCTCCCTTGAAATAACGGATCCGTTCTTTTTCATCGAGCGGCACTTTGATCTTTGACCAAGTCACTCCCGAATCAAGACTTCGTTTCGGATCACGCCCGCCTTCAGCAAAGAAAACCACTTTGGGATTGGAACTGAAACCCACCGGAGAAGCAACACTCAGATCAGAATTGAATTTCACCTGAAGCTGGGAAATGGGAGACCAGGTCTTTCCGCTGTTCTCGCTTCGAAACAAAGTTCCCATGTCCGTTCCAATGAAACGGAGCTCGGAATACGGGCTGATGGAAAGCCCGGAAAACGCGCCTCCACCCCCTACACCTCTGGGAGAATATTCTGCGGCTTGTGAAAGGGATAAGCTCGAAACCAGAAGGACGAGGCTAGACAGGGAACATTTGCAGATTAACGACAGTTTCAGTTTCAAGCTCCGGATCCTTTCTGATCGTTTGCGCGATATGAACAAGGGCGTACAACAAATAAGGATACATCAGATAACTGTGGGAAAGGAAGAACATTGCCACTCCATACCCGAGAACGGCGAGCAGGAATTCCGGGTAACTCCGGTAAACCTTCCAGGCCAGAAGTGCACAGAAAGCATAAGCCCCAAGAAACAGAAGAAGCCCAGGAAAACCGGTTTCGGCAAAAACGAGAACGAAACTGTTGTGAGCCGTCATCTGAGATCCCTCTTCGAGGGCCTCGGTACTGTATCTCACCAGGTTTTCGGGATAGGCGTCAAAACCCACTCCCAAGACTGGATTCGTGACCCCCATCCGGAGTCCCGCTTTCAGGTAGGTCTTGCGGCTTTCACTTGATCCTTCAAGGTCCCGGTCACTTCGGTTCGAAATCAGAATCATTGCCGGAAGTGCGAGAAGAACAAGAGCTGCCGCAACCGGCACGATCGCTTTTCGACCGATCTTGATAATGAAGTAAGCGCCCACCATCATCGCAATCCCAAGCAAGGCCCCCCGCGACCGGGAGAGAACAATGGTGACGAATGCAATGAGGGTGGTCGTTCCCCCCAGGAACCGCATGAAAATACTTTCCGTTTTCCGGAGCGCAGCAAACGCGGCGAAAGGCATGATGAAGACCATGAGGGCTGCAATGTCGTTTGAGTTCTGGAAGGCACCAAAGCCTGTCAGTCTCATGTCACCCCCTTCGGTCAAGGCACTGATCCGAAGGGTTTGATACACAGAGACGGATCCCACAAAAAGAAAGCTCACGAGAAGGCTTCCCAGTAACTGCCTCAATTGTGGCCCAGTCCTCACCATTTGAATGAGAATGAAATACAGGGTGATACTTTTTAGAAATCCATCAAAGAAGGAACTCTGGGACTGCGCAGGATGCGGAGCAAAGGTGGTCGAGGCAAAACACCAGAAGGCAAATCCGAGCAGGATAAAGCTCAACTGATTTTTCACCCAGTTGAATTTCCGGTCGCGGGCAAAGTTCATGAACAAATGGGCCAGACACAGAACGATACTCATTCGGGGAAGCATTCCAAGATAGGGATCATTCGGAATCAATTCCCAAGGACGAAGGTAAAGGGATGAGGCCAGAAGACAGGCTGCAGCCCCGTCATCAATCAGGGCGAGTCCGATGCAAAGCCCGAGAAAAAGCGCTGTCCCGAAGAAATCCACACCCCATTCGGCTGTCGCGATTCCCGCAAACCCAAGACCCGCGACTAATCCGAAAATCATCCAGACTCTTTCCATTGCGCTCGATTGCAGACGCTCAAGCAGACTCTGCCATGCGGAGAAGAACCAGAGCAGAAACAGGGAAAAATAGACAATCCCGAGATAGACGAAAACGTCCAGCTTGAAGTCTGTTTTGAAAAGAGTTGCAGCTAAACCGGTCATCTAACGGGCCTCTTTCCTGCCAGAAACGCTGTCCACAAATTGAGTGGCAATGACTTCGGGATTAAAAATCTGTTTCGCGTGAGCGCGGGCTCGTTTTCCCATCTCCCAGGCTTCGTAAGGACTGAGAGTGGAAATGACGCGAACCCAGTCATCCACTGTCTCCGCGTGATAGTAATGTTCCTCTGGAACCAACCCCATTCCTTCAACACCGATCCCGGTACTGATGCAAGGGCGTCCGTAAAGCGAAGATTCAATTGCTTTCACCCGGGTTCCGCTTCCGTAGAAAACGGGAACCAGAGTGGCAAGACAGTTATCATAATAGGGCGCGAGATTTTTTACCGCCCCTTCAACCTTGATCCCTGGATAAGACTTGTAATCGTTGAGCCAGGAAGAATCTCCTGATCCCACAATGGTCAACTCGAGATCGTGGTTTTTTTCCCGGGCTTTCAGCCAGACATTTTTCAACCCCCAGGCAAGTCCATCCTTGTTTGGCGGCCAGTCAAGACGCCCTACGAAGAGGAGTCGTCGAGCCCTGCTGTGTTCAGAATGACTCGTGTCACGATCAGTCGAGATTTGAATTCCAATCGGCAAAGTCCGAACTTCCCCCCTTGGTTCGTAAGCGCGGAACTTCGCCTCGTCGTTCATGGAAACCGGGAACAGAAAATTTGTCTCACGAGTCAGCGCGGCCTCTACTTTTTTGACCAGTTGTCCCTGACTAAAAAGGAGTGCTTTCTTCAGCGGGTTGAATACCTCGCGGGCGGCCTGGAACCAAAGTTCGTTTTCGACATTGTGCGCACGATATACGACTTGGGAAGCCCACTCCTTTTCTTTGAGTGAAAATGCCCTCCACGCCGCAGCATGAAGACCATCATAGACAATCAAGTCATACTTTCTTCCGTTAAAAAGAACGTCCATTTGATCCACCACTTCTTTTGTCGCATAGGGCGCAAACGTGATTGGAAAAAAAGGTGTCCTCAAAAAGTGGCGGATTTTTTGCTGGAAGTCGTTTTTCTTTCTCCACACAAAGGAGAGGTTTTGAATTCCGAGATCGGAGAGAACCAGCTCCGGGTCGATGACTTCATCTTTCTGAACAATCGCACAGAGATGAATGTCGACAGGCTGGCCTTTTAAATGCCGGAGAAGCTGGGTCGACGCGATCCTGGCTCCGTCGGTAGCCGGAAAAAGCCATCTCGGAGTCACCCACAATACCTTCAGTCGTTGCGATTGTTCCATCTTGACCTGAACTTTCTTCCGTTCCCGAAATAGCAAGAACAGAGCCATGATTTCGTCCACAGGGGCAATTAGTCTGAGCATTGACGCTGGCAAGAAATTTGCTCCAATGGCCGGGGTATGGCTATTCTTGCTGATCTACTCATTGCGATCGGAGTTGTCGGTTTGCTGGGAAGCACGCTCGGCAGCTCTTGGGCCGCGTGGGTGCTCTCCTTTTTTTCATCGCACAGGATTTCAGCCACAGTCGATAATCCAACCATCATTTCCTATATCCCAAGCCTGGACATTCTCATCCCAGCGCACAATGAAGAGGGACAAATTGGCCGGACGCTCGGTTCCATCGTCAACTCACGAGATCTCTTCGTGACCCACCAGCGGCATCTTCACAATGTTCAGGCGAAAATCAAAATTGTAATCGGCGTGGATCATTGCACCGATCACACCGAACAAGTCATTCGCGAGTTCACTCAGTCCAGACGAGTGGAAGGACTCACGATCCAGAAAAACCTCAAAACTCCCGGCAAGTGGGTCATCGTCCAGCAGCTCATCAAGCAGAGTCAGGCGGAATGGGTGGCCCTCGTGGATTCAGGCACGGTGTGGGAAGAATGGCTGCTAGAAAACGCACTCCCGCTTTTTTTCAACAAAGATGTCATTGGCGTTTCGCCTTCCTACCGTCCCCTCGCCGTCGGTATTCTGGAACGTTTTTACTGGGCGATCGAACGGTTTTTGAAGCAGATTGAATCGAGAGCCGGTGGACCCACCAGCGTTCACGGACCGACTGTCTTCTATCGCAGAGAGGCACTGCTTGCCGCATTGGAAGAGCTCAGCTCCAAAAACTGGCTCAATGACGATGTCGTGATCCCGCTCACGCTCCGCACACTTTTTCCAAAACAGAAGATTGAATACCTGTCCCGGAAGAATGGGCGCGCCTGGATTCTGGATCACGGAATCAAACAGAACTTGAGCATCGAATACAACCGCCGGAAACGGATGCTGATCGGAAACCTCCAATGGATCCGGATCCTGTTCTGGAAATCCTTCAAATCGAGTATCAAAGTGGGCCTCATTGCCTCACGTCGCGTTTTCAGAACTTTCTGGGCTTACTGGATCACCCTCCTCTTCCTGGGAATCTTTCTTCATGCGCTGAACTACGCGCCGCTTGCAAGCACTCTCGTCGCAGCACTGTCAATCGCTGCTCTCGCCCTTTATCCGCTTCAGGGGACTCTCTCCAAAAGCCGCGCGGCCTTTCGGGCAGGACTTCAAATTCCGTTTCATTGGAACAAAGCCAGAAAAAAAACACCGGGGGATATATGGAACTGAAATATTGGATTGCTCGCTGGAACAACAAACACGCTCTCTTCCTGATTTCCGCGAAAGAAGAAATGGAATTGCTCGAACGCCTGCAAACCGAAAACACAGACTTCTGGGTTTTTGTCTCAGGAATCTGGGCCGAGGACGCCCAGCACCACGCGAAGTTCAACAAATGGGTGAACAAGGTTGAATACTGGGTAGTGGGTAACGGACCGATCACTTCCGAGTTCTTAAGCGAAATGGCGTGCAAGGCACATCTCTCCGGCACTGAAGTCATCGATCTCGATACCTTCTTCCTCCGGACCAGCGTTCTGGTTCCAGCGACGTCTTCGGAACTCAATCATCTGCTTTCGAGCAAAGGGGTTCACCAGGATCTCTGGATCCGAACTTATCTCGGAATAAAGTACGCTCTCGAGCCACTGGTTGCGCTGTCAATTCTAATCGCGTTTTCGCCGATCCTGCTCTTTGTCGCAATTGCCGTGAAGTTTACGAGCGCCGGCCCCATCATCTACAGTCAGGAACGAGTCGGTCTGAACGGACGGGTGTTCCGAATCTATAAATTCAGAAGCATGCTCGTGGATTCTGAACGGGGGGTTCCGACTTGGAGCTCCACCTCCAAAACCGACCCGAATCTGACTCCGATTGGAACCTTTCTCCGGGGAAGCCATCTGGATGAACTCCCACAACTCTGGAACATCGTCCGGGGTGAAGTGAGTTTCATCGGACCTCGCCCCGAACGTCCGGAGTTTGTGGCAAAACTTTCAGAATCCATTCCTCTTTTCAAACTCCGCACCCTCTTGAAACCGGGGATCAGCGGCTGGGCTCAAATTCATCAAGGCTATGCGAACACAGTTGAGGACTCGAAAAAGAAACTAGAGCTCGATTTTTACTATCTGATGAAACACTCGCCCTCCCTCGATTTTAAAATCGTGCTGAAAACCCTTTCAGTTCTGACTTCCGGTGGAACCGAGCAAATCAAACGGGCACGGGCAAACCGTTCAAGACTTTCCCTGATTCTTCAAAAGGTTTTGAAACCGGTGAAAGTAACGCCATGAAAAAGATCGAAAACAAATTCATCTCGGAAGGCAGACGGATCCGGTTCACGAACTTTGTGGACCTCCAGAGCGAAGGTTTTGAGGAAAAGGCCACTTTTCTGATCGGCGCTGCAATTGATCAGACGCTTTCCTATCTGAAACAGACTAAACGACCGTTTTATCTTCTTCAGATCTCCGATTTGGAAGCGGAACCCCTGTTCCAGGCTGCAATCTTCATCGGCTCAAACCGCTTTCTTCCTTTTGCGATGGCGACCGTACCGAACCTCGCGCCCGGCAGATCACCGGAAGAAGAGGCGTTTGGGATCAAGATTCTGAAAGAGCTTTCCTCAGACATTCCCGGAGTCATGACCTTGCGACTTCGCCCGAAACGGTTTCAAAACATTCATCTCGACGCTTTTGAAACAGCGGCAAAACGATTCGGGTATGAGCCCGCACCGCCGGTCGGACCGATTCGCACCTTGATTCTTGAAATCGGAACATCCATCGATGACCTTCATGCAAGTCTCCCCCAGAAGACCCGTCAACGTCTCCGCCACGCCGGTCGGGAAACAGTTGAAATCCGAAGCTTCGTTGAGCCCCGTTATATCGAAACCTGCCGGGAAGCACTGACCGCCTCCCGCCTTCGCTCGGGGGGAACCGTGAGTGACGAGGACATTGAAGCGGCATTTGAGCTTGCCCGAATGGAGCCTCACCGTGCCCGGCTCTTCGGACTGTTTGCCAAAAATAATCCCGAAAAGTTGCTCGCTTTTGTCAGTGGATTCGTAAATGGAAAATCGGGAGAGTATTCCTTTGCTGGCGCTTTGAATGATCCTTTGCTCCGGACCATGCCTTACAACTACTTCCTGCTCTGGGAGCTGATCAAATGGGAAATGGAAGAAGGCTGTACCCGGATTGATCTGGGCGGAGTGACCGATGAGTCGGAGAACGATCCATTGAAGGGCGTGAGCCGCTTCAAGCGAAGCATCACAAAAAACGAACTCGAGATCGGCCGCGAAATGACCACTCTGATCCGCCCTCTCCGTTATTTGTTCTACACCTGGCTTAAAAAATTCTCTCTCTCAAATCTTTTCAGTGCATTCAAAACCAATCCCGTAAGGAGCCTTGCCACCGATGATTAAAGGAAAGCGTAGTCTTTTGGGTAATTTCTTGTATCGATCCGGCCTGTCCCATGGAATGAGATCACTCGGCCAAAAGAGTCTGGTGATCTTCAACTACCATCGGATCCGGGAACAGGCCTCCCTCGAACACCACCCGTTCGATGAGGGTGTGTTCGGGCCGACGGCAAAAGAGTTCAGGGACCACATGAAGTGGCTGAAAGGTCATTGCGACATGATCTCGGAACAGGATCTGCTCGACCACGTTCAGGGAAAAATCAATCTCCCCCGTTCAAGCGTGATGATCACTTTTGATGACGGCTACCGGGACAATCTCGAGATCGCTCTTCCCATTTTGAACGAGTTCAACATTCCGGCCATCTTCTTCATTCCGACCCAGGCGATCGAGGAACGGGAAGTCGGCTGGTGGGACAAGATCGCTTACGTTCTGAAGAAGAGTGAAAAAAAGAACTTTGTTCTTCGGGATAGACCCTTTGATCTTCAGCTGGGAAAGAAACACGCGATCCGGGAACTTCAGGAATGGATGAGAACCCATTCCGCAAAATCCACCGTATCCTTGCTCAAGGAACTTTCCGAAGCATGCGGCGTTGATCTTCCGACCTCCTTTCACTGTGATTCTGAGATCATGACCTGGGATCAGATTCGCGAAGCACAGAAAAAGGGAATCACGATTGGCTCCCACACCCACTCTCACCGGGTGCTTTCAACCCTGACGCTCGCCGAGCAGTTTGAAGAATTCCATGTTTCGAAAAAGATCCTCGAAGCAAAATTAAAAACTCCGGTTCGCTCGGTAGCTTATCCTGTGGGTGGCCATGATGACTGGCACCTTGAAACCGGAGAAATCGCCGAACGCTGTGGATACCAGCTTGGATTCTCATTCCAGACCGGCGCAAACCGTCTCCATCGGGTGAATCGTTTAGAAATTGCCCGCGTCCCGGCGGAGGACACGATCCCGATGACTTGTGCGGCGGTTTCGTTTCCATCTGTATTTGCCCGCTCCCGGACAGGTGAGCGTCCAACCCGGTCCTTGTTTTTGTCCCTCTTTGCGGCGGCAAAACTGGCTAATTCAACCCAACCAACCTCCATAAAATGAAGCAGGAAGATCTCGTGAAAAATGAAAAACCGTTAACCGCAAGTCCTTTACTGAAACCCTTCTATTGGAGCCTGCTCTGCTCCCTGACACTCGGACCTTCCTGGCAGGCCTATGCCGCCGACACTCCGGCACAAGCCCAGTCGCAGGCAGACAGCAGCAAAATCGGCACGAGTGCTGATCTCGACACTTCGGAAGATGAAACTGCAACTTCAAATCCGGCGACGGTTCTTTCTTCTGGATTCCTTCTGCACCTGAACTCTCCGGACGACGCAAAACTGAACGGCGATTTCCGTGTGACGGTCGATGGAAAGATCTTCCTCCCCTACAACATCGTCGCTCAGGCGGCCGGGGTGAAACTGGGAGCCTTTCAGTCAAAGCTCATTCAAACCTACCGCCCCTATTTTAAAACCAATCCACGCGTGAATGTGACCGTGAAGCAGAAGCGCTACTGGGTTCGTGTCTTGGGACTCGTCAAAGCACCGGGAACTTACCTACTTAAACAAAACACAACCCTCGATGAAGCTTTGGCGTTGGCTCAAGTCAATACCTCCGATCTCCAGCAAGGTTATGCGCGTCTCGGGAACGGGAATCAGACCCACTGGATCAGTCTTGAGGACTATTTAAAAGGCGGACATGCCCACAATCTTGCTCCGTGGCAGGGCGGGGAACAAATCCTGTTTCAACTCGAACGGCCTGAAGGCGAGAGCACCGCAATCAAGGATATGGCGGCGGAAACCGTCGATCCATCGGTACGCAAAGTGCAAGTATTGGGGGAAGTGCGTAATCCGGGGAACGTGAGTTTCCAGAAAAACGCCGATGGATACTACTATATGATCCAACGGGGCGGACCGACGCAGTTCTCAAACCTGGAAAAGGTGGAAGTACTGCGCCTCGATCCGATCACAAATGAACGGAGATCGGTCACCTTGGGAGACATTTCGGAAGTGAAGGAAGTCCACGAAGCGGACGTCATCATGGTTCACCCGGAACGTCC
>OUNO010004917.1_pt1 | contig 21294 bp, 18 predicted proteins | sample 1779811 | NCBI WGS metagenome assembly OUNO01 (sample SAMEA3914804, study PRJEB12502) | metagenome | biome: forest; material: soil | place: Canada | collected 2010-06-25 | depth 0.3 m | reverse complement strand
AGCGGATTCCAGAGCATGAGCACCGCGAAGGAAATCAGGAAGGAGTTCAAGAGGAAGAGTGGAAACGTTCCGCTGATGTAATTGTAAAGAAGCGCAAAAAATCCGGTGATCATGAGGGCCAGGATCAGGATCGCAAAGAAACGGGAAAGGATCGCCTCGATCCGGAGCATCCGCTGCGGAAGGATGATCTGGCTCGCAAAGACGAGATAAACCGTGAGCAGGAGGTTCCCAAGAGCCGGAATCGTATAGCCCCAGAATGGAATGTGATCGAAGGAACAAAAAGCGAGACTGAGCCCAAGCCCGAGGAAGAAAATAAATTTCTTCGACGGGGAAAGATACTCCCCGTTGATCTGTCCCTTGGTGGTGAGGTCGATGTAGACGATGTAGACGTACTCAATCAGGATGAAGCTCGGCCAGAAGGCGATGAGATTCTCGATGAGCGGGGTTCTCGAAATCGAAAGCGAAATGATTGCACCGAGGAACACCGCACCGATTGAGGACACCAGCTGAAGATTCCGGGTAAAACGGTTCGGTTTTTTGAAGAAGACCTTCGAGAGAAGCAGGATTACGGTCGGCGCGAGCCAGACGTTGCAGAACTCGTGAATGTCGTGGGAAAGGCGTCCCCCGAGAGCCAGATGGGAAACAAAGCTGATCGACCAGATGGCGATCAGACTGCAAAGCAGACAGAAGAAAATGGAGATCCGGTTTCTGAAGTCACGGTAGATCGTCCAGCTCCCGATTGAGAGACAGGTGAGACCGAGAATCAGAGCCGTTTGCTCGAGAAGGTTCATCTAAACCCCAAAGATCACGAAAGCAATCCAGAGTGCAAGACCACTTACGACGGGAATCGAGAAATTGTCGTCGATTTCAAGCGGGATCATTTCTGCTCCCCCGCCGGCAAGACCGCCCGCCAATGCAATGCAAAGCGCTGGCACAACTCCGATGTTGGTCCAGAGAAGGTAGAAAAAGGTAATGATGCAGCAAATCCCCATGCCGGCAGCGGTTCCGATCAAGGATTTACCATTGGAGAAGCGTACGCCCTTGTGACCCCAGGTGATCCCGAAAATCGAGGAAATCGGGTCTCCGATTGCCAGAAACAAGATCGAGAGAATGGCGATGGCCTTGGGAAAGATCAAAACCGACAAAAGAACTGATCCGATATAGAACGGTGTTCCACTCATTTTGTTCTCTTCGTTTTTGCGCATGATCGGCCCCATGGCCTTGATCGCAAAAGAATTGACGCGAGGGAATCTCAACCGCGCATACTCAGCGGTCAAAAAGAAGGAAAGCCCGCCTAAAAGAAGGAAAACGCAGATCACTTTCGGCGTTCCCAATCCGTACACCAGAGCCATGAATACACCCATCCCGCAGTGCCAGGTTTTTCTGGCCAAGTGCAGGTCATTCCTGAGTTTCAGACGCCAAGAGGGTGACGGGCTAGTTTCAGTATTCATTAACAGATCCAAGTATACCTGAAGATTGTTACTTGACAATAAAACCCTGTATTTTACGCTTATAAGAATAGGAGTTTCTAGGATGGAAACCAGTATGTTCAACAGAGAAAACCGTAACATGGGCGATACGCCTCAATCCGCTCATCGCGGCCAATATTATCAACGCCAGATTTGGGCGGTCGGCGGCGGAAAAGGCGGCGTTGGAAAGAGTTTGATCTCTTCCTCCCTTGCTTTCACACTCGCAAAGAATGGAATTCAAACACTCGTGATCGATCTCGATCTGGGTGGCGCGAATCTTCACACCGTTCTCGGACAACCCCCTCCCCCGAAGTGCCTTTCAGATTTTCTGAATGGCCGGGTGACGGATCTCAAGGAATGTGTCGTGCAGACCTTGTACCCGAATCTGCAGATGATCGCGGGCGCAAAGGATGATCTCCGAATCACCGAAATTTCCGAGGAAAAGAAACAAAATCTCCTCAATCAAATCAGCGCGCTCAACGCCCAGTTCATCATTCTTGATCTCGGTGCGGGAACCAGTGCCTACACGCTTGATTTCTTCAACTTTGCCCAGGTCGGTGTGATCACTGCCCTCCCGGAGCCGACTTCAATCGAAAACGCGTACCGTTTCATGAAGGCGTCCTACTACAGTCATCTTCTCGCGCAGCCGGAACTCGAAGAAATCCGCCCACTGATCGAAGCGGCGATGACTCCGAATAATTTGCTCGGAATACAAACTCCGCAACACCTCCTGAATGAGGTGAATTTCCGGAATACCGAGCTCGCACTCAAGCTCAAACGCTGCATTCAAACCTTCCGTCCGAGACTCGTGATCAACCAGACTCGCTCTCAAACCGACGTGGATGTCGGCTTTTCGATGAAAAGCGTCGCTAAAAAGTACTTCGGTGTGGAACTCGATTACCTCGGTTACCTTGAATACGAACCAAACGTCTGGCAATCCATCCGTCGCATGCGCCCGATTCTCGCTGAATTCCCGCATTCCCGGATCGCGCTCCACGTGGACCGAATCGTCAATTACCTGTTGAAACAAGCAAAAATTGAGAATACTCTATCCGATTAATATGCACTTGAATGACGATCCGCAGAGCCTATACGATATTTTGGAACTGACCCCGGACGCCACTCCTCAGGAGATTCGCTCCGCATACCTTCGTCTCAAATCCGCATACGGAAAAGACAATATCGCTCATTATACCGTGTTTTCGCGTGAAGAAACCGAATCCATGCTTCAAAACATCGAAGCCGCTTTCCTCATCCTCTCCAATCCGGAGAAGAGAAAAGCCTACGATCACGGACAAGGGCTCGCTCAGCCACTAAACGAGAGCGCCAGCATCTCTCCGGCTTCAACCGATTCTTACTCTTCTTTCCCGTCTTTCCCTGCTGCTGCTTCTGCACCGGTTGCAAACGAATCGAACGATATCGATACGGCCATCAACAACGAAACCAACTGGAGTGGTGCCGCAATCAAGCGTGTGCGTGAAGCAAAACGCATCACCTTGGAAGATCTTTCCGATTACACCCGCATCTCCCGCTCCTATCTTCTTGCGCTCGAAGAAGAAGATTTCAGCCGTCTTCCGGCCAACGTCTACATCCGCGGATTCCTGCAACAGGTGAGCAAACGCCTGAAGCTTCCAACCGAACAAGTTTCCAATCAATATCTCTCGCGTTTAAAAAACGCCCGTCCGGAGAAATAACTCCTTCATGAATCAAAAATGGACCTTCCTGGCGCATCTGGATCTCGATGAGCGCGCTGACAAGTATTTGCATGCTCTTCTCGAAGATGAGGAAGAAGCCCCTTCTCTCTCCCGTTCTCAAATTCAAAAACTGATTGATCAAGGTGCAATCCTGGTAAATGGAGCACCGATCAAAGCAAAAAACCGCATCCCGAAGAACGCCGAGATCGAACTGATTTTACCTGAACCCACCACCCTTCTCGAGGTGGAACCCGAAAACATTCCCATTTCCATTCTCTACGAAGACGAACATCTCGTGGTGGTGAACAAGCAACCAGGACTCACGATTCACCCGTCAGAAACGCAAAAAAGCGGAACACTCGTGAATGCGCTTCTCTATCACATCAAGGATTTAAGCGGGATCGGCGGAAAGCTTCGCCCTGGTATCGTCCATCGTATCGATAAAGACACGAGTGGCGCGCTGGTGGTGAGCAAAACGGACGCCGCTCATCAAGGTCTCTCCAAACTCTTCGCAAAACACGACATTGAGCGGATTTATTGGGCGATTTGTTATGGATCACCCGTGTGGGAAAAACAAACTCTGAAAACGACGATTGGCCGGAGTCCGACGGATCGGAAAAAGATGGCGATTAATGTAACGCCAGGACGCGAAGCCATCTCTCATTTCAAGGTGCTTGAATCTTATGGCGTGCCTGAAAATCATCCATTTGCCTCTCTGATTGAAGCGAAGCTTGAAACGGGCCGCACACATCAGATTCGCGTACACCTCAATCACCTGAGGCATTCCGTGCTCGGGGATCCAGCTTACGGCACTCCAAGTTCAAGCCAGGCAAAATGGAAAAGCCTGCCTTCAGAGATTCAGACTCTGACCGACGCATTGTCGGGTCAGGCGCTTCACGCTCAAACCCTTGGTTTTGTTCATCCTATCACGGGAAAATCCCTTCACTTTGAAGCGGAACCTTTCGAGAATTACCGCAATCTCCTCGTCTCTTTAAGAACATTTCGCTGACTTTACAGGGCAACTTTTCCTTAAGCATTAACGATCGTTAGCCGACAGGCTGTTGATGCGGCAGATTTTACCTATGCTTATTTTCGTTTTGGCCGTGACCTCCCTGGGGGCACAGGCGCAAAACCTTGTGCAGACAAAAGGGCTCGTTCAGGAGCTTGCCACACAACAGCTCGATCAATGCATGGCTGACACAAGCACCTGTAAAGGTCTGGACAGCGATGTGATCGCAAGTGCAATTCCTCAGGATGAAAACGCGAACATTGACCCACTTTCCCCGGGAAATAGCTGCAAAAGTACAAACCCCGTCACCCCGGCGGAAGAAAAAACGACTGTGAATACAGTGCTCCTGGTTGCTGAAGTCAATGCAATGCCAAAACCTCACCCTGGATCTCTTACCAGCAACTATTATTACGACGTGGGTTCGTTGTTTGGAATACCGGAAACAAAACCGGAATCAGTCGAATTTTGGAAAAACAACGATCCGGCCTCGATCGCAAATGCCATGCAAAAGGACCCATCCATGCGTCCTTATGCCGACTCGATGTTCATCGAGGGAATCATGCAAAAAACCGGACGGGAGAATCTCTCCGACGATCAGCTCGCTCAAAAGCTGAGCCAGGAAATTTCAAGCTACACAAACAATGACGACGCTGCAAAAATGCGTCTTCTTTCCACTTTTTCAGATCGCCTTTATTACAACTACAACGACAAACGGAACCCGGGCCAGGACGACGGCAAAAGCGGCGTCCCGGTGGGAAACATGTCTCTCGGACAGATCGTTGGAGCTGCCGCGGACTACAACATGGATCAAGGAGGAGTTTGTAACGATATCTCCCAAGCCACTGCCGTCCTTGGGAAAAAATTGTTTCCGGACAAAGATGTTCTCGTGATCAACAGCGGCACCCATTTCGTCGTGGCGATCAACGGAAAAAACGACGGCATGACTCTCATCGATGGCGGAGACGAGCAAACCCGGGTTAAAGAGACGATGATTCCCGGTTTCGATGGAACCACCAACACCCGCATCTTCAAAATGGATGGAGACCGCCTCCGGGAAATAGCGGTGGTCGACAATGAAACCGGTGCCGTGATGAAAAAGTTTTACTCCAGCGAAAGCAATGCCCTTCTTTCGGGAACTCCGCCCTCCGTGGTGTTCGCTGAGTACAAGCGTGAAGTAAACAATGCCAAAAAGAAAAAATCCCTTGAATTAAAGATCGGAACGGCAAAAACATCGAATTCCGAAATGGTTGTCTTTGTCGGCCAGTACGAACGAACAAAGGAAAATTCACACCTCAGCATCGGCCTCGGAGGTGCATTTAAGAACATTCCATCGATGACGAACACGAAATACGCCATTTTTTCGTTTCACACCGGTTATCAACACAACGTCATCCGCTACCAGGCTCCCACCGTCACTGTAAAAGGAAGCGCCGGAGTGGATTTTGATGCAAGTTACGGAATCACTCCGGGAGGTTCTTTTGATCCACCGGTTTCAGTCAATTTGCAGCCAAACCAGAAAGTCGAATTTTCCAACACACCAAAAAGCTCCAGCGCTCCCCGGATCAATGGCAGCGTTCAAGCGGTTGAAGCATTCGGCACAGGGAATATGGGGAACATGGGAAGCGCAAGTGCAAGATTGGATACAGGCGATATCCTGAAAAACCTGAACGTCCACCTCAATCAGATCTACGCAACCACCGACATGACGAAACCGCTGAACAGCAGCCTGTCTTCCGTCTCGCGCCTCAATTATCAGGGATCAAATGTCGGACAGAAGTTCAATGTCATGAGCGGGATTCAAGTCACGACCTTGAACGGCATGAAGATCTTTGCACTGGTCGGAGTGAATCAAAATTTCGGGGGATACGAGACCAAAAACAGCCTGATCGCGAATACACCCTCCGGTGGAGCCGCGACTGCAGGATTTGCCACTCGGAACGGAACGAAAATCACGACCAACGTGACCGGAGTCGGTAACGCCCAGGGACCTACCGGGAACGTCACTGCGATCATTCCCATTGTCGGTTCGAAAAAGAAACAACCCCCCGCCAACCCCTATCATTAGAAATTCGGAATAGCATATCGATGGTTCAGGTTTTGCAGTTGCTTGCGTGCGATTTACAAAAAATCACATTCAAGTAATCAAAAATCAGGAGCAAAAACGGTATGAATTCCCCGAAAAATCGAACGAAAAACACAATTAGTCTTTTTTTAAGACTTGCATCTCTCAGCTTGATTGCTGCAGCTCCATTCCACACAGCCATGGGTCAAACCGCCCCTTCTCTTGGGACTGCATCGAGTTTCGGGATCCTGGGCGCTTCGACGGTGACCAATACTGGACCTACCATCATCACCGGAGATCTGGGCGTGAGCCCGGGTTCCGCAATCACCGGCTTTCCTCCGGGTCTTGTAGTGGGAGGAGCAACACACGCAGCTGACGCTGTTGCACTCCAGGCCCAGACCGATACCACCACCGCATACAACGCCCTGGCCGGACAGCCCTGCAACACCACTTTCGGTGTTCCAACCGATATCGGTGGAATGACGCTCGTCCCTGGTGTGTATTGTTTTGCATCTTCGGCTCAAATCACTGGCGCCCTCACTCTGAACGCAGGCGGAGATCCCAACGCAGTCTGGATTTTCAAGGTGGGAAGCACCTTGGTTACCGCAAGCAGTGCAACCGTGCTACTCATCAATGGCGCCCAAAATTGCAACGTTTTCTGGCAGGTCGGTAGCTCTGCAACCCTTGGCACCAGCACTTCGTTCATCGGAAATATTTTAGCGCTCACGAGCATCAGCCTCACTACAAACGCAACCATCTCCGGGAGAGCTCTGGCACGAAATGGTGCGGTGACCATGGACACCAACCTCATCACTCCATCTTCTTGCGCCATCGTACCTGTCAGACCGGTTCCACCCACAATCAGTAAAGCCTTTTCTCCGGCCATCATCAATGCGGGCGGCACTTCGACTCTCACCCTCACTTTGGTCAACCCCAACAATAGCGTCGCAACCCTGAGTGCTCCATTCACCGATACTTTGCCAGCCAATGTGTCCACTTCCGGAGCGGGCGCCAATACCTGTGGCGGTGTCGTAACGTCCAACGCATCCAGCGTGACTCTCACCGGCGGATCCATTCCAGCCAACGGCTCCTGTACAGTGACAGTGAATGTAACCGGATCCACCGGAGGAAACTTCATCAACTCATTGCCGACTGGATCACTGCAAACCAGCAATGGAAGCAATACCGCTCCAGCTGCAGCAACCCTGACGGTTATCCCGGCTACACCCACCGCACCGATCGTGAATAAAGCGTTTGCACCCGCAAGCGTTACAGCGGGAGATCCATCCACTCTCACCATTACCTTGATCAATCCAAACAACAGCATCGCCACCTTGAGCGCTCCATTCACGGACACATTGCCAGCCAATGTATTCACTTCCGGATCAGGCGCCAATACCTGCGGTGGAACCTTGAGCGTCGGCGTCTCAAGTGTGACTCTGACCGGAGGATCCATTCCAGCCAATGGCTCCTGTACAGTGACAGTGAATACGACTGCATTTGTCGCAGGAAACTACATCGACACCATCGCTGCTGGATCACTTCAAACCAGCAATGGTAACAATGCCGCTCCAGCCTCCGCGACCTTGACGGTCATCCCGGTGGTAACCGTAGCACCCATCGTGAGCAAGACCTTTGCCCCGGTGACCATTCCTGCGGGAGGCACTTCGACTCTCACCCTCACTCTGGTCAATCCGAACAACACCGTTGCCACTTTGACCGCTCCATTCACCGACACATTGCCAGCCAATGTGTTCACGTCAGGAGGGGGAAGCAACACCTGTGGCGGTACAGTGAGCGTCGGCGCATCCAGCGTGACTCTCACCGGAGGATCCATTCCAGCCAACGGCTCTTGTACAGTAAGCGTGAATGTAACCGGATCCACCGGAGGCAACTTCATCAACTCTTTGGCGATTGGAGCACTACAAACCAGTAACGGTAACAATGCCGTTCCTGCGGTAGCGACTTTGACAGTCATCCCGGCTACACCGGGCGCGCCCTTGGTGAGTAAAGCCTTTGCTCCTGCGAGCATTCCTGCGGGAGGCATCTCGACCCTCACCATCACCCTGGTCAATCCAAACAACAGCATCGCCACCTTGAGCGCTCCACTCACCGATACTTTGCCAATCGGTGTGTTCACTGCGGGAGGAGGCAGTAATACCTGTGGTGGAACGGTGACTCTCGGTGCATCGAGTGTGACTCTCACCGGAGGATCCATTCCGACCAACGGTTCTTGTACAGTAACGGTGAATGTAACCGGATCCATCGGCGGTAACTTCATCAACACACTGGCCATTGGAGCGTTGCAAACCAGCAATGGTAACAATACCACTCCAGCCATTGCGACCCTGACCGTAATCCCTGCGGTAAATACCGGAATTACAGTCAGCAAGGGCTTCAGCCCTTCCACCATCACTGTGTGGGACACCTCGACTCTCACCATCACTCTGCATAACGCCAACAACTCGGTCGCTCATGTGACCGGATCGTTCACGGACTACTTGCCGGGTGGCCTGATTCCTTCCGGAACCTGTGCGAATACCTGCGGGGGCACGGCCACTTTCGGCGCATCGACCGTAACACTCACCGGAGGATCCATGCCAGCCAATGGTTCATGTCAGGTGACTGTGAAGGTGAAGCCACTCTGCGAAGGTACGTTCAGTAACAAGATTCCCATCGCCACGTTGCATACCGATCTGGGATGCAACGTTAACGAGGGAGACGCGATCCTGACGGTCATCCACCCGGTTCACAACTCCAGCAGCATGATTCAAGACTAACGGAGTAAATCGCCATTTAAGAAAGCCGGTCTCACTTCCCTGAAGTCAGACCGGCTTTTATTTGCGCTCGTTTTACAGAGAAAAGCTCATCCGAAAACAACGTCAATTTTTTGCATTCACCTCATGCGTAAACCGTCAGCAAACTCTACAATCGTGTAAAACATGGCGTTTTTCCCAGGAAAAATACCTGATTATTTCACTTTAAAACGATTCTTTTTACAATTAATTAAAGCAATCCCAAGCGAACTCCGAATTGATTCTTGAGTACAACTGGCTTGGAGGCTAAATGGTAACTAACTACGACGGCGAACAAATCGAAATCCCACAAACTCTCCCGATGCTCCCTGTGAGAGATATCGTTGTGTTCCCCTACATGATCATCCCCCTGTTTGTGGGCAGAGACTCTTCCATCCGTAGCGTGGAAGAAGCACTGGCTAAAACAGATCGTCTTATCTTTTTGTCTTCGCAGAAAAACATCGCCGATGAACAACCGACTCCGGACGGAATTTACGAAACCGGTACAGTTGCCATGATCATGCGGATGCGCAAGCTTCCCGATGGTCGCATCAAGATCCTCACGCAGGGTCTCTGCAAGGCGCGTGTTAAAAAATTCTCCCAGACTCAACCTTTCTACGAAGTACAGGTTGAACAGATCCAGGAAAATGTGAACGAGAAGAAATCTGAATCCGAAGCACTCATGCGCACCATCAAGGAACAACTTGAACGCGTGATCAGCCTCGGCAAGGTTCTCGCTCCGGACATCATGATGGTATTGGAAGACATTCAAGAGCCTAGCCGCATGGCTGATCTCGTTGCTTCCAATCTCGGATTGAAAGTCAGTGTTGCGCAGGAAGTTCTCGAAACACATGACCCGTTCTCCAAACTTCAGAAGATCAATGAAATCCTCGTAAAAGAGATTGAAGTTCTTTCCATCCAGGCCAAGATCCGCTCCCAAACCAAGGACGAGATCACCAAGACCCAGAAGGAATACTTCCTCCGCGAACAAATGAAACAGATCAAGAGCGAACTCGGGGACAATGATCCGAAGAGCGAAGAACTGGCAGAATTGCGCGACAAGGTAATGAACGCGAAAATGCCTCAGGCAGTTGAGCAAGAGACCATGAAGCAACTTCAACGTCTCGAGCGCATGCACCCTGAGTCCAGTGAAGCATCCATGATGCGCACGTATGTAGAGTGGATGATTGATACTCCGTGGGGCAAATCAAGCCAGGACAATCTCGATCTCGAACATGCAATGAGCATTCTCGACGATGATCACTACAAACTCGACAAGATCAAAGAACGTATTCTCGAATTCCTCGCCGTCCGGAAACTCAAGGACAGCACGAACGCAGCCGGCATGAAGGGTCCAATCCTTTGCTTCTCCGGCCCTCCAGGTGTGGGTAAAACCTCACTCGGAAAATCGATCGCGAAAGCGCTCGGTCGTGAATTCGTCCGCATTTCCCTCGGCGGCGTGAAAGACGAAGCCGAAATCCGTGGTCACCGTCGTACCTACGTCGGTGCCCTCCCAGGCCGCATCATCCAGGGATTGAAACAAGCAGGAACAAATAACCCTGTCTTCATTCTCGATGAGTTGGATAAAATGGGAAGCGATTACAAGGGCGACCCTTCTGCCGCACTTCTTGAAGTACTGGATCCGGAACAAAACTACGCGTTCCGCGACCATTACCTGAACGTTGCAATGGACCTGACGAACGTGATGTTCATCACTACTTGTAACGATCTTAGCCAGATCCCTGCTCCACTCCGTGACCGTATGGAAGTGATTCAGTTGTCCGGTTACACACAGGAAGAGAAATACTTCATCAGCCGTAAATACCTGATCCAGAAACAGATCACGGAAAACGGCCTGAAACCGGAGCAAATCGAATTCACCGACGCAGGGATCAACGCAATCGTTGAGAACTACACTCGTGAAGCCGGCCTTCGTAACCTCGAGCGCCTCGTGGGCACGGTTTGTCGCAAGACAGCCCGCCTCGTTGCAGAAGGTAGAACCGAAGTGACCAAAATCGATGCACTCATGGTGGCGAAATTCCTCGGACCAGCAATCTACTCTCGTGAAGACGAGCAGGATAAAGACGAAGTCGGCATTGCAACAGGCCTCGCCTGGACCTCTGTCGGCGGAGAAATCCTCTACGTTGAAACCGCGACCACTCGCGGTAAAGGCGGAGTGATGCTGACCGGCCAACTCGGCGACGTGATGAAAGAGTCCGCTCAAGCGGCACTCGGCCTCATTCGCTGGAGAGCGGCAGACTTCGGAATCAACTCCGACGTCCTTAGCGAAACCGATCTTCACATCCACTTCCCTCAGGGTGCCATTCCAAAAGATGGCCCATCTGCCGGGATCACGATGGCAACTGCAATCATTTCACGTCTCCTGAATAATCCTATTCGCAAGGACGTGGCAATGACTGGTGAGATTACCCTCACCGGACGCGTGCTTCCAATCGGTGGATTGAAAGAGAAAGCTCTCGCTGCGATGAGACACGGGATCAAAACCGTGATCATTCCGGAAAAGAACAAGAAAGATCTGGAAGAAATTCCAGACGAGTATCGCAAGCACCTCACCTTCGTACCGGTGAAATCCATCGACGAAGTGCTTGAAGTGGCCCTCACCCGGGCAATCGTTCCGCTTGAAGGAAATCTTCCAGGCGCAGGCGGTTCGGAAATTGCGGAAAAAACAGCCAGCAAGAACAAGAAGCAGAAGCCAGTTGCCGCAGCAGAACCTGCTGTAGCGAAATCTTCCCGCCGCGCTGCCTGAGTTTTAAACTAAAAGATTTGCAAGGCCCGGGTCGATGTTTTCGACCCGGGCTTTGTAGCGTTAATGAAGTTTCTGGAAACAATGAATGCCAATCGGCCTGATCTGTCTGTTTCTCATTAGCTGTTCGTTCGTACTTTCCGCGAGTGAGATTGCGATCTTCTCGCTTTCCCGCGTTCAATTGAAGAAGATCAAGGATCACTCGGAACCTGTCTTCAGACGGATCCGGATTCTGATCCAGGATTCGATGGGACTCCTGATCACCGTTCTCTTTTTCAACGAGATCATCAATGTCGCCCTGGGTGCGCTCATCACCTCTCAGATCGTAGAACCTCTTAATCTGGACCTCAAACTTCAGGCCGTGGTCGGCGTTCTGATCACCACCCCCATCATCCTGATTCTCTGTGAACTGACTCCGAAGATCCTTGCCTCCCGGGCAAACCAGTTCATCATCTCCCTTTTTCTTCCGATCGTTTTCTTCCTCTACAAGATCACCCGCCCTTTCCTCTACCCGCTCCGGCTTCTGCTTCCGGCAAAACAGGTTCGGGAGCTGCATCAGTTGCATGAAGAAGATTTCATCATTCTGGCTGAGGAACAGACCGAAACCGGTCAGCTGCATGAAACCGAACTCGAACTCATCAAGAACGTATTTGAGATGGATGACATGCGCGTCGACCAGCTGGCGACCTCGATGAAAAAAATCATCACCATTCCATCCAACTACACCATCGAACAGGCAACCCAGACGCTGCTCAAAGACAAAATCTATTCCCGCATCCCGATTTCAGGCCGCTTCAAGGAAGACATCGTCGGCGTTCTCAACATCAAGGATCTCGTCGAAGCGAAGGTGAATCCGGATCTCCGCAAGGAGAACGTCATGTCGATGGCGAATGAACCCCTCATCGTTTCAAACCAACTCACGTCCGAAGCCCTCTTCCGCAAGATGAAGAGCAAGAAGGTGCAAGTGGCCTTCATCAGGGGACCCACCGGAAAAATCACCGGCATGGTCACCCTTCAGGACATTCTGGATGTCGTGATCGAGGAGGCCTTCGAAGAATGATGGGTTTCTCCACTACTGTCATGCTTTTGGTCTGGTTGATTCTCATTGTCGAGGGATTTTTCTCCGGCTCCGAGCTCGCCTTGCTTTCAGCTGACAGACTTCAATTGAAGAAGAAAAGCAAACAAGGGGATCTCGGATCTCAACTTGCCCTTCGCCTGCTCAAGACACCAGACCGCATTCTTTCCACCACTCTCTTCATGACCAGCACTTGCGTGATGACGATCTCGGTCCTTCTCACGCTCGAGTTTCGCCGCGTCCTGCCTGAACACGGAGAAGTCTGGGCCATCGTGACAGGCTCATCACTCGTCATCGTGTTCGGAGAACTGATTCCAAAGCTGATCTACCGGAAACTCGCACCCCGTTTCGCATCCCAGATCGCGATCCCGATCTTCTACACCCAGAAAGTTCTCTCACCCTTCATCAAAGTGGCGAGCTTCTACGCGACCAAGATCACCAAGCTCATCACTCCGATCGAACAGTTCTGGGCAGGAAAAAAACAAAGCGCGAAAGACGAGCTTCAAGGCCTTCTCACCAACGATCCGAACGATACACAGATCAAGACGACGGAAAAGCGTCTGATCAAGAAGATCCTGAAGTTCCGCGATAAAATCGCGAAAGATGGTTTTCTTCCCCTCATTCAGGTGGATGCCATTGAAAAACAATCGTCCTTGAACGAAGCCTTCGAAGTCTACGCTCAGAAAAAACACTCGCGCCTTCCCGTTTACGACGAGCGCATCGACAACATCGTCGGTGTTCTCGAGCTGAACCAGATCATCCGTCAGACGGATCTCAGGCAAAAAATCGACCGTTTCATCAAACCTGCCTTCTACGTGGCCGAAACCCAGAAGCTCGAAGAAATCCTGAACGAGATGATCGAACGTGATTTCCAGATTGCGATGGTGGTCGATGAGTACGGCGGCGCTGTCGGGATTTTGACGAGAGAAGACATCTTCGAACAAATCGTCGGAGATCTCGAGGACGAGGATGATCCGGAAAAGAAACTGATCCGCTCCCTCTCGCCCAATCAGTGGGCGGTCAAAGGCCGGACCACGGTCAGCCAGATCAACGAAGAGCTCCAACTGGACCTTCCTGAGGGTGATTACGACACTTTGGGGGGCTTTCTCCTCCGTCAATTTTCGCGCATTCCCGAAACCGGAGACGAACTGTATTTTGACACTCGAATGGGTCAGATTCATTTCGTGATCCGCGAGGCCACTCGTCGAAGAATTGAGAGTGTTACCATTGAAAGAATCCCGATCGAGCCTTAGAATAAATAAAGGTGGTGTAATATGCCGGGACCCAGAACAGTAATCATTGTCGACGATATCGCTTACGTCCGTAAAACCCTGAAGCAGATTCTCTCTTCTCACGGTTTCAAAGTCGTGGGGGAAGCAGCGAATGGCCGCGAGGCCGTCGCACTTTATACCGAAGCCCGTCCGGACTTCGTGCTCATGGATCTCGCGATGCCAGTCATGAACGGCGTAGAAGCCACTCGTCAGATCATCAAAACAGATTCGGAAGCCTGCATCGTGATCCTCTCGGGTCTTGAGCAGGAAAATCTTGTCACCGAAGCGATTCACGCCGGTGCACGCGACTATGTCGTGAAACCATTTCTGACTGAAGAAATTTTAAAAGTGATCCAGCAGGCGTATCAACAGTCTTCACCAATCTCCGCACGTGCGGTCGGGGGAATTTTCTAACTTCATGTTCAGCTTCATTGGTGGTGTTCTCAAGTGGTCTGCCCTTACCCTTCTCATCCTCGTTCTTTCCCATGTCATTGAAATTCAGGGAACCACGATTTCCCAGCATGTCCTGAAGGGCATGCATGCGATCTCAGGCTACAGTCCCAAAGGACAGGTAGACTCGATCCGTGACGAGTACTCGAAAGCGATCAACCGAAACGCGGAAGCAGCGGCGAAAATTGATCCGGAGATCAGTCAGGCCGATCAGAAGGCCCTGAATCAGGTCATTCAAAAAGCCCAACGCAAAAAATAAACACCATTTCTTTAATGATTTCAATTCGGACCTAAAATCCGATTTTCCGACGTTTGACGGTAACTGTTGGGGCAACCAGATTTCGAATGGCATCAAAAACAACCTTGAACTGCACATCGTACTTTTTTTCAAGTTCAGACAGCTTTCTTGCAAGATCTTGATTGGTTTCCATCATTCGCCGAACATGGACAAATGCACGCATGATCTCTATATTCACCTGCACCGCTTGCTTGCTTTTTAATACACTTGAAAGCATGGCTACACCTTGTTCGGTGAAAACCAAGGGGAAATACCGTCTTCCACCGTGTTTTGGACTTGAGGTACCAAATTGGCACCTCAAGTTTTCCAGCTCAGAATCGGTCAGTTCAAACATGAAATCCATTGGAAATCGATCAAGGTTTCGTCTTACCGCGCGATTCAAAGCTTTTGTCTCGACGCTGTAAAGTTCGGCCAAATCACTGTCTAGCATTACCCGCTGCCCTCGAATATAGTGAATTTTCTGACTAATTTCGATTTTTGGTAAGTTTTTCATCCCCTGTTTTAGAGCAAGGCTTGAGCCAAAATGAGATAAAAAAGTCATCCTCGAGTTTCAGATCCCGAGAAGCCCATTCAACGTAATCAAAGGATCTTGATTCTGATTGATCTTTTTCTGCCAGTCCATCGATGGATCCAGAATAGAAAGCGCTCGATACATCGCAAAACCGATCCCGTAATCGGTATCTGGATCAAGTGCCGGATACTTTTCATTCAACCAGGTCGCATTGACCAAAGCAATCAGACGCTCCGTGGAAATCACCTTTGAAGAACTGATGATCTGGAATGCAAAATAATTTGCCGTCCCCTCTTGCCGGTAACGAGTGCTGTCGAGACAAACACTTTCATTTGCTTTGTAGAACTCAAGGATCCCCTTCACGGAGTCCCGGGTCTGGCCCAAGGACATCTGTTGGGAGCGAACCAGAAAATCATTCCATTGACCCAGGGCTGTTTTGAAAATATTTTTCTGTTTGTCATCCGTTGTGCAGCTTCCTTGGTCTGGAAACTGTGGTTTCCCGAGGTCATAAAAAAAAATCGGATTTTGAAAGTTGTGGAAGGCTTCGTGAAAGTCAGTGAACAACAGAACATCATCTGTATTGGCGCCAAGGGAATCAAATCCTTTTTTCCAATCATCCGACAGGAAAGGATTTACGATCAGGACGGGTTCTTTAAGGTTTTTAACGAAAGCGAGTTTCGAATTTAGTTCGGAAGAGACGGCTGCAGTCTGGTTGTCTCCGCATAACCGGGAATCACAGCCGGAAAAGAAATCAATTTCAGGAAGAATAATGAAAGATTCACTGATTGTTCCGGCTCCCGCTCCGCCCGCTGCAGCCAGTTCTTCAGATGTAAAGTTCACCAGAATCGCATGACCGTCGGAAGGCTCCCGGACGATGAAACGTAAGTCAGAGTTTTTCACTCCGCCCCAGACGGGAGCTGATGCCCCCTGAATTACAGACTCGAGCTTACGAGCATAATCCAGCCCCTGCCCGGCAGGGAACTGCGCAAAAGAAGAGAAACAGTTTCAGTAAGATCTTCATAATCGATTCAGTAGTCCAAAAATAAAAATCCACCGCCCCTGTAACAGGAACGGTGGATTTGAAATTTTCATTTATTTCGCGATCGACGCTTCGTTAATCGACTTCGGAGAAGTCTGAGTCGTCTGAGCGATATTGCTTGCGTGGCTGATCACGGCATCCACTTCTTTCTGATACTTGCAGTTCGTGGACGGCTTGTAAGCATTGCTGTCCATGTTTGCAACTGCAGGAGATACGAGGGACGCGAGGGCGATCAAAGCGATAATCAAAGTTTTCATGGTTTTCTCTCTCTTCATATTCAACTCAATTAAATTTGCTCAATGAGCTACTATACTTTCCCAAGATAGTGCATCGAGTATGCCACGAGTTGAAAACAGGGAGAAACCCCTCTAAATCATCAGAACCACGAAGGTTTTACAGCCAGAAGAAATCAACCCTTTTCATTGCGTGAAAAAGGCCTGTCATCAGGCTGTACACAGGTGTCTAGAACTTCGACAGCCTGTCTTTTCGATCATCAGCCTCTCTTCGGTTTGAAGATGTGGATCGGGTGACCGAGAGCCGCTTCCGCTGCTTCCATGATGGTCTCAGGAAGGGTCGGGTGCGCGTGCACGGTCAAAGCGAGGTCTTCCACGTTTGCGCCCATCTCAATGGCAAGCGTTGCTTCTGCGATCAAGTTTGAAGCTTCAGCACCCACGATATGGCAGCCCAGGAGAGTGCCCTTTTTAGCGTCACTGATCAGCTTCACCATTCCGTCTGGTTCAGCAACAGAGAGCGCACGGCCGTTTGCTGCGAACGGGAAGATACCCACGGTCACAGTCAGGCCTTTTGCTTTCGCTTCTGCTTCAGTCAGACCCACGGTTGCGATTTCCGGATCAGTGAATACAACGGCTGGCATTGCTTTCACGTCATAAACGGTTTTCATTCCCGCGATGACTTCTGCAGCAACCATTCCTTCTTTGGAACCCTTGTGAGCGAGAAGTGGCTGGCCTGCAACGTCACCGATCGCGAAGATCGCTGGAGCTGAGGTCTGGCGCTTGTCATTCACAGGAATGAAGCCTTTGGAATCCACTTTAACGCCCGCTTTATCGAGGCCGAGGGACTCAGTGTTCGGAGCGCGTCCGATGGTCACGAGAACTTTGTCGAAAGTTTGTTTCGTTTCGCCGCCAGCACCCGAGAAGGTCACTTCCACGTTGGAAGCGTTCTTCTTGATGTTCTTAACGGTGGTTGAAGTCAGGATTTCCACTCCACGTTTCACGAGGTTCTTCTGAACCACTTTCACGAGATCCGGATCGATGAGGCCAAGCAGGCTTGGAGCCGCTTCTACAACGGTAACCTTGGAGCCTACTTTTGCGTAGAACGTTCCAAGTTCAAGCCCGATATAACCGCCGCCCACGCAAAGAAGTTTTGCCGGGAGGGATTCCTGAGCGAGACCGCCCGTGGAGTCGAGAACGAGTTTTTGATCCACTTCAAAGCCCGGGATCTGAGCCGGACGGGAACCCGTCGCGATGACCGCGTTTTTGAAAGTGAGAGTGTCCACACCGTCTGGCTTTTTAATTTCGAGTTGGGTGGAGGAAAGGAATTTCGCTTCGCCCGCGATCACGGTGCATCCGTTTGCTTTCAGGAGTTGGGCTACGCCGCCGGTGAGTTTTTTAACCACTTCACCCTTCCAGCTCATGAGTTTTTTGAAATCGAGGGACGCGCCTTTTACCGTGAGTCCCATTTCATCCGCATGGCTGAGCTTGTCGTAGGTGGTTCCGGCATGAATGAGAGCCTTGGACGGGATACAGCCCACATTCAGACAAACTCCACCGACATTCAATTTCTCAATGACGGTGACTTTTTTTCCGAGTTGCGCGAGACGAATCGCACAAACGTAACCTGCAGGACCTGCGCCGATAACTACTACTTCTGTTTGCAATGAAGCCATGTGTGTTTCCTTCTGATGAAGACGGGCTGAAAAGAGCCCTTGCCCTTTTTCAGCCCCTATCCATAACAATTAAAAATTAAAGTGATTCGAGAACGAGAAGAGCCGGATTTTCAATGTAAGCGATGAACGTCTTCATGAATTCCGCAGCTTCTGCACCGTCGATGAGGCGGTGATCGAGACTGATGGAGAAGTACGTCCAGTCACGGATCACGATTTTCTCAACGCCCCCTTTGTTCACCACAACCGGCTTGCGCGCGATCTTGTTGAAACCAAGGATTGCCACTTCCGGATAGTTGATGATCGGAGTTGCGAACAATCCGCCGATGGAGCCCGCGTTGGTAAGCGTGATCGTGCTGCCTTGGAAATCTTCCATGGTGAGCTTTTTCTTGCGTGCGCGATCCACGATCTCTGCGATTTCTTTCGCGAGTTCGAAGATGGTTTTTTGTTCAACGTGTTTCACTACAGGAACCGTCAAACCGTCTTCCGTCTGAACGGAGAGAGAGATGTTGAAAGTGTGGTGAATGACCATTTCGTTCGCTGCTTCGTCGAAGGTGGAATTCAAACGAGGATGCTTCTTGAGTGCTGCAACCATCGCCTTCAGGATGAACGGGAGATAAGTCAGCTTGATGCCCTGTTTTTCCGCGATCGCTTTCGCCTGAGTGCGAAGCTTCACGAGTTCGGTTGCATCGGCTTCTTCCACGTAAGTGAAGTGAGCTGCCTTGTCTTTGGACAAGCGCATTTTTTCAGAGATCTTCTTGCGCATTCCGCGGATTGGAATCCGCTCGTCGCCTTGAGCCTGGAAGGAGCGTGGAGCGCCGGCCGCAGGACGAGCAGCACTTCCGCCTTTTTCAAGATCTTCCATCAGGACGCGGCCATGAGGACCGGTTCCTTGAATGTTTCCGAGATCGACGCCTTTTTCACGAGCCATGCGGCGGGTTGCCGGAGACGCGAGAACATCAGCGGATGCCTTGGAAGGTGTGGATGTTTGAAGTGCGGCAGGAGCAGCCGGTGCCGGAGCTGCTGCTGCCGCAGGAGCTGAAGTTTCGCCGACCGGATGAGGAGCGTGAGAGTGAACTGCAGCTGCGCCACCTTTCACGTCTGCAGTGAGCATGAGCTCATGCACTTTCACGATATTGCCTTCTTTCGCCACGAGTGAAGTGATGGTTCCGGCGAATGGACAAGGAATCTCAATCGTCGCCTTGTCGGTCATGATTTCGCAAATCGGTTGATCGTCTTTCACGACCTCCCCTGCTTTCACCAACCACTTGATCAATTCACCTTCGGTAACGCCTTCGCCCAGTTCTGGTAAACGAAATTCCATATTTTTATCCTTCTCCTCTGTTGCTAGAATGCTGTCCGCGTAATTTATTCCTAATCAAACCTTCCATGAAAAACTCAGCTGCCTTGTAGCTCGAACGGACCATCGGTCCGGAAGCAACATACAGAAACCCGGTCTTGAGGGATGTTTCCTCAAGTGCCTTGAACTCTTCTGGTGAGTAATAACGTTCCACCGGAAGGTGCGCCATGGATGGACGCAGGTATTGTCCAAGGGTCAGTACATCGACATTGTTCGTTCTCAGATCCGCGAAAGCCTGATCGAGCTCTTCGTTCGTTTCTCCGAGTCCGAGCATGATCGAGCTCTTCGTGTGAAGGAGCTGGTTTTTGGAATTTGCGTACTGTTTTGCGTATTCGAGCGTCCGAAGGCTCTGTGCATAACCCGCGCGTGGGTCACGAACGCGGTACTGGAGACGATAAACCGTCTCGACATTGTGAGCGTAAACATCGAGGCCTGAATCCACGATCGTCTCAACCGCCTTCAGATCTCCCCGGAAATCCGGAACGAGTGCTTCGACCAGAATGCTTGGATCGAGACGTTTCAATTCGCGAATCGTGGTTGCGAAGTGGTTCGCTCCGCCGTCCTTCATGTCGTCGCGGTCGACGCTCGTGAGAACAACGTATTTCAATTTCATTTTGGAAACGGATTCAGCCACTTTGTACGGCTCTTCCGGATCGAGAGGCGGCGGACGACGGGAAGTCTGAATCGCGCAGAAACGACAAGCGCGGGTACAAACTTCGGAACCGAGCATGAAGGTTGCGGTTCCGGAAGCCCAGCATTCAGCGACGTTCGGGCAACGCGCTTCTTCGCACACGGTGTGGAGATTGCGCTCTCTTAAAAGTTGTTTGATCTGGGTGTAGTTTTCACCTGCGGGCGGGCGAATTTTGAGCCACTCTGGTTTTTTCAGAGGAGCGATCTTCTTCGCCTCGGAAGGGGCAATGGGCCTTGCCTGATCGGGTCTTGCACCAATCACAGCATCGGATTGCTGTTCGTCTGAAAATGCCATTAACTCTCCGCATTAAAAAAAGGGGTTTAGTCCACCCACTTTAGCGGAGACGCGGCGCAGCACTCAATGGAAAAACTTAGTGCGTTGCTTTGGTCGCTTCGTCAGCCGAGTTAGGCTGCTTTGTGGTCTGGTCCGCGGCACGAATCGGAGAGGAAACGGACGCACAGGCCACCTGGCTGTAACAGCCGCAGGTTTTCGTCGGACAATCGCAGCAGACGGAGGTCGGATTGTTCGGACTGGAAACATCCGCAAATGCGGTTGCAGAACCAAGGCTCATTACCATCAAAAACAAGTATTTAGTCATATCTCTCACCCTTCTTCAGTATAACCGGGACCATTCCATGATTCCCAGTTAAATAATCATTATTTAATATTAAGCACTTAGATCGACATCGTCACGCCGGCAGGGGCTGTGATGTCGATCAGACCTTGAAGCGCACGCATGACTTCGGTCGCGACATTTGCTCCACCGTTACTGTCGATTTTGTCCACTTCCCCGCTGTTCTTGTAGCTGAACTTCACGGTTCCAAGCTTTGGATCAGAGATCTCGATCGGCTTGGAGAGGTCGTTGTAACGGAAGGTCAGCTGGCGTCCGGTCTGATCCACGAG
>OUNO010000350.1_pt2 | contig 21296 bp, 22 predicted proteins | sample 1779811 | NCBI WGS metagenome assembly OUNO01 (sample SAMEA3914804, study PRJEB12502) | metagenome | biome: forest; material: soil | place: Canada | collected 2010-06-25 | depth 0.3 m | reverse complement strand
AGGGACGGGGCGCCGACCGTGTGCAGGGCGGCGACGACGGTGACGCCCTCGGGGACCATCTCCTGCGCCTGCTGGGCGGCGGAGCCCTGCCAGACGCCGAGCGAGCGGGTCGCTTTGCCGCTCACCGCGGCGGCCAGGGGCACCGTGCAGTCGACCAGGATCTGGCCCGGCTTCAGCGTCCCGCGCAGGTTGTTGAGGTTCTCCGACTGGTTGCGGAAGGGGACGGTGAGGAAGATCACATCGGCGGCCGCGGCTGCCTCCTCGTTGGGCAGGCCGGTGACGTCGGCGCCGGGGACCGCGGCGCGGATCTTCTCGGCGGCTTCCTCGGCCCGCTCGGCCGAGCGGGAGCCGAGTACGACGGCCGCGCCGGCTTGAGCCCAGCGGGTCGCGAGACCGGCGCCGAGGGCTCCGGTGCCGCCCAGAATTGGAATCGGTTCAGCGTCAGGCACGGGCGCGCCAGTCTATGCTGATCGCGATGAGGTTGGAGGGGAAGAGGGCTCTGGTCACCGGCGGCGCCAGCGGCATCGGCGCCGCGATCGCCGCGCGGCTCGCCGCCGAGGGCGCCGAGGTCTGGGTCGGCGACGTCAACGTCGCCGGGGCTGAGAAGGTCGCAGGCGAGATCGCCGGCCATGCGCTCGAGCTCGACGTCACCGATCTCGACTCCGCCGGCGCCGCGGTCGAGGCCGTGGGCGGGCTGCAGATCCTGATCAACAACGCCGGCACCGACGAGTTCGGCTTCTTCACCCAGACGACTCCGCAGCAGTGGCAGCGGGTGATCGCGATCAACCTCGTCGGCGTCCTCAACTGCACCTACGCGGCCCTGCCCGGGATGCAGCAGGCAGGCTACGGCCGCATCGTCACGATCTCCTCCGAGGCCGGCCGCGTCGGCTCCAAGGGCTCCGCCGTCTACTCCGCCGCCAAGGGCGGCGTCGTCGCCTTCATGAAGACGATCGCCCGCGAAAACGGCCGCTACGGCGTCACCGCCAACTCGATCGCCCCCGGCCCGATCGAGACCCCTCTGCTGATGGGCGCCAAAGCCCTCGGCGAGGTCGGCGAGAAGCTGATCGAGAACATGAAGGGCATGACCCAGCTCGGCCGGCTCGGCCAGCCCGACGAGGTCGCCGCCGCAGCCGCCTTCCTCGCCTCCGACGACGCCACCTTCGTCACCGGCGAGACCCTGGGCGTCAGCGGCGGCCTAGGCATGGTCTAACCCCCAGGGGAGAACCCTGAGCTGTTGGCGACTTTCACCCCACATGAGGGGGTCAACTCGCCAATCGATGAGTGCTTGGGCCGTGCGAGGTGCGTATGCCGTCGGGAGGGGCGAAGTGTCGAGGAGGGGGCGCTGGATGGCAGCGGTCCTCGTCTGCGGGGACGGTGCGGTGCTGAGCCATTCCAGCGCGGCTGCACTAATGCGGATCGGGACCGAGAGCGGCACGATCGAGGTCTCGGTTCCCGGCCCCACTCACCGGAGTCGTTCGGGAGTCAAGATTCATCGCCGCTCGTCGTTTCGACCGGGGGACGTCGGCGAGTTCAAGCGGATCCCGGTGACGAGTCCGGCGCTGACTCTGATCGACATGGCTGCCGACCGTCGCTGCCCCGATCTGAACCTGGAGCGGGGGATAAACGAGGCGGACAAATACGACCTGATCACGCCCCATGACCTGCGAAGGGCGCTGGACGCACACCCCTCGATGGGCGGGGTGGATCGGCTTCGCCGGATGCTGGACAGGCGCACCTTCCGGCTCACCCGTGAGGAGCTGGAACGGCGCTTTCTGCCGCTGGTTCGCGACGCGGGGCTGCCGGCCCCGCGGACCGGCCGATGGGTGAACGGGTTCGAAGTCGACTTCTACTGGCCCGAGCACGGCCTCGTGGTCGAGACGGACGGCTTGCGCTATCACCGCACGCCCGCCGAGCAGGCACGAGACCGCGTGCGGGACCAGGCCCACACGGCGGCGGGCTTCAGCCATCTCCGTTTCACCCACGAGCAGGTTCGCTATGACCCCGACCATGTGCGGACCACCCTGGGTCGGACCGTGGATCGGATCAGGGCAGCGCGGGGCTTGCCTTGGGGTGGTCCGTCCGGGTCGTAGGATTCGGCGGATGAATGACTTGCCGGGCAGCGTCAGGATTCGTGAGGTTGGGCCGCGGGACGGGTTCCAGAACGAGCCGGAGACGATCTCGACGGCTGACAAGGTGGCGCTGATCGACCTGCTCTCGGCGACCGGGCTGCGGCGGATCGAGGTCACCTCCTTTGTCCGGCCTGACGTGATCCCGCAGCTCTCCGACGCGGCCGAGGTGCTGGCCGCGGTGCAGCGCCGCGAGGGGGTCGCCTTCTCGGTCCTGATCCCGAACGAGCGTGGGCTCGAGCGGGCGCTGGAGATGCGCGACCGCTTCGACGAGGTCAGCGTCTTCCTCTCCGCCTCGGAGACCCACAACCGCCACAACGTCAACCGCTCGGTGGCGGACTCGCTGGCCGGGCTGGAGCCGACGCTGCGCCGCGCCGGCGAGGCCGGGCTGCGGCGCGAGGGCGTGATCGCCACCTCCTTCGGCTGCCCCTATGAGGGCGCGGTGCCGGTCGAGCGGGTCTTTGAGATCGCCGAGCGGCTGGCGGCGGCCGGTTGCGATGAGGTCGGCTTCGGCGACACCACCGGGATGGCCAACCCGCGCCAGGTCCATGAGTTCTTCGCCGCCGCCCGCGAGCGGCTCGGCGGGGTCGAACTGACGGCCCACTTCCACAACACCCGCGGCCAGGGCCTGGCCAACGTCGTCGCGGCGCTGGAAGAGGGCGTCGAGTCCTTCGAGTCGAGCTTCGGTGAGCTCGGCGGCTGCCCGGTGCCGCCCGGCTCGACCGGCAACGTCTCCAGCGAGGACGTGGTCTCGATGCTGCATGAGATGGGCGTCGAGACCGGGGTCCAGCTGCCGCTCCTGATCGCGGCCTCGCGGGCGGCGCAGGAGGTGCTCGGGCGGCCGCTCGGCGCCCACGTGCTGCGCGCCGGCCCGGTCGACTGGCAGCGCTAGGCGGCCTGGAGCTTCGCCGCCATCGCCACGAAGTAATCGAGCGCGGCCGGGTTGGCGAGCGAGTCGCGGCTCACCGACTTGCCGACGGCCTGCCCCATCAGAATCCGTTTGACCGGCACCTCGAGCACCTTGCCCGAGAGCGTGCGCGGCACCTCCTCGATCGCGAAGACCTCGTTGGGGACGTGGCGCGGGGAGCACTGCTCGCGGACCCGGCGGGCGATCTCCTTGGTCAGCTCCTGGTCGAGCGCGACGCCCTCGCGAAGGACGACGAAGAGCGGCATCCAGCCGTCAGTCCCCTCTTTCGGGATGTCGACGACGAGGGCGTCGAGAATCGCGTCGATCGAGAGCACCGCGCGGTAGATTTCCGCCGTTCCCATGCGGATCCCGCCGCGGTTGATCGTCGAGTCCGAGCGGCCGTAGATGACCGCGGTGCCGCGCTCGGTGATTTCGATCCAGTCGCCGTGGCGCCAGGTGCCGGGGAACATCTCGAAGTAGCTCTCGCGGTAGCGGCTGCCGTCGGGGTCGTTCCAGAAGTAGATCGGCATCGAGGGCATCGGCTTGGTGATCACCAGCTCGCCGACCTCGCCGACGACCGGGTTGCCGTCTTCGTCCCAGGCCTCGACCGCCATCCCCAGCGCCCGGCCCTGCAGCTCGCCGCGGTAGACCGGCAGCACCGAGACGCCGCCGACGAAGGCGGTGCAGACGTCGGTGCCGCCGCTGGTGGAGAACAGCCAGGTGTCGGCGCCGAGGTGCTCATAGACCCAGTCGAAGCCCTCCGGCGCCAGCGGCGAGCCGGTCGAGCCGAGTGACTTCAGGGCCGAGAGGTCGCGCCCGGAGCCGGGCTCGACGCCGGCCTTCATGCAGGCGGCGAGGTAGGCGGCGCTGGTGCCGAAGATCGTGATCCCGGCGCGCTCGGCGAGGTCCCAGAGCGCGCCGAGGTCGGGGTAGCCCGGGTTGCCGTCGTAGAGGACGATCGCCGCTGGCGTCAGCAGCCCGGAGACGAGGAAGTTCCACATCATCCAGCCGGTCGTCGTGAACCAAAAGAGGCGATCGCCGGGGTGGGCGTCGACGTGGAGGTGCAGGTGCTTGAGCAGCTCCAGCAGGATCCCGCCCTGGCTGTGGACGATCGCCTTCGGCAGCCCGGTCGTGCCGGAGGAGTAGAGGACCCAGAGGGGATGGGAGAAGGGGACCCGCTCAAAGCTCAGCTCGGCGCCGGCGTGATCGGTCAGCAGCGAGCCCCAGAGCAGCGGCTCGCCCAGGGCCGCGAGGTCGGGCTCGGGGGCGAGGTAGGGCACGACCACGGTCGCGGTCAGGCTCGGCATCGCCGCCTGCAGCTGGGCGACGGTTTCCTCGCGGGGGAAGTCCTTGCCGCTGTAGCGGTAGCCGTCAACGGCGAAGAGCACCTTTGGCTCGATCTGGGCAAAGCGGTCGATCACGCTGGCCGGGCCGAAGTCCGGCGAGCAGCTCGACCAGACGGCGCCGATCGAGGCGCTGGCGAGGAAGGCGACGATCGCCTCCGGGATGTTCGGCAGGTAGGCGACGACCCGGTCGCCGCGTTCGACCCCCAGCCCGCGCAGCGCCGCCGCGACGGCGGCGACCTGCTCGCGCAGCTCGCCCCAGGTCAGCTCGCCGAGCCGGCGCAGCTCGGAGGCGTGGAAGATCGCCACCGCGGCGTCGTCTTTGCCGGCGAAGACGTGCTCGGCGTAGTTGAGCGCGGTATTGGGGAACCACTCGGCGCCCGGCATCTCGCGTGAGGCGAGGACGGGGGAGGGGTCGCCGTCGGCCTGGATCTCGAAGAAGTCCCAGAGCGAGGCCCAGAAGGCGTCGGGCTCGGCGGTGGACCAGGCCCAGAGCGAGCCGTAGTCCGCGAAGCTGAGCCCGCGCTCGGCCTCCAGCCAGCGCATGTATTCGCTCAGGCGCGAGGCCTCGACCGTCTCGGAGGTGGGTTGCCAGAGCGGCTCGGGCATGCGGCGGCGCAGTCTATTCCGATGCAGTCGGCGCTGGGCGCGCTACCCCCCGAGCGGGCGGTCTATCTTTCCCTCGGCGCCGGAGTGGCGGAATTGGCATACGCGATCGACTCAAAATCGATTGCCCTTGCGGGCTTGTGGGTTCGAGTCCCACCTCCGGCATCGAAGCGGCGGGCGCGCCGCCGGCCCGCTCAGGCGGGTTGCGGGGCGCCGTCGGTAGCGCCGGCGCCGTAGTCCTCGCCCGAGCCGATCGGGCGCTCCTCCTCGACGTGCCACTCCTGGTTGAAGCCGAAGAGGGCGAAGCCGATCAGGACCAGTTGCAGCAGGCCGAGGACGACGACCAGGGTGCCGAGCACCGAAGAGGAGAGGGCCGCTTCGGCGAAGCCGGCCTTGTCGCGTTCGAACCAGCTGCTGGCGCCGACCGCGCAGAAGATCGCCAGGATCATCGAGAGCGCCGCCACCAGCGGCAGGATGCCGCGGCTCCAGCGGAAGACGAGGAAGGCGAAGAAGGCGTAGAGGATGGCGTAGACCGCGCAGGCCAATCCCATGCCGCTGCCGCCCTTCAGCAGCGACCAGCCGCCGATCGTGATGATCGCCGCCAGCACGGCCGTCGCGAGCAGCAAAAGGACGATCACGAGTTTCGTCGTAACCGACCCAGCCTTCTCCCGATTTGGCCGCCACAGTTCGTAGCCGGGCCTCACCTCTCCAACTGCCATGGATCGATCATAGAATCTGCCAGCGACGATGCGGCATTGGTCGTGCGTTAAGGCCCACCCGGGCCGGTTGCGCGGGCGTGGTGAAATTGGCAAACACGCCGGCTTTAGGTGCCGGTGCTCGAAAGAGCTTGGGGGTTCAAATCCCTCCGCCCGCATGGAACGGCGCAGAAGATCCGCCGCTCGTTACGATCCCCCTCCCTCTGGGGCAGTGGCCCAACTGGCTAAGGCACCGGTCTCCAAAACCGGCGATTCCAGGTTCGAGTCCTGGCTGCCCCGTCTTACCCTGGTCTGAGCTTCGGCTTCGCCCTATCGGGTTCAGTCCGCGGCCGGCGAGGCGGCCCAGAAATCCTCGACCTTGATCGCATCGCCGCCGTCGCTCTTGCGCGAGATGGCCCACATCTCGACCGTCTCCTCGCCGAGGTTGCGGTGTGAGCGGGTGGTTCCCGGCGCGACGCGGACCGCTGAGCCGGCGGCAATTTCCTCGATCTCATCGTCGAAGCGCATCGTCAGCCGGCCCTTCGTGACCAGGTAGATCTCCTCGGTTTCCTTGTGGCGGTGGCCGGTGCCCTGCTCGAAGTCGGAGTGCGGCGGGATCCGGATCAGGGTCAGGGCGACCTGCTCGCTGTCCAGGGCTTCGGTCAGCGGCCGGAACTCGCCGGGCACGTCTGAGCCCTCGTAGCTGTCGGAGCACTCGTCGGCGACGGCGATTGAGTAGGCGGCCATGCGAGCGCGCTACCCGTTTTCCCCGGCCCGCACGCCGCCACGTTTAGGCAAATCGCCTTGCGGGAACCACGATTGCCAGCGGCCGGTCCTTCCAGGTCGGCCCGGGAACGATCGGAGAGAGGATTTGACCTCGCGGCGGTTCAAGCGCGGATTGGCAGTTCTCGTTACGGCCGGTGCGTCGGCTGCCCTGCTCGCCGCCTGCGGCGGCTCCGGTGGCGGCCCGCCGACGCTGACCTTCTTCGTCGCGATCCAGCCGGGCGGCACGATCGAAGCGACCGCGGAACGCTGCACCACGGAAGCCAACGGTGCCTACAAGATCAAACCCGAACTGCTGCCCAACGACGCCAGCCAGTCGCGCGAACAGTTGGTCCGCCGACTCGGCGCCAAGGACTCCTCGATCGACATCATCGGCCTCGACGTCATCCTCACCAGCGAATTCGCCAACGCCGGCTGGATCGAGCCGTGGCAGGGCAAGCTCAAGGAGGAGGCGAGCAGGAACGTCTTCAAGAGCGTGCTCAAAACGGCCAGCTTCGAAGGCAAGCTCTACGCGGCGCCGTTCAACACCAACACGCAGCTGCTCTGGTACCGCAAGGACCTGGTCAAGAAGCCGCCGGCGACCTGGGACCAGATGATCGAAGAAGCCGAAGGGCTGAAGGAAGCGGGCACGATCCAGGTCCAGGCCGAACGCTACGAGGGCTACACGGTCTGGGTCAACGCGCTGATCGACAGCGCCGGGACCGAAATCCTCTCTGGCCCGGAAGAAATCGACCTCGAACAGAAGCCGACCGAAGAAGCGCTCGCGGTGATCGGCCGGCTCGCCCACTCCTCGGCGGCGGCGCCGAACCTCTCGACCTCGAACGAGGACAGTGCCCGACTCGGCTTCGAGGCCGGCGAATCGGCCTTCATGGTCAATTACACCTTCGCCTTCGCGAGCGCCAAGGAAGAAGCGCCGGAAATCAACGAAAACATGGGCGCGGCGCCGTTCCCGCGGGTCAACGACAACCCGGCGAAACCGCCGCTCGGCGGCTTCAACCTCGCCGTCAGCTCCTACTCCGGCCACAAGCAGCAGGCCTTCGAAGCGGCCGCCTGCCTGTCGGGTGAAAAGAGCGAGCTGACCGCGGTCGAACTCGACGGCCTGCCGCCCTCGCACGAAAACCTCTACGCCAGCAAGGCCGTGAAAAAGGCCTACCCGGGCTTCGCCGGGCTGGTCAAGGAAGAGGTCGAAGCGGCCGGGCCGCGGCCGACGACGCCGGCCTACCAGGACGTCACCTCGGCGCTGCAGCGCACCCTCCACCCGCCGGACAAGATCGACCCCGAAGACACCGAAGGCATCTACGAAGAACTGAAGGAAAACCTCGAAGCCGCGGTCAAGCGGGAAGGGCTGCTCTGATGGAGGCCGCCTCGGTGCCCGCTCCCGCCAACCCGGATCCGCCGAAGAAGCGGATCAGCTCGCGCACCCGCTCGGAACGCAAGCTCGCCTGGATGCTCTGCGCGCCGGCGGTAATCGCGATGCTCGCCGTCACCGCATACCCGATCGGCTACGCCTTCGTCCTCTCGCTGCAGAAGCTCGACCTGCGCTTCCCGGAACAGACCGAATTCATCGGCCTCGCCAACTACGGCACCGTGCTCAGCTCCGAACTGTGGTGGATGGACGTCTTCAACACGGTTCTGATCATGGTCGTCTCGGTCACGATCGAGCTGATCCTCGGGATGGCGATCGCGCTGGTCATGTACCGGGCGATCTTCGCCCGCGGCGCGGTCCGCACCGTGGTCCTGATCCCCTACGGGATCATCACCGTCGTCGCCGCCTTCGCCTGGCAGTTCGCCTTCGCCTCGGACTCCGGCTTCGTCGACAACCTGCCGCTGATCGCCGACGACAAAAACTGGTTCGGCGGCCACCTCAGCTCGCTGGTCGTGATCATCCTGGCGGAGATCTGGAAAACGACGCCGTTCATGGCGTTGCTGCTGCTGGCCGGGCTGGTGACGATCGACAACGGCCTCTACGAGGCGGCGAAGGTCGACGGGGCCTCGGCCTGGCAGCGCTTCATCCGCATCACCCTGCCGCTGATGAAGCCGGCGATCCTCGTCGCGGTGCTGTTCCGGACCCTCGAGGCGTTCCGGGTCTTCGACTCGATCTTCATCATGACCCGCGGCGCCCAGAACACCGAATCGGTCTCGATCCTCGGCTTCAACCAGCTGATCAACCGGCTCAACCTCGGCCTCGGCTCGGCGGTCTCGGTGCTGATCTTCCTCTTCGTGATCGTGATCGCGTTCATCTTCGTCAAGGGCTTCGGCGTCCGCGTCGAGGAAGGGCGACCGGGGGGCTGAGATGAGGCACGGAACCCGCGAGTACGGACTCTGGACGATCGCCATCGTGCTGGTCCTGCTGTTCGCCCTGATCCCGGTGCTGTGGCTGATCTCGATCTCGCTGAAGCCGCCGAGCGAGATCACCGACCAGCGCTTCATCCCCGCCAGCGTCTCCTTTGACAACTACAAGAGCCTGTTCGAAGGCGGCATCGACAACAGCCCCTTCATCCGGCCGCTGATCAACTCGATCGCGATCGCGCTGATCACGACGGTCGTCGCGATCACGCTCGCCTCGTTCACCGCCTACGCGATCGCCCGGCTCGAATTCCCCGGCAAGCGGTTGATCCTCGCCGGAGCGCTGGCGATCGCGATGTTCCCGCCGATCTCAACCGTCGGCCCGCTGTTCGACATGTGGCGGGCGCTCGGCATCTACGACACCTACCTGGGGCTGATCATCCCCTACCTGACCTTCGCCCTGCCGCTGGCGATCTACGTCCTCGTCGCCTTCTTCCGCGAGATCCCCTGGGACCTCGAGCAGGCCGCCCAGGTCGACGGGGCGACGCCCTGGCAGGCCTTCCGCAAGGTGATCCTGCCGCTCGCCGCGCCGGGCGTCTTCACGGCGGCGATCCTCGTCTTCATCTTCTGCTGGAACGACTTCGTCTTCTCGATCTCGCTGACTTCCTCCGACGCCTCGCGCACCGTGCCGGCGGCGCTGGCGTTCTTCACCGGCGAATCGACCTTCACCGAACCGACCGGATCGATCGCCGCCGCGGCGGTGGTGGTGACGATCCCGATCATCGTCTTCGTCCTGATCTTCCAGCGCCGGATCGTCTCCGGCCTGACCGCCGGCGCCGTCAAGGGATAAGGAGCAACGCAAATGTCAGAGATAGTCCTCGATGGTGTGACCAAGGTGTTCGACGACGGCTACGAAGCCGTCAAGGACATGAGCCTCGACATCGGCGACGGCGAGCTGATGATCCTCGTCGGGCCCTCGGGCTGCGGCAAGTCGACGGCGCTGCGGATGATCGCCGGGCTCGAGGACATCACCTCGGGCGAGCTGAAGATCGGCGACGAGGTGGTCAACGATCGCTCGCCGAAGGAGCGCGACATCGCGATGGTCTTCCAGAACTACGCGCTCTACCCGCACATGACGGTACGCGAGAACATGGGCTTCGCGCTGAAGCTGGCCAAGGTCGACAAGGCCGAGATCGACCGCAAGGTCGAGGATGCGGCGAAGACGCTCGACCTGACCAAGCACCTCGACCGCCGCCCGGTCAACCTCTCCGGCGGCCAGCGCCAGCGGGTGGCGATGGGGCGGGCGATCGTCCGCGACCCGAAGGTCTTCCTGATGGACGAGCCGCTCTCCAACCTCGACGCCAAGCTGCGGGTGCAGATGCGGACCGAGGTGGCGCGGCTGCAGTCGGACCTGAAGACGACGATGGTCTACGTCACCCACGACCAGACCGAGGCGATGACGCTCGGCGACCGGGTCGCGGTGATGCGGGCCGGCGTCCTGCAGCAGGTCGGCTCGCCCGGCGACCTCTACGACCGGCCGCGCAACCTCTTCGTCGCCGGCTTCATCGGCTCGCCGGCGATGAACTTCATGGTCGGCCAGATCGAGGGCGGCAAGCTGCGGCTGCCGATCGGCGATGTCGACGCCGCCGCGATGGGCGACGGCGGGAAGCTGCCGGGCGGCCTCGAGGGTCGCGTCATCGTCGGGATCCGGCCGGAGCACTTCGAGGACGCCGAGATCGTCGGCGCGGCCAAGGAAGAACGCGGCATCAGCTTCGAGGCCGACATCGACCTGATCGAGTCGCTCGGCTCCGACCTCTACGCCTACTTCCACGTCGAGGCCGAGGGGATCCAGTCCGAGCAGCTCGCCGACCTCGTCTCCGCCCGCCTCGAGGAGACCGGTGCGGCGGGCCTGCGCGAGGGCCAGGAGCAGATCGTGGCCCGCCTCGAGCCGACCAGCAAGGTGAGCCGGGGCCAGAAGGCCCAGCTCTGGGCCGACACCGCCAAACTCCACCTCTTCGACCCCGACAGCGGCGAGCGCCTGGGCGGCTGAGTCCCCGCGCCGCGGCGACCCTAAGTAACGGTCGAGCGACCGGCCGTACGCTCGCAGAGGCCGCGCAGCACCTGCGGCATATCGCCGCGCCGGCGATCGGCTCGCTGCATGCCGGCGCCGCCGCCGTCGCGCAGCAGGTCGTGGATCCCCTCGAGCTCTTCGGCGCAGCTGAGCTCGACCGCCGCCGGGCGAGCCAGCTCGAGCGCCCCCGCAAGCACGTCGACCAGCGGCCGGGGGACGCCGTCGGCGTCGGGCAGCCGGGCGGCGACGCCTTCGCGCCCCGCCCGGTAGGAGGCTTCCTCGAGGATCTCGGCGGCGGGGGAGGGGCCCGGCGGGGCATCGGCCTCGTGGCGGGCCAGGCAGTGGACGAGCGCGACGAGGGCAGCGGTGTGGGCCGGCGAGGACTGAACGTCGAGCGCCCGCACCTCGACGGTCCCGAGCCGCGGGTGGGGTCGCAGCTTCCACCAGTGGAAGGTGTAGTCGGGGACGTCCGCCGCCAGCATCAGCCGCTCGGCGAAGTCAGCGAAGTCGGCGTAGTCAGCCATCGCTCGCGGCGCCCCCGAGCGCGGCCAGGCGCGCACGCTGAACTCACGGGCGGAGGCGAAGCCGGTATCCCGGCCGTGTCGGAACGGCGAGTTGGCGGCGAGCGCCTCGACCAGCGGCAGATGCCGGCGCAGGCCGTTGAAGGCTCGGATCGCCGTCTCGGCGTCGGGCATGCCGATGTGGACGTGAAGCGCCGCCATCGGGTCGGCCAGGGCAGCGCCGAGCTGGGAGGAGATGTACCGGTAGCGATCGCTGTCGCTGATCTCCGACTCTCCTTCCAGGGCGGTCGGATGAGTCGCCGAGCCGATCAGCCCGATGCCGGTCCCGAGCACGGCCCGGCGCAGGTTCGAGAGCACCACGGCCGCATCGGCGACCGTGGTGCAGACGTCGGTGATCAGCTCGATCTCGCAGGCGTGTGCCTCCCCGGTGATCTCTCCGCGGGCGGGTTCCAGGCCCGCGGAGAGCACCCGCTCGCGTGCGTCGACTTGGCGACCGTCATCTGGATCGACGAGGAACAGCTCTTCCTCCACGCCCAGAGAGAAGGGCGCCGAGTTGCCGAAGCTTGGTTCCCGAAGATCGTCGACCACCTTGGAGCGAGATCGAACGCGATTAGTAGCGCCTGGCAGATCCGCCCCTGGTCCGCTGAAAGAGATAGATCACGAGTAGCACCAGGATGATCACGACGAGAATTCCAACGATGGTCATGGTGTCTCCTCCTGTTCGGTTGCAAGCCTTCTGCCCTCTATCCCGTTGGTCAAACCTCCCTTTGCTTTCCGCTCCTGACGGGGTAAAGGCGGCTTCGCCGCTCGCGGGATGCGGCCCGAGCCTCGTTTCTCCGCGGACGGTCCGGGTAGCTGTCGGCCGACGACGTTGAGACTTCTATGGAGGAGGCCGAGTACCGATGTCCACCGAGCTGCAAGGCAAGAAGATCGCCTTTCTCGTCGCCAACGAGGGGGTCGAGGAAGTCGAGTTGACCGAGCCGATGAAGGCAGTGAGGGAGGCGGGAGCCGAGGCCGAGCTGCTCGCCCCCGAAGCGGGTGAGGTCCAGGCCTTTGATCACCTCGACAAGGCGGATACCTTCAGCGCCGAGAAGGCGGTCGCTGATGCCGATGCCGGCGACTACGACGGTCTCGTCCTGCCCGGTGGGGTGGCAAACCCCGACAAGCTGCGCACCGAGGGTGACGCGGTCGAGTTCGTCCGCGCCTTCTTCGAGGCGGGCAAGCCGGTCGGGGCGATCTGCCACGCGCCCTGGACTCTGATCGAGGCCGGCGTCGTCGAGGGCCGCACGTTGACCTCGTTTCCGAGCCTGCAGACCGATCTCCGCAACGCCGGCGCCGAGTGGGTCGACGAGGAAGTCGTCACCGACCAGGGGTTGGTGACGAGCCGCAAGCCCGGCGATCTCGCGGCCTTCAACTCGAAGATCGTCGAGGAGTTCGCTGAGGGCATGCACGAGGGACAGAAAGAGAGCGTCTGAACACGCCGGTCGCTGCTGGCGGAAAGGAGAGGCAATGCCACCACGTGGAGTGAAAAAAGGCAGCAAACGGGAGCGTCAGTACAAAGAGATCGTCAAAAGCGAGAAAAAAGAGGGTCGCTCGACCAAGCGGGCGAAAGAGATCGCGGCGCGCACCGTCAACAAGGAAAAAGCCCGCTCGGGCGAGTCGGAAACGAGATCGAAGAGCTCAACCAGCGGTCGCTCGGCTTCCAGCCGTGGTGGCAAACAGTCGGGCAAAGGCCCCGGGGGCCGCACCCGCGAGCAGCTCTACAACGACGCCAAGAAGCTCGGCATCGACGGTCGTTCGAAGATGAGCAAGTCGGAGCTGCAGCACGCGGTCGCCGGGGCGAGTTAGGTCGGCCGGATCAGGAGACCAGGGCCCGCACTTCACGCTCGACCCTGCTGCGGGCCTCGGCGCTCATCCGGCCGCCGAGCGAGGCTTTCGGGCTGATCGTCTCGCCGTCGCGGAAGCGTTCGATCACCCGCGGGTCGATGTAGGAACGGCGGCAGACGGCGGGGGTGTTGCCGAGCGCATCGGAGACTCGCTCGACCGCGGCGCGGATCGATCGCTTTGCCTGAGCCTCGGATGCCGGCTCGGGCTCGCCGGCAAGCTCGACCGCGGCGAGCACGGTGCCGTGCCAGGTGCGGAAGTCCTTGGCCGAGAAGCGCTCGCCGATCTTCTCCTGGATGTAGTCGTTGACGTCATCGGAGCGCACGTCGCGCCACTCGTCGCCCTCGCGCCAGGCGAGCAGATCCTCCGGCCCCGAACGGCGACGGCGCATCGCCTCGATCGCGCCGCGGGCGGCGGGGTCGCGGATCGACTGGATCCGCCGCTGGCCGCTCTTCGCCGGGAAGTCGAAGATCACCTCGTTGGCCTTGAGCGTGACGTGCTCGCGGCGCACCGTCGCCAGGCCATAGCTCTCGTTTTCCTCGGCGTAGACCTCGCCGCCGACCCGGAAGAAGCCGAGGTCCAGCAGGCGAACCGCGCAGGCTAGCGCCCGCTCGCGCGGCATCCCCTGCCGGCGCAGATCGGCGGTGACGGCCCGGCGCAGCCGCGGCAGGGAAGAGGCGAACTCGCGCACGACCTCGAACTTGCGCTCGGCCTGCCGCTGCTGCCAGCGCTCGTGGTAGAGGTACTGCTTGCGCCCGGCTTCGTCGATCCCGGTCGCCTGCAGGTGCCCGAGCGGGTCGGGGCAGACCCAGACCTGCTTCCAGGCCGGCGGGATCGCCAGCTCGCGGATCCGCGCCAGCGTCTCCTTGTCGTCGATCCGCTCGCCGTCGGCGTCGCGGTAGCTGAAGCCGCGGCCGGCGCCGAGGCGGGCGATCCCTTTTGTCGTGCAGTCGGATCGCCGCAGGCGCCCGCGGCGTGGAGGCGCCGCGGCAGTGCTTGCCACTAGCGGACGGTCTCCGCCGACGCGTCGTGGCGCTCGAGCAGCAAGGCGATTGACTTGTCGGCCCAGGTGGAGATGCCCACGCTGTACCCGCCGCTCGGGCGGCGGTAACGCCGGGCTCGTTGTCTGATTCAGCCCCTGAACTTCTGAGCCAGGTTCGGGTCCCCGTTGGGGTCCTGGATCAGTCCGCCACCGATCGTCACCGCCGTGAGCTCGGCGCCACGAGGGGGGCGTGGGAGGCAGAGGTCGTGCATGTTGTCGGCGTTGGCGGCGCTCGGGTGGTCGTGGAGATCGGCGACTTCGAGCGGGGCGAGCGCGAGGGCCCTGTCGTTCGGCAGCCTGTAGATGGCGCGGTAGGAGGCGACGACGGGGGCGCCGACTTCGGCCCCGGTGGGGTAGGCCGTGAGCCCGTTGGACCACATCACGCGGACGAAGGTCCTGCCGGCCGTGCAGCGGTTGCGGTCGCCGCGGTAGATCGCGGGAGTCAGCGTCCAGGCGTCGACGATGTAGGGGCCTCCGGAGAGCGGCTCGACTTCGGCCTTCGGCAGGGTCGGGACCCGTCTCCACCGACTCGCTCCGGGCGCCTTGCCCTGCAGCGCCCCGACGACGCGGAGCGCTACCGGCGTCGGGCCGCTCCCCGAGTCGCCGAAGTCGCCGATCAGATTCACCGTCTGGGCCTCGTCCGACTCGTCCGGCGGGAACTGAAGGGCGCAGGTCGGGGTGGCGCTGGTCCCATCGCTGCGCAGGATCCGGAAGTCCGTGACCTGAATCGACGAGCGGCGGATGAACCAGCTGAAGGTGACGGGGATGTTGTCGAGTTCCTTGGCGCCATCTGGGCAGCCGACCGCGTTGTCGGTGCCCCATGATGCGCTGAGGATCTTCGGCTTCAGCCGTGGGGTCGAGCCAGTCCCGGAGGCCATCATCGGCAACGCGAGGACGAGGAGGGCCGCTGCGAACACCGCAATGGAATACGCCGGCAGGCGACGGGGCGAGGGCCTCTCGGATGCGAGCATCGAGATCAGCGTATTTGAGCCCTACGGACGCCGGGCAGTATCTTCGGCGGCAGATGAGGACCGAACCTGGTTCGTGCTGCGGGCCCTCACGGGCAGGCTCTCTTCCAACCGGGGCCGCCGTGGAGGGTGGTCGCCCGGCAGCGGAGTCGCCGGCCGCGGATTCGGCGCGCATTGCGGAGCTCCCCGAGATGGTGTCGCTGGAGGGGGGCGTCTTCCTGATGGGCGCCGACGGCCCCGACTCCGTCCCTGGTGACGGCGAGGGGCCGGTACGGGAGGTCGAGGTCGCGCCTTTCTCGATCGACCCTTGCGCGGTCTCGAGCCGCCGCTTCGAGGCTTTCGCCGAGGCGACCGGTTACGTCACGGATGCCGAGCGCTACGGCTGGTCGTTCGTCTTCGGCGGCCTGCTTCCCGACGAGTTCCCGGACACTCGCGGCGCCGTTCAGGCTCCGTGGTGGCGCCAGGTCTACGGCGCCTGGTGGCGGCAGCCCGAGGGGCCGCACTCTTCGCTCGACGAGCGCCTCGACCATCCCGCCGTCCATGTCTCCTGGCGCGACGCCCAGGCCTTCTGCCGCTGGAGCGGCACGAGGTTGCCGACCGAGGCCGAGTGGGAGTACGCGGCCCGCGGCGGCCTCAGCCAGAAGCGCTTTCCCTGGGGCGAGGAGCTGGAGCCGGGCGGCGAGCACCGGATGAACGTCTGGCAGGGGACCTTCCCCTCGCAGAACACTCTGGAGGACGGGTTTCTCGGCACCTGCCCGGTCGACGCCTTCGCGCCCAATGACTACGGCCTTCACAACACGAGCGGGAACGTCTGGGAATGGTGCGAGGACCTCTTTTCCACCGGCTGCGCCGACTCCGCGGCGCAGCCGGCCACCCCCGCCGGCCCGACGGGCGAAGAGGCGAGGGCCACCCGCGGCGGCTCTTACCTCTGCCACCACTCGTATTGCAACCGCTACCGGGTCGCGGCCCGCAGCTCCAACACCGCGAACACCTCGACGGGCAACACCGGCTTTCGCTGCGCCCGAGACAGGTAGGAGCCGGGCCTTCCTAGCCGGGCACGCCTCCCGGCTAGAGTGCCGCTGCCGAGCCGAAGCCACTAACGGGGAGCGAATTTGAGCAGCGAGAACGATCGGACCAAGCGCGACGTCCTGCCGATCCCCGATCAGCCCTACGAGGGCCTGATCACCTACGACGCGAAGGACCCCGACACGGCCTTCCCCCCGATCAAGCCGCTGCGTCCCCCGGCGGGAGCGCCGAACGTCCTCGTCGTCCTGCTTGACGACGTCGGCTTCGCCGCCTCCAGTGCCTTCGGCGGCCCCTGTCAGACCCCGGTCGCCGAGGCGCTGGCCGGCGAGGGGCTCAAGTACACCCGCTTTCACACCACCGCCCTCTGTTCCCCGACCCGCGCCGCCCTGCTCAGCGGCCGCAACCACCACTCGGTCGGGATGGGCGGAATCACCGAGATCGCCACCTCGGCGCCCGGCTACACCTCGATCCGCCCCAACACCGCGGCTCCCCTGGCCGAGACGCTGAAGCTGAACGGCTTCTCGACCTCCCAGTTCGGCAAGTGCCACGAGGTCCCGGTCTGGGAGACCAGCTCGATGGGGCCATTTGACAGCTGGCCCTCTGGCGGCGGCGGCTTCGAGCACTTCTACGGCTTCGTCGCCGGCGAGACGAACCAGTACTACCCGGCGCTGTATGAGGGGACGACGCCGATCGAGCCCGATCGCACGCCGGAGGAGGGCTACCACCTGACCGAGGACCTGGCCGACAAAGCCATCGGTTGGGTCCGCGAGCAGAAGTCGCTGACGCCGGACAAGCCCTTCTTCATGTACTTCGCGCCGGGCGCCACCCACGCGCCGCACCAGGCCCCGGTGGAGTGGTCGGACAAATACAAGGGACGCTTCGACGCCGGCTGGGATGCGCTGCGCGAGGAGACTCTCGCCCGCCAGAAGGAGTTGGGCGTGGTGCCGGGGGACGCGGTGCTGACCGAGCGCCCGGAGGAGATCCCGGCCTGGGATCAGATGCCCGAGGAGCTGCGGCCGGTGCTGGCGCGCCAGATGGAGGTCTACGCGGGCTTCATGGAGCACACCGACCACCACGTCGGCCGGCTGGTCGAGGCGATCCGCGACCTCGGGGTGCTGGAGGACACGCTCGTCTACTACGTGATCGGCGACAACGGCGCCTCCGCCGAGGGCACCGTCAACGGCACCTTCAACGAGTCCTTCATCTTCAACGCCGCCACCGGGCTGGAGACGCCCGAGATGCTGGCCGCGAAGATCGACGAGCTCGGCACGCCGTCGGCCAACAACCACTACGCGGTCGGCTGGGCGCACGCGATGGACACCCCCTACAAATGGACCAAGCAGGTCGGCTCCCACTGGGGCGGGACGCGCAACGGGACGGTCGTGCACTGGCCGGCCGGGATCGAGGCCAAGGGCGAGATCCGCAGCCAGTTCAGCCACGTGATCGACATCGCCGCCACGGTCCTCGACGCGGCCGGGCTGCCGCACCCGACCTTCGTCCACGGCGTCCAGCAGATGCCGCTGCACGGCAAGAGCATGCTGCCGAGCTTCGCCGATGCCGAGGCTCCCGAGCACCGCGAAACCCAGTACTTCGAGATGTTCGTCAACCGCGGCGTCTACCACCAGGGCTGGACCGCGGCGACCCGGCACAGCGTCCCGTGGGTGATGGACCCCAATCTGCCGGCGTTCGACGACGACGTCTGGGAGCTCTACGCGCCGGGCGACTGGACCCAGTCCAACGACGTCTCGGCCGAGAATCCCGAGAAGCTGCACGAGCTGCAGCGGCTCTTCCTGATCGAGGCTGTCCGCTACGGGGTGCTGCCGCTCGACGATCGCCGCGTCGAGCGCTTCGATCCGCATACGGCCGGCCGTCCGACGCTGGTCGAGGGCAACTCGCAGATCTTCTACGACGGTATGAAGCGGATCACCGAAAACTCAATCATCGTGATCAAGAACCGCACCCACTCGGTCACCGCCCAGCTTGTCGTCCCCGAGGGTGGGGCGGAGGGCGTGATCATCGCCCAGGGCGGCGCCTTCGGCGGCTGGAGCCTCTACCTCAACGAGGGCCGGCCGACCTACTGCTACAACCTGCTCGGAGTCGCGCGTTTCAAGGTTGGGAGCGCCGAGCCCCTGGCCGCCGGCGAACACCAGGTGCGGATGGAGTTCGGCTACGACGGTGGTGGGCTCGGCAAAGGTGGCGACGTCGTCCTCTATGTCGACGGGACCAAGGTCGGGGAGGGCCGGGTCGAGGGGACGATGCCGCTGCTCTTCTCCGCCGACGAGACGACCGACCTCGGCACCGACACCGCAACGCCGGTCAGCGATGACTACGTCGCTGGCCAGTGCGACTTCAGCGGCAAGATCGAGTGGGTGCAGATCGACGTCGACGAGGCCGCCGAGGACGCCGACCACCTGATCACTCCCGAGGAGCGCTTGCGGGTCGCGCTAGCTCGCCAGTAGCTCGAATCGCCCGGTGAACGTCGAGTCGATCTGCGTCTTCGCCGGCTCGGCGGACGGGAACCGTGAGGACTACGGGATCGCCGCGGAATCCTTGGGTCGCCAGCTCGCCGAGCGCGGGATCACGCTCGTCAACGGCGGTTCGGGGACCGGCCTGATGGGCAGGATCGCGGACGCGGCGCTTGCCGCCGGGGGCCGCGCCATCGGTGTGATCCCCGAGAACCTGATGGTCCTGGAGCTAGCCCACCAGGGCTTGACCGAGCTGCAGGTCGTCGGCTCGATGCACGAGCGCAAGGCGCGGATGTACGAGCTGGCCGACGCCTTCCTCGCCCTGCCGGGCGGGCTCGGCACCTTCGAGGAGCTGCTGGAGGCGGCGACCTGGTCGAAACTCGGTCTCCAGGCCAAGCCCTGCGGGGTGCTCAACGTCAGCGGCTACTTCGACTCGCTGCTGGCGATGCTGGACGGGGCGGTGGCCAGCGCGTTCCTCAGCCCCGAGTACGAGCGGATCTTCTTGGCCGGCGACGATCCCCGGGACCTGCTCGACCGGATCGCCGAGTGGCAGGCGCCCGCCGTCTAGGTCAGGTCGAAGAAGAGACGCCGCTGACCTCGACCACGCAGCCGGCGCGCTCGGGGTCGTGGGGCTCGAAGCGCGTCAGTTTCGCCTTCGGGTCGAGCTCGGCGAGGATGCCGGCGGTGATCCCGCGGTGCAGGGTGCAGACGACCTCGGCGCTCTCCTTCACCGAGTCGCGGTAGGGGCAGTTCTCCAGCCGGCAGGTGAAGCCGCCGTCCGCGTCGCGGTCGATCGCGGGCTGGAAGCCGAGGGCGGCGATCGTGTCGCGGAAGCGCTCGACCGGGTCCCCGCCCGGTTCCGGTGCCAGCTCGCGGCCGATCTCCTGGCCGGCCCGCTCGAGCTCGCGCAGCCGGGTCGGGCCGGCGGGGATCGCCCGGGCCAGCCAGCGGGCCAGGTCGGCGTAGGCGCGGGGGCGGTCGCCGCCCGGCTGGGCGTCGGGGGAGACGGTCCAGCTGTCGCGCGGCCGGCCCTGGGCGAGCCGCACCTGGGTCCGGGTTACGAAGCCGCCCTCCTCGAGCCGCTCGAGGTGGCGGCGGACGCCGTTGGGGTGGAGGCCGAAGTGCTCCGCCACCTGATCGGTGCCGGCCGGGCTGCGGCGTTCGACCAGGAAGGAGAAGATCTGGGCGCGGGTCGGCTGCGCGAGGACGCCTTCGACGGGCTGGGGCAGGTCCATCGCGACCCAGCTTTGCACAGCGATCTCCGGTTCGGCAAGGGGTGCTCTGCTACTTTTCCCATCCCTTGTGTGAAAAATCCAGCCTGGAGGACCCGCGATGGCCTATGTGATCAACGAGCCGTGCATCGGCGCCAAGGACAACTCCTGCGTCGAGGTCTGCCCCGTCGACTGCATCCATCCGACTCCGGAGGAGGCCGACTACGAGCAGCACGAGATGCTCTACATCGACCCGGAGGAGTGCATCGACTGCGACGCCTGCGTCGAGGCCTGCCCGGTCGACGCGATCACGCCGCAGGACATGGTGCCGCCGGAGTGGCAGAAGTACATCGAGATCAACGCCGCGTTCTTCCGGAATGGAAAGTGACCGCCGCCGTCATCGGCTCGGCCCTCGCCGCCTAGCGGCAGGGCCGGGGCCGGCTCAGATCGCGCACTCGCCCTCGCCGCGCTCGACCTTGTAGGGCGTGGAGCGGTTCCAGTCGATGAACTCCTCCATCGTCTCGAGGCTGAACTCGGCCGGCAGCGTCAGCTCCTTCACCTCCGCTTCGAAGCGCTCGTTGCCGACCCGCTCGGCATAGGCCTCGAAGCTCTCGCCCTCGCCGCGCTCGGCCTCGTACATCCGCAGCCAGCGCTCGACCGCGTCGGGGACCCGCTTCGCCGGCAGGCGGGATTTGAGCCGCCGCCCGAAGGCGACCTTGCCGTCGCCGGCGCGACCGCCGATGTGGGGGATGTAGGCGGGCATCTGGCGCTCGCCCAGTTTCAGCGAGGCGCCGTAGAAGCCGATCGTGCCGATGTGGTGCTGGCCACAGCCGTTGGGGCAGCCGCTCATCTTGATCTGGATCGCCCGGGTCAGCGGGTCATCGACGCCCATCGACTCGATCCGTGCCTGGATCGCTTCGTTCAGCCCCATCGAGCTGGTGATCCCCATTTTGCAGCTGTCGGTGCCGGGGCAGCTGATCACGTCGTCGATTTCAAACGCCCCCGAGCCCTCGAGGCCGAGCTCGCGCAGGCGGCTCCAGACGTCGTAGAGCGCCTCCTCGCGGACCCAGCGCAGGATCAGGTTCTGCTCGACCGTGGTCCGCAGGTTGCCGCCGCAGTAATCGCGGGCGATCTGCGCCAGGCCGCGGAACTGCGCCGGCGTCAGGTCGCCGCGGGTCACCTTCACGGCGACGGCATGGAAGCCCGGCTGGCGCTGGGCGCTGACGTTGCGGTCGAGGAAGATCTCGAATTGCGGCTTGTCGCCGTTGGGCGAGGCGTAGGCGGTTGCCGGCGGGGGAGCCAGGCGGGCCTCCTCGTCGTCGTCGAAGCGCAGGCGGTCGACCTCGGCGGCGAAGTCGCGCT
>OUNO011323004.1_pt1 | contig 21374 bp, 15 predicted proteins | sample 1779811 | NCBI WGS metagenome assembly OUNO01 (sample SAMEA3914804, study PRJEB12502) | metagenome | biome: forest; material: soil | place: Canada | collected 2010-06-25 | depth 0.3 m | reverse complement strand
CGGCGTGGGTGTAGCGGCGCACACGACGCGCTTCACGCCGTTCACGCCGTTTACTCTGTGTCACACTCGCGGGTTTTCTCCGTTTCGTAAATGCGCCTGCCGAATGTCACTCGACCTGGAACCAATTCCAGTGACGTCCCGCTTCGTGCAACTGCACTGGTACGCGTTGCAAGTGTGCGGGACATGAGCCAAATACCAAGAAATGGGTCCGCGCCGTTTCACTCCTTACTGGTTGCTCATGCCGCTCATCGCTGGCGTCGGCTGCGGCATCAACACCTCGACGGGCAATTCGCCTCACGCTGCTGGAGGCCAAGGCAATGGCTCTGCGGGGGCAACTGGCAGTAGCGGTACGGGCGCAAGCGCAGGTGCTGCGGTTGTATCGACCTCGCCGCTCTTGCCCGCCGGGATCCGTCGCTTGTCCAACGCCGAGTACGAAGCCTCGGCGAAGGTCGTGGTCGGCAATTCGGATCCGGTCACCGCGGACTTCGCGCCCGACACCCGCCAAGGGGGCTACACGCTGAACGACGCCCAGCGCGTCGACTCCGTGCTCGTGAAGCAGATCGCCGGCGCTGCCAGCAAGCTCGCCGCCGAAGTGCGCACGAAGCTCGACACGTTCGCGCCCTGTACGGATCCCGTTGGGCAGCTGGATGCGTGCGCCAAGACGTTCATCCAATCTTTCGCCACGAAGGCGTTTCGCCGTCCGCTCAGCGCAGACGAGTCGGCCAAGCTGCTCGAGCTGTTCCACGTCGGCTCCGACGGCGCGACTTATGCCGACGGCGTCGAGCAAGTGGCCACGGGCGTGCTGCAATCTGCCGGGTTTTTGTACCTAACCGAGACCGGCGACGGCACCGCCAGCAGCCCGATCAACCTCACGCCGTACGAGACCGCGAGCTCGATCTCGTACCTGGTTACGGGTGGCCCGCCGGACGCTGCGTTGCTCGACGCAGCCGCCCAAGGCCAGCTCGCCACGCCCGAGCAACGCAGCGCTCAGTTCACGCGCTTGAGCGCGAGCGGCGACGTGGCGGCGTCCCGCGCGCGCGTCGTGCGCGTCGTCAAAGAGTGGCTCGGTACCGATCGCCTGGTCGATACCGCGAAGGACAGCACCGTGTACGGCAGCTACACCGGACTCAAGCCCGCCATGCTCAACGAGACGGCGGACTTCGTGCAGCACTTGCTCGACACCAAGTCGGGCACCGTGGGTGAGCTGCTCGGCGCTCCGTGGACGGCCACCAAAGACCAAGGCCTCACTCAGTTGTACAACGGCACGAGCTCGGGCACCGACGGCGAGATCACGCTGCCAGAGCGCCGCGGCATCTTGAACCAGGCCGCGTTCTTGTCCGTGTACGCGCACGCCAGTGAGACCGGCCCCGTGCTACGCGGCGTCGCCATCGAACGCCGCGTGGCTTGCATGATCGTGCCGTCACCGGCTCAATTGATGCTCACCGTGCCGCCGTTGGCGCCCGACCCTACGAAAACGATGCGGCAGCGTCTTTTGGACCACGTGGTCAATCCAGCGTGCGCTGGCTGCCACGCCAACATCGACTCGTTCGGCTTCACCTTCGAGCAGTACGACGGCATGGGCCAACGCCAAACCCAGGACCACAACCAGCCCGTCGACAGCGCGACGACGGTCAAAGTGGGTCTGGATTTCGACGGCGACTACACGGACAGCAATGCGCTCGCGACCGCGCTCTCGAACAGCGCCGCAGTGCGTGAGTGCTTCGCGCGCAACATGTTCCGCGCCTCATCCGGACGGAGTGACGACGACGTGCAAGCCGCCGAAACCGCGTTCATCGCTTACTGGAAGGGCGTTGCTGCGCCGGCTCCCGACGCCGCGCATCCCCAACCGGCGTCTGCCGGCCAAGGCAGCATCCTCGAAACCCTTCGTTCCTACATCACGACCCCCACGTTCACGCAGCGGAGAGCGCAATGAGCCGCCTGAGTCCGACACGCCGTAACTTTTTGCGCGCTATGGGAGCCGGCATGGCCGCGCTGCCGTTCTCGCGTTTGCTCGAGAATTCCGTGGCGCAGGCCGCGGGTGAAACCCTGCCGCTGAAGTTCATCACCATCTATCACCCGCACGGCTTGTCCGCCGAGTTCTGGGCGATGAAGTCGACCGACACCGAGTCCAGCTTCGACATCGGTTACCAAGATTGCTCGCTGCAGCCGTTCGACGACGCGGCCACCTACGGCAAGAGCTTCAAAGACAAGCTGATGGTGATCGAAGGCATCGATCACCTGTCGAACGCCAACGGGCACGACTCCGCGGGCACGATCTTGACGGGCAGCGCGATCGACGGCAGCGCGCGGCGCCCGTTCAACTCGTCGCTCGATCAATTCCTGGCCGTCACCAAGGGCCTGGGCAATGACACGCGCATCACCAGCGTGAACCTCGGCGTCGGCAACGACGGCACGGACCCCGGGCTCACGCTCTCTTACGGTGAAGGCGGCGCGCCGCTGCCCAAGATCATCGATCCCGTGGCCGCGTTCCACCTGCTGTTCGACGGCCTCGCCGTGAGCTCCGACCCTGCGGCCATGGCCGCCGCGGCGCGCAAGATCAAGCTCGGGCAGAGCGTGGTCGACTACGTGCGTTGGGACATCGGTCGTTTGCGCACGGGCTTGGCCGCGGCAGAGCAGCAAAAGCTCGACCAACACCTGACCGCGCTGCACGAGATCGAGAAGCAATTCACGACGCAAACCGGCGGGCCCGTGTGCAACGTGCCCACTTCGCCGGACGCCAGCAAATTCCCGAGCCTCAAGCAGTACAACGGCGGCGAGCCCTACTTCGATGCCATCACCGACGCGCACATCGATCTGCTCGCGCAAGCGATGGCTTGTGACGTCACGCGCTTCGGCACGCTGTTCATGAATGATCTGTCCTATGCGGCCAACCCACTCGGTTTGCCGGCGGACAATCATGGCGGAGTCGCGCACCAATACAGCGCCTCGAGCATCGGCAACAACGACGTCACCTCGACCGGCACGCCTTCGACCTGGCTACCGCTCGCGAAGTTCAACAAGTACGTGTACTCGAAGGTCGCGCGCTTGATGCAAAAGCTCGACGGCCTCGGCATCCTCGACAGCACGATCATCTACGTGACCAGCGACATGGGGAACCCGAATCTCCACAGCTGCCGCCACGTACCGACCGTGCTCGCCGGCGGCGCCAACGGCAAATTCCGCATGGGCCGTCGTCTGAAGATGGCCCCCGGTTGCCCAACCACCGATCAATGGTGCGTCGGTCGCCCCACGTACACCCCCACGACCAACAGCAAAATCTTGGTCTCGATCGCGCAAGCCTACGGAGTGGACGTGAACACCTTCGGCACCCAGCCGAATGCGGCGGACGTGACCGGGGCGCTCTCTCAGCTGACCTAAAGGGCTGCCCCCTCGTGAGCTGCCCCCTCGCTGTGCGTCGGGGCACGGCGCTGGCACCCGTCGCTCCTCGCGTGCTCCGCACGCTGCGGGGCGCCGACCTCCCCCCGATCCGTGCTCGCGGCCGCAACGGCCACTGCGCGCGGATGGGGGAGGTAGTCGATGACTGGACGCCGTGAAACGGCTCGCGGCGGACCGCATTCAGAAGCCGGGTGTCGTCACGCACTTGCGCACGCGAGCTGCTGAGAGGCGACCCCTCGAACGAAAATCCGTCAGGCGTCGGCGGCCGAAGGGTACCAAGCGGCGTGTGGCGAACGCTGCTTGCATCCCAGGCACGCGGTTTCGCTCCACTGCTTCCGGCACTGGGGGCATTGGCCCCGCGTGGTGAACGTGTTCCACCGTGCACCGCAGGAGCACTGCCATTGGTCATCGATACGCGGAGCCCAGGCGCAGCGCGGGCAACGCACTCCCGCGGCCATGACAGGGTGGGCGACTCGCGTTGCGATCGCGTAGCGCTCCTCGGCATCGAGCCGGTCGTCGATGTGATCGATGTCAGCGACCAAGGGCGCCTCGCACGACGCACAGTGCGCCGAGTGCGCGCGCACTCCGCGTTCGCAAGCGGAGCAACGCGGCGCGGAAATGGCTCTGCCTACGAACCAACCCAGGATGGTGAGGCCGATCGTCAACGGCCAAAATGCCAGGTCGAGGTCGAGCCACAGCGCGAGCAGGAAGCCGCCCCCGGCGCCGAGCCCGAAGCCGACTGCCCAGCGGTTGCCGGCTACACGAAAGGCCACGCGCTCTCGCTTCTGTTGCTCGCGCTGTTCGGTCGGCGCGTCGAATAGCTGCACTCGAGCCTCGGGCAGCGGGGCCAGCGCCTGTTCGAGGCTGCGCGGCTTCGGCCACTCCTGGGCGCCTGGCAGGCCCAAGGTTTGGCTGAGCGCCAGCGGTTCTTCGGCGAGCCGCTCCCATGCTGCGGTGACTGCCGCAAATTGATTGGGCGACAGCGTGCTGCTCAGGCTCTTCAGTAGCTTTCTGTCTTTGCCACGAGCAACGAGCTGAGCTGCGAGTAGGAACGCGAGCTGTCCAGGACGCAAGTAGCCACCGCCGCGCCGTTCGTAGAGCAGCTTCTTGCCGTCCGCGTCATGGTGGCCGGTTTTGAACTGGTAGCTGCTCTCGAGCGTCAGCGCACCGAAGCCCAGGTAGACAGTCGTCAGATCCGTCAGTTGCTCCTCCACGCCCCTGTCCCGCACCTGCAACTCGTGGTGCGCTCGATAGGCGTGCGCGACCTCGTGGCCCAGCGTGCCGACCAAAGAGCGGACGTCGTTCAGCTCGCTGTCGCGAACCCCGAAGCGGTACACCCCCTGAGAGATGTCCAAGAACCAAGCCAGGACGTTACCCCCTTGATGTGAGGTGATGGTGACCGCCGGGGTGCGCCCTTGCGCGAAGATTTCGACGTCCAAGCGCCGAGGCTCCAGCTCCGCGTAGGCCAAGAGCCGGCGCAGCAGAACCGAGACGCCCTGGGCGCGCGCCTCCAGCCGGTCCGGGAAAAATTTCGTTTCCTGCAACACGATAGGAGCCGCGAGAAACGTCTCTGCACCGCGCAGCGCGATCAGCCGCGCCAAGCCCGCCAACAGGTAGTCGGCCTCTTCCCCATCCGGAAGCGCGAACTCTTCGAGCGCCACGAGCTCGATGCTTCGGGCAAAACGCGGCGCTCGTCAAGGAAGCGGCGCGCAGCGCCGCCTTTTCCGCTTTCAGCGAACCTGGCGCGAGCTCAGAACAAGAGCTGCATGCGCAGCCGCGCGCTGACGAGCTTGTTCGAGAAGGCGGGGGTCGTCGCGAAGGTCGGGTCGAAATCGGCTTTGGCGTAGCCGACGACCAGCTTGACCATCAGCGTCGATTCCCAGAAGTACTGCAGCGCGCCGAACGTTTGCAGGTTCGAGAACTCACCGTAGCGGCGCGTGGTGACGTCGTAGTGTTGGTCGCTGACTTTCACGTTGTTCACGCCACCGCCGACCAACAGATCTGGCACGATCCGAACATTCATGAAGCCGCCAAAGCTCGTGGTCGTGGTGCTCTTGTCGGTGCTCAGGTTGCCGACGTTGTCGTACACGTCCGTGAGCGCGTAGCCAGCGTTGGCGCCGAATTCGACGTACGGGTCGAGCACGACTTGCGCGCTGCCCGCGAAGCCGCGGTTGTTGATTTTAGTCTTGTTGCCGGCCTCGGGTGAGGTGAGCTGTTGGTACTCGCCGGCGGCCTTGAGCTTGAAAACACCGAGATCGAGGATGCCTGCGGGGCGCACGCCGAGCGCGTTCAAGCCGCCCGAATTCCCGACTTGGTTCAAAAGCTCGAAGCGCAAATACTTCGTGGGATAGGCGTGCAGCGCGACGTCGGCGGGGCCGTCGGGGCGATAATAGAGGAAGCTTGCGCCGTACAATTGCGGCGGTCGCGCCGAGCCACTCACCGCACCGTTGCGCTCGTCGGTGTTGATGTCGAGGCCCATGCCTAGGTGGTACACCTCGAAGGCCTCGAAGCGACCGACCGTCAGATCGAACGCCTGCCACTTACCGACGCGGATCCACAGATCGTCGACGTCCGCATTCACGGGCGGTACGGTTTGGTCCTTGTTCGCGACGAGCTCGGCTTGACCTTGAGCGAACCACTCGCCCTTGCTGTAGGTCGGGGTGACGCGCAACACCAGGCGCCCTTGCTCGGTGATGTCTTTCCGGTTTTTGCCGGTGGGGTTGCCGTCGGTCAGCTGTCTGTAGTTCGTGTCGAGCCAGACGTAGCCTGAGACGCCGATTGTCGTGCGCGGTAAGTACGGCCACTGCGCGCCCTGCGAGCTGAGCCAGAGCGAGCCGCCGTGCAAGCCGCGCAGCGTGGGCGCGGCATACGCCGAGGGCGGGAGCCGCTCGACCAAGCCCACCGCGGGCGCCTCTGCGACCGGCGCCGCTTCTACCGGTACTGCCGCGGGCGCTGGCGGTTTCTCCGCGGGTGCGGAGGGCTTGGGCGCCGGCGCCTCGTCGGGGGCGGCGTCGTCCGCTGTGGCCGGGGCGTTGCTGTCCTCGTCTGCGGCGTGGGCCGGCGTTGCCGTGCCGAGCAGCAACGCCAGAGCCGAAAACAAGGGCAGCACGCGCGAGGAGATCGTGAATCGAAAGGTCATGATGGGCGTGAGCTCGAGGCTTGTGGAAGAGAAAGGCGCGTCACTTCACGGTGAAGGTGTCCATCAACGTGAGCTTGTCCGAGCTCGGCCCGACGAGGACCTGCACGGGACCCGTTTGCACGTCCCACTTGCTGTTCGTCATGTCCCAGTATTTGAGATCCTTGACGCGCAGCGGAATGGTCACGCGCTTGGCGCTGCCGTTGGTCGGGTTCGCAGCGTCCGGCGCCGCGAGCGTCACGCGCGTGAAGCCCTTCAGCTCCTTGGCTGGCCTGCGCACCGTGCCCGCGTTGGGATAGGCGACGAACAGGAACACGACCTCATCGCCCGCTTTGGTGCCGGTGTTGGCGACGTCGACGGTGACGTTCACCACGCCGTCCTTCGGCACGTCGCTGCACGGGACCTGCAGGTTCGAATAGCCGAACGTCGTGTAGCTGAGACCGAAGCCGAACGGGAACAGGGGCTTGGTGGTGTTGCCCGGGCGATCGAACCAGCGGTAGCCGAGGTAATAACCCATGGCAGTAGTGCCGCTGCCGTTCGCGAACTCGGGCTCGTCGTTCCACGAAGCGGGCCAGCTGAGCGGCAATTTGCCGCCGAAATTCGCGTCGCCCAGGAGCAGGCTGCCGAGCGCTTTGCCGCCCGTCATGCCCGGGTACCAAGCCATGACCACGGCGGGTACGCTCGCCAGCCACGGCATGTCGATCACACTGCCGCCTTCGATCACCACCACCATCGGCTTCTTCAGCGCGGCCACCGCCGCGACCAGCGCGTCTTGCGTCGCGCTGGTCTTACCGTCGAGCGCGAAGGTCTTACGATCGCCGGCGCCCGTGTACTCTTCGCCCTCGTCGAGTGGCGTGAGGCCGACCACGACCACCACGAAGTCGGCATTGGCCGCGGCAGCGGCGGTGTTGCCGCGCGTGACCGTGATGCCCGCGCCCGCCGCAGCCTGGATGCCCGCGAACGGCCCCGAGCTCTTGGCCGGATCGGCGAACACGCGGCTCGAGCCCAAGTCACCGGTGCGGATGTTGGTCGTAAAATCGATGCTCGTACCGCCGTCTTGGCTCTTCACGCTCAGGCCCGGGTAGCTGACGTTCGAGCCGATGACCGCGATGCTATGCACCTTGGTCTTGTCGATGGGCAGCACGTTGCCCTCGTTCTTGAGCAAGACCATCGACTCTTGCGCGGCCTTCGTGGCCAAATCGATGTGCGCCTGGTTGTTCTCGACCGCCGAGGTCCCCGCGTTGTACGTCGTGCTCGGCGCCTTGAGCCCGATTGCGCCGCTCATCTTGTCGACCTTGAAGCGCATCTTCTGCTCGATGATGCGTGCTGCGGCGGTCGTGAGCTGAGCCGAGGTGAGCTGTCCGGCGGTCACGAGCGCGGGCAGGGTCGAGTAGTTGTAAGACCAGGGCAGCTCCATATCCATGCCCGCGGCCACGGCGTCCTTCGCCGTGCCTTGCAGCGTGGAGGCGGCTGGCAGCGGCACGGCATTGCCGTTCGGCATGGCCCACCAGTCGCTGAGCACGAAGCCTTCGAAGCCCATGTCGGTGCGCAGCAAGTCGGTCAAGAGGTGCTTGTTCTGCGTCGCGTAGGTGCCGTTGACCTGGTTGTACGAGGCCATGACCGACGACACGCCGCCCTCTTTGACGATCATCTCGAAGTGGCGCGCGTACAGCTCGCGCAGCGTTTGCTCGTCCATCGTCGCGTTGGCGGTACCACGGCCATTTTCGATGTTGTTCGCGGCGTAGTGCTTGGCGCACGCCGCGACGTATTCCTGCACGCCGACCACGAACGCGCTGCCCAGGCGACCGAGCAGGAACGGATCTTCACCGTACGTCTCTTGCGTGCGCCCCCAAGCCGGATGGCGCAGCACGTTCACCGTGGGCGCCAAGATCATGGTGTTACCGGAGACGAGCGTCTCGTCGCCGATGGCTTCGCCGATGTGGTATTCGAGGTCCACGTCGAACGCCGCGCCGCGCGCGATCGCGACCGGGAAAGAAGTCGAAAAATCGGACTTGTCGTCGCCGTTGGCGTTCAGGTTCACGCCGCGCGGGCCGTCGCGGAAGAAGAAGGCTTTGACGCCCTTGGCCGTGTTGTCTTCTTGCCGGAAGACGTTGTAATTCGCGGTGCCCGACTGCGGCAGACCGCGCATTTGCTGCGCGCGCTCGGTGTCGCTCATCGAGCTGGCCATTGCTTGTGCGGCTTGGCGGACCGCCGGATCGGCTTTGTAGCCGCCCGTGTACGGCAAAGGATCGGCTGCGCCGCCCGGGCACGACATCTTCACCGCTGCGCCAGCACTGCCGTTGCCGCCCACCGAGATCACGTCCGTGCCGGCGCTGCCCGTCATCATTCCGCCGCTCGGGTTGCCTGTGCCGGCGTTCGATGCGCCGCCACCGCTGGGGCTCGCGCCTCCAGCGCTGCTCCCGGCCGTTCCGCTGCCGGTACCTCCGGGCGGCGTGGGATGCCCGCAGGCGGCGAGCGTGAATAGGACCGCGAGGGCGCGCAGGGCATGACCTGCAGGCAGTGCTTGGCGCATTGTCGGTGAGGCTCCTCTAAGAACGTCAGAGCGTAATGGGGCTGTGCCAGAGCACCGGCGCCGCCATGCGGTACCAGTTCCAGCTTCTGCGCCGTCTTAGCAAATCGAGCAGCGAGAGTCGCGACTCGTGATGTCGATTGTTCGAAAATATCGAGTTGGTGAAGATCGTTTGCCTTTCTCTCAGGGCCTGTTTTCCGCGCTGCAACGGAAACTTTCAACGCGCGTGCGCTGACCATCCGCGCCCGGGGGGCCCGTGCAACGCTGATTCGAATTTCACGCACGCTGCAGTCCAGCGCGCCCCTTCTCAGATGTGACGCGCAACGAGCTCGAGAAGCCGCACATCGCGGCGTGCTCCCTCGAAGGCGTCCGGAAGACCATGAAGCGCTCGGCCTCGATTTTTTCACTCAGCTTGGCTTTGGGTGGCCTCGGTGTCGCCGCTTGTACGGCGAAGGCTCCTTCGGACGGCGTTGCCCCGCCGATCACGGGCAATACGTCGGGTGACGGCTCGGGCGCCAGCTCAGGTACCGGCAGTGGCCCGAACGGCGGCTCGAGCTCCGGAGGAGACACCGGAACTGGTGCCAACGCCGGCAACACCTATGGCTCCAGCGGCAGCGGCGGCTCGGTAGGCTACGGCGGGCCACCGCCCAGCGAGAGCTCGCTGCGCAAAGTGAAGAACGTGCTGACCGGCCTCGCGCCGACGGACGCCGAGCTTGCGACGGGCAAAACCCAAGCAGGCTTGAAATCACTGATCGCGACTTGGATGGGCACGCCCGAGTTCCAAGACAAGCTCTTGTTCTTCTTTCAGAACACCTTTCAGCAGTCGCAGCTGGCGCAGTTGGATTTCGAGTTCCAGCTCCGTAAGCGTCCCGGCGCCTTCGACCTCTCGTACGACATCTACGGCGACAACGCGTATCCGAAGCTGTACCAGAACGTGAAAGAGAGCTTCGCGCGCACCGCGATCGCGTTCGTCAGCGCAGGGCGGCCCATGACCGATTTGCTCACGACCAACGAGTTCATGATGACCACGGCGCTGAAGAGCCTCTACATGCAGATCGAGGCGCCGTACGACATTCACACCATGAGCTGGAAGTTCAATCACGGAAAGCGCCCCGCGCTCAGCGAATCACTCGATCCGAACAGCCCGAACTACATGACGTTCGGCTACGAAGCGCCCACCACCAGCACGGGTAAGAAATTCAGCGGCACGTGCGCAGGTGACAGCAGCAAAGTCTCCAGCTGTCCGGGCAATACGCTCTTGTTCCAGATGCTCTTGGGCTCGATGCCGCGCGACTCGACGAACAACGGCTTTTGCGGCGACGCCGGCTGCATGGAGCACGCCATCAAGCCGTATTTCACGGACCAGGATCTGAGCGACTGGCAGATGGTCAAGATCGTCGACGGTACCGCGATCATGCCTTGGGACTTGCTCGCGCTGCGGGCCTCCGGTGGCACCTTGAATTCGAAGATCCCGCGCGTCAGCTTCTTCAGCACGCCTGCCTTCTTCGCGGTCTGGAACACGAACGACAGCAATCAACACCGTGTGGCCGCCAACCAAGCGCTGCTCGGTTCGATCGGCATCGGCTACACCAGTGCCGACGTCGCAATTCCGTTGCCACCCACCGCCACCGCCATCGACGGCGAGCACGCGGTGGGCGGCTCGCTCTGTTACGGCTGCCACAAGAGCCTCGACCCGATGCGCCAGTTCTGGGGCAACTCGTTCGACTACAACGACAAGCAGTTTGCCGGTAAGAGCGCAGGCCCTGCCAGCTTCGGCTTCGCAAACGTGACCCAGAATGGCAAATCCCTAGTCGATTTCGGCACCTTCTTGGAGCAGGTCACCGACGAGCAGGTCACCGGCAACGTGGTCAGCCGCTACGCCCTGGAGATGACGCAGAAGCTGTGCTTCTTCGCCAATTCCTCGAAGTGCGTCGAGACCGATCCAGAGATGCGCCGCATCGCCAAGGCCTTCGAGACCTCGACCTTCAAGTTCGATGTGTTGGTCCAGGAACTGTTCTCCTCGCCGCTCGTCACCAATGCCGCGAGCACGGCGACGGCGGAAGCCATCGGCGCCACGGTCAGCATCACGCGCCGCGATCAATTCTGTCAGGCACTCTCGAACCGTCTCGGTGTGAACGACATCTGCGACATCGAGACGCCCACGCCGACCGGCGTGACCAGCGCCATGAATCGCTTGGCAGGCGCGCTGCCGGCAGATGCATTCAGTCGCGGTGTGGCGGCCCCGGTGACCCCCTCCGATCCGTCGCTGTTCTTCAGGGCGGCGAGCGAGCTCTTGTGCGAGGCCGTAGCGGCGAAGGTGGTCGACTCCGGCACGGGCGCCAAATTCAGCAGCACCAACACCTCGCTGGCCATCGAGGCCCTCGTGACGACCGTCATGGGCCTACCAGTGAGCGATCCGAAGCATCAGGCGGCGGCCACGGTGCTCACTGCACACTTCAACGACGCCAAGAGCGGCGGCGCGACGGCAACGAACGCGTTGCGCTCGACCTTCTCAGCGGCTTGCCAATCGGCGCCTTCACTCGCTCTGGGGATTTGAGGCACATCATGAGCACCTTCAATCGACGTGATCTGCTGCGCGCTTCGGCGCTGGGTACCCTGTATGCCGGTCTGCGCGCAGCCGCCACCGGTCTGCCCGCTTGGTTCTTGGCCAACCCGAGCAAGGCCAGTGCAGCCGACATGGCCTGCACCATCGCCAGCACCGACAAGCTGCAGTTCCTGGTGGCCAGCACCTCGAGCGCGGGCGACCCGATGTCCTGCAACGTCCCCGGTACGTACGAGGCAGCCGGCATCATTCACCCGACGCAAGCCGAGTTCGTCGCCACGCCCTTCGCCTTCGGCACCAAGACCGTCGCGGGCGCGCAAATCTGGAACACGCTCACCGACACCGTGAAGCAGCGCACCAACTTCTTCCACCACATCACGGGCGGCCTGGTGCACGGCGATCACCCGAAGGTGATGCGCTTCCTCGGCAACTCGAGCGGCGGTGAGATGTGGCCGTCAATCTACGCAAAGCACTTGGCGCCGTGTCTCGGCACGGTTCAGGCCGAGCCCGTCTCGGTTGGTGCGGGCGGCAATGCGCTGGAGCAGATCTCGTTCCAAGGCCGCACGCTGGCCTCGATCACCCCCACGCAGTTGAAGCAGCTGCTCACGGGCTCGATGACCGATCCGGTCGTGGCACTGCGCAAAGTGCGCGACAAAACGCTGGATGACTTGAACGCTCTGTTCAAGGAGAACGGCAGCAAAGAGCAACTCGCATTCATCGACGCACTGCACAGCAGCCAAGAACAGGTGCGAAAGCTGGCCACTGATTTGGCCTCCGTATTCGCGGCGATCACGGACGACGGCGTGTCGGGCCAAGCGCTCGCGGCAGCGGCGTTGGTGCAGGCCAAGGTATCTCCTGCGATCATGGTGCACATCCGCTTCGGCGGTGACAATCACAACGACAGCGGGCTGTACGACGAGTGGTTCGAGACCACCGATCACGCGGGCAACGACAGCGGCGTGCCAGGCGTGCAAGCCGTGATTGACGCGCTCGACAAGCAAGTGCCGGGCAAGGCCACCTTCGCGACCATGAACGTGTTTGGCCGCGACCTCGCAGGCACGGCCAAGGTCTCGGCTCGCAATGGCCGCGATCACTTCGGCAATCATTCGTGCATGATCATGATCGGCAAGAACGTAGCCCCCGGCGTCACTGGCGGGTGCACGCCGTTGAACGCAGCCTTCGTCGCCTCCGACATCGATAGCGCCACGGGTGCGTCGAAGGCCAGTGGCGGTGACATCCCGCGTGCGGACACGCACATCGCTGCCGCCAAGACGCTCGGTGTGGCGCTCGGCCTCGACGCCGCGTTGCTCACGCCCGACTTCAACGACAACGGCAGCATCAAATATGCCAAGAGCGCGATATTGGCATGAGGTGAGCACTTGAAAATCCCCGTCCGACGGTGCGCTCCGTACACGTTCGCGTTGCTCTTCCAGGCCATCGCGTGCAGCTCGGCAACGTCGGACGACGGGACACTTGCGTCCGCAGGCGCGTCCGCGCGGGGCGGCGCTTCGGCTGGCAGCGCGAGTGGCGGTACGAACGCGGGCGGCGCGGGCGGCGGCACGAACGCGGGCGGCGGCGCGAATGCGGGTGGCGCGAGCGGGAGTGCCGGAGCGCCCAGCGCAGGCAGCGGCGGATCTCCAGAGCAAGCGGGTGCCGGCGGCAGCGTTGCGGGCGCAGGCGGCGGCAGCGCAGCGGGCGCAGGCGGCGGCAGCGCAGCGGGCGAGCCGTTCAAGGGCGTGGCCAACTCACCCTGTGCAGCGCGCAGCGCGCTGAACGTGGCCTGGTATTACAACTGGACGCAGAAAGAGAGCGAGCCGTGCAGCGACGGCAAAGGCGGCGAGTTCGTGCCCATGATCTGGGGTCACACGGGCGCCGAGCAAACAGCGGCCTCGATTCAAAGCGCGATCACGGGCTTCGTGGGCAAGGGTTACAAGAACGTGCTTGGCTTCAACGAGCCGGACAACACGACCCAATCCAACATCGCGAGCGCGACGGCCATCTCGCTCCTGACGAGCTTCGACAACGCGGCGATCAAAGTCGGCACGCCCGCGACGCAAGCGAACGCCACGGGCCAGGCCTGGTTCAAGGACTACATGGCCAAGCTGACGAGCAACGTCAGCTTGCGCGCCGACTTCATTGCTCTTCATTGGTACGGCTGGAACGCCGGCTCGTGCGACGCGAACGCCTCACAGCTCGAGAGCTATCTCAAGTACGCCGAAGGCTTCGCCGGCAATCGCCCGATCTGGCTTACCGAGTGGTCGTGCTTGAACCAGAGCGCGCCCACGCCAGAAGGCGTGCTCGCGTTCTACAAGGGGGCGCTGGCCGTGTTCGCCAAGCACCCGCGTGTGCAGCGCTACGCCTGGTACCCGTGGACGACGAATTGTGAGCTGAACGACGAGGCCGGCGCCCTAACACCGTTGGGAGTCGCATACGCCGCCGCCCCTGCGTTGAAGAACGCACCTTAGCCAACTTCCCTCAGTGCGTATCCAACGCGCGCTTTGCCAAATCGCGATATTTCCCCTTCGGATAGAGGGCCAGGTATTTCTTCGCGTAGTCGCTGGCTCGCGGGTCGTGCCGCGCGGAAGCCGCCTCGATCGACAGCGCCAAGGCGTCACCCGAGAGGCTGCCGTGCGGGTTCGATTTCAGGTACTCGTCCAAGAGTGCTTGGGCGCGCGCCGGATCGCGCTCGGTACGGAGCGCTTGAATCGCTTCGACGACGTGGGAGGCGTCTTCGCTGCTTTCGCTGCGGGTTCGCGTGGCGCTCTTCGCGCTCGGCGCTGCGCTCGGTGCCGGATCTTCCGCGGCAGCCGCGCTCTCCAAGGGTGCAGCTTCTGCCAGCGGTGCGATTTCCGTAGGGGCTAGAAGCGCCGGCTTGGCTGCCAGGTTGACCGCAGGCGCCGCTTGCTCCTTCGGCGTGTTCGGCGTGGGCGCGGCGATCAAGCGATGGCCGATGGCCGCAGCCGCAGTACCGCTGATCAAGAGCGCGCCGATGACCACCGGGCGCAGCCAAATTCTCGGCCCACCTGCTGTGCGCTGTCGCTCGACGTTGGCGAGGATTCGCCGTTTGCGGAACGGATCACCCTCGTACGGCGCCGCGGAACGCAGCAGGTCCGCCAGCTGCTCGTCGTCGCCCGCGAGGCGCTCTTCATCGACTAGGCGCTTCATCACCTTGCACCTTTCCGTTCCTGACCCGTGTGCTTGGCCAGCTGAGCCTTCAATTTCTTGCGCGCGTTGTGAATGCGTCCCCATGCCGTGTTCAGGGGCACACCTTGAATCTCTGCGATCTCTTCGCCGCTGTAGCCGTCGATTTCGAACAGCACGAGCGCCGTGCGTTCGTGCTCGTTCAACTTGATCAGCAAGCGCTCGAGCAGCTCGCGCTTTTCGTTCGTTTCCGCGCCGTCGGACGGCGATGCGCCCGACATGGGCAGGTTCTCGGACAAGGGGACTTTGCCGAACAGCACGCGGCGCACCCAGGTCAAACGTCGGAAGTCGCGCACGCGGTGGCGTGCAATTTGGTACAGCCACCCCGCCAAGTTCTGGCCGTCGAAGTCGGGCAGCCGCCGATGCACGACCAGAAACACGTCCTGCACCAGATCCTCGCGGTCGGCCTGCGGCCCGCCCATGGCGCGGATCCAGCGCGCGACCTCGTCGAACCATTTCTCGTAAATGGCGCGGAATTCCAGCGGTTCCGGGGTAACTTCCGGTCGCGTCTCGTCTTCCACTGGCCAGTGTTCGGCCTGGCTGGTACCCGGCATCAATGGTTCAAGGGGCTTCTTCACGGAAACCTTGGCGGGAAAGTAAAGAGCCCGCACCAAAGACGGTTGCACGCTGCTCTCGGATCCAATGAGGGTATCCTGATCGAGCTCGCCTCGCCATGCGTGTTCCGCGTCGCTCCAACAGTCTCGGGTTCGTGCGCTGTTTTCGAGCCGTGCGCGCGGTCACTGACACTGCGCCGCTGTTCTGCTGCCTGCTACTGAGCGCAACGAGCGCGCACGCACAAGCTCCCACCAGCAGCGCCGATTTCGTCACGGGCGGCGGCGAGTGTCCGGCGCCGGCGACCGTGGAGCAGGGCGTGCTGCGCCTGATCCCGGTCGAGCATCGCGATCTGCTCTTGCAGCATCGAGTGCGAGTCGAGCTCGAGGATCTCGACGAGCGTTACCGGGTGCGAGTCTTCAAGGACGGCGGCAGCGTGGAGAAGGTGTACAGCGACGCCGCGCGCGATTGCGTGGGTCGCGCGAACTTCGCCGCGGTGTTCGCCGTGCTCACGGTCATGCCTCCCGAGCTGGGCCTCGCCGCGCCGCCTCCACCCGAGCCTCCACCCGAGCCTCCTCCTCCGCCTCCTGCCGTGCTCGAAGCACCGAAGCCCGCGCCACCTCCACCCCCGCTGCCGCCCCTGGCGCACGTCGAGCTGAGCGCCCTGTTGGCCTACGCGCCCGGCATCTTGGATGCGCCCGAGCTCACATCGTTTGGCGGTGAGCTGCGCGTCGCGCTCGGTCGGGGCGCGTGGTCCGGCACGCTGTCGGTGGCGTATCTGTCGCGCGCCCACTTCGAGCTTCAGGGAGTGGAGGGTGATGTCACGCGTTTGCCGGCGAGCGTTGGCGTGCGCTTTCGGGCGCAGCTCGAGTCCTGGCAGCTGAGCGCGGATCTCGGGGCGCTCGCCGTCTCCCAGCGCGTCCGCGCGACCAACTTGTACGAATCGCGCGCCCACCAAACCTTGGAGCTCGGTGTGCGCGCGGGCCTCACCGTCTCCCCGTTGACGAACCGCAGTTTCGCGCCCTTCTTGAGTGCCTTTAGCCACGTGAGCCCCGGTCCGCGAGAGCTCGAAGCGCTGCCGCGGGGCGTGGTCGGTAACCTTCCCTACGTCTGGTTTGGCGGCGCGGTCGGCGTCTCCTTGGGTCTGTAAATGAACGTGCGCCGTCTCTCGACCCTCACGACTTGCGCATTGCTCGTGTTCTCGTGCGTTGCCTGTGGGCCGCGGCTCGACGTCGGCACGAACCTGCTCTGGGCGACCGATCACGAGTCAGGCACCAGCGACGACTGGTTCGCGGCCCCGGGGGGCGGGAAGATCCCGGACGACGCCGGCAGTACCGAAGAGGTCGTCGCCGGCATCGCGCACAGCGGGACCCATGCGCTCAAGCTCACCGATCTCGGTGCCAGCGACGAGGACGGCCCTGGTGTGTACCGCGAGCTCGTCGATCCCGAAGAGGCCTACTACAGCGCTTGGTATTACCTTCCGCGCGTGTACACGACCAATTCGCAGTGGACGATCCAAAAGTTCCGCTCTCGCTTGGAGTCGGACCCGACCGTCCTCAGTCAGGGTCATGATTTGGATTTGCGTACGCTGCCCGGCGGGGAAATCTCTCTGTTCGTGTTCAGTCACGATCCGGAGTACCTGCAGGCGCCGCTCGCCGATCCCCCTGCGTTCGTGCCGAGCGAGACTTGGTTCCAGATCGAGGTCTTGTATCGCGCGCGCACGGACGAAACCGGGCGGCTCTTGGTCTGGATCGACGACCGCTTGGTCTACGATTTGGAGAACCGGCGCACGGCGGGCTCCAATGACCTGGTGTGGTCGCCGTGCAGTGTGGGTCTGGACGTGCAGCCGATGCCGCGCGAAGTGTACATCGACGACGCCGCGATCAGCCGCGTGCGCGTCGGGCGCAGCGGTAAGCTGTTTTAGCGCGTCGAACGTGCGCGCGTGGGCATGCGCTGCTCGATGCCGTCGCCGAGCAGGCCATCGTTCGCGAACGGTGAATGGTCGTAAACAGTGCTGCCGTCGCTCTCGTCGAAGGTGAGGTCGAGCACCAGCGCGTCTTCGCTCGCCGACACGTCAGCCGTCTGTTCGGCGCCGAGCTGCTCGGGGGTGCGCACGGCCTCGAACACATGCACGTCATCGAGAGTGCCGTGGAAGAAGTCGGTCGCGCCATCCAGCGAGCCGAGCCAGCAGCTGGTGGGGGTGCGCTTGTCTGGCAAGTTCTCGGAGCTGGCGACCAGCGCGCCGTCCAAAAATAGCTGGTCCGTGCTGCCGTCGTAGGTGAACGCGGCGTGGTGCCACTCGCCCGCCTTGATTGCCTTGGGCGCCGCGACCAACACGCGATCGCCGAACACGCGCCAAGCCGTGACGATGCCCTCGCTCACCCCGAGCTCGACGCCGCTCTCGAAATCCTTACGCACGCTGAGCAGGGCTTGCTTACCGGCGATGGCATCGAGCTGGAACCACGCGGAGAGCGTTTGGGTCGCGTGTCCGTCCGGGAACTGCGCGGTACCCGTCGTCAGGTAGTCGTCGACACCGTCGAACGACAGCGCGTCGTCTTGCCCGGAGTCATCGACATGGCGCTCGAGCGCCGTCGGACCGGGGTCTACGTCGGTTTGAGTGCAGCCGCAGAGGGCACCCAAATAGGCCGCGCTCTGCGCACAGAGCACCCAAAATCCAAAGCGCGCAGCACGACTCACCGCGGGGTCACCGTACCACGACCGAGACGAGTCAGCCGCTGCGAGTCAGGGCGAAATGCTCACGTTCGTGACGTCGAACGGTACGAATTCGCCGATGTTTTTGCTGGCTTCGCCAAGATTGCAACAGCGGCCGAGAACCACCAAAAAACACGCGCGATTCGGACCTTCATCGAAGGGGCACAGGTGCGTCTAGGGGTGCACTGGCCCGCAACGTAGCTGCCGGTTCAGAAATCTTTGCCCGAATTGCTCAAAGCGCTTGGCGCGGCCCCGGCGACGGCGACAATCGTCAGGATGCAAGTGGGAACGACAGTCGGCGCGGCCCCCATGGCATTGCAGGTCACCCACAACACCGACGGGCTGCTGATGGCGATGATCGGGCCCGTATGTCTCGCGCTGTGGCAAACGAAGCCGACACCGGAACGGTTCGCGATTCAACGCGCGCACCTATACGCCGCGGTGAAGCGCGATCCAGGCAATGTGGTGTTCCTGTGCGTCGTGTCGACGAAAGCCGAGCCGCCCGAAGAAGCGGAGCGCCGCGGCTCGGCCGAGATGATCACGTCGCAAGGCAACCAGCTGCTCGGCGTGGCCTGCGTGGTCGAAGGTGTCGGCTTTCGCGCGGCTATCTCGCGCACGGTGCTGACGGGCATGTTGTTTTTGATCCGTACTCCGTCGCCGATCAAGCTGTTCGAGAGTGTGCGGCTCTCGGCGCCGTTCCTAGCGCGCTGCCTCAAACGATCGTCTTTGCCCGAGCTCGAAGCGGAATGCGAGCGCGGACGTGCCCTGATGAACGCCGAAAAGAACACGGCCTGAGGGCGCGTGTGAGCTGAGCGCCGAGCGCGCGGCCTCAGACCGCGCGCTCGATCGCCCCTCGTCACTGAATGTCGATGCCGGAGAGCAGGCTGTTGTTGATCACGCTCTTGGCTTGAATCACGTAGCTACCGTTGGCACTCGCCTGCACGGCGAAGCTCTTGGCGATCGCCTTGTTCTTCGCTCCCGCCGCCGCAAATATGTCGAAATCGGTCAGGTATTGCGTGCCGTTGATCAGCACGTCGAACGTGCGCGAACCCGCGCTGGAGAAATACGTCTCCGCGAAGTGCAGACGGACGATGTGACTCGAGCTCGCGGCGAAACCGGGCACCGTGTACGTGAAGTTGCCCGAACGCGCGTATTGATACACGGCCTCCGGCGCGGCGCTCATTACGCCGTTGGTATCGATGGTGTTGGCGTGGTGAATCGTGCTGCCGCCGCTGAAGTCCGCATCGGCGACGTAGGGCGCGGCCACCGGACCTCCGCAATCGATGAACACGCCGCTTTCAGCTCCAGCGCCTCCAGCTCCAGCGCCTCCAGCTCCAGCGCCTCCAGCTCCAGCGCCTCCGGCCGCGGCGCCTCCAGCTCCGCTGCCGCCGCTACCACTGGCACCACCCGATCCGCCACCGCCCGTCCCGGGAAGGGCAAACGCAGTCAGCTTGCGACCTCGATCACCGAGGTAGACCACGCCGTTGGCGATGGTGGGGGTTTGCCAATGAATCAGGCCGGTCCCCGTGTTGTGCCAGAGCTCTGCGCCGGTGACCGGGTTGAGCGCGTGAAAATTGTTGTCCGACGCGTAGTACAGCACGTTGTTGGCGATCGCCGAACCGCCGCCACCGCCGCCCAGGTGCCACATTGCCACCAGCGACGGATTGCCGCTGCCGTCGACCGAGAGTCGGAACGCGTTGATGCCCTTCGAAGGGCTGACGAAGAACAACCACGTGCTGTTGTCCGTGGGGTTGATCCAGGTCGAAGAAGGGTTCTGATTTTCGCCGCCGGTGGGTAGCGCTGCAGACGAGATCTCACCGGCGACGTGACCGGGCCCGCCTTGCCCACTCAGGTTGTCGAGGTTGATCAGGCGCACGACCTGGTCTTTGCCGCTCTGCGCGGCAAGGTGCGGATATTTGCTGCCGCTGTTGGGCAGCACGAGCAGGTTGGTGCTGCCCAAATCCTTGTCGCTACTCTGGAGCGACTGGTAGTTGCTCGGTGTGTAGCTGTCGACCGGGTTGCCGTTTGCGCCGCTGCCGTCCGAGTTGAGCGCGATGATCGAGTCGCCCCACAGGTGGCTTGCGGGATTGAACGTGCCGTTGCCCGTCACCGCGTACAAGCGAGCCGTCGCCGGGTCGAAGGTCAGCCCCGCTTTGGCCCAAATGCCCGACTTGGCCGAGCTACAGTCGACCGTGAACGAGAAGTGCACGGTTTGATCGCTGCACATGTCGTTGAACACCTTCTGTGTGCCGGTGTTCAAATTGATGGTCGTCACGTGGCCTTGGTAGTCGCCGCCGTCTCCGTCGTATCCGCCGACGCCCATGTACAAATAGGGCACGCCTCCTACCGTGGCGATGGTGATCGCCGTGCCGCCCTTTTCGACCGTGGGCTTGAGCGTGAACAGCTCGGGCCAACCGCCCGTGGTGATCTCCGTGCCGTCTCCGACCGTGTATTTGTGCAGGTGCCCATCGAGACCCGTGCTGTACACGTACGCGAGCGAAGGATCGATCGCGGGGGACGACATCGTGATCTGTGCGTTCGTTGGTTGGCGCGACCAAAGCGTGGCGCCCGTATACGCGTCGACCGCTAGCAGCACTCCGGTGCGCGTGGTCATATAAGCGATATCGTGAAAGCCGGTGCTGGTGCTGACGTGCGTGAGCACGACGGGCGCGCCTTCGATCGTTTCCGGCAAACTGATCTTGAACAGCTGCACCAGGTTGCCCACGTTCTGCGGCGTGATCGTCGCCTCCAACGTGTTGTTGCCGCTGTGTCGAGAATCGCCGCCGAACTGCAGCCAGTTGTACTTGGCGACCGCTGCTTCGCTCACCGTTGCTGCATGTGCAGGGTCGGCTTCGCCGTCTTGCACATTGTTGCCACAGTGGCTGACTCCGAAGCCAAGGCTCGCCACTGCAACCAATGAACCTGTAGCCGTGAACGCGCGCAAACGTCGAGTCATTGCCTTACTCCTGTCGAATACACCCAGTAATGCGCCGCTCGAGCAGGACGCTGCAGCGGAGCACTCGTGAGTGTCCGCCCTTCGACGACTCGTGTATCGCAAATCGCTCTCGTCGATGCGGACGTGAGCGATCGTTGCTGCCCTTCGAAAGCGAGGCGAACTGGCGTGTTGGAATCGAGTCGAAACGCTACGCATCGCACCTGGGGTGTGCGGCGAAACTTAGCGCTTGACCGCGAGCCAGAATGTCGAGCGCACGCACGACCCGCGAGCCCAAGACTGGCACTCTTCGGTGCTCGAGATTCAGAGTTGGCTCGGGCCGAGCTCGTCG
>OUNO010000571.1_pt1 | contig 21412 bp, 26 predicted proteins | sample 1779811 | NCBI WGS metagenome assembly OUNO01 (sample SAMEA3914804, study PRJEB12502) | metagenome | biome: forest; material: soil | place: Canada | collected 2010-06-25 | depth 0.3 m | reverse complement strand
TGCGGCGGGCTCGGCCCGACGCGGCGTTCGGGGCCGATTTCATCGCCGGCTTCCCCACTGAGACCGAAGCCGCGTTCAACAACACCCTCGCCCTGGTGGAGGAAGCCTACCTCGCTTTCCTGCACGTTTTTCCGTTCAGCCCGCGCCCGGGAACGCCGGCTGCGCGCATGCCCCAGCATCCGGCGGCGCTTGTCCACGCCCGCGCCCGGCGGCTACGCGCTGCGGGCGAGGCCGCGCTCGCCCGACATCTGGACCGCCAGATCGGCCGCCGCGTGGTCGCTCTGGTCGAGCGCGCCGGACGAGCCAGGGCCGAGGATTTCACCGAAGTCGCCTTCGACGGCGAAGCCGCGTCCGGAAGCCTGATGACGGGCCGCGTCACCGGCCACGACGGCCACCGCGCGCGCCTGGCTCACTGGGAAGAGCTGAGATGACCGCCGCGCCCCTCACCGGAGGCTGCCAGTGCGGCGCCATCCGCTTCGCCGTCAGTGGAGAGCTTGGCCGGGCCAGCATCTGCCATTGCCGCATGTGCCAGAAAGCGTTCGGGGCGTTCTATGGTCCCCTGGTGGCCGCGCCCAGACTCGCCTGGACGCGCGGCGCCCCGACGCACTTCCAGAGTTCCAACCGCGCCCGCCGTGGCTTTTGCCGTGAGTGTGGGACGCCCCTGACCTTCGAGCCCGACGACGGTCCGGTCGAGCTGGCCATTGGCGCGTTCGACGCTCCGGCGCGCATCCCGCCAACGATCCAACACGCCATGGACGCCCGCCTGCCGTGGCTTTCGGACCTGGACAGCCTGCAGGAGCGCGGGGCCGAAGAGGCCGCCGGAGTGGCGCCCTACTACGCCTCGATCCGCTCGCTCCAGCATCCCGATCACGAGACGTGAGCGGCCCCTACCGCTGGGCGGTGGGTTTCGCTAAGTCCTGACGATGAACGAGGTCCCCAAGTCCTGGCTGCGCCGCCTGAGCGAAGGGTTGTCGCGCTCGTCGCGGACGATGTCCGAGCAACTTTCCGGCGCGCTGACCGCCCGCCCGCTTGACCAGGAGCAACTCGACGCGCTCGAGGAGATGCTGATCGAAGCCGATCTTGGGCCCTCGGCCGCGGCGCGCATCACCCAGGCCTTCGGCGCCCAACGGTTTGGCAAATCGTCCACCGAAGATCAGATCAAAGAGGCTCTGGCCGAGGCCGTGGCCGCCGAGCTGCTCCCGCGCCAGGGTCGGTTTGATCCGTTGCGCGGCCCCAGACCGTTCGTGGCCCTGTTCATCGGGGTCAACGGCTCGGGAAAGACCACGACCCTGGGCAAGATCGCCCGCGAGCTGACGGACAAAGGCGCGCGCGTGTTGATCGCCGCCTGCGACACGTTCAGGGCGGCGGCGGTGGAGCAGCTGGCGGCGTGGGCGGAGCGGGCGCGGGCTGATTTCATCTCCGGACCTCAAGGCGCCGACGCGGCCGGGCTGGCGTATGAGGCGCTGGAGCGCGCGCAGGCCGAAAATTACGACGTGCTCCTCATCGACACCGCCGGCCGGTTGCAGAACAAGCAGGGCCTGATGGACGAACTGACCAAGATGATCCGTGTCGTGCGCAAGCTGGATCCGGATGCTCCGCATGACGTCCTGCTCGTGCTTGACGCCACGGTGGGCCGCAACGCCCTGGCCCAGGAAAACATCTTCGGCAACGCCATCGGCGTCACCGGCATCGTCATGACCAAGCTCGACGGCACCGCCCGCGGCGGCGTTCTGGTGCCGGTGGCTCAGGCGTCGGATTCACCGATCATGCTGATCGGCGTCGGCGAGGGGATTGAGGATCTGCAGCCGTTCGACGCCCGCGCCTTCGCGCGCTCGCTCGTTGGCCTGGAAGCTCCGATCCATGGTTAACCTCCCGCGCGCCTCACGCCTGTTCGGCTGGGCCGTGGACGGCGCGCCCGGCGTGGTGTTCCTGCTGGTCTATCTCATCACCCGCGACTTCCGGTTGGCGACGCTGTTCCTGGTGACGGCCGCGGCCATCGCCCTTAGCGCCAGTGTGATCGTCGAACGTCGCCTGCGCCCTCTTCCGGCGGTGACTGGCGCGCTGGCGGTGCTGTTCGGCGGCGCCTCGCTGCTGCTGCACAACCCCGACATCCTCAAGATGAAGATGACCATCGTCGACGGCTTTCTGGGCGCGTCCCTGCTCATCGGCGTGGCCGTGAAGAAAAACCCTTTGAAGATGATTCTAGGCGCCACCTTCAGCCTTCCCGACAAGGCCTGGGCCACGCTGGCGATCCGGTACGGCCTGTTCTGGTGGGCGTGCGCGCTCGCCAACGAAATCGTTCGCCGCACCCAGAGCGAGCACACCTGGGTGCTGTTCCGCGGCGCGGCGCTGGCCGCGGGAGTGGTGTTCGCCCTGGCCCAGGCCCCATTTTTGCTCAAACACAACGCAGCAGGCGACGAGGCGGAGGCTCCGCCCCCGGACCTCGGCGTCTGACCGACAATGCGCCGACCACGGATGGTCTGTCGTCAAACCGACGTGAAAGTGAGATAAGGGAACACCGGCACACCTTGTCGGGGAAATGAGGGCTGAGTCATGGTCAAGACCAAATCGCGGCCATCGGCCGACGCCCTCGGTGGATCGGTCACCCACCTCCTGCACCGGGCGCTTCAGCTGGCCCTCGACTACCACTCCGAGGCCGCCGGACCCGGTGCGATCACCCAGAGACAGTACACGGTTTTGGCCGCCGCCGCGGCCCAGGACGGGCTGACTCAGAATGATCTGGTCCGCAGCACCGGCATCGACCGCTCCACCCTGGCCGACCTGGTGGCGCGCATGCTGGTGAAGGGACTTCTGGTGCGGGAGCGCTCCGCCACCGACGCCAGGGCCAATTGCGTTCGTCTGTCCGACGCCGGACGTGCGGCGCTCGCCGCTGGGGCGACGCCGGCCACCGCCGCCGACAGCCGGCTGCTGGGCTCCCTGTCGGCGAAGAAGCGCGACGGGTTCCTCAAAGCTCTCGCCACCCTCACTGCCGAAACACCGTCGCCGCCCAAGGACAAGGCTGGCGGCAGGCGCAAGACCAGCAAGGTCAAGACTCCCAAGGCGTCCAAGGCCGCCAAGGCGAAGACTGGCAAGCTGGTCAAGGCCGCGGCCGCGAGCGCCAAGGCGGGCAAGAAGCGCAAGAAGGATAAGAAGGCCAGGGCCTCCCTGGGGATCTAACCCTCACAACTGTCCTGTAAGGGCCGACCAGGCCAGGCGCGCGCGCTTCTCCAACTGGGACGGCGATGGCGAGCGAAGATCCGCCCGCGCCAAGGCGGCGACCAGCGCAGCCGGAAAGGCGAGGCTCGACAGCCGGCGAGCGGCCCGTCGCGCCTCTCCCAGCGCCTGGCGCAGGCTGTGGTCGAACTCAGGGCCTCTGGCCTTGCCCGAGCGGCGCAGCAGCACGAGGCCCCAGACCACACCGGCCGGCGCCGCCAGCCCGCTATCTCCCGCTGGATCCAGGATTTGCGCCGCAAGGCGCGCCGCTGAACTTTCCGCCCCGGCGGCCCAGGCGAGCGCATCGTCGGTCTCGAGACGCGACCTGCCAAGCACCCGGATTCGGGCGTCGATCATGGCCTCGAACGGCGCGCGCGGCAGGGCCCGAGCTCTGGCGACCGTGGCCAGGCTCTCCGCGACGGGATGGCCCCGGACGCCCTCGCCGCAATAGATCTCTTCGAGCGCCTCGCGCCACCAGGTCAGGCGAATTTCGGCGGCGGTGTCGTTTGACGTGACCGCACTGGCGCGGGCCAGTTCGTGATCGAACGCATAGAGGGCGATGACGTCGGCGCGCGCGCCCTGATCGGCGATGAACCGGCTGGCGAGCCAGCGGTCGGGGTCGACCCGGCGGACCTCGGCGTCGAGGTCGACCCCCCTTGGCAACTCAGCCGTACAGGCTCTGGTACATGGCCATAGAGGTCAGCATGGGCAGCGAGAGCAGGACATTGGTGCGCGAGGCCAGGGTGGCGATGCGCCCAGCCTTGGCCTTGGCGTCGGCGTCGGCGTCCTTGATCCCAAGCACGATCTTCTGGTTCGGCCAGATGATCCCCCACACGTTCAGGAACATGATGATCGCCAGCCACACGCCGATGCCCATCAAGGTATAGCCACGATCGTCGGGTCCGTAGCCGCCCGCGAAACCAAAGCTGAACACCTTCTCGGCGTAGTCTCGGCCACGCAGCAGAGCGATCCCGATGCCGGCCAGCACGGTGAACAGGGCCGACCAGCGGAACCAGAACAGAGCCTCCGGCGCGATGTATTTGCTCACCGCCGGCTTCAGCTCGGCCGGGATGTCCGGCATTTTCCGGATCTGGACGAAGTTGAAATAGTAGAGGAGGCCTATCCACAGGATGCCGAACACGACGTGCATCCAACGGAACACGGCTTGCCAAAATACGAGCCCCGTACCCTGCGGACTGACCTGAGAATAGGCTACGATCATGATCAGCGCCAGGACGAGGCTGAGGATGATCGTATTGCGGAAATTAAGGAGAATTCCGGCCACGGCGGATCCCTTTCCTGAACGGCTTCATGTCCCCGACAGCCTTGGAATAGTCCCTTTATGCCTGGGGCGTAAAGCCGGGCGCGCGATCACACCGCGATAAGGGCGGTAGCGAAGCGGCGGCCCTCGGAGGCGAGCACATTGTGCAGCCGGGCGGCGGCGTCGCTGGCCATGAATTCGAGGCCGAGGCCGGCGTCCTGCGCCGCCTCACGCACGGCCCGCGGCGGCAAGGCCTGGACTGCGCCCGTGCCCAGCAGGATGAACTCGGACACCACCGGTCCCGCGGCGACTACGGCAATGAAGTCCGAAGCCTGAACATCCTCAATGCGGGTGGGTCGCCAGCTTGTCGGCGCGTCGTCCAGGATCAGCAGGGAGCCCTCTCGCCAGAGGCCCGCTACACGAAAGCCCCCGCCACCCCAGGCATCGATGGAAGGCGGCTCGCGCATACCCGTTACGGCTTCGGGATTATCCGGGCGTTGGCCGGTTGCGGGCCGATCGGCCGGGCGGGCTCGTCGTCGCGTCTCACACCCCACAGCAGGATGATCGGAGAGGCGACATAGATCGAGGAATAGGTGCCGATGACGATGCCGAACAGCAGCACGATCGACAGCGGCCGCAGGGACTCGCCGCCGAATACAGCCAGCCCCGAAAGCGCCAGAAGGGCGGTAAGACCAGTGATCACTGTCCGTGACAAGGTCTCGTTGACCGACAGGTCGATGAGCTCACGAAGGGGCATCCGCTTGTATTTTCGCCGGTTCTCACGCAAGCGGTCGAACACCACCACCGTGTCGTTCATCGAATAGCCGATGATGGTCAGCAGGGCCGCGACCAGATTGAGGCTGAGTTCCAGGCGTAGAAGGAGGATCAATCCAAACGAAAGGGTCAGGTCGTGGAACAGGGCGACCACAGCGCCCAGGCCGAACTGCAGTTCGAACCGGAACCAGATGTAGATCAACATCAGGCCTACGGCGGTCAGCAGGGCCGCCAGGCCCTTCCACTCGAGCTCGCCCGACACCTCCGGGCCCACCACGTCGGTGCGCAGGAAGGTCACCTGGCCGAGCGCGCCGGAGATCGCGCCCTTGACCCTGGTCGCCACCACACCCGCGTCGGCGCCAGCCGGCGTCTGGAAGCGCACCACCGCGTCGTTGTCGGCTCCGAACCGCTGCACCTGAACGTCGCCGAGATTGAGACCGCTCACCGCGCCGCGCACCTTGGCCAGATCCGCCGTGCGGGCGCCGGTGTTGAACTCGAGCACCGTGCCGCCCTTGAAGTCGATGCCGAGATTGACGCCGGGCCAGACCGTGCCGACGCCGGTGGCGATCACCGCCAGGACAGACAGGGTGGCAAACAGCCGCGCCATGGAGACGAATGGGACATTCGTCTTTTTGGGCAGCAGTTTGATCAGGGGCCACATCGATAAGACCTCAAACGATCGGCAGGATCTTGGGTTTGAACGCCTTGAACCACCAGCCGATCAGCACCTGGGTGATCAGCACGGCGGTGAACACGCTGGTCAGCACGCCTATCAGCAGGGTGAGAGCGAAGCCCTTCACCGGGCCGGCGCCGAGATTGAACATGATCACCGCAGCTACCACCGTAGTCACATTGGCGTCGATGATGGTGGTCAGCGCGCGCCGGAAGCCGGCGTCGGCCGCGCTCATCGCCGGGCGCCCGCCGCGCACCTCATCACGCATGCGCTCATAGATCAGCACATTGGCATCGACGGCGACGGCCAGGGTCAGGACCAGACCGGCGACCCCTGGCAGGGTCAAGGTGGCGTGGAACAGACTCATCACGCCGACGATCATCAGGCCGTTGATCCCCAGGGCGATGGCCGCGAAGCCGCCGAAAAGGCCGTAGGCCAGCAGAATAAAGGCGAAGATCAGGGCCGCCCCGATCAGGATCGATATCTGGCCGGCCTTGACCGCGTCGGCGCCCAGCTCCGCCCCCACCGTGTGCTGTTCCACCATATGCAGCGGCGCGGGCAACGCTCCGGATTTCAGGATCAAGGCAAGGTCGTGCGACGACTCCTCGGTGAAGTTGCCGGTGATCTCGCCGCTGCCGCCGGGAATCGCTCCACGGATGACCGGAGCCGAAATCACGCGCTTGTCGAGCACGATGGCGAACGGTTTGCCCACGTTCTCGCTGGTGGCCTCGGCGAAGCGCTGCGCGCCCATGCCATTGAAGGCGAAGGCGATGTCCGGACTGCCGTTTTCGTCATGGCTGCCGGCGGCGTTGGTCAGCATGCCCCCGTCGACCATGGCCCGGCGCTTCAGCACATAGGCTTCCTGGTAGTGGTCGTCGCTCGGCAGCACCTCATCGTCGGGGGGGATGCGGCCCGCCTTCATGTCGTCCGCCGAGAGGGTGGTGTCGACGAGCTGGAAAGTAAGCTTGGCAGTCTTGCCGATAACCGCCTTCAGCCGCTCCGGATCGCTCTCGCCTGGGGCCTCGATGACGATGCGGTTGGCGCCCTGGCGAGTGATCGATGGATTGGTCGCGCCCAGCGCATCGATGCGCTTGCGGATGATCTCGATGGACCGGGTGACCGCATCCTCGGCGGCTGTGCGGGCCGCCTGAGGAACAAACGAGATCTCGATGCGCTGATCGGCCGTCTGGCGGACGTTCACGTCCCGGCCGCCGCCCGGCAGGCCCTCGCCGATCTGATTGCCAAGCAGCTTGAACGCCTGATCGTACTGGCCGGGATCGGTAATGCGCACACTGACCTTCTGGCCGGCCAGGTTGAGTTCGCTGAACACGATCTGAGCAGCGCGCAGGCGCGCGCGCACGTCTTCAGTAAGGTTGGTCAGCCGCTCCTGGTTGAGGGCGTTAGTGTCCACCTCCATGAGCAGATAGGACCCGCCACGCAGATCGAGACCGAGGCTGAGTTTGTCGTGCGGCAGCCAGCTGGGCGCGGCCTCGAGCACCGACGGCGGCAGGAGGTTGGGCAGGGTGAAGACCAGGCCGAAAATGGCCGAGGCCAGGACCAGGATGACCTTCCAGCGGGAGAGAGTCAGCATCTGAGCGCTTGGGCGTCCTGCCTCAGGCTTTGGAATCGTTCGCCGGGGCCGGTTCGCCGCGGGCGATGACGTCGGAGATCATCGACTTGACCACCTTGACGGTGACGTTCTGGGCGATTTCCACGCCGACCTCGTTCTCCTCGACGCGCACCACCTTGCCCTTGACGCCGCTGGACATGACCACGGTGTCGCCGCGCTTGACCGCGGCGATCTTGGTCGCGTGCTGCTTTTGCCGCCGCTGCTGCGGCATCAGGATCATGACGTAGAACAGCACCATGATGGCGCCGAGCGGCAGGAGCTGGCCCGGCCCCGCCAGGAAGGCGCCGATGCCACCCGCAGGCGCCGCGGCCGCGACGGCCAGGAATAGGGGGATTTGGAGGATCATCGAGGGTCCCGAATCGAAAAAGAGCACGGCGCGCCAGACATGGCGAGCGCCCGCGCTCGGAGCGGGCGGAAGCTATGCGCTCATCACAGCTTTTGCAATGCGAGCCCGTGAGACACTACTGGGACGCTGACAAAAATCAGTTCGCGCTTTTGCGGAACACGCTGCGGGCGGCTAAGGCACTGCGCATGGTCGAGACGTCCGAGCAGGCCCTGGAGCGTATCGCCGCGGCGCTGGAGCGTTTGGCCCCGCCCGCGGCCACTCGCGCGTCCTTCGATCACGCCTGCCTGTTCCGCCACGATCCAAAGGCGCACGCATTCATCGCCGCCCCGGACTATGGCCTCTCACTGGATCTGTTGGTCGGCATCGAGCGCCAGAAGAGCCTGGTGGTCGAGGCGCTGACCCGGTTTGCCGGCGGCCTGCCGGTCAACCATGTGTTGCTGTGGGGCGTGCGCGGGGCCGGCAAGAGCTCACTCGTCAAGGCCGCATTCATGGCGGTGGCCGCCCAGGCGGGAGCGCTCAAGCTGGTCGAGGTCGATCGTGACGAGGTTTCGGCCCTGCCCGAATTGTTCGAGACCCTACGCGAGAGGTCGGAACGGTTCGTGGTGCTGTGCGACGATCTGTCGTTCGAGGAGGGCGCGGCCGCGGCCAAGGCCCTGAAATCGGCTCTCGAGGGCGGTGTCGCCGGTCCGCCGGAGAACGTGTTGTTCGTGGCCACCTCCAACCGCCGCCACCTAATGCCGCGCGACCATATCGAGAGCCGCGGCGCCATCGCCAGCGCCGAGGACGCGGAGGAGGAGGTCAGTGTCTCCGACCGTTTCGGTCTGTGGATCGGCTTCGCGCCCATGGATCAGGCGACCTACGTCGCCGCCGTGGCGGCCTACGCCGAGCGCTTCGGTCTGGCGACGCCTGATCTGGAGGCGCGGGCGTTGCGCTGGGCCAAACTACGCGGGGCCAGATCCGGTCGCGTCGCCTGGCAGTTCATCCGCGACCTGGCCGGCGAGCTCGGCAGATCCCTGCCGACTTAGAGCGACTTACTGCGGCAGGACGAGCAAGGGATCGATGGGCTTGGCCTTGTCGGCGGTGGTGGCGGCGTAACGGATCTCGAAATGCAGCTGCGGCTGGGTCACCCCGCCGGTAACGCCGACGGCGCCGATATCCTGGCCCTGATAGACGTTGTCGCGCATGTGCACGGCGACGTTGGCCAGGTGGGCGTAAGCGCTGACCCAGCCCCCGGCGTGCTTGATCAGAACCAGGTTGCCAAACCCTGGAACCTGGTCGCCGGCGTAGACCACTTCTCCCACGGCGGCAGCGCGCACTTGGGTGCCCGCCGGGGCCCCAATGTCCACGCCGTCGTTGCGCCGGCCCATGCCGGCCGCGCCAAATTTGGACAACAGGTCCCCCCTCACCGGCCAGATGAACTTGCCCTGTCCAAGGCCCGCCAGCGCGGCGGCATTGGCTGGGGGTTCGGCCGGGCGGCTTGAAGCGTAGGCCGGCGCCTGGCCAGTCGAGGCCGACGGGCGAGAATAGGAGAAGTTGGGCGCCGACGACGGCGGGGTGGTCTCGGCCCGCCGGGCGGCGCCGGCGGCGACAGCCTCGGGGCTGGCCACATAGGGTCCGCCGGAGGGCGGCGGCGCATAGGCCGGCGCGACTGGGCGGTAAGCCGCCCGCGGACGCGGCGCGACATAGGCCTGCTCGGTCACGGTGATCCGGGTCGGTCCGTGGTCGTCGTATTGCGCCGGCAGGGCCACGAACATGCCCGGCGTGAGCCGGCCACGCTCTGGCAAGTTATTGAGGGCGGCAAGCTCTCCCAGGCCGACGCCGAAGCGCTTGGCCACAGCGGCCAGAGTGTCGCCGCCGCCCACGACGTAGGCCTTGGCGACCGGCACTTTCAGATGCTCTCCGGGGCGCAGGCCATACGGCTTTCTCAGGCGATTGGCCTCGATGAGTTCGCTACGGGTTGTCCTGAGGTCGCGGGCGATGGCGTCGAGGTGATCGCCTCTTTGAACCTCGTAGTCTCGGTACATGCCGCGCGCGGCCACCACCTTGCCGTCGGCCAGATAGTGCGACTCGGACCGGCGAGCCGGTGGAGCTTGGTAAGCTTCCGGCGCGGGTGACGGCGGACTTGGCGCCGCCGATGCAGGCGCTGGAGGACCCGGCGAAGCCGCCGGCGGCGAAGCGGGCGCCGCGCTCGGCGTCGGGGTCGCTGAACCGGTCGATGCCGGTGGGGGCGGCGTCTGAGCCGCAGGCTGGGCTTGTGGCTGGGTTTGGGGCGCGGTCGCGACCGGCTCCAGGGGCGCGCTTTCCACCGGCGTGGACGCGCGGGTCAGTGTCGGCCGCTCCGTCGCTGCGGAAGGTTGAGCTTCATCATCGGCGGAGTTTGGTGTCGCCGACGGCGTGGGGTCGGGCAGAGGATCCGGCGCCGGCGTCTGGCGCACGGGGTATTTGGGCGTGATCGGCGCTGGCGCGGCGTAGTCCTGCTTAACCGGATACTGCGGAGTGGCGCACCCGGCGAGCGCCGCCGTCGAAAGCCCCAGGAGGAGAAGTCGTTTCATCGCCGATCCTCGAATCCACCTAAGGGGAGCATGCGGCTGGTTAACCAATTCGATCATTCACGCGCGCCAAATCACAGTTTTCGTCAGCCTCCCGCAGACGGGTTCGTCAAAGTTCGCGCGCCACGCCCTCGAGCAGGGGCACGAAGCGCACTTCGCAGAGGATGTCCATGGAGAAGCCGCCCGCGCCATCGCCGGCGTATCGGCAGAGTTTCTGCACCGGACCCTTGCCGACGGGCGCGACCAGCACGCCTGAAGGCTTCAGCTGCTCAAGCAGCGCTGTAGGCTCCTCTTGCGCCGCCGCCGTGACCAGAATGCGGTCAAAAGGCGCCTGCTCCGGCCACCCCAGGGCGCCGTCGCCGAATTTGGTGATGATGTTGGTGAGCTGAAGCGCGGCGAACCTGGATTCGGCCTCGCGCAGTAGCGTGCGGTAGCGCTCGATGGTGTAAACTAGGCGCGATAGCCGCGCCAAGACCGCGGTCTGGTAGCCGGAGCCGGCGCCGATCTCCAGCACCCGCGCGCGCGGCTCCAGGGTGAGCGCCTGGGTCATCAGACCAACGATGAACGGCTGGCTGATGGTTTGGCCGCAGGCGATCGGCAGGGCCGAATCCTCCCACGAACGCTCTTTGAATAATTCGGGGGTGAACAGATCCCTCGGGGTCCGCTCCATGGCCGCCAGCACCGCCGGATCGGTGACGCCCTGGGTGCGCAGCGCGAGCACCAGCCGCGCCACGCGCGTGTCACGCTCGCCGGGTTCCTTGGGGCGTCGGGTCATGCCCTGACCTTGAATTTGGGCGGTGCACCGCCGACGGCGCCCGCCAAAGTGCGCACCGTCGGCAGGTGGGTCAGATCGATATGCAAAGGCGTGACCGAAATGCGGCCCTCGTCCGCGGCTCTGAGGTCGGTGCCCTCGGCCGGAGCCTGGTCGGCGGGGCGATAGCCCAGCCAGTAATAGTCGCGTCCGCGCAGATCCGTGCGCCGCTCGGCGAAACGCGTCAGTACGTGGCGAAAGCCCTGTCGCGTCACCTCCACCTCGTGCACCTCCTTTGCCGGAACGGCCGGGAAGTTGATGTTCAGAATCACATCGTTTGGCCAGCCCAATTCCACCAGCCTGGCCACCAGTCCGGCGCCAAACACCTGGGCCGGCTCGAACGGGGCCGCATCGTCAGCCGGGCCATAGGTCATCCGTTGGGAGAGCGCGATGGCCGACACGCCAAGCGCCATGGCTTCGATGGCGCCGGCGACAGTGCCCGACATGGTCACATCCTCGGCCGCGTTCAGTCCGCGATTGACGCCGGAAAGAACCAGATCCGGGCGCGCCTCACCCATCAGATTCTGGATCGCCAGCATGACGCAATCGGTGGGCGTGCCGCGGACCGCGAACCGACGCTCGTCGATCGGGCGCACGCGAAGGGGCTCCGAAAGGGTGAGCGCGCGCGAGGCGCCCGACTGCTCGGATTCCGGCGCGCACACCCACACCTCATCCGACAGCTGGGCGGCGATCGCCTCGAGCACGGCCAGGCCCTCGGCGTGAATGCCGTCATCATTGGTCACCAGTATGCGCATCAGGCCTCGGCGCCGATGTGGGTGACGCCGCGCATATAGCCATGCAACGCCTGGGGGACGGCGATGCGCCCGCTCTCGTCCTGATAGTTCTCCATGACCGCCACCAAGGTCCGTCCCACCGCCAGGCCTGAGCCGTTCAGGGTGTGGACGAAGCGGGCTCCCTTCTCGCCCGGACCCCGGAAACGGGCGTCCATGCGCCTGGCCTGGAAGTCACCGCAGTTGGAGCACGAGCTGATTTCGCGCCAGGTCTTCTGCGATGGCAGCCACACTTCGAGATCGTAGGTCTTGCGCGCGGTGAAGCCCATGTCGCCGGCGCACAGGAGCATGGTGCGGAACGGCAGCTCCAGGCGCTTGAGGACACTCTCGGCGCAGGCCGTCATGCGCTCGTGCTCTTCATCCGATTGGTCTGGCGTGGTCACGGAGACCAGTTCGACCTTGTTGAACTGGTGCTGACGGATCATGCCGCGCGTGTCCTTGCCCGACGCCCCTGCCTCGGAGCGAAAACACGGGGTGAGCGCGGTTAGGCGCATGGGCAATTCATCCTCGGCCAGGATGCGCTCGCGGACCAAGTTGGCCAGCGGCGTCTCTGCGGTGGGGATCAGCCACCGCCCGTCGGTGGTCGCGAATAGATCCTCGGCGAATTTGGGCAATTGGCCGGAGCCGAACATGGCCTCATCGCGCACCAGCAAAGGTGGCGCGATTTCCCGGTAGCCATGCTCCTGGGTCTGCATATCGATCATGAACTGGCCCAGCGCCCGCTCCAGCCTGGCGAGCTGGCCGGATAGGACCACGAACCTCGCGCCGGACATGCGCGCCGCCGCCTCGAAGTCCATCATGCCCAGGCCTGCGCCCAGGTCGACGTGATCCTTGGCGGCGGAAATGGCGAACGGCTCGCCCCAGCGCCGGACCTCCTTGTTGGCGGTCTCGTCGGTTCCGGCCGGCACGTCAGACGCCGGCAGGTTCGGCAGGCCGCTGAGCAGGTCGCGCAGCTGGCGGCCGAGATCGCCCTCCTTTTGGGTGCGCACGGCGATGGCGAGCTTCAGCTTCTCGACCTCATCGACCAGAGCCTGGGCGGTCGGCTCGTCCTTCTCGGCCTTGGCCTTGCCGATCAGCCTGGAGGCCTCGTTGCGCCGGGACTGGGCCGCCTGCAGCGCCGTCTGGCAGGCCCGCAGATGCTCATCGAGATCGAGGATGCGAGGCGTCTGGGCCGGCAAGTCACGCGCGGCCCAGGCCCGGTCATAGACCTCGGGGTGTTCGCGAAGGGCGCGCAAGTCGTGCATGGAGGAAAAAGCGCCGAGTGCCGGGAGGATGGGTCTCCTTAGGGCGCGTCGGCGGACGCGCCAAGGGCGAAGCTCAGGCCGTCGCTTGTTCGCGCAGCTCGTCCCGCCGTCGCCTGAGTTCGAGCAAGGCCACGCACCAGATCGAGATCTCGTAGAGGAGGGTGATCGGCAGGGCGAGGGAGATCATGCTGATCGGGTCAGGCGGGGTGACCACGGCGGCGACCACGAACACACCCACGATGGCGTAGCGCCGGCCTGACCGTAGCAGTTTGCTCGTCACAAGACCGGCCAGGCCCAGCAAGGAGAGGACGACAGGCAGCTGGAAACACAGGCCGAAGGCGAGCAGAAGGGTGGTGACCAAGGACAGATAGTCCGAGACCTTGGGCAGGAGCTGGACCGAGATATTGCCGGTGTCGACGATTTGCTGGTTGAGCGAAAACCACAGCACGAACGGCAGCATCACGAAGTAGACCAGGGCGCCGCCGAGGGCGAACAACACCGGCGAGGCGAGGAGGAACGGCAAAAAAGCGTGGCGTTCGCGCCGATACAAGCCCGGGGCCACGAACCGGTAGAGCTGCCAGGCGAGAATGGGAAAGGTGATCACCACCGCGCCGAACACCGCCAGCTTCACTTTGGTGAAGAAGAATTCCAGGGGCGCGGTGAACACCAGTTTCAGCTGTTCAGTGGCGTGCGGCGCGGGAAGCGCTCCCACGAGCGTGAGCAAAAGGTCGAACGGACCGTGATGGGCCCCGGCGCTCTTCTGAGCGGCCATCAGGCCGGCCCCGACTTCGAAGGGATGCAGCAGGGCGATGTAGATGTCGCGGGAAAAGTAGAAACAGGCGAGGAAGCCGATCACCAGGGCGCCGGCGCAGACGATCAGACGCCGACGAAGTTCGATCAGATGGTCGAGCAACGGCGCGCGCGAAGCCTCGATCTCGGTCTCGTCGGCGCTCAAGGCGTGGCCTTGACCGGCTGGCCGGCTTGTTCTGTCTCGCTTGCCTGTTCCGCCTCGCCCGCCGGTTGCGTTGCGCCTTCGTGTGCAGGCGGCGCGGTCGGTGATTCGGCGGGACGCGATTCATCGAATGGCAGGTTCGGCTGCGTCGGGTTCAGCTCCGCATGGATGTCGTCGAACACCTGATCGGTTTCCGGGCCCAGGCCCACCGCTCCCCGGATCACTTGTCCGGCGCGCATGGCCTCCACTTCGCGTCGCAATTCGTCCAGCTCGGACTGACGCGCGATCTCATCGAAGCTGGCGCGAAATTCGGCGGCCATGGCGCGCATCCGGGCTACGAACTGGCCGACCTTGCGCATCAGAACCGGCAGGTCCTTGGGCCCGACGATGATCAGCGCGATCACACCGACGATCAGGAAATCGAGGATCCGGCCTTCGGGAAACATCGGCGGGGTGGGTCTCCTGCCGGCGGAAGCCAGCCGCCCGTGATCTCTAACGGACGATCGGATCCTTGTCCGCTTCGGCGCGCGGCAGCGGCTGAGCCGGCGGCGCGGGCGTCTGAGGCTCGTCGCCCTTGAGGCCGTCGCGGAAGGCGCGGATGCCCTTGGCGGCGTCGCCCATCAGGCCCGAAAGCTTGCCCCGTCCACCAAACAGCAGAAGCACGATCGCGCCGATAATCAACCAATGTACCGGGCTGAGACTGCCCATCTGACCTTCTCCTCTGGCGGCGCCGGACGCGCGGGCTCGCGCCGCACTCTCGTCTTCCAATTTGACAATATAGGCGGTTCGCCCGGCGAACGCCAAGAACTCCGGTTCCAGGAGCAGCCGGTGTGGCTAAGGCGGGCTGCGTGGGCTAATCGAGGTCGGAGGCCCCGCGTGGCAGGTGGGAAGGTCATGACCGCGGAAAAGACGGCGGCGGCCATCGGCTGGCGCGTCTACGGCCTGGGCTTGATGGCGCTGGCCATGGTCTGCCTGGCGTGGGGGGACTTCGACACGGGGCAGCCAATGCCCAAAGGCTTTCCCGACCGCACCGCCCTGGCCTACGTCGCCGCGGCGCTCATGCTTGTCGCGGGCGCGGCCGTCGAGTGGCGCCGGACCGCGGCTTGGGCGGCCGCCGCGCTCACCGCCTACTACGCGCTCATTGTCGTCATCCTGATGAACGGCCGCGTTGTTCTCGCCCACTCCGCCGAATTCGGCGCCTACAGCGGCGGCGCCGAGCAACTCGCGATCGCGGCCAGCGGGCTGATCGTCTACGCCGCCAACGCCAAGATCGATGCGGCCCAGGCGGCGCGCCTCACGCGCCTGGGCCAACTGGCCTTCGGGGTTTGCGCGCTGTTATTCGGCGGGGCGCATTTTTTCTATATGAACCTCACCGTCCCGCTGGTTCCCAAATGGCTGCCGCCGACGCCAGTGTTCTGGGCCTATGCGACCGGCGTTGGCCATATCGCCGCGGGCGTTGCGATCCTGACCGGCGTGCAGGCCCGCCTGGCGGCGATCCTGCTGACCGCTATGTACGCGTCCTTTACCCCGCTGGTGCACGTCCCCATGCTCCTGGGCGATCCCTCGAGCCATTTCATTTGGAGTGAGAACGCCCTGAATGTCGCCCTGACCGGCGCCGCCTGGGTCGTAGCCGACTCGCTGGCGCGGCCGCGTTGGGAACGATGACCCGCCGCAAGAGCCCGATCCGCGGACAGTGTCTTTGCGGGGCGGTCCAGTTTCAGCTCACACCGCCACTTGATGCGCTCACCCATTGCCATTGCCGCTCCTGCCGGCTCTCCCGCGGCGTCGCCTTCGTGACCTGGACCTCGACACCGCCGGAAAGGTTTGCGTTCACCAAGGGCGAGGCCCAGGTCGCCTGGTATCGGTCTTCGCCGGGCGTCAGCTGGGGCTCCTGCCGAAAATGCTCAAGCCCGATGTTCTATGTCGCCGACCGGGCCGGACATCCGGAGGCGCCGAAGCTGAACCATGTCTATGTATCCGCGGGCAGCCTGACGAGCCCGATCCAGGACCGACCCGCCGCCCACGTCAGCTATGAAGAGCATCTCGGCTGGATCGAAGACGCCGACTCTCTGCCGAAGTTCCGCGGCAAGACCGATGAGAGATTGGCTTGATTTCAACGCTCATCCGGGCCTGGGTCGCTTCCGGCGAGATAGTCGACGTGGAAATCGGCGCCCTCTTCGATCGGGTCCTCCTCGGGAGCTTCCGCCGAAGGCAGGGCAAAATCCAGGTCGGCGGGCATGTCCATGCCGAGGAGGCCGGCCGCCTTCATCTCCGCCACCCCCGGCAGGTCGGCGAGACTGGCCAGGCCGTAGAGCTCCAGGAAGGCGTCGGTGGTGCCGAAGGTCACCGGCCGCCCCGGCGAGCGCCGACGCCCGCGCATCCGCACCAGTCCCTGCTGCAGCAATAGATCGAGGGTGCCGCGGTTGGCCTGCACCCCGCGCACGGCGTCGATCTCCGCCCGCGTCACCGGCTGGTGGTAGGCGATGATCGCCAGGGTCTCTTTGGCTGCGCGGGAGAGCCGGCGCGGTTCGACGCGCTCGCGCGTCATCAGGAAGGCGAGATCGGCCGCGGTCTGCAGCCGCCAACGGTCGGCGACGCAGACGAGCTCGACGCCACGTCCGGCATATCGGGCTTTCAGCGCCATGAGACCGGAGGCCACGTCAGCGTTCGCCGGCAGGCGTCCAGCAAGATCGGCGGCGCTGAGCGGCTCGGCGGCCGCGTGCAGAAGGGCCTCGATCATCCGCTCGACAGCAACAGTCGCGCTCACGCGGCCGCCTTGCGCCCGCGCAGATAGACTTCCTGGAACGCGGCAAGTTGACGGGCCTCTAGCGCCCCTTCGCGCACCAATTCGAGACTGGCGGACAGGGTCGAGGCCACGTACGACGCCCGCGTGGGTCCGCCGCGATCTTCGGCCGGGGCTACGCCGGTCAGCGGCGTCCAGCGCCGCAGCGCCGGGAGCAGGGCGCGCAGCCGCGCGCGCGCCTCGTCGAGACGGTAGGCAGCGACTGCCGGCGGACTGTAGCGCCGGGCCTCCTCGCGTCGGCGCAGGCCGACATAGGCGCTGAGCAGACCATAAAGGTCGCCCTCCAGCCTGGAACTGGAGACGATGGTCAGGGCCTGCGAATCACCGCGGGTGAACACATCCCGGCCAAGGACCGGGCCGTCCTGCAGAATTTTGGCCGCCCGGCGCATGGCGTCCAGCTTGGCCAGGCGGAATGTCAGGCGCGCCGCGGTCTCCTCCGCGGTCGGCTCGCCATCCGCCGGCGCCTGGGCCTTGGGCAACAGGAGGCGGGATTTGAGGTAAGCCAGCCACGCGGCCATGACGAGATAGTCGGCGGCGACCGCGAACCGCCGGCGGCGGGCCTCGCGCACAAAGGCGAGATACTGCTCGGCCAGGCGCGTCACCGAAAGCTTGAGCAGATCGACCTTCTGGGCGCGGGCAAGCGCCAGCAACACATCGAGGGGACCTTCGTAGCCTTCGAGATCGACGATAAGAGCTTCGCCATCGTCGTTCGCCTCAACGGCGGCGGTGAAGTCGAGCGAGGTCTGGAACGCCAGGCTCATGCGGCGAATCTCTTGTCAAACAACGCGTCGAATCGGCGACGGGCGTCCTCTTGGTCAAACGATTCGGGCGCGCCCGCCACCCGGCCCATCGCCGCAGCCGCGCGTATGGCGCCCTGGCTGGTGAGCTGTCCCGCAGCGGCCGCCACCTCCGCCATCTCGGACGGATCCCCGTTGCAATGCAGGACAAGATCGCAACCCGCGTCCAGGCCATCGCGAGTCCGCCGGGCGAAACAGCCGCTGAGGGCTTGCATGGAAAGGTCGTCGCTCATCAGCAGCCCGGAAAAGCCGATGTATCCGCGAATGACCTCATCGATCACCACCGGCGAGACCGTGGCCGGCCGGGCGGGGTCGATGGCGGCGTAGATGACGTGAGCGGTCATGGCCATCGGCGCGTCGGCGAGGGCCCGGAACGGCTGGAAGTCGACGGCTTCGAGGTCGGCCAAGTCCGCGGTCACCACCGGAAGATGAAGATGACTGTCGGCGCCGGCCCGTCCATGTCCAGGGATGTGCTTGATCACCGGGACGACGGCGCCCGCTATCAGGCCCTCTGCGGCGGCGCCCGCCAGCAGGGCGACCGTGTCCGCGCTCTGACCGTAGGCGCGATCTCCAATGACGTCATGGGCGCCCGGCGCGGGGACATCCAGCACCGGCGCGCAGTCAACTGTGATCCCGAGGTCGTGGAGGTCATGGGCGATAAGGCGCGCGCCGAGCCACGCCATCTCGCAGGCCAGCGCCGGATCATCGCGCGCCAGATCGGCGAAGGCCCGCGGCGGGGGGTAGAGGCGCCAGTGCGGCGGCCCAAGACGGGCCACCCGTCCGCCCTCCTGGTCGATGAGCACCGGCGCATCGGCCCGGCCAACGCAGGCGCGAAGCGCCGCGACCAGGGCCCTCACCTGGTCGGGCGAGACGATATTGCGGCCGAAAAGTATGAAACCCCAGGGCTGGGACTCGCCGAAGAAGGCCGCTTCGGCGTCAGTGAGCGCCGGCCCGGCGCAGCCGAAAATGGTCGCGCCAGTCACCGAACGAAGCAAGCCCTCCCGGCCGCGGCCAGTTTTGCGCACACGGCCTGGGCCTGTTCGCGGGTGTCGAAACCGGTGATCGCGGTGCGGTAGAGAGTGGCGCCGTCCTTGGTGATCTGGGCGACCCGCTTGCCCTTTCCGGTCATGGTTCCCGACGCCAGGCCGGCCGCCGAGCTCCATTCCTTGTCGGCCAGGGCCGGCGAAGAGAAGGCGCCGATCTGGACCACATAGCCACCGGTCGGGCTGGCGTGCTTCGCCACGGCGGTCGCGGCCGTCTCCGGGTGCTTGATGGCAGCCGCCGGCGGCGTCTCGACGCGTTTGGACGTCGCAGTTGCCGTCTCGACGCGCTTGGGCGGCGCGGCTGAGGCCGAATGCTTGACGGCGGCCGGGGGGGGCGCCTCTGCGAGCAAGGTGTCGATGCTCGGCGCCTTGGCCAACTTCGCCGGTTTCAAGCTCGCCCGACCGGTCGCTAGCGAACCCGCTCCAGCCGCCGGCGCCATGGCCGCCACCAGGGGCGCGCTGGTCGCGGCGACCGTCGTGGGGGCGGCCGGGCTCGTCATCGGGGCGGCCCCCGCCGGCGGGCTCGGCCGCGGCATCGGCTGCTCAGGTGGGGGAGCGAAGCTCGGCGCGCCGGGCGTGGCGTTGGGATCGTCCTTGTAGATAGACAAGCCGGCGGCCGGATCGGGCGTCGGCGTCTGGGGCGGGGCGGCGACGCGCACGTCGCGAATGGGCACGCCGACCGGCTCGGGCGGACCGTCAGGGCCGCGCACGCCGCCCCGATAGAGATAGACGACTCCGCCGCCGACACCCGCCAGAATCATCAAGCTGACGATGAGGGTTACGGGCGCGGGCCCGCGCCGAGGGCGGTCCGCATAACGGTCGAACGCCAGCGGCCGCTCGGGCGGATTGGGGTCCCGATATGTGTTGGACATTGTGGCTCCCGATGAACCGGGCGAACCTCGGTCCTCCCGGCAAAGGAATCGTTAACGGAAGTGTAGTTGGCGGGTGATTCTCTTAAGAAAGCCTGACAAAGATTCGACGTAATTCGCCTTGATTCGGCTGAATTTACCAGATGCCAGGGAGCAAAACCCCAGGGCGGGACAAATAGTCGCGGCCAAGTCCGGATTGGGGCGGATTCTGGGCAGCGCTAAGGCCAGACATCCAGATTGAACAACCGGCGATGCTCCTCGATCGCATAGCGATCGGTCATGCCGGCGATGTAGTCGCAGATGACGCGCGCGCGCGACGCCTCATCGAGCCCATGCAGGCGCGCGAACCACTCCGCCGGCAGGACGTCGGGCTCGGCGAGGAACAGAGCGAACATCTCGGCCAGAATGCGCCTGGCCTGGCTGCGGCTGCGATTGACCCGCCAGTGACGGTACATGCGCTCGTGCAAAAAGGCGCGCAGACGGGCCAGATCCTCGGTCATAGCCGGGGAGAAGGCGATCAAGACACTGCCCAGGCCGCGCACCTCATCGGCGCTGGCTACGCCGGAAGCGGTGACCCGTCTGGCGGTCTCGCCCAGGACATCGCCGACCATCTCGCCAATCATGCGGCGCACCGCTTCCAGCCGGACGAGCCCAGCATCGAGCGCCGGAAAATCGGCGCGGACTCCGTGCACGACGGGGCCGATCACCGGCACCCTCAGAAGTTCGTCGAGTTCAAACAGGCCGGCGTAGAGTCCGTCGTCGACATCATGATTGTTGTAGGCGATGTCGTCCGAGATTGCGGCGACCTGAGCCTCGGCGGACGGCCAGGTCGCAAGACCCAGCGGATAGGCCTCGTCATAGCGGACGATCTCGCGCCAGGCCGGCCGCTCCGCGACATGGACGACAGGCCCATTGTGTTTGACCACGCCCTCGAGGGTCTCCCAGGTGAGGTTGAGGCCGTCGAACGTTGGATAACGCCGCTCCAGCCGCGTGAGCACGCTGAACGTCTGGACGTTGTGGTCGAAGCCGCCGAAGGCGGACATCTGACGCTCCAACTCCTCCTCGCCGGCGTGGCCGAAGGGCGGGTGGCCGAGGTCATGGCCGAGCGCGATGGCTTCGGCAAGATCGGAATCTAGCTGCAACGCCGTGGCGATGGAGCGCGCGATCTGCGCAACCTCCAAGGTGTGGGTGAGCCGGGTGCGGAAATGGTCGCCCTCGTGGGCGACAAACACTTGGGATTTCTCTTTCAGACGTCGGAACGCCGAAGTGTGGATGATCCGGTCGCGGTCGCGGGCGAAGGGCGAACGCGAGGCGCTGGCCGGCTCGGCGTGCCGACGACCCTTGCTGCGGCCAGGGTCTTCGGCCCAAGCCACTTTGGCGCCGGACGCATGCGCCATGGGCGGTCCAATCGGAAGCGCCCCTTTGCCAAGAGGCTGAGAGCACCTCATATAGAGCGCGCAATTGTAACGCCCAAGCGATGACCAACCCAGATATCACCCTCAGCGCCGCGGCCGCACGCCGCCTGAACGCCATCTCCGGTCGCGAAGGCCATCCGGTGATGTTGCGCGTGGCCGTCGACGGAGGCGGGTGCTCGGGGTTCCAATATCGCTTCGATCTGGTCGCCGCGCCTGAGGAAGACGATCTGACCATCGAGCG
>OUNO010004841.1_pt2 | contig 21478 bp, 13 predicted proteins | sample 1779811 | NCBI WGS metagenome assembly OUNO01 (sample SAMEA3914804, study PRJEB12502) | metagenome | biome: forest; material: soil | place: Canada | collected 2010-06-25 | depth 0.3 m | reverse complement strand
GCCATCGTCGCGATCACCGCAACTCCGCTCAGGGATCCTTCGGGCAACGTGACGGGTGCCATTTCGCTGCTCCGCGACGTCACGCAGCAACGAAATCTCGAGGAGCAGCTGGCGCAGTCTCAGAAGATGGAGGCCGTTGGCCAACTCGCGGGCGGTGTTGCCCACGACTTCAACAACGTCCTGACGGTGATTGTCGGATGTAGCGAGCTCGCTCTCGAGGATTTCGAGGCTAGTGATCCACGCCGGGTGAACGTAGTCGAGGTACTGGCCGCAGCTCGTCACGCAACCCTCCTCACGCAGCAGTTGCTCGCTTTCAGTCGACGACAAGTCATCCAGCCGAAAGCGCTGCAGCTCAATGATGTCGTCTTCGGCATGAACAACCTGCTCAGCCGGCTGATCGGCAACCAGATCGAGATCTCGACCGTGCTGCGGCCGGACCTGAGCCTCGTCTTCGCGGACCAGAGCCAGCTCGAGCAGATCGTGCTGAACTTGGTGGTCAATGCCCGCGACGCGATGGCCGAGGGCGGGGCGCTGCGAGTCGAAACGGAGGAGGAGGTGCTGAACGAGAGCGCGGCGCTCGAGCTCGGCGCCGCCCCTGGGCGCTTCGTGGTACTCGTGGTCACCGATACGGGCATGGGCATGTCCGAGGAAACACGGAAGCGTCTGTTCGAGCCCTTTTTCACGACTAAAGGGCCGGGCAAAGGCACGGGTCTCGGCTTGTCGACGGTCTACGGGATCGTCCGTCAGAATGGCGGCTTCATCCGAGTAACGAGCGCTCCGGGACAGGGGACGGAATTCAAGATCTTCTTGCCGCGGGCACCCCTCGGGGAGCGTTCGAATCCGAGCGTCATACCGGACGGCGGCGCGGCGGCCATTGGCCATATCTTACTGATTGATGGCGATGACGCGGTTCGGCAGATCACCGCACGCATGTTGCGCTCGGAAGGCCACACGGTCGTCGAGTCAGCCAACGTGAGCGACGCACGTCGCGCACTCACGCAAGGCGGCGACGCCATCCTCCTCCTTGCCGATATTGGCCCGACTATCGAGCAATTTGCGGAAGAGCTCGCCAGCGACTGGAAGGATGTACGAATTTTGTTCATGACCGGCGGCGGGTCGGTGATGAAAGGAGTGGACCGCTCTTTGAACGACGCCGACACCCTTCTCGCCAAGCCGTTCTCCCGCTTGCAGCTACTCGGCAAGGTTCAGGAGGCTCTCCGGCGCGGCGAAGGCGCGGATGCTTCCAACTAGCAACGCCTCTGGAGAAACCTCGATTGATCGAGGCCAGCCCGTGCTGCTTTGCCGGGTTGGCCCGCTCGTTTGCGCGCTGCCCCTCGAGCACATCAGTGAGACCATGCGACCGCTCCCGCTCGAGCGCATCCAGGGGATGCCACCGTTCGTCGACGGCGTGTCCATCATTCGAGGCGTAGCGGTGCCCGTCGTGGACTTGGCGCGGCTGCTCGGCAGCGAGAATGCGAGCCGGCGCTGCCGCTTCGTCGTCGTGAGGGTACACGAACGCCGTGTCGCTCTAGCCGTCGATCTCGTCATGGGGATCGGTTCAGTCCCGGGTAGCGCGGCGGTCTTGCCGCCGTTGCTGGGGGACGCGAACGCCGAGTTCGTCGCGGCGATCGGCGCTCTCGACGCTCGGCTGCTCGTCATTCTGGAAAGCGGGCTCATTCTGCCGGCGTCCGCGTGGCAGGTGTTCGAGAACCGGGGCGGTAAAGCATGAGCCGCGCGCTTTCGTCGGGCGACGTCGAACGGTTTCGCGCTGCGATTGCGAGGCAAATGGGGCTGTGGTTCGACGATCAAAAGCTCGAGTCGCTCGCCGAGGTGCTCGAACGTCGTCATCATGCATTGGCTCAACCATCGTCGAGCTACTTGGCGAGCCTGGAGGCGCCGACGGCCCCTGTGGCCGAGCTTCGCGAGATAGCTCTGGAGCTCACGGTCGGCGAAACCTACTTCTTTCGACACAACGACCAGTTTCGCGCCTTCGCGGAAGTGGCATTGCCGGCGCGGGTCGAGGCGCGGGCGGCGAGCCGGCAACTGCGCTTGTTGTCGGCGGGCTGTTCGTCGGGTGAGGAGGCCTACACGCTGTCGATGCTCACGCGTGAGCGTGCCGCCGATCCGCGCTGGGACGTGGCAATCCACGCCGTGGACGTGAACCCGAGGGCCTTGGAACGCGCCCGCGAGGCTCGCTACTCGAGCTGGGCGCTCCGAGAAACGCCCGAGCACGTGCAGAGGCAATACTTCACTCCCGATGGTCGGGACTACCTACTGTCGAAGGCCGTTCGGGAAAGCGTGCGCTTCGAAGAGGGGAACCTCGTCGCCAACGACTCGTGGGCACCTGAAAGCTTCGACGTGATCTTTTGCCGCAACGTTCTGATGTACTTCACCCCTGACGGTGCTCAGAGAGTCGTCACGCGCTTTGCTCGCGCGCTCGCGCCGGGCGGCTTTCTGTTTCTCGGTCACGCGGAGAATCTCCGCGGGCTCTCTCGAGACTTCGAGCTGCTCCACACGCACGGCACGTTCTACTATCGACGCCGCGACGCCGTCGGCAACCGCTCCCTGGTGCTTCGGACGCTCGACGCTCCAACGGCGCCTCGGCGCGCGGCGCTGGCACTCGACTGGACCAGCACCTGGCTCGAAACCGTGCAGCGCTCCTCGGATCGGATCCGCGAGCTGACGGAGAAGCCGACTCCGGAAAGTGCACCCACGCCCACGAGCGTGACGAGGCCGCCCAGGGTCCGGCTCGACCTGAGCGTCGCCTTGGAGCTCCTTTCGCACGAACGGTTCGCGGAGGCGTTGGACGTTCTCACACGCATGCCTCCCGGCGCGGCAAACGACGCCGACGCGGTGCTCCTACGCGCGGCACTTCTCACCCATTGCGGCCGCCTGGAGGCCGCAGAGCTCGCCTGCGCCGAGCTGTTACTGCTCGATGGCCTGAGTGCGGGGGCGCATTACTTGCGCTCGCTGTGCCGGGAACGTCAGGGGGACACGCGGGCCGCGATCGAATACGCTCAGATCGCTTGTTACCTGGATCCTGCGTTCGCGATGCCTCATCTTCACTTGGGGTTGATCGCGCGCCGCATGGGCGATCGCAGCACGGCGCAGCGTGAATTGACTCAAGCTTTCTCGCTCTTGCAGCGGGAAGAAGCCTCCCGGCTGCTCCTGTTCGGTGGCGGCTTCAGTCGCGCCGGCTTGGCGACGTTGTGCGAGTCCGAGCTCGCCAGGCTTGGAGGGCTAGCGTGACACTCGAAGATCGGGTGGATCCCAAGTTGCTCGCCCTTCGACAGGCGTTCGACGGCTCGTTCGCGGTGCCGTCGGACGCGGAGCGGCCGGACTACCTCGACTTCATCGCCATCCGAGTCGCCGGCGACCCTTACGCGGTGCGGCTCACGGAAATCCAAAGCCTGCAAGCGAGCAAGGTACTGGTCGCGGCGCCGAGCTTGTTGCCCGCGCTGCTCGGCGTCGCGGGTTTTCGCGGTGTTCTGACTCCGGTCTACGACTTGGGGCAGCTGCTCGGCTACATGGGCGAATCGTCCGCGAAGTGGCTGATCGTTGCTCAGGACGTTCGTCCAGTCGGCTTCGCGTTTGGGACATTCGAAGCCCACTTGCGGGTGACTTTGGACCGAGTCGCTCCCGCGGAAGACGCAGCCGGCGCGGTTCGCGGCGCGGTCTCGAGTGACGCGGGCGCGTTACCACTGCTTCATCTCCCTTCGATCGTCGAAGGGATCGCCCAACGAATCAAGGCCTTCGGGTCATCGCAGGAACGGTGAGGGATGCGTATCAATTGGACGTTCGGACGAAAGTTGGCGCTTGGATTTGCCATCGCAGTGCTGACCCTGATCGTGATCGGATTCTCCGGCTATCGCAGCACGGAGCACCTGATCGAAAATGATCGCTGGGTCACTCATACCCATGAAGTGCGGACCAAGCTGGCGGACCTGCTCTCCTCTTTGAAGGACGCGGAGACCAGTCAGCGCGGCTTCGTCATCACCGCGGATGAGAGTTTTCTCGAGCCCTACGCGCGTTCGCTTCCGGACATCGCGAAGACCCTCTCGGAGCTCCGCTCTCTGACCGCGGACAACGATGTCCAGCAGCGGCGCCTCTCGACCTTGCAGCCGTTGATCGATTCGAAGCTCGCTGAGCTGAAGCGGACGGTCGAGATGCGACGCTCGGTGGGTTTCGAGCCGACCGTGAAGGTCGTCGCTGCCGGGGAAGGAAAAGTCCTGATGGACCAAACGCGGCGCGTGGTCGGGGAGATGGATGACGACGAGGCCTCTTTGCTCAAGCGCCGCAACGCCGAGGCCGAGGAGAGCTCGGAGAGCACGAAGGCGGTCATCCTGTGGGGAAGCCTATTGGGCGTCGTGCTGGTCGCGCTGGCCGGCACCTTGATTTCGCGGTCCCTTGCGTCGCAAGTCGGCGCCGCGGTGCACCACATTCAGACGTCGTCGGCGGAGCTGCAGTCAGCGGCGAACCAGCAGGCAACCGGCGCAAAAGAACAGGCGACGGCGATGAACGAAATCTCGACCACGATTAGCGAGCTCCTAGCGACCTCTCGACAGATTGCCGAGAGCGCTCGGCGCGTCGCAGAGATCGCCGATCAGACGGCCACGGCTGCCCGCTCGGGCGACCTGACGGTAGAGAAGGGACATGAGTCGATCTCCGGGATCCGGCGCCAAGTCGACGTGATCGTGCACCACATGCTGGACCTCGGCAAAAAATCCCAGCAGATCGGCTCGGTTCTCGAGATCGTTTCGGAGCTCGCGGAGCAGACGAATATCCTGGCGATCAACGCCTCGATCGAAGCGGCCGGCGCTGGCGACGCCGGTAGGCGGTTCGGTGTCGTGGCCGACGAAATTCGCAAATTGGCCGACCGAGTCGGTGGTTCGACGAAGGAGATTCGTGGCCTGATCGACGACGTCCGAAGTGCCGTGAACACGACGGTCATGACCACGGAGACGGGCTCGAAGGCCGTCGAAGCGGGCGCGGATCAGTTCGGGCGGGTCGCCGCGGCGTTCGGACAAATCAGCAGTCAGGTTGCGACCACGACCGAGGCGGCGAAAGAGATCGAGCTTTCGACCAAACAGCAAGCGACCGCCGTGGAACAGGTCAACGTCGCCATCACGAACGTGTCGCAGGCGACCAAGGAGACGGAGGTCAGCACTGGGCAGACGCTGCGCACTGCAGCCGAGCTCTCGCACTTGTCTCGTGAGCTGCTCCGGCTCGTTCAGCCACAGATAGAGTCCGCCGCGCGTCCCAATTCGAGCAACTGAGCGATGGCCGATCCCTACAGGTACTTCCGCATCGAGGCGGGGGAGATCCTGGAGCAGCTCCAGAGCGGGTTACTCGAGCTGGAGAGAGGCGCGTCGCCTACCGAGATCATCTCGAAGCTTCTGCGGTTGGCGCACACACTCAAAGGAGCAGCTCGCGTCGTCAAGCAAAAGGAAATCGCCGATCGTTGTCATGCGGTCGAAGATCTACTCGTGCCCGTTCGCGATTCGGGTGCACGGATTCTGCCGGCGCTCATCGAAGGCTCGCTGCAACACGTAGACGCCATGCGGGCTCAGCTGCGGACGCTGTCCGAGCCAGTCGCTCCCGCCGCGGAAGCCTCTTCGCCGCTCCAAGCTCGAAGCGGCGGAGACGAACCTTTCTGGGCTGCCAAGGCGAGCGGAGAGGACTTGGACGTACTGATGGACGGCATCGCCGAGCTGAACGTGCAGCTCGGGGGAGTGCGTGGCACGAGCCGTGGGCTCGAGCATGCTGCGGGGCTCGTTGAGTTGATTCGGGATCAGCTGGCGGCGCGCCGCGCCCCCCAAATCAGTGACTCCGAGCTCGCCAAGACGCGATCGTTGGTCGATGAGCTGCAGGCTCTGTTGCTCGCGGCCGAACGCGAAGTGACGACAGGCGTCGAGCAGGCCGCGCGCGAGCTCGGTCAAGTGCGCGAGGCCGCAGAGAAGCTGCGACTCATTCCCGCGGAATCGCTGTGGAGCTCGCTCGAGCGCACCGCGCGTGACGCCGCGCTCAGCCTCGGCAAGCATGTTCGATTCGAATCACGTGGCGGAGAGATTCGCCTGGAGGCGGAGCTGCTCAGTCAGATTCAGCGAGCACTCACGCAGGCCGTACGCAATGCCGTCGCACACGGGATCGAGAGCCCTGCGGAGCGCGCCGCGGCAAATAAACCTGGCGTCGGCGTGGTTTCCGTCACCGTGCTCCGTCGCGATCAGCACGTCGTCTTCGCCTGTTCCGACGACGGCCGAGGTTTGGATCTCGAGGCCATCCGCAGCAGCGCTCAGCGCCGAGGGATTCGAGCTGATTCTCTGGCTGGCCTCGACGCCCAGGGGCTCGCCGGGTTGCTGCTCCAGGGGGGCATCAGCACCGCAGGAGCGGTCACCGGCGTCGCCGGTCGCGGCATCGGCCTCGATCTGATTCGCGAGGTCGCCGAAAGGCTCGCCGGCACCGTCTCGCTCGAGAGCGCTCACGCTCGCGGCACGACCCTCTCGCTCGTGGTCCCTGTCTCACTGTCGGCACTGTCGGCACTGCTGGTCGAAGTCACGGGGCAGGTGGTCGCCGTGCCCCTCAGCTCGGTACGAGGCACTTCTCGGCAACTGCCCGAGGAGATCTCGCACACCGCTGACGGAGACACGGTGCTCTTCGGTGGAAAAGTCATCCCCTACGTCGTCCTGGAGCGCTTGCTGGGGCGTGACGGCGGCCGAGTGCGCATGAGCCGGTCGGCGGTGATGGTAGAGGCAGCGGACGCGCTCGTCGCGTTGGGTGTGGATCGCTTGCTCGGCATCGAAAACGTCGTTGCGCGGAGCCTTCCCGAGCTGGCGTTGATGTCGCCCGTAGTCTCCGGCGCGTCCTTCGACGCTGAAGGCAATCCGCAGCTCGTGCTCAGTCCGGAGGGCCTAGTCCGAGCGGTGCGACGAATTGCGGCGGCGCCGCGGGTCGCACCGCGGCGCCGCGCGCCCATCCTGGTGATTGACGATTCCCTCACGACGCGCATGCTCGAGCAAAGCATTCTCGAGTCAGCCGGTTACGAGGTGGACTTGGCCGTCTCCGGCGAAGAGGCAATCGAGAAGGCCAAGCTGCGCGAATACGCCCTGTTCTTGGTCGACGTCGAGATGCCAGGCATGGATGGATTTACGTTCATCGAACTGACGCGTAGTGATCCGGAATTGCGCGTGGTGCCTGCGATTCTCGTCACGTCGCGCGCGTCCCCGGCGGACCTGCAGCGCGGTCGTGAGGCAGGTGCGATCGCGCACATCGAGAAGCGCGAGTTCAACCAGACGGATCTGCTCGAGCGGATCCGCGGATTGGTCAGCTGATATGCCTAAAATCCGCGTGTTGGTCATAGAAGACTCGTTGACGGTGCGCAAGCGCTTGGTGGAAGTCATTGCTGCGGACGCAGACCTGGAAGTCGTCGCGGAAGGTGGCAACGGCCGCGAGGCGATCGAGCTCTGTCGCACACTTCGTCCTGACGTCATCACGTTGGACATGCATCTGCCGGTGATGGACGGCGTGTCGGCGACCGAGCACATCATGGGTCATTTTCCGACGCCCATCCTGATCGTCTCGTCGTCGACCAATCGTGGGGACTTGTTCAAGACGTACGACGCGCTGGCCGCCGGCGCAGTGGACGTTCTGGAGAAGCCGCAGGCGGATGACGCTGAAGGCGTTTGGGAGCGCAAGTTTCTTGCTGCAATCAAGCTCGTGTCGCGCATTCGAGTCATCACTCACCTCAGGGCTCGGCTCGGAGGCTCGGGCATCGCCCTAGCGAAGCGTGCCGAGGCCGCGGCCGCGCTGCAGCCGCAATCAGGCGGGCAACCTCGCTCAATCGTTGCGATTGGAGCGTCCACCGGCGGCCCAGGAGCGCTGGTCGAGGTGTTACGTGGAATTCCGACGGATTTCCCAGCGGCGCTCCTGATTGTCCTGCACATCGACGAGCTATTCAGCTCGGCTTTCGCCGACTGGCTGGCTGCGCAGACGGCACACCCCGTCGCCTACGCGCGCGGAGGAGAGCTGCTTTCCAACGCCAAGGGCCGAGTGTTCATGGCGCCGCCTGGTCGACACCTGGCAGTGCGTGCAGGCAAGCTCTGTTTGAACTCCGACCCTGAGCGGCACTCATGTCGGCCCTCCGTCGATGTGCTGTTCGAATCCCTGGCGGTCGAATCTCCACGCGACGTCGTGGCATGCTTGCTGACAGGAATGGGGCGAGACGGCGCCGAGGGGCTGCTCGCGCTGCGTCGCGCGGGGGCCTATACCATCGCGCAAGACGAAGCGACGTCGATCATCTACGGGATGCCCCGGGAGGCTGCCATTCTCGGCGCCGCCGAGCGCATCCTCCCGCTGGGCGAAATTGGCGCGACGATCTCGCGAATCAGCGCAAAGGGGAGCGGGTAGGGATGCCGCACGTCGTTCTGATCGTCGACGACAGTCTCACGGTTCGCATGGACCTGTCCGATGCCTTCGAGGAAGCGGGTTTTCGCGTCGTTCTTGCCGCCACGGTCGCAGACGCGCGCCGTGCCCTCGAGCGCGAGCCCGTTGCCGTCGTCATCCTGGACGTGATCCTGCCGGACGAAGACGGCATCGAACTGCTGCGTGAAATACGCGCGGCTCAGTCTCCTGATGCCCCGTTCGTGTTGCTGCTCTCGACAGAGGCCGACGTCCGGGATCGTATTCGCGGTATCCAATTCGGCGCAGACGACTACGTCGGCAAACCCTACGACGCGAACTACGTGATCCCTCGCGTTCGCGAGCTGTTGCGCTCGAGAGGTTCGGTCAATAGCTCGGCGAAGCAAACGATCCTGATCATCGACGATAGCAGTACCTTTCGCGCGGAGCTCGCGGCTGCGCTCGAGCAAGCCGATTATGCGGTCGTCACCGCAGCGGACGGTGAAGAAGGGCTACGCATTGCCGATAACGTGCGCCCAACCGCGATCCTCGTCGATAGCGTCATGCCGGGCATCGACGGCGGCACCGTAATCCGTCGCATTCGCCTGGACGCCGCGCTGCGCGCGACGCCGTGCGTCCTGCTCACGGCGTCCGAAGACAAGGGCGCCGAGCTGCGAGCTCTGGACGCGGGCGCCGACGCCTTCGTACGCAAAGAGGATCTCGAAGTCGTCCTCGCGCGCGTTTCGGCGGTCCTGCGCGCTACGTCTTTGGAGCCTGCGCGTGCAGCAAGTCTATTGGGTCCCAAGCGGATCCTCGCCATCGACGACAGCCCGACGTACCTGAACGAGTTGCTCGTGGTTCTGCGGGGCGAGGGCTACGACGTCGTGCCGGCGCGCTCGGGCGAAGAAGGCATCGAGATGCTTGCCAACCAGTCGTTCGATTGTATCTTGCTGGACTTGGTGATGCCGGGCATCGACGGCATCCAGACGTGTCGCCGCGTCAAAGCTTCGCCACTGCATCGCGATATTCCGCTGATCATGTTGACGGCCGCGGAGAATCGGCAAGCGATGATCGAGGCCCTCGGGACTGGGGCAGACGACTTCATCTCCAAGTCGAGCGAGCTCGAGGTGCTGAAGGCGCGGGTGCGCGCGCAGCTGCGGAGAAAGCAGTTCGAGGACGAGCACCGCAGTATTCGTGAAAAGCTGCTCCGGTCCGAAATCGAAGCTGCCGAGGCCCGCGCCGCTCGAGAGCTGGCAGAAACGCGGGCCGAGCTCGTCGAGGCCCTCGAGCGCAAGAACCTCGAGTTGACTCATGCCTACCGTGACTTGCAGACCGCTCAGTCACAGCTCGTTCAGTCGGCGAAGCTCGCGTCGTTGGGTGAATTGGTCGCTGGGGTCGCACACGAGATCAACAATCCTCTGGCGTTCGTGATCAGCCACCTGGCGACCGTGCGCAGGAGCGCCGCCAAGGTGGACGCTGTTGTGCGTAGCGCCCTGACGCAAGATCTTTTGGCAACTTGGCAGCGAGCACTCGACCGCCTCGCGGAGATGGACACCGGCCTGTTTCGAATGCGCGACCTGGTGCTCAAGCTGCGCACGTTCTCGCGACTCGATGAAGGCGAGCGCAAGGTGGTCAGCATCCGCGAATGCGTCGAGTCGTTGCTCACCATCTTGGGTCACCGCTTCAAAGAGCGCATCGAGGTTCGAACGCAGTACGGTGAGCCAGATCTGCTCGACTGCTACCCAAGCCTACTGACGCAGGCGGTGATGAACTTGGTTGCGAACGCCATCGACGCGATCGCCGAGCGCGGGCTCATCACCATCGCTACCGGTGCGGATGGCGACACCTTCCTGATCTCGGTGACCGACACCGGAATGGGCATCCCAGAGAACATGCGCGACAGAATCTTCGATCCGTTTTTTACGACCAAGCCGGTCGGGCAAGGCACGGGCCTTGGCCTGTCGATCACCTACTCGATCGTTCGCAAGCACGGCGGCACGTTGTCGCTGATGCCAGCGGAAGGCGGCGGCAGCGTGGCGAGTATCCGGCTTCCGTTACCTCGGGTCGGTGCGCGTAACTCCGACTAGTACTCGCCTGAGGCCGCGCCTGCGATGAGCCGCCGCTCTTGGTCCTTGAAACGCGCGGGACGACCGAAGTAGTAGCCCTGCAGGAAGTCGCAGCCTTCTGCCAAGAGTATGTCGTATTCTTCGACGACCTCCACGCCTTCTGCAACGACGAACTTGCCGAGGTCGTGGCAGAGAAGGATCATCGAGCGAACGATAGCGAGCTTGTTCGGGGCGCGATGAAGACCACGAATCAACGATAGATCGAGTTTGACGAACTCAGGCTCTAGTTGCGTGAAGGTCGAAATGCCGGCCTCGCCGGCGCCCAAGTTATCGAGCGCGATTCGGAAGCCGAGGCCGCGCAGGCGCTCCACCCGCGCGTCCAAGCCCTTGATCGCGTCCATCGAAGTACGATCGGTGAGCTCGAAGACGACGCGGCCAGCAATCAGGCTCAACGGAGCGCTCGGCAAGTAAAGCATCGGGTCGAGCAAGTCCTCCGCATGCAGGTTGACGAAGATCGACGCGTCGTCGGCGCCACTCGACACGTCCGCAGCCACCAAATCACGCACGGCACGGCCCACGTCATGCGTGCGACCGATGCGCTCGGCGGCTTTGAGAACGGAGCGGGGATGCGGTAGGAGGGGCTCCTCACTTCGCAGAAATGCCTCGTACCCGAACGAGCTGCCGTCGGCTCGCACGATCGGTTGGTAGGCCATCCACAGCGACTTCAGGGCTCGATCGAGCTTTGCATCGATGCTCGCGCGATCCCCGATATAAAATGATCCGCTGCCGTATTCCTCAGCATACTGTCGCTTCAGACGCCCGATACGACCGACGCTGACGGCGCGCGCAACGACGGCGCGCAAGCGGTCGATTTCGACCGGCTTGATCAGATATTGGAACGCACCGTACTCGACGGCCGCGGCCGCACCGCTCAAATTGGGCTGCCCCGTCATCAACACCATGGGCAGATCGAGATCGTAATCGCGGACGGCCCTGAGTAGCTTTAGGCCAGTCATGCCCGGCATTTGGATGTCACTGACGACGACGTCGAACGAGTGTTGGCTGAGCAACACGAGCGCGTCGGCGCCAGTGCTCGCAGTGCTGACTCTGACGCCCGGCGTACTCAGCGCACGTACGAGCACGGTCAGTACTTTCTCGTCATCGTCGACCAAGAGAATTTTGGTGCCAGGTTCCGCAAGCGTGTTCATGGCGAAGTACGTCGTGCCCCTCGAAAGTGAGGTTAGCACGGCATTGCAGAACTGAGTGATTTCGGCGCTGCCCGCGCCCTAGCCACACCGTGAAGCGTTGCGACTGAGCGAGCGTCCGGCGCCCGTTGAGGCGAGCGATTCGAAGAAGGGCATACAGTGTAGTCAAGCAGCAGCGCGGGCCCTGTTGCAGGTTTGCCGCAGCTCCGGGCAGAGCGGCCCAGGCGGATACCCAAGGGGCAGTATTGCGGCGGTTGGTCTCCGCAGCGAGGAGCGTCGGGCTCTTGTTCGTCAGGGAGCTCGTTGGTTGAGCAGAAGCCAGAAAAGTCCGAGGGTCCTTGCAGCTTCGACGAACTCTCCAAAGTCCACGGGCTTGCGAACGTAAGCGTTTGCACCAAGGGCATAGCCGCGGATCAGGTCCTCGTCTTCTTTGGACCCGGTGAGGATAACGACGGGCAGGTACCTCGTGTGCTCGTCAGCGCGGATCCGGCGAAGAACCTCCAGGCCGCTGATTCGCGGTAAGTTCAGATCGAGAAGCACCACAGCGGGTAGCTCCTTCGCTTCGTTGCCAGGCGGCTTGCCCAACAAGTATTCGAGTGCCTCGAAGCCGTCATGAGCGACGACGATCTCGTTCTCGATGTTGCTCCGTTTGAACGCATGCACGGTCAGCTTCTCATCCGTCGGACTGTCTTCGACCAGTAAGATGCTCTTGGTCATGTGCTGACTCCGTGGCTTCCCAATGTAAAATAGAACGTCGCGCCTGCGCCTGTGCTCCCCTCGGCCCAGATCCGCCCGCCATGCCGGTGGACCACACGCTGCACCGTCGCTAGACCTATCCCTGTCCCCGGAAATTCGGTGGCCCGATGGAGCCTCTGAAACGGCGCGAATAGCTTGTCGGCGAACTGCATGTCGAACCCTGCCCCGTTATCGCGCACGAAGTAAGACTGAGGGTTATTGCCCGCGCTGGCGCCAACCTCCAGGCGCGCGGCGGAGGTTTGGCTCGTGAACTTCCAGGCGTTGCCGACGAGATTGTCGATCAGCACACGCGCGAGATTCGGGTCGAGCTCGGCCCAAAGGTGCTCTGGGACTACCACATCGAGGTGCCGCGCTGGTTCCGCCGCGGTCAACTGGGAGACAGCATTGCGGACGAGCGCTGCGAGGTCGACGCGGTCGACTTTGAGGTCCGCGCGCGTGACACGTGACAGAGAAAGCAAGGCATCGATCAGCGCCCCCATCTTGGTCGCGCCGAGGGTGATCTCTTGGAGTGCGTCCTGGCCCGCGGCATCGAACTTGTCGCCATACTCCTCGAGCAGGATCCGCGCAAAGCCGTGCACGCCGCGCAAAGGGGCGCGAAGGTCGTGAGCAACCGAGTAGCTGAATGCCTCTAGCTCGCGATTTGCCAGCTTGAGCGCGGTCTCGATCTTGACGCGAGCGGAGATATCACGAATGGCACTCGACGCGAGCATTCCCTGCTCGGTGTCGAGTGGGCTCAAGCTGATCTCGATCGGAAACTCGCTACCGTCTTTGCGTTGCCCGTGCAGCTCCAGTCCGGATCCCATGCCGCGAACGTTCGGTTTTGCGACGTACGCCGCACGGTGCGCCGGGTGTTCGCTCCGAAACCGCTGAGGCACGAGCAACTCGATGAGTTTGCCGAGCAGCTCCTGTCGCGGATAGCCGAAGAGTCTCTCGGTCTGGGCATTCACCAGTACGATTCGTCCGTCCTTGTCGACGATCACCATCGCGTCTGGCGCGCTCTCGAGGAGCCCCCGGAACTTTGCGTCCGCAGCGCGCTCTTCGCGCAAATGTTCGATGGCAGCTTCGGCGCGCTTGCGCTCGGTGAGGTCGAGGATGAACGCAACGCACTCTTCAGCGCCTGCTTCGATGAGTGCCGTCCCCACCAAAATAGGGAGGCGACTGCCGTCCTTCCGAAGGTATTCTTTCTCACGAGCAGGCGCGACTCCGGTCGCTTTGAGCTGCTCGATTGCCTTCTGATCGACATGACGCCAGTCGGGTGGCGTCATGTCCGCCCAGCGAACGGCACCCGAGGACAGCTCGGCGCGAGTGTAGCCGACCATTTGGAGAAACGTCTCGTTGGCGTCCAGTAGGTTGCCCTGAAAATCACCCGTGACGATGCCGATGATGCCCGCATCCGCCAGGCGACTGAAGCGTCGTTCGCTCGAGCGCAGCGCTGCTTCGGCTCGTTGGCGCTCAGCCATCTCTCGGCTGAGGTCTTCGTTCTTTCGGGTCAGCTCCTCCGTGCGCTCACGGACCCGACTCTCCAGGACCTCGTGGGCCGCGCGCAATTCTTGATGGACCTTGGAGAACTGTTTCGGCGTTGGCAGCGCGATGGCTTTTGGCACCAACTTGACGAGCAGAACCGCTGTCGGCACGGACGCGGCCGCAGTGATGGCTTTGATCATGCCTGAAAGCCAGTACGTGGGTGTCCAGAGCGTCCAGATCTCCATCAGGTGCGTTGCGCCGCAAGCGATGATGAACGTACCGAAGCAGAGGAACATCCAGTTGAACGGGATATCCCTGCGTTTGCGGACGAAGTAAACGAGAGTAAAGGGGATCGAAGTGTAGGCCAAGGCGATCAGCGCGTCGGAGACGACGTGCAGCCAAACGAGCCCCGGGTTCCACAGATAACAATGCCCGTGTGGCATGAATCCGTCCGACGAGAACAAGCGTCGCAACGAGTCAGGCATGGATCCCCCGTGAGCAGGGTGCGTGCAGCACCTGAATTCGCTGAAGGGTGCTCGACTCGAAAGAGCGGGCTCCCTCCGAGCAAGCGGTCAGTTGCTCAGGAATCGAGTACAACGCGATCGCGTCCGGCGGCCTTGGCCTGGTAGAGCGCGCGGTCGGCGCGGCGCATCAATTCGTCTGCATCGAACTCCGGCGCTGATGCCACGGCAACCCCCGTGCTCACCGTGATTGGCACCAGCGCTTCGCCTCCCGTGTTGCTGGGGACGGCAAAAGGCCAACGCGAAATGGTCTCTCGCAGCCTTTCGGCGACTACAAGGGCGCCAGTTCCGGTCGTGCTCGGCAGCACTAGGACGAGCTCTTCTCCGCCCAATCGCGCAACGCTGTCGATGACCCGGAGTTGTGCGCGGATTAGGCTGGCGAGTGCCCTGAGCACGCCGTCGCCCGCTGCATGACCGTGCCGATCGTTGACCAGCTTGAAATGGTCGATGTCGATGAGCGCGACGGACACGGGCTGTCCCGTTCGGCTCGCCCGTGCCAGCTCATCGCTCAAGATACGACTCAATTCGCGGCGATTGAACAAGCCCGTGAGGTCGTCGAGGACGGCGAGCTCCTGGAGGGCTTGGCGCTTGAGCTCGAGTGCCTCGTTCGCCTCACGCAGTTGACGTTCCATCTGATTGCGTTCGGTTACGTCGCGGGCGACGCACACGAAACCCTGCATCCCGCCGGCCTCCTCCTTGATGCGAGCCTGAGTGAGCGCGACGGAAACTTCGCTACCATCGGCGCGGACCTGCAAGGCGTCGCCGAGCCAGTCCCCAGTCGGCATGGCGGAGCTGTCGGCGTGACGCCACAGGAGCGCGTGGTGCTTGCCGACGATCGCGAGCGGGTCGTGACCGTAAAGCTCAGCGAATGCTTCGTTGGCAAAAGTGATCTTGCCCTCGGGATCCAGCAGGTAAACTGCGTCTCGAATGCTGGTCACGGCCGCGGAAAGCATCCGCACTCGCTGCTCGGCGCTCCGAAAGCGCACGGCGCGCTCGATTGCGAGTGCAAGCCCTCCAAAGTACTCGAGATCGACGTCCTTGACCACGTAGTCGAAGGTACCCGCCTTGACGGCGGCGATGGCGACGCTCTCCTCGCGGCCGCCGGTAACGATGATGTGTGGAGCATGGGGAGCATGCTGGAAGACGTCAAAGGCCGTGCCATCGCCGAGCCGATAGTCGCTAATCACGACATCGTACACGTCGCTCTCTAGACGCCGCTGCGCTTCGGCGACTGAGTTTGCGATTCGATATTCGAATGGGGGAGCCTGCCGCGACGCCCACCGCTCGAACGCCACTCGATCCACCGCCTCGTCATCGACGAAGAGAACCTTCCAGGAGGCTGCGTGTCGGCTGTGCATTGGACCGGCTGGGGATGACCGTGAATCTCGTATGAGTTAGCACCTTCCGGCAGGGGCGTCCCTGCAACGGGGGCTGAGCGTATCCTTCCAACGGCGTCCAACACAGCTCCTGGCGGATTCCGCCGATAAAATTGGCTCGCTGGTCACACGGGCCTGCTAGTCTCTGAAGTCGCAGGGTCTGGGGTTTGGAACCGAGGGCGCTCTCCGGGATCACGATCCTGGGGAATCGGAGCACCTCGACAAAGGCGATTCGTGAATGCTGCAGGTGAGCTCGACTACGTTCGCAAGCGTTGGGCGATTCAGCGCGCCCTATCATCCGGGCTACTGAGCACCCTCTGCGGTTGAGGCAGATGGCACGAGAGCCGCTGCGTGTATTGATCGTCGAGGACTCCAGTGCCGACGCCAAGTTGCTCCTCCACGAGCTTCGTCGCGCGCTCGGCTCTGTCGAGTTCGAGTGTGTTCAGGATGCCGACTCGATGCGAACAGCGCTTCAAAAGGGGAATTGGGACCTCGTTACGAGCGATTGGTCGATGCCGAGTTTCAGCGCGCCTCACGCTCTCAGTATCGTGCGCGAATTCGAACTCGACATCCCGTTCATCATCGTGTCAGGAACCATCGGTGAAGATGTCGCGGTGGAAGCAATGCGTGCGGGAGCGCGCGACTATGTCATCAAGGGCAATCTCGCTCGGCTCGGCCCGGCCATCGAGCGAGAGTTGCGCGAATCCAGGGTGCGAGCCGAAGCCGTCAACCGGTATCAGGCGCTCTTCGAGAGCAGCCCCCTACCGACGTGGGTCCTCGACCGGAGCACATTCGCTTTTCTAGCGGTCAATGAAGCTGCGGTCGTTCACTACGGTTATAGTCGCGAGGAGTTTGCACGACTGAGCCTCGCAGATCTGTTTGCCGAAGACGACAGCGCAGACGACATCGAGCAGCAAGGTCCGGATGGTGCAGGAGCAGCGGGCGGAAGCGCGACGAAGCACCGGAAGAAGGACGGCTCTTTGATCTCGGTCGAACTGAAAGTCCACGACTTCGAGCTGGAGGGGCAGGCAGCGCGACTGGTCTTGGTCAACGACGTCACGGATCGCAGGCGCGTCGAGGCAACGCTTCGCAAGACGGAAGAGCAACTTCGACAGACCCAGAAGATGGAGGCTATTGGCAGCCTGGCCGGCGGAATCGCGCACGACTTCAACAATCTGCTCTCTGTCATCCTCGGCTACACGGGTCTGGTCCTGGGTGAATTGAAACACGACGAACCGATTCGCGCTGACATCGAACAAGTACAACTCGCCGGGCAGAAGGCTGCGGAATTGACTCGCCAGCTCCTCGCCTTCAGCCGCAAGCAAATGCTGCAGCCCGTGGCTCTCGATATGAACGAAGTGCTCGCGGGAATGGAGAAGATGCTCGGACGATTGATCGGCGAAGACGTCGAGGTCTCTTTTCTCACGTCGAGGTCGCTTGGAAAGATCCACGCTGACGCCGGTCAGATAGAGCAAATCCTCTTGAACCTGGTCGTGAATGCCCGCGACGCGATGCCGCGAGGGGGCAAATTGACGATCGAGACTGGCAACGTCGAGCTCGATAGCGCGTACGCGACAGAGCACGTCGACGTGGTGCCGGGCTCCTACGTCTTGCTCGCCGTCTCCGACACGGGCGTCGGCATGGATACTCCGACGCGTCTCCGTGCATTCGAGCCATTTTTCACGACGAAGGAGAACGGTAAAGGGACTGGCTTGGGCCTAGCAACCGTGTTCGGCATCGTCAAGCAGAGTGGGGGTCACATCTGGTTCTACAGTGAGCTCGGCAGTGGCACGACATTCAAGATCTATTTCCCGCGAAACGACCAGGTTCTGGCTTCGGCGGAGCCGAGCTTGGCGCCGGCGACGACTTTGCGAGGGACCGAGACGGTGTTGCTCGTCGAGGATCAGCAGCAAGTGCGTGATCTGGTGAGAACGATCCTGCGGAGGAACGGCTACAACGTGCTGGAGGCGCAGGGCGGCGGTGATGCCCTTCTCATTTGCGAACAGTTCACGGCCAGGATTCATTTGCTCCTGACTGACGTGGTCATGACGCGAATGAGTGGCAGGCAGTTGGCTGAACGCCTCGTCCCGTTGCGCCCGGACATGAGGGTCCTCTACATGTCCGGTTACACCGACAATTCGATTGTGCATCACGGCGTCCTCGATGCGGGGATCGCCTTTCTGCAGAAGCCGATCACCTCGGACTCACTCCTCCGGCGAGTACGCGAGGTGCTGGATGCCTCCGCGGGGTCGAAAGCATGATCGGTCGTCGGCGGCGATGCCCGGCCGATTGCCGGCGTCCGCGCAGCCTCTTCTCGCGGGCTTGCCGGTGAAGTTCTGGCTTCGCTTTCTGGACTGGCCACTGCGCGCGAAGATCGCGGCGCTGCTCGTGGCCGGGTCGCTGCTCCCACTCGCAATCGCGGCACTCCTCGACATTCGGGAGGCACGGCAGCGGTTGATAGCGAACACGGCTGCAGTCCTAGCAGCTCGCGGCGACCAGCTCGTCGGTGAGCTAGATGCCTTCAACGGGGGCTATCTGCGCTCCGCGCGAGGATTCGCACAGCTCCCTCCGGTGCTCGAACTCTGCGGATCGGTCGCCGGCGACGCGGGCCGATTGAAATCGGTCGTCCGGGGCATCCTTCGAGTAGAGCCGGAAGGCGACGATAGCGTGCGCGGAGCCGCGCTGCTCGACGCGGCTGGAACCGTGACCGTGGCGACGGAGGAGGCCCTCGTCGGCAAGAATCTCACATTCCACAGTTATGTTCGGGATGCACTGCGGGGCGTCGCCGTGATTTCCGACATTCATCTTGCGGAGCCCGAGGTCGGGCGAACGCCGACGATCGCGTATCTCGCGCCGGTCCTCGATGCTCGTCGAAAGCCGCTCGGCTTCGTTGCGCTTTGGGTGAAAGCCACGGCTCTTTGGGACATTGCAAAGACCTCGAACGCTCTGGCCGGGCCAGGGAGCTTTGCGGTGCTGTTCGACCACGATGGCGTTCGGATCGCCCACACCTACAGTAAAGGCATCGTCTTTCACCCAGGCGGAGAGCTCGACCGTGCAACGCTCGATGCGCTCGTCGCCGAGCAGCGATTTGGCGTGACCACGCGCGCATTGCTCGAGGACGTCAGGCCGTTCCCCGAGCAATTCGCGCGCTCGCGCGCTGAGTCCCCCGATCGCGAGGTGTTTCGCGGCCTAGCTCCTGTGAATGGACTGTGGAACTACGGTGTAGCACGTCGTTTCACGACCGTGCCCTGGACCTTGTTCTACATGATCCCGGAAAAGTCTCTGAAGTCCGAGATCGCACGGATGACGCAACGGAAGACGGCCCTTGCAGGTGTGATAATCGCTATCGCGCTCGTTGTCGGCGGTCTCTTCGGCACCGTCATCGTTCGGCGCGTGAGCTCGCTTTCGAAAGCGACCGAATTGCTCGGCACGGGTGATTTGTCCGTGCGCGTTGCCCCGAGCGGTTCCGACGAAATAGGGCGGCTTGGGACGACCTTCAATGCGATGGCTTCTCGAATCGAGGAGCAAGACTCGAATTTGCGGCGGGCGCGCGCAGACCTCGAGGAGCGAGTCAAGTTACGCACGGCGGAGCTACAGGCGAGCGAGGAGAGCCTGAGCATCACGCTCCATAGCATCGGTGATGCCGTGATCGCGACGGATGCTGCGGGGTGCGTGGTGAGGATGAATTCGATTGCCGAGCAACTCACGGGCTGGTCGTCGTCGGAGGCGAAGGGCCGGCATCTTGCGCAGGTGTTCTGCATCATCAACGAGGACACGCGGGCGACGGTCGAGAACCCAGTTGACCGAGTCTTGCGTGAGGGCATCGTCGTCGGTCTCGCGAACCACACGGCGCTCGTTTCTCGCAGCGGTAGCGAGTGTGCCATCGCAGACAGCGGTGCTCCGATCCGCGATGCCGAAGGAGCCCTGCGCGGTGTAGTCCTCGTTTTCCGAGATCAGACGGAGGAGCGAAGAGTGGAGCGTGCGCTTCGCGAGAGCGAAGCCAGGAAGACGGCCATCATGGAGGCCGCGCTCGACAGCATCGTGACCATGGACCACACCGGAGCGATCGTGGAATTCAACGGGGCCGCCGAAGAAATGTTCGGGCGAACGCGGGCCGCGGTGGTCGGCAAATCCCTTGCCGCGCTCCTCATCCCCGATGCTGCGCGCGAGAGGCACAGTCAAGGGCTCGCGCGCTACCTGGCGACAGGAGAGGGCCTGATCATCGGCAAGCGCGTCGAGGTGTCGGCGGTCCACGCTGATGGCAGGGAGTTCCCGGTCGAGGTGGCCGTAGTTCGGATCCGCACGGACGGTCTGCCGATGTTCACGGGTTACATCCGGGACCTAACCGAGCGGAAGCAAGCCGCGGCCGCCGAGAGGGCGCTCGAACGTCTGCGCCAAGAGCGTGCAACCGCCGCGCAGATCGGCGCGCTTCTGGAGTCTGCGCCCGATGCCATGGTGATCGTCGACGCGGGCGGGAAGATCGTGCTGGTGAACGCGCTCACCGAAAGCGCCTTCGGCTATGGACGGGAGGAGCTACTTGGTGAACCGGTGGAGCTCCTCGTCCCCGCGCGCTTTCGGGCGGTTCCCCCAGCGCCGCAGAAGCACTATTTCGGGGACCCCAAGATCCGGGCAGTAGCATCGGGGAGCGAGCTACTTGGCCTACGCAAGGACGGGAGCGAATTCCCCATCGAAATCAGCTCGAGCGCGCTGACGACCGATACGGGGGTGCTGGTCTCGAGCGCCATTCGAGACATCACCGAAAGAAAGCGGACCGAGCTTTCGCTGCGCGCCGCGAATCGCGAGCTGGAGGCATTCAGCTACTCCGTTGCGCACGATCTTCGCGCGCCACTCCGAGGTATGAATGGCTTTGCCCAGATCCTGTTCGACGACTATCGCGCTCAGTTCGACTCCAATGGCCTCGATTGCATCAACCAGATCCGGCAGAACGCGGTACGGATGGGGGAGCTGATCGATGCGCTCCTTTCGCTGGCGAGGGTGACTCGCTACGACCTTCGGCCGGAGCAGACGGACCTCTCGGACATCGTGCGTGCGGTGGCCGCGCAGTTTGCCGCTGCCGATTCGGAACGGCGTGTGGAAGTCGACGTCGTCGACGGACTGTGGGCTCACATCGAGCCGACACTCGGCCGCACTCTAGTCGAAAACCTCCTCGGGAACGCCTGGAAGTTCACGAGCAAAGCGTCGTCAGCGCGGATCGAGTTCGGCGTTCTCGAAAAGGACGGTGGACTCGTCTTTTTCGTGCGCGACAATGGCGCTGGGTTCAATATGGCTCATGCGGACAAGCTATTCGTTCCCTTTCAGCGCTTGCACGCAGCGCGCGAATTCCCCGGCACCGGCATCGGACTGGCCACCGCGCATCGAATCGTGGAACGCCACGGCGGTCGCATCTGGGCCGAGGGAAGCGTCAACCACGGTGCGACCTTCTTCTTTACCCTGCCGCAATCGATGAAGGTGAACCAGCCATGAAGGTAATCTTGCTGATAGAGGACAACGAAAGCGACGAAAAGCTCACCGTGTGGGCCCTCCGAAAGTCGAATATCGCAAACGAGATCATCGTCGCGCGGGACGGGGAAGAGGCACTCGATTACTTATTCGGAACGGGCGTGCATTCCGACCGCGACGCTGCGGCGCTGCCGACCCTTGCGCTGCTCGACTTGAATCTACCGAAGATCGGCGGG
>OUNO010075043.1_pt1 | contig 21484 bp, 15 predicted proteins | sample 1779811 | NCBI WGS metagenome assembly OUNO01 (sample SAMEA3914804, study PRJEB12502) | metagenome | biome: forest; material: soil | place: Canada | collected 2010-06-25 | depth 0.3 m | reverse complement strand
CGCTCTAGCCGCTCTAGCCGCTCTAGCCGCTCGCGTCAGAGCACTGACGCAGGTTCCGCAACGCAGCGAGCAGTTCGGACGGACTAAACGGCTTTTGCAAGAAGGTAAGCCCCGGCTCGAGCACGCCGCCGTGTAGCGCAGCGCCTTCCGAGTAACCCGAAATGTACAGCACCGAGAGCTCAGGCCAGCGCTCGCTCAGGATTCGACCGACCTCCCAGCCGCTCAGGCCGGGCATCACGGCGTCGGCGATGAGCAGATCGAACGGCCCCTCGGCGTCGGCGATGCGCAAGCCCTCGGCGCCGTTCTCGGCCACCACGACGCGGTACTGCGCGAGCGTGAGCGTGCGCTGAATGACGCTACGCACCGCGGGCTCGTCTTCCACCACCAGCACGCGCTCACCGACGACCAGCGTCGAGGCCGGCGCTTGCGCGGTACTGCTCGGAGGCTCGCGCGCATCGACCTTGGGCAGGTGGACGACGAACGTGGTGCCTTGCCCGAGCGTGCTCTGCGCGGCAATGTGCCCATTGCTCTGCTTCACGATTCCGTAGCACGTCGCCAGGCCGAGCCCCGTACCTCCTTGGCGCGCGCGCGTCGTGAAGAACGGCTCGAACACGTGCGGCAATGCTTCGGGCGGAATGCCGGCCCCCGTGTCCGAGACCACGACGCGCGCGTAGGGCCCGGGCGCGAGGTCGAGCGGAGCGCGTGATTCGGCCGATAGCTCGACGTCTTCGGTCCGTACGCTGAGCCTGCCACCGTTCGGCATGCTGTCGCGCGCGTTGGTGACCAGGTTCAACACCACCTGCTCGAGCTGGCTCGCATCGACCTGGACACAGCAGCTGCTCTCGAGCTCGAGCTCGAGCCGGATGTGCTCGCCCAAGAGTCGGCGTAGCAACGCGCTCAGCCTGCCGATGAGCGCATTGAGGTCGACGACCTTCGGCTCGATCACTTGGCGCCGCGCGAATGCCAGCAATTGCGCGGTGAGCGCCGCGCTGCGCTCGGCGGCTTCGCGCACCTCGCCCAATAGCGATTGCGCGTCGGCGAGCGACGACGCGCTCGCCGCCAGGTGCACGTTGCCCAGAATGGCCGTGAGCATGTTGTTGAAATCGTGCGCCACGCCGCCCGCCAAGCGCCCGATGCTCTCCAGCTTCTGGGCCTCGAGCAGGCGCGCCTCCAAGACACGACGATGCGTGATGTCCTGCATGCTGCCCACGATGCGCAGCCAATTGCCCGCGTGATCGCGGACCACGGTGCCCGACGCTGCGACCCAGCGCACCTCACCCGTGTCGCGCACGAGGCGATGTTCGAACGGCCCATAGCGGCCCGTGCGCAACGCTTGCTCGAGCCCCTCGGAGACCAAGGCGCGGTCGTCTTCGTGGATGCGCTGCGCGAGGAGCGTGCCCAAGTTCGGCTCGGCCACGTCGTCCGGCACACCGAAGATGCGCCGCGCCGTCTCGTCCCAAGTGCCCGTGCCGTCGGGCAGCATGGTCCAGATGCCGAGGCCCGTCGCATCGAGCGCCACCTGGAGCAGCGTACGGTTCTGCTCCAGCGCGGAGACATCCGTCGCGATCATCACCAGCGACGTCACCACGCCGTTCTCGATCACGGGACTGATGCGCGTCAGGTAGTGACCCACGCTGTCGACGCCCGTTCGGCCGAGATTGGCGTACTGCTGAACGGTACCCGTTTCGCAAGCGCGCTCGATCGCCTCGCGGGCAATCGCGCGATACTCCGGCGGCACGTAGTCGTTGACCGACGTGCCGATCACGTCGCTCATCTGAAAACCCGGCGCGAGCCGATTCAGATACAGGAACTCCCCAGTCGCCGAAATGCGAGTGATGAAATCCGGCGCGCTCTCCAGCATCGCTCGCAAGCGGCGCGCCTCGTCTTCGAGTGCCCGAATGCGATCGTCCTTCGAATCCGTCATCGGCCCATCCCACTCTCGCGCAAGCCCCAAAGCCTAGCCTACCGCTGCTCCCGCAGTCCGATTTTTAGCCCAGGAAACGTGCAGCCTGAGTGCAGAACGGACGCCAAAACGCCGGCCTTTCTGGCGGACGCCGCGGCATCGTCGCTGGGCCTCCGCGACGGCGCAGCCGGCGCTTGGGGGCCCGGCCGCGCGCAGCGCAGCGAGCACGGCCACCGTGCTTCGCCTCGCTTCGCGCGGGGCATCCCAGGCACGCCTGTGGCTGCGCTAGGCGCGGACGCTCATTGCAGGACCGAGATCGGCGCAGTGAAGTACAGGGTGGCCAGGCACATTTCGTTGCTGGTGCCCCAGCCGGGCATGACGGGCTCGGTAACGGTGCTGGTGTCGTAGTCGCAGGTGACGTTGAAGGCGGTATTGGCGTCGAGCGTGGGCGGCTTGTCGTAGAAGTACAGACGTTGCCAGTGGAAGTCCCAGTTCTGCACGTTGGCGGCGCACTGGTCGTTCGAGCCGGAGGTGATGGAGAGCCGATACTTGCGGCCGAGTTGATGCATGTGCGGCATCACTCCGTTGAGCTGCAGATCGGGGATGCCGGCGAGGCCGAAGTCCTGCAAGCGTTGCGACCACGTGTATTTGACGGAGGCCTTTCCGGGCGCCAATAACGCGGGCTTTTCGTCACCCAGGGTGCTCAGGAATGGATCCTTGAGGATGAAGATGCCGACGCGTTCGACTTGCGAAGCGAGCTGCAGACGCACCGTGGTTTGATCGCTCTGCCCAACCGACGCGCTGTCGTGCAGGTTGTAGTGGACTTGCAGCACCACCTTGTCCGTCGGCGCTAGCGGTACACCGCTCTTCACGGGGTACTCCACCGGGCCTTGGCCGGGCGCCCACACGACGGGCACGGATTTCACACTCACGCCGTCGCCCGCCATACCGAAGCAGGGCCAGCCTTCGCGGTCGGGATTGTCGGCTTCGTGCAGGCGCGTCATCAGCTCGCCGTTGGTCAGGTTCGGCTCGCCACTCAGCTCGGTCTTCGCGTTCGGGTCGATCACGAAGGCGAGCACGTGGTGGATGATCGCGGCGTTGCCGGGCGCCACTTCGTAGCCGGTGATGAAGCGTTGCGCGGCGACCCCCGAGTCGAGCATGAAGCAGCGGTACTCGTCGGCCGCAGTGAGCGGTCCCCCCTGCGCCACTGGCATGAAGTTCGGGGTCTCGAAGGGCGTGCCCTCGCCCAGCGCGGGTACCGAGGGCACAGTGAGCTCGTGCGGCGTGCCTTCGAGCGCGCCGCCCTTCTCCCACTTCGAGAGCGTCGCGATCTGTTCGGGCGTGAGCGCGAGCGAGCCCGCGAAATCACCGCATATGCCATCGGACTGCACGCCCCAGGGCGGCATTTCACCGCTGGCGGTTTCTGCGCTGATCGTGGGCGCGTATTGCTTGGCGGTCGCGTAGTCGTTCAGCTTGAACGGACCGATGCCGCCGTCTTGATGACAGAACAGACAGTGGTCCTGCAGGATCGGCGCGACGTCGTCGTAGTAGGTCACGGGCGCAGTGTTTTGCCCGGTTGGCTCGCTCGCTGTCTTGTCACTGCTGCAGTTGGTGCCAGCCAACGCCAAGAGTATTCCCATTCCTGCCAACGCGCGTTTCATGTGCATCGTCCCTTCCGAATGCCCCACCGCCCAAACCCGTGCTGGGCACCTAGCGCTCCATCTCTGAACCTGCAAGCGACAAACTCGCACATTCGACGCGCGCGCTCGCTTGGACCGGCGGCGAGCTTCGACAGCGTCCCACGGGCCGTTTCGGCCCGGCAAATGTGCTTGCAATTGACACGTCGCCATTACGGAGTAATCACTCCGTAATGGCGCGGCCGCGTGGCATCACGGATGAAGAGGTGTTGGCCGCGGCGCGCGCGGTGTTCTTGGAGCGCGGTGTGACCGCGACCCTCGAAGAAGTGGCCACGCGCTGCGGCGTGGGCGAAGCCACGGTGCTGCGGCGCTTCCCGAGCAAACAAGCCTTGTTCATCGCAGCCATGGACACGCACAACGATCTCGAGTGGGCGCGCATGCTGGAGGAGCACTGGCCTTCCCGTGGTGATGCGCGCGAGACGCGCGAGATACGTGAAGTGTTGGTCGCGCTGGCCAATGGCATCGTTGCAACGGGCCGCAAAATGCTGCCTTTGTTGATGATGAAGCTGTCCAACCCGGCGATGATAGAGCGCGATCGCCCGCCGGCGCGGGTGGTGAAGACGCTCCGCGTGCTGACCGAGTTCTTCGACGCGCAGATCAAGGCCGGCCGCGTGCGCCCGCGTGATCCACGAGTCGCAGCGCGCATTTGGATGGGCTCACTGCAGAACGTAATTATGTTCGATGCCTTCATGAAAGGCGCCGATAGCCTGCCGCCCGAAGCCCTGATCGAGGGCTTGGTCGACCTGTTTTGCGTGCCGCCCGCGCCCGCCAAGAAAGTTCGCAAGCGGTAAAGACTTCTCAACAGAGCGAGCCCGAGTTTCGGAGTAGAAGCTTCATAACTAGTAGGAGCCCCGTAAAGTTCGATGACCGACGAGAAACCGAAGCCCCCTTCCCGCACCCGGCGAAACGTACTCCTGGTGGGCCTGCTCTTGGGTCTGGTCTATGGCGGCTACCGCCTGTACCTGTTTCAGAAGCCTTACGAATGGAGCGGTACGGTCGAGGCACGCACCATCTCGGTCGGCTCGCGCGCGGGGGGCCGCGTCAAAGAGGTGCAGGTCCGCGAAGGCGATCGCGTCCAGGCGGGGCAACCGTTGATTCAGCTCGAACCGGGGGACTACCCGGCGCAGCTCGCCCAAGCTCAGGCGCAATTGAGCGAGTGGCAGGCGAACTTGGAGAAGCTGCAACGCGGCGCGCGCCCCGAAGAGCTGGCCCAAGCCAAAGCGCGATCACTCACTGCGAAAGCGGCGCTCGATCAAGCGGTCGCCGGCTCTCGGCCAGAAGAAGTCGCCGCTTCCGAGGCGCGCTTGGCGGTCCAAGAAGTCGCCGTGGAGAAGGCCCAGAAGGACGCCGCTCGCCTGCACGCGCTCGACAAGAGCGGCGCCGCCGCGCAGATCGACGTCGACAACGCGGACATGGAGCTCAAAGGCGCCACCGCGCTCCGCGATGCACTGAAGCATCAATTGGACGAGCTCAAGAACGGCTCGCGCCGCACCGAGGTCGCGCAGGCCGCCGCCCGCGAGATGGAGCAGTCGGCCAACGTGAAGCTCGTGACCGCGGGCACGCGCAGCGAAGATCTCAAAGTCGGGCAAGCCCAAGTCGACGGCGCTCAGGGCCGCGTCGATCAGATCCAAAACATGATCGATGAATTGACGATTCGCGCGCCCCTGCCCGCGCGTGTCGAAGCGCTCGATTTGCGCCCCGGCGACATCTTGGCGGCGAACGCGCCAGCCGCCGTGTTGCTCGAAGAAAAGCAGCTCTACGTGCGCATCTACGTGCCGGAAACGTTGCTCGGTCACCTCAAAGTCGGGCAAACCGTGCCCATCTCGGTCGATTCGTTTCCGAAGCAGAGCTTCCAGGGCGTGGTCGAGCACATCAACGACGTCGGCGAGTATTCGCCGCGCAATCTGCAAACCGCCGACGAGCGCGCCGATCAAGTCTTCGCGACGCGCATCGGCTTGCGCACGGGCTTCGAAGAGTTGCGGGCGGGCATGGCCGCCTTCATTCAGGTGCCCAAGTGAGCAGCGACGTCGTGATCGCGGTCGACAACGTCTCGCGCCGCTTCGGCGACGTCGTGGCGCTGAAGGACGTGAACCTGAGCGTCACGCGCGGCATGGTGTACGGCTTGCTCGGCCCGAACGGCTCCGGCAAATCCACGCTGATCCGCATTCTGTGCGGCCTGCTCGCGCCGTCCGAAGGCAAAGCCAGCGTGCTCGGCTTGGATGTGGTCGAGCAGGGCGAGGCCATTCGCCGTCAGATTGGCTACATGAGCCAAAAGTTCTCACTCTATGAGGATTTGACGGTGCTCGAGAACCTCGATTTCTACGCCGAAATCTACAATATCCCGAAGGCGCAGCGCCGACTGCGGCGCGACGCGGCGGTCGAGCTCACGCACATTGGTCCGTACGTGAACCGCATGGCCGGCAACCTCTCGGGCGGCTGGAAACAACGCTTGGCCCTGGGCGCCGCGCTGATGCACGAGCCGCGCGTGGTGTTCTTGGACGAGCCCACCGCTGGCATCGATCCGGTCGCGCGCCGTGAGCTGTGGGATCTCTTGTTTCAACTCGCCGCGCAAGGCATCACCTTGCTCGTGACCACCCACTACATGGACGAAGCCGAGCGCTGCGGTGAGGTCGGCTATATCTATCTCTCGAAGCTGCTCGTGACGGGCACCCCCGAACAACTCAAATCTCTGCCCTCGGTCAACCCGCCCCACTCCCGAAGGCTCGAAATCGAGACGCTCGGCACCGCGCGCGCGTTGGATTGGCTGCGGCGTGAGGCCTTCTGCGGCGGCGCAACGATCTTCGGGCAAGCCGTGCACGCAGTGATCGACCGTCAGGTGACGGACGAAGATCTCGCTCAGCGCTTGGAGCACGCCGGGTTTCGCGGCGCGCACCTGCGCGAGATCGCGCCCTCGCTGGAAGACGTATTCGTGACGTTGACCGAAGAAGCGGCCGCCGCGCGGCGCGCTGGAGCGGCGCCATGATGAGCTCGTTCTGGGCCATTTTCCGCAAGGAAATCCTGCACATTCGCCGGAACCGCTCGGTCTTGTTCCTGGCCATCATGATGCCCCTGATGCAGCTCACGATGTACGGCTTCATCGACCAGACCGTGCATGACGTGCCGACCGTGGTCGTCGATCAGGACCGCTCGGTGCAATCGCGCGAGCTCATGGATCGCTTGCGCGCGACCAAGACGTTCGCGATCAAGACCGTGACCACGAACCCACAGCTAGCCCGCACCGAGATCGTCGCTGGGCGCGCTGGCGTGGGCATCCTGATCCCGCCCGACTACCACGAGCGGCGCGTACGCGGCGCAGCGGCCAAAATCTTGGTGCTGATCGATGGCTCGGATTCGATCGTCAGCTCGGGGGCGCTCGCCGCTATGAACGGTGTGGTGGCCAACGAGAACCTGGAGCTCGTCACGCGCGACGCGCGCGCGAGCGCACCGCTCGCGGCCCAACCGATCATCTTGTTCAACCCCGAAGGCCGTACCGCAAATTTCATCATCCCGGGCCTGGTTGCGGTCATTCTGCAGATGATCGCGGTCATGCTGGCCGCTGGCTCGATCGTGCGCGAGCGTGAGAACGGGACCATGGAGCAGCTGCTGGTCACGCCCGTGCACCCGGTAGGCCTGATGCTCGGCAAAGTGGTGCCTTACCTGTTCGTAGGCCTGGCGGACACGACGCTGATTCTGGCCGTGATGCGCTTCGCGTTCGGCGTGCCAATTCGCGGTGATCTGTTCTTCCTGTTCGGGATCATGATCATCTACCTGGCGGCGCTGCTCGCGCTCGGCCTGTACATCTCGACCACCGCCAAGACGCAGCAGGAGGCGCAGCAAAAGGTGCAGATGCTGTTTCTGCCCTCCATCTTTCTGTCGGGTTACCTGTTTCCACTGAACGGCATGCCGTTGATCTTGCAGGCCATCGGTCAAGCCCTGCCGACGACGCACATGGTGGCCATCATGCGCGGCATCGTGCTGCGCGACGCCGGCCCCATCGAGCTACTCCCGCACGTGCTCGCGCTCTTGGCGTTCGCCGTGCTCATGATCTGGCTCAGCGTGCGCAAAGTGAGCAAGATCAGCGTTTAAAACGTGAATCCTACGGTGCGACCGCACAGTGTGCCGGCTACGTCATTGCCGTTTTGATTCAGGTCCAGCACGCAGCCGGTCGCCGCGTAGTCGAGCGGCGGGTCGTACACGGTGCCGGTGATGTCCAGGGCGTCACTGTGCAGCAAAAGCGCGGTCGTCGATGACGGCTGCACGGCGAGCGTGCCTCGTTCGCTGATCACTCCAGCGAGCGTCACGGTGAAGTTCTGTGCCGCCTCCGGGTCGGGCGGCGCGCTGTAATTGCAGGTCTGAAAATCGAAGCTCAGATCGATGAACGACGCGCCTTGCACCGCGTTCGACGTCGCGTCACCCACGACGTGTGCGCTGCCCTGCGTGCCATTGAACGGCAGGCAATCGGTTTTGGCGTCTTGAGCGCCGACCGGCCTGCCTTGGACGGTGAAGTTGAATGCGTACTTGAGCACCGTGCGCACCCCACGCACGGCCACGTTGTCCTGGCACGCTTCGTCGCAGGGCGCGGCAGCCGCCGGATGGCTGCCGGCGCCGCACGCGGACGAGCCCAGACAACACACGAGAGCAAACAGCATGAGTCGAGCGCGGCGTTCGGCGAACATCTCAGAAGCCTCCTTCGATACCCAGGCTCGGGATGGTGATCGGGCCAATGGTACGGGTTTCGCAGCCTTGCAAAGTACAGGTGGTGGACACGGCCTCTTTACTGAGCGTCGCATTCATCCATTCGGCAATGAACGAGAAGTATGCCTTCGGGCCCAACTGCCAGCGCTTTTCGAGCCGTAAATCGAGCTTGAAGAAGGGCGGCAAGCGGGTGGCGCCCGGGTCGGTGGGGTCGGGCGCCTTGGGCAGACCAGTATAAAACGTGAGCCGCGTGCCCGCGCGCCAGTTGCGACCCAAGTTGTAGGCCAGGGCTGCGTTCAACACGTGCGTGCGGTCGAACGTGGCCACGAACTGACGATTGTCCAAGGTCCGAATCGAGCGCGACAGTGTGTACGAGAGGAAGCCGCCCACGCGGCTCGTCAGGCGACGCTTGAGGAACAGCTCGAGGCCGTACGCAGCGCCGTCGGTGCGCGCCTCGAGCGCGTTCGAGGCGCGCACGCTGTTCGTGCTGTCGGCCCCTTGCCCGCCGCCGCCGCTGCGGTCGGGGCCGACCGTGCCTGTCCCCGAGGGGAAGCGCGACGTGCCACACGATCCGGAGCGACCCGAGGTCGATGCACCGCCGCGATCACCGCCCAGCGTGTCTTCCGGGAAAGTGCCAGGAATGCAGCCATTGACGTCCATGGGAGTCGAGCCGAGCGGATCGCTCATGTGTAAAAAGCCATTGTGGAACACGGTCGCGGTGGCCGTCGTGGCGTCGCCGAAGTCGTATTCGAGCCCCGCGCTTTGCTGCAGCGCGGTTTGCAGACCGCCGCGCAGCCCTCCCGGTTGAAAGCCGGGTAGCGGCACCACGAACGCTGGCGCTTGATGCGCGATGCCGAACGTGGACAAGAACGCCAAGCGCCGGGTCACCTCCAAGCGTGATGACAAACGCGGGTCGATGCCGAGCGCGGCTTGGCCCTGCGAGGTGTAGTAGTCGAAGCGCACGCCGGGCGTGAGCTGCAAGCGTTTGCCCAAGCTCAGCACCAAATCGACGCGCGTGCCGGCCACCACGTCCACGCGCGTGGGGAAGAGATTGGCGGCTGCTTCCGCGGCAGCAGGCCCAAATTCTGCTGAATTCAGCTGCACGTCGAAGGAGTCGAGGGTGACGTCACTGCCGAAGCGGAGCAGTGCGCCCGGACCGAGGCGTAGCTTGGCCTCGGCGCGGCTGCCAATCATGCGGTCACGCACGAAGCGATCGTCGGGCAAGCGCGAGCGATCGAGGCCCACCGTGGTCGCGAAGCGCAGCGTGCCGTCTTGGCCGAGATCGTGATCGTAGCGCGCGTCGATGCGGTGAAACTCGGTGCCGAAGAGCGTGAGCGTCCCGGTGGGCGTGCGCTCGCCGAGGTAGTCGTAGGAACCGAAGGAAAAGACGCTCAGCTCGTCCTTCGGTGTGACGCGGTAACCGATGCGCGCTTGGTAGTCCCAGTAGTTCAGCTCGGTGCTCGATTGCAGCAGCGAGAGCAGCGCCGCCGTGTACGAGTAGCGGCCAGCGAGCAAGACGTCGCCGCGGTGCTCGTCGAACGGAGCTTCGATCAAGGCGCCCGCGTCGAACAGGCGCACGTTGTACTCACCGTGCAAGTCGCTCGACTCGGGCACGGTCTCGCCCGAGACGATGCCGCCACTGAAACGACCAAAGCGAGCCGGATAACCGCCGGGGTAGAGATCGACGCGGTCGATCAGCGCGGGGTGCACCACCGAAGGCCCCACGCCGATGTGGAACAAAAGCGGCACACGAATGCCGTCCAGGAAGTAGCCGACGTCGCCGGGCGGCGCGCCACGCACGAAGAAAAAGGGCAGCCCCGAGATGATGGGCGTGACGCCGGGCATGATCTCGAGCGCCCGAAACGGATCGCCGAACGTGCCCGGGATCTGCCGCACTTCGGCGCGCGACAGGGTCGCGGTGCGCGAGGGGTCGGGTTTGACGCCGAGCACCTGGATCTCGATCGGTTTCGCGGCGGGCTTCGCTGCCGGCGCGCGTGCGCGCGAGCGCGAATCGTCCTTCGTCGTGGAACCCGCGGGCTCTTCGGGCGGCTCAGCCTCGTGGCTCTCGGGCGGGTGAAAGCCGACCTCGACCCGGATTCGAGCGCGCACCGGCACCCCACGCCGCAGCGCGGGTTGGAATTGCCAGTGCATCGCCGCAGCGATCGCGACGCTCGAGAACGGCTCGTTCGCCTGGTTCGGGACCGCGGCGCTCACCGTGCCGTCGCGCTCGATCGTGAGCGTGAGCACGACCGTGGCTTCGCCGCTCGCGCCTTCGGGATAGGCGACGGCAAGCTCCGAGATGGCCTGCGGCGCGCGGGTGTCCGCAGCAACGACGCTGCCCGGCGGCGCGCTCGCTCCTTGCGCGCTCGCTCGCGACGCGAGCACGGTGAGCATGCTGGCGAGGCCCAGCGCGAGGCTCGTCCAGGGCTGCGCAGAGCGCGGGTTCAGTCGCACGAGCCTGCAGCATCGACGACCCGTTGCGCGCACGCGAGTGATTTCCGTCGGACCGACGAAGCGGAAAATTGTCACACGGTGCGAACGCGCGCGCGGAACTCGGGCGTTCACACGGTAGCCTTGTCGATCTCCGGTAATTGCGCCGTTTTATGAGCCATTTCGAACACGCGTGACCCTCTACCCTGAAGTGCCGGCAGTCGTTTTCGGTAACACTTGGAGATCGCAATGAGCCTCGACCTGCGGCGAACATTCTGGGCTTGGCTGATGACAGCCTGTGCGGCGTGGCTCGGTACGGGCTGCGTCGATGGCAACGTGCCGGAGGGCTCGGGCAACTCGGCCGCGTACGTGCCCACTGCGACGGGCGGTGGCGCGAGCAGTGCGGGTGGCGGCGGCAGCGTGGCCGACGGCTCGTGTCACGACACGCAGTCGGATCCCGCGCACTGCGGAAGCTGCACGCACGCTTGCGCTACAGGGCAAGTGTGCGCGCTCGGCGTGTGTCAGGCCCCGAGCAGCAGCTGTGTTGCGCCGCAGACCCTGTGCAACGGCGCGTGCGCCGATCTGACCGGCACGGCGAACTGCGGCACGTGCGGCAACGCCTGCGCAACGGGGCAGAGCTGCACGGCCGGCGTGTGTCAGTGCCCGGGAAGCCAAACGGCGTGCAACGACACCTGCACCGATACGCAGACGAGCAGCGATCATTGCGGCGCATGCAGCCAGCCATGCCCCACGGGTGCCACGTGCAGCGCCGGCCAATGCGCCTGCCCGATGGGCCAGCAGGTGTGCAGCGGCGTGTGCAGCGACGTCCAGCAGAGCGACGCCAACTGCGGCGGCTGCGGCATGGCCTGCGCCACGGGGCAGACCTGTACTGGGGGCACTTGCGTCGCCGGCGCAGGCGCTGACGGCTGCTCGGGCAAGGCCTTGGGCCTCACGGTCAGCCAAATTGCAGTCTACCAAACCGTCAAAGTCGGCGTGATGGACTCGGGCACCGAGATCGCTGCGAGCAAACGCAGCTCCGACGTGGTGAGCGGGCGGCAGACGATGTTTCGCGTGTCGGTAACGGTGGACGCAGGCTTCACGCAGCGCGTGCTCTCGGCCCGCATCACGCTCGACAATGGCAGCACGGCGACTCAATACTTCGGCAAACAAACCATCGCCAAGAGCTCGGTCGAGACCGATCCGTTGACCACGTTCCAAGTGTTCGTGCCCCCGGAGCAGATCACCGCAGACACGCATTACTCGGCCGAGCTCGTGGAATGCGCGACGGGCTCGGGCAAACCAGGGGTCGTGCGCTTCCCCGCTACGGGCGACATCGAGCTGGGCGCCCGCCACACGGGCGGCGTGAAGGTCAAAATCATCCCGCTGCTCGCCAACGGAATGCTCCCCGATACCTCGGATACTTCACTCACCATCTATCGCCAGCAACTGTTGGCGATGTACCCGATCGACAGCGTCGAGCTGAGCGTCGGAGCGCAGATGAGCATCGCGTTTCCCGTTGACTGGGAGGCGGCGCTCGACCAGATGCGAACGAAGCGCAAGAACGACAACCCCGCCGCCGACGTGTACTACTACGGGCTGCTCAAGCCCCAAGATACCTTCAGCGCGTTCTGCGGCAAAGGTTGCACCACGGGCATCGGTTACGTCGCGGACGCCAATGCGCCCTCGTTCCGTGCGGCCATGGGCATCGGCTACGCCGACCGAGCGTCGGCCCAAACCATGGCCCACGAGCTCGGCCACAATCACGGTCGCAATCACGCCCCGTGCGTGCCCAACGGCGGTTCCATCTCGGGCGTCGATCCCGGCTACCCGTTCCCCGATGGTCGCACGGGGGTGCTCGGCTATGACGCGCGCACCAAGGTCCTGCTCTCGGCCGACAAGAGCACGGACTTGATGGGCTACTGCAGCAACGTCTGGCTGAGCGAGTACACCTACGGCGGCATCACCGATCGCGTGGCTTCGGTGAACGGCAACAACGGCAGCCAAGCGCAGGTGCTCAGCGCAACCGCGCTGCATCCGTGGCGCGTGCTCTTGGTCGGTAGCAAGGGGCCGCGCTGGGGCGAGCCCATCACCCGTCCGAGCGCTGCCGAAGGCACGGCCGTCAACGCGCGCATCTTGGATGCAGCCGGCGCGTTGCTCAGCGAGGTCGACGTGTATCGCACGGAAGTGTCCGACCAAGGTGGCTCGGTGTTCCTGGTGCCCGAGCCGCAAGCGGGTTGGAGCGCGGTGCAGATCCCGGGCTTGAGCGCTGTCCGCTTCGGGCCGTGAGCCTGGGGTGCTGATGTAGGGAAAACCTGCCCGAAACGGGCAGAGTCATTTTCGGGCAACTGAATTCGAGGCGCGGCCGCACTACCGGCTCACCAATGTCGAAGCGCGCACACCTCTGGGGATTCGTCTGCCTCGCGATCTCGATTGCCTGCGGCGTCAGCTGCTCGTCGTCCTCGCCGCCGAGCACGGCGGGCAGCGCCAGCACGGCGAACGGCTCTGGGCCCAACGGCAGCGCAGGCATCGGCAATGTCAATGGCGGCTCGAGCAGCACCATGGGCGGCGTCTCGAGCGGCAACGCGCCGGGGACCGAGCCGGGCGGCGGGCTCGCTTCGACAGCTGGCATGGGCAGCAGCGAGCTGCCGACTCTCCTCGCCGGGGAGTGCCCAAAAGGCTTCGTAGCCTGCTACGGCGTGTGCCTCGAAGCGAGCTTGATGGACGCCGATTGCAAGCCAGCGCTCTGCCCCGCGCCGCCCGCCGGCACCGCGCCGCCCACGCGCTCGGCCGGCATCTCGGCGCGCGGCTTCAATTGGAACGTGAGCAACGACGGCGCGGGCACGACCGTGACGTTCAAGCCCGGTGCGGCAGGCGGCGGCCTCTCGGCGACGATCGGCGTCGATCTCAATTATCGTGTGAATTCCAGCGCTGCGATGCAAACCATCCAGCTCAGCGGCGCCGCAGGCACGTTCAGCGCGACCTTGCCCGATCTAAAGATGGGCGACGATCTGGACTTTTACTTCCACCAAACGGTGGGCGTGCAGACCATCATCACCGGGAACGGCGCGCCGCCGCCCACGACGCCCCTCCTCGATACGATGTGGTTCCATCAAACCGTGGGCAGCCCCGCCGATCCGGAGCCCGCATACCCGCTCACCGTGAAGCTCGCCGGCCGCTTCCGCGATCGTCACCCGAACGAAGAGCGCTTCGACCACTACGTCGACACCTACTTCGACGGTCCGATTTTTTCACTCACGTTGATCGACCACGGAGACTCGTTCGACGTCACGGTCGTGCCGCTCGATACGCACGTGTACGGCGTCGACTTCAAGTACTACGAGTGCTTCGGTGCCGGCATGAGCGGCGCATTGCCGAGCCCCACGCCGCTCTGCTTCACGCCACCCGAGCTGGCAGCGGTGGGCGTGCGCATCAACCCGACGGGCGCGACCGCGACCAGCTCCGGCACGTACACCACGTCGGTGACCAAGCTCTCCTACGGGCAACTGGTCGACTTCGAGCTCACGTTCGTGCGCCAGCCCGGCCCGATGAACAACCGCACGTACTACACCGAATTCTTCGAATACTACGTGGGCAGTGGGCGGCTCCAGCCGAAGGTGCAGCACCCCTGGGCGCACGCCGCGGGCAGCCAATCGATCACCGACGTGACCGTCGATCAATTCGGCTATGCGCAGCACCTGCCGAACATCACGCTGCCCGAGCTGAAGGATTTCATCTCCGGCAAGGTGCTGTTCGAGGCGGACTTCGAGACCAAGCTCGGCTTCAATCCGCCCACCGAGTTCGATTGTCCGCGCGGCCAAACGCCGGGCACCAAGATCCCGCCGCTCAACACCACGCCGCCGCCGAGTCCGATGTTCAGCGCAGGCAACAGCTTCACGAACCTGGCCCTGGCTGCGGTCGCGCGCCCTGGTTACACGGCGTCGGCGTGTTTCTCTTGCCATCACCTGGACGGCAAAGGACAGCCCGCGGGCGACACGATCAAGCTCTTCCCCGACGGCTCGCATCCGGCCGGCATGGGCGCAACCCTGCTCAAGCTGTTCTCGGTCTCGGACGACAAGAGCAAAGAAATGCCGGACCCGATGTACGGCACGGTGCTCGATCAGCAAGCCGCTTCGGGCGCACCGGAAGTCAAAGCCGCGGTCACCTGGCAAGACGTGCCCGGCAAATTCGCAGACGGCACGCCCTACACCTTGCGTAAGCCCGTGCTCGACCTGAGTAACCTTCGCGACGGCGCGCTCGGCGCGCAGACGCACGTCTCGATGCGCATCCCCCGCCCCGTGTTCGGCCTGGGCTTGCTGGAAGCAATCCCCGCCCAATCGATCTTGGCCAATGCCGATCCGAACGACAGCAACGAGGATGGCGTCTCCGGTCGTCCCAACTTGTTCACGGATCCGGCCACCGGCTCGCAGACACTCGGCCGATTCGGCTGGAAAGCGGCCACCACGTCGGTACGTGAAGCTGCCGCGCTCGCGCTCGTGAACGACATCGGCATTACCTCTCCACTATTCCCGAAGCACGCCTGCGGCCCCATGCAGACCAATTGCCTGAGCGCGGTCGACGACTCGAAGCCGCAAGTCACGGACACGGATCTGGATCACATCCAATCCTACATGCGCGGCTTGTCCGTGCCGCCGCGGCGCAACTACGACAATCCGGCGGCCATCGAAGGGCGCGGTGTATTCGCGGCCATTGGCTGCGCCAAGTGCCACGTGCCGAATTTCGTCACGTCGTCGACCTATGCCATCCCCGAGATGCGCAACATCGACATCCAACCGTTCACGGACTTGCTGCTCCACGACATGGGCAGCGGCTTGGCCGACGACATCGCCGTCGAAGAAGGCACGGCCACCGGCGCCGAATGGCGCACTTGCCCGCTCTGGGGCAACGGAACGGGAGCATCGGTGATGTACCCCACGATCGACGCCTTCGATCCCAACGGCAACCCGCCGCCCGGCGGCACCTACCTGCACGACGGCCGCGCCCGCTCGATCGCAGAAGCCATCTTGTGGCACGGCGGAGAGGCCCAAGGCTCGCACGATGCGTTCGTGGCCCTGCCTGCCGCTTCACGCGCCGCGCTCCTCGCCTACGTCGCCTACCCGTTCGCCGATCCCGTGCCGCTCCGCCAGTGCGCGCTGAGCAGCAAAGACCCTTGAGGAAAATCGGGCACTCGAGACCAGGACCCCGGCGAGCAACTAGCGAGCGCGCTCAGAGCACTTCTTCGGAGACGACCCGCGCATACACGATGCGCTGCGAGTTGCCGCTGAGATCTGCGAGGTCGAAATCGCCGTGCGGCACGAGACCATTGGGCGCGAGCGAAGGCGTGTCCACGCCAACCGGCGAGCCTTCCACCTCTTTGCCGCTCGGCCGCTGCACTTTGGCCCTCACGGCGAACGTCACGCGCATGCCCTTGGCACCCGGCGGCACGCGCAGCTTCTTCTTGGCGGCCAGCTCTCGGAACGAGCGCAGGGTCGCGGACCACTCCGAAGCGCTGCCTTGCAGCAGCTCGGCCGAGAGCAAGCCGCCATCGGCACCGACGGTGATGCGCAGCAACGCGTCACCGCGTACAGGTCCTTCGCTGCGCGCCGCCGAGCTGAGCGAGCTGACGAAGGCGTTGCCACGCGCCAAACCGCGCGCGACGTCATCGGCCGAGAGCGACGCCTCGAGGCGACGCTGGGCCTCGCTCTTGCGTACGCGCGGGCCGAGCTCGGCTTCCGCAGCAGGAGGCAGTGCGCCGCGTTGCATGAAGAAATGGCCGTCCAACCCCAGGTCGATCTTGCGCGCCGGCGGAGCGTCTGCGGGCGAGCCTTGGTCACCCGCGACGACGGGCGGGCCGGCCACGTCCGAGGAAGGCGCCCCGTCGTTGGGCTGCGTGTCGGCGCTGGAGGCAAGCTTTGGCGGGCCGCCGACGGCCCGCGGCGCGGCCGGACCGAGCGCGGCGCTCGGCGCCTCCGTGGACGGCGCATCCTCACTCGCGCTCGGCGTCGTGTCCGGCGTGGGCGGAAACGGCAGATCTTCCAGCTCGAGGAACTGATCGGCTGCTCGCTCGGGCACGTGCAACGCTGGCGCTGTATGTCTCCTGTGCACCAGTAGCAGCAAGCCGTGTAAGGCGAGCGCTCCGAGCAGGGCATACGAAAGTCGCGGCACGGCGCAGTCTGAGTCGGCCCCTTCGAGCGAGCAAGCGGTAACCACCACTGTTACTGCGTGTTACTCGGCGCTTGCGGCACCCGCCGCATGACCGGGCTGAAAATCAGCCAACAGGTGCTCGACGGCGCGTTGCAGCGGCGCGCCGTCGACCTCCTCGGAATCGCCGAATGGGTAGAGACGCGCGGGTGACCAGATTTGGTCAGCCTGCCCAATTTGCTCGCACCGCGAGCTCGGCTGGCGTTCGCGTTCGGCGGGTAGGGACCGATTCGCGCGGATGCGCCGTGCTGGCACCGATCTCGCAAGGGCGGAGAACAGAAACCCAGCGAGCAATCCCATGGCTTCAACGAAACAATCGACCCAGCAGCGCCCGGCCGACCGGGCCAGCAGCTCCACCGCACTCACGCGCTCGGAAGAGCTCGAGCTCTGCCTTCGCTATCGCCGCGGCGATCTCCGGGCGCGCGATCGCCTGGTGCGTTCACAATTGCCGACCGTGTTGACCATCGCCCGAACCTATCGCCGCTCCTCGACGACGCTCGACGAGCTGGTCGCTGAGGGCAATTTCGGCCTCGTGCACGCCGTTTCCAGGTTCGATCCCGAGCGCGGCACACGCCTCGTGACCTACGCGGCGTATTGGATCCGGGCCTACATTCTCGACTACCTCAAGCGCTCGAAGACGCTCGTCTCCAGCGGCGTGCACTCGAAGATGTTGAGTAAGCTGCGCCGCGCGCGCGATCACGTCTCGAAGCTGCAAGGCGCGGGCGAGCCGAGCGACGCGGAGCTCGCCCAACGCCTAAACGTGACCGAGGAACGGCTGCGCTCGCTGACCGAGCGCCTGGAGATGCGCGACCTCCCGCTCCATGAAGCAACGGGTGACGGCTCGACGAGCCAGTTCGATGCGTTGGTGACGCTGATTCCGAGCGGCGAAGAGAAGCTGCTCTCGGGCGAGAGCCGCCTGCACGTCGAGCAAGCGGTCTCGCGTGCGCTCGGCGCGCTCGACCCACGGGAGCACTACATCGTCGTGAAGCGGCTGATGGCACACGACGAAGACGAGCTGACCCTGGCACAGATCGGCCGGAATCTCGGTGTCTCGCGGGAACGGGCGCGTCAGCTCGAGGCGCGTGCCATCCGCAAGATCAAGCGCGGGCTGGCGTGGGTCGCGCTCGAGCGCACTTGGCCTCGCGCGGCCTGAGCTCAGGGGCACTCGGGGTGGACGATCGCGACCGCGTCGAGGTCGAATACCCCAGCAAACCCCGTCAGATCGAGGCGATCGGTGATGCGCACGTAGCGCGCGTGGCGCACGCCGACGTCCGCCAAGTCGAAGTGATCCCCGCCCGAAACGGCGGGATCGAGCGGGTCGATGCCGTTCCGGGGTGACGAGTACACTGGCTGGACGCCAGCGCAGGCGCCGAAGTCTTCGGCGTCTTGCGCTGCGGTGCACGGGAACTCGACCCAGCTCGAAAGATCGTCGCTGACCGCCACGGTGGCGAGCTCGTGATACTCCTGGAACGGGTTCTCGAACACGGTGAAGTCGACGCCGGGTCCGTCCACGATCGCGTTGCCTGCAAATTCGAGGACCACCCAGCCCCCGTTGCCGAGCGACACCACCGCTTGTGGGTCGCCTGCAACGGGCGGTCCGAGCACCGCGCCGGGGAAGCCGTTCGCTTGGTTGAAGCTCTGGCCACCACCGAAGGCGTGGTCGACCACGCCCGTCGCGAAGCGCGCCCCAGGAGCGGCGCATGTGCCGCCTTGGCCTGCCCCAGCGTGCGAGCTTTCAGCGCCGCCGGCTTCGCCCGCAGCGGCGCCGGCCGCGTCACCGGCAGCGCCGCCCTCCAGCGTGCCCGCACCGGCGCTGGCACAAGCACCGGGTGCGCCGCCCTCGGCTGAGGCATTGCCCTCACCCGCTGTGGCTGCCGCAGCGCCGCCCGCCGTCATGCCTTGCGCTTGCTCGGCGCGGCCAGCGCATGCACCGAGCAGCAGCGCGGCTCCGCACAACCAGCGCGCCGACCAGGCCATCACTGGCAAACGGCCGCGCTGCCCCATTGCCCTTGCAGCACGGCGAAGTCGGCAAAGTCGATGCGGCCGTCGCGATTGAAGTCGTAACCACTGGCAAAGTTCGGGCTCGCCGACACGCTGCCGAACGCTTGTTGCAACGCTTCGAGCTCACTGCCGTTGACCAAGCCGTCGTTGTCGACATCGCAATCGGCCGCGTCGCCCCAACCGTCGCCGTCAGTGTCCTTTTGGTCGGGATTAGGCGTCAAATACGCGTTGTCTGCGCCGTCGGGCACGCCGTCCCCATCGCTGTCGGGCGCGTCCGGCGAAAAGAACTGTTGCCCGCCGGGACCGGCACCGGTGATGTCGAATGCGGCGCAGTCGGGCGGGAGCGTGCTGAGATTCGCGGTCACCACGAGCATGCCCAAGGTGGGCGAGGCCCAGACGTTCGTCGCATCGTCGTTGTGACACGGGTCGGGTTGGACCTTCACGTAGTCCGCCGGCGCATCGGTGTTCGCCACGGCCCCACCCGCGAGCACGCGCTGCACCGCAGCTGCAGAGACGAGCCCCGCGTAGCCATAGTGACCGCTGCTACCGAACGCATCTCCGCCGCCTACGTACAGGTTGCCAGCGCCGTCGAAACCGAGCGAAGCCGCGCTCAGCGCGCCCTCGACCAGCACTTTGCCGGTCGTGTCGTAGTGCAAAGGGGTACCAGCAAGCGCCTGGTCGACCAACGCTGCGGGCCAGATCTTGAGCTCACCCGTCGCCGCGCCATAGCCGATGCCAGTCACCATGTCGCCCGCGGCGTCGAAGGCCACGCCGCCCGAAGCCCCGGGAATATCCGGCAAAATCTCGATTGGAGTGCCGCTCGTGCTCAGCGTGTCGACGGCATAGACGTGGCTCCCAGTGACGGCGCCCGCATTGAGGAACAGGTAGCGATCGCCGCGCCACGCCGCGTCGTAATAGTCCTCCTCGAAGATTTTCACGCTCGCAGGCTGGCTCAGGTCCGGCGGGTCGACCACGCTCAGCACAGTCGTATCGAAGAGGTACAGCGGTTTGTAAAAGCCAGTGCCCAGCGCAATCTTCGCGCCCCCGGGCGCGATCTTCACGAACCCTGGGTCCATGTTCTCGGGCACGGTTGCGACCGTCAGCCACAAGTTGGCACCGAAGTTTTTCTGCAACAAGAGCGAGCTGCCGGTCGCAGCCAAGAAACGACCGGGAAGCGGGTAGCCATCGATCTTCAGCTGCGCGTCGCTGCCGAACGCGTCGGCGGCGGTCGTGTAGCTCACCCCCTCCGCGCCCGGCAATTTGAGCGTGTACACCGGTTTCGTGGAGTAGCCCGGATCGGCCGCAGCCGCCGCGAGCGAAATCGTCAGGGTTACCGCGGCCAGGCCCATCTTCCAGGAGTTTTTCGAGCGCATCACTGGATCTCCGCGGTCAAAGCGAGGAACGGTTTGCCGGCACAGCCCGTGTCGGCGGCGTGCGCGCGATCGGCCGGAGGCAGTGCGTAAGCGGCATCGGGCGTGGCAACTGCAGCCGAGAAGCAAACCGAGAGCGCACTTCCCTTGGCCACGAAGTCGAGCCGCACGCTCGAGCTCGCATCACGCAGGATCAGCGCGTCGCCCTGAGCGCACGCGCGATCGACGAGCCAAAGCGTCGGTCGTTTGCTGGGTGTCGCCGCGCCACTCGGTACACGCGCGAGCGTGATCGAGGTTTGCGTCTTGCGTAGCCAGAGCGCGTTGCCTGCCGCGTCGCGGTAATTCCCTGCGTCGAAGAGCGTACCTCCGGGGTCACAGGTGGCGGCGCTCGCTGCGCCGGCCGCGCCCGCGTCTGCGGATGCGCCGCCCGAATCAGTCGCCGAAGCTCCCCCTTCGCCCGCTTCCCCCTCGTCCCCCGCTGCACCGCCTTCCGTCGGCGGGGAGTGAGCACCCGCAGCACCGGCTCTGGCCGTATGCCCCGCGGCGCCGCCGTTCGGATCGATGGCGCCGCCAGAGCCGGCGCTGCCGCCGTCCGATTCGGACTTGCCGCAAGCAGCGGTGGTGAGCATCGCTCCGAGCGCGCAGAGTGCGAGCATCGAGAGGGGCGCGCGCGACGAGGCGCGAGCGAGCGCGTGAGGAATCAGCATGAATTGTCGAGCTCCGCAGGGTGAGAGGGCGTCCCGCGACGACCACGCAGCGCGGCCTCGCGTTTTCCGACCGGCTTCCCGCGAGCCAGCGGATGGCACCGCGATCTCGGAGATCGCGCTGGCGCTGGCAGGTCTTCGGGCTCACGAGCGCTGCGACCGAGGTCGCCTTCCTAGGCTCACGCTTCCCGGCCGAGGCCAGTGCTCCGTGAGCTTCGTTCTCGCTTACCGCTGCGGGGCAGCCCCGGAGTTACACCGGGTTCCCTTGTAAGCCTCACCGAGGGGTGAGGCACCAACGCGAGGCGATCGCTAACGTGTGGCCCGGGCGCTGTCAACCCAGCGCCGCGCTGTGCTGGCTGCCTCGTGGTACAAGCGGAGCTCGTGACTCACGATCCTTGGCTAGTGCGACCGTGGGCGAAGCACAGTGCGTTACTGGTGAGTGCACTGGCGGGCTGCGCCGGAGCACCAACGCCGACGCCGAGCGCG
>OUNO010000773.1_pt1 | contig 21523 bp, 26 predicted proteins | sample 1779811 | NCBI WGS metagenome assembly OUNO01 (sample SAMEA3914804, study PRJEB12502) | metagenome | biome: forest; material: soil | place: Canada | collected 2010-06-25 | depth 0.3 m | reverse complement strand
CCGTTCCTCGGCGTCGAGCCCGAGGCCTCCCTCGCCGAGGCGGCCAGCGACGCCTTTGGCGGGCGCCTGGCGGCGGCGCAGATCGGTCTCAAGCGGGCCGCGCGCGAGGGACATGGCGGGGCGACGGCAGTCCGCGCCCTCACCATGCATCTGGGCCGCCTGAGGCGTATCGCCGTTGCCCGCCAGGCCGGCGCCTCCCTGCCCGAAGCGGTCAAGGCCGCCCAGGTGTTCTGGAAGGCTGAGCGGGAGGTGTCGCGCCAATGCCGGGTCTGGACCCTGGCCGAGATCGACGAGGCCCAACCCGATCTCCTCCATGCCGATATCGCCTGCAAACAGACCGGCTCGCCTGACGAGCTGATCGCCGAGCGCATCGCCCTCGCCATGGCCGGGCGGGCGCGGCGACTGGGACTCTGACGCCCTGTCCGATTGCGGCGGGCTGGGATGGGGATTAAGGTCAAGCTGAACCGCTTGGGCACGCCGGCCAAAAGACCGTGCGCATGACCCGAAGCACCATGGATCGGGAGGATCCTAATATGAAAAAGACCACCTTGGCCTTGTTCCTGCTGGCCGCCAGCGCCGGCGCGGCCCTGGCTGCGCCCAGTCCCTTCGCCGGGACCTGGAAGCTCAGCGTCGCCAAGAGCAAGCTGACTGGCGACACCCTCACCTACAGCAAAACGCCCACGGGCTTCCACTTCTCGAACGGGTCCACGGTGACCTACGACATTGTGGTCGACGGCATAGACCACCCGATGATCTTCGATCGCACGACCGCCTGGACCAGCGCCAACAAGAACAGCTGGGATGCGGTGAACAAGGCCCACGGGACGGTTCTCAGCAAGAGCCACCGCACGGTGTCTGCTGACGGCAAGACGATGACCATTGCCTACACCGAATACCGCGCCGACGGCACGACGACCCAGGAAAGCGACACCTACACGCGGGTCTCGGGCGGACTGGGCCTGGCCGGAAAATGGCGGGACACCAACACCAAGGCGGCCAGCGATGTCATGGCTATCGCCATCCCCGGACCCGGGCGCTTTGAGATTTCCTATCCGACCGACAAGTCGAGCATATCCGGCAAGACCGATGGATCGCCGGCGCCCTACGCCGGACCCATGACGCCGCCGGGCGCGACAAGCCACGTCAAAGCGGTCGGACCGAACCGCTGGCAAATTGACGGCACGGTGAAGGGGAAGACCTATTTCACCGGCGCCATGAGCGTGTCGGCCGATGGTAAGACGCTCACGCGGACGACCTGGGTCCCGGGCAAGGAATCAGAAAAGTCGGTCGAGGTGTACGACCGATCATAGCGGCTTAGCGTCCGACGACGGTTCACGGCGGCGTCGGACGCACCGACTCATTTCTGAACCGGCCGCGGAGGGCTAAATCCTGCGGCCTACCCGCGCCGGCCAGGCGGCGGGCGCATCAGCCGTGCGCACAGGTCGTCGAGCTGCTCCAGGTTTTTGTAGGCTATGCGCACCTCGCCGGCCTCGCCCTGCCCGCGGATCTCGACCATCAGGCCCAGGACCTCGCCCAGATTGCTTTCCAGGTCGGCCGTGTCGGCGTTCTTCTTCGTTCCCCGGGCGGGCTTCGCCGCCGGTTCGGGCCCGGAGCGGGCGCGTTTGGCCAGAGCCTCGGTCTGGCGCACGTTCAGGTCCGCCCGGATAATCCGGTCCGCCAGCCCCTCGGCGTCGTCGAGATCCAGCAGCGCGCGGGCGTGGCCGGCGGTCAGGCGGCCAGCCTCCAGGTGTTCCTGCACGCGTTCGGGCAGTCGCATCAGGCGCAGGGTGTTGGCCACGTGACTGCGGCTCTTGCCCACGATCCCGGCGATGGTTTCGTGACTGCGGTTGAAGCGCTTGATCATCACCGCATAGCCGCGCGCCTCCTCCAGAGCATTGAGATCGGCGCGCTGGATGTTTTCGATCAGGGCCAGTTCGATCACCTCCAGGTCCTCAAGCTCTCGGACGATGGCCGGAATCCGGTGCAGGCCGGCCAGCTGGGCCGCACGCCAGCGCCGCTCGCCGGTGACGATCTGATATTCCCCGGGCGCAGAGGCCAGGGGCCGGACCAGGATCGGCTGGATCACCCCGCGTTCGCGGATAGAATCGGCCAGCTCCTGGAGCGCTTCGGCATCGAAACTGCGTCGCGGCTGGTCGGCGTTGCGCCGCATCAGTTCGATGGGCAGCTCCAGCACGCCGGCGGCGCGGCGCGACTCCTGGTTGGTGGCCCCCTGGGCCTCCTCCAGCAGGGCCGAAAGCCCCCTTCCCAGTCCCCGCCGGCTTTCAGCCATTTCGCTTGCCCCCTTTTTGTTCGCGAGACACCAGCTCCTTGGCCAGGCGCAGATAGGCCTGGCTGCCGGCGCAGTGGAGATCATGGATCAGGACCGGGCGGCCGAATCCGGGCGCCTCGGACACACGCACATTGCGCGGGATCATGGTCTCGTAGACCATCTCGCCCAGGAACGCGCGGACATCGCCGGCCACCTGTCTCGAAAGCGTGTTGCGCTGGTCGTACATGGTCAGCACCACCCCCTCGATCTCGAGCGCGGTATTGTGCGCGCCTCGCACCAGCTCGATGGTGTGCATCAAGTGCGAAAGGCCCTCCAGGGCGAAGAATTCGCACTGCAAAGGCACCAGAACCGCGTCGGCGGCGGCCATGGCGTTGAGGGTCAGCAGGTTGAGCGCCGGCGGGCAGTCGATCAGCACATAGCTATAGTCGCCGTCTGCGCGCAGGGGACTCAGGGCGTCACGCAGCCGATAGGCGCGCCGGGGCTTTTGGCCCAGCTCCAGCTCCACCCCCGAGAGGTCCTGTTCCGAAGGCAGCAGGTCGAGCCCCGGGACCGCGGTCTCGACCATCGCCGAGGCGATCGGCGTCTCCTCCATCAACACGTCGTAACAGGTCAGCTTGCGCATCGATGTCGATACGCCGAGGCCCGTCGAGGCGTTGCCCTGCGGGTCGGTGTCGATGAGCAAAACCTTCTCGCCCATGGCGGCCAGGGCGGTGCCCAGGTTGATCGCCGTAGTCGTTTTGCCCACGCCTCCTTTCTGGTTCGAAATAGCTAATATTTTCAACTGGTTAGCTGGCACGTACAAGCTCCGTAACTTCGAGAACGCGCCCGCGCGGATCGCTCAGGCTGGGATGGACTTCGGCGGCGAATCGCCAGGACTTCCGCGCCTCGGCGACCTCACTGTCAACCGCGGCGCCCTTCAGAAACAAGCCTTTTGTACGCCGCTTCAGCGACGGCTTGGCGAATCCCAGCAGGCGCGCCAGCGGCGCGCAGGCGCGCGCAGTCACCACCTCGACGTCAAGGGCCAGATTTTCGGCACGCGCATGATGGACCTCCGCTGGCAAGGCCAACGCGCCCACGACCTCGGTCAGGAAGCGGCAGCGCTTGGCCACGCTCTCCACCAGATCGACTCGCGCGCCCAGGGTTCCTTTCAGCAGGATCGCCAGCACCACCCCTGGAAGGCCGGCCCCCGAACCCAGATCGGCCCAGGTCTTCGCGCCGGGAGCCAACGCAAGCAGCTGGGCGCTGTCCAGGAAGTGCCGGCCCCAGAAGTCGGCGAGCGTGCTCTCGCCTACCAGGTTCATTTGCCGATTGGCCTCGGCGAGCAGGGCCCGGAACCGTTCAGCGTCGGTCAGCCGCTCCCGATCGACCCCCATGTCCGACGCGAACCTTGAAACCGCTTCAGGCCACGCGACGGCGTCGGACATGGGCCAGAAGGGCGGTGAGGGCGCCGGGCGTCACACCCTCGATGCGCGAGGCCTGGCCCAGGGTCGCCGGGCGTACGGCCGCCAGCTTCTCGCGCGCCTCATTGGAGAGGCCACCCAGGGCGCGATAGTCGAGGTCGGCGGGCAGGCCCAGGTCTTCGTCGCGCCGGAACAAGGCGATATCCGCGTCCTGGCGGTCGAGATAGCCGAGATAAGCCGCTTCGATCTCCACCTGTTCACGCGCATCGGCCGGCCAGTCCCGGATCTGCGGCCACAGGCCGGCCAGAGTCTCGAAGCCGATGTCCTTGTGCGCCAGCAACTGGAGCAGGCTGCGCCGCTGACCGTCGGCCGTGACCCTAAGGCCGGCCTTTGCCGCCGCCGCCGGCGTCAGCGACAGGCTGTGAGCCTCCTCACGCGCCGCCGAGATCCTCGCCGCCTTGTCGGCAAAGGCGCGCGCCCGCGAGGGTCCGACGCAGCCCAGCGCCTCTCCGCGCACCGTCAGGCGCTGATCGGCGTTGTCGGCGCGCAGCTTCAACCGATATTCCGCCCGGCTGGTGAACATCCGATAGGGTTCGGTGACCCCGGCGGTCACCAGATCGTCGATCATCACCCCGATATAGGCCTCGTCGCGCCACAGGATGGCCCCGTCCGTCCCGGAGGCCGCCCGCGCCGCGTTCAGGCCGGCCATCAGGCCTTGGGCCGCCGCCTCCTCATAGCCGGTGGTGCCGTTGATTTGCCCGGCGAGATACAGGCCCGGTAACCGCTTGGTCTCCAGCGTCGGGTGAAGTTCGCGCGGATCCACGTAATCGTATTCGATGGCGTAGCCGTGACGCACCACCCGCACCGCCTCCAGTCCTGGGATGGTGCGCAGGAATGCGTCTTGGGTGGCCGCCGACACCGACGTGGAAATCCCGTTCGGATAGACGGTGGGATCGTCCAGGCCTTCCGGCTCCAGGAAGATCTGATGGCCGTCACGATCGCCGAACCGCACCACCTTGTCCTCGATCGATGGACAGTAGCGCGGCCCGCAACCCGACAGGCGGCCGCCATAGACGGCTGATTCCGCCAGGCGCTCGGCGATAATGGCGTGGGTCGCCGGCGTGGTCGCGGTTATGCCGCACTGGACCTGATCGCGGGTGATCGCGTCGGTCAGGAACGAGAATGGCGTCGGCGTCGTATCGCCCGCCTGCATCTGCAGCCCTTCCCAGGCGATGGTCCGGCCGTCGAGCCGGGGCGGCGTGCCGGTCTTGAGCCGACCCATAGCCAGACCCAAGCCGTAGAGGCGGTCCGCCAGACCTATCGCGGGCGCGTCACCCATCCGGCCGGCCGGCGTACGTTCATCGCCGCGGTGAATCACCCCCTTGAGGAACGTGCCTGTGGTCAGCACCACCGCGGCGGCGCGGACCGGCTCCCCGTCAGCGCTCACCACCCCAGCCACCCGGCCGTTTTCGATGATCAGGTCCTCGACCGCCGCCGCCATCAAGGTCAGGTTCGGCTGGGCCTCCAGCGCGGCGCGCATTGCTTGGCGGTACAGCTTGCGGTCGATCTGGGCCCGGGGTCCGCGCACCGCCGGTCCTCGCGATCGGTTGAGCAACCGGAACTGGATGCCAGCCTCGTCCGCCAGACGGCCCATCAGTCCATCCAAGGCGTCAACCTCCCGCACCAGGTGGCCTTTGCCCAGGCCGCCGATCGCCGGGTTGCACGACATCTCGCCGATGGTTTCCAGCTTATGGGTGGCCAGCAGTGTGCGCGCGCCGAAGCGCCCTGCCGCGGCCGCGGCCTCACACCCCGCGTGCCCTCCGCCGATGACGATCACGTCGAACTGAGCTGTCATGAGGCGGCCATCATAGCCTGCGACCCGGCTCGGGTCGAGGCGTGCGGTGTTTCACGTGAAACAGAAATTCCCGCCGATTGGCGCCTGTTTCACGTGAAACACCCCGACACTCACTTGCCGATGCAGAAGGTGGCGAATACCCGCTCGAGCACGGCTTCCGCGTCGACGCGGCCGCTGATCCGGCCCAGCGCGCGCGCAGCCAGTCGCACGTCCTCAGCGGCCAACTCCGGCGAGCCCAATCCGTTCAGCGCCTGGTTCAAATGGTCGCGCGCATCGCGCAGCAAGTTCTCGTGCCGGGCCCGGGTTGCGGCCGGAAAGTCCGAACCCGCCAGATCCCTGCGCACCCGCGCGGCCAAGAGGACCCCGACGCCGCCGGCGCCGTCCTGCAGAACCGACACCGCCAGGGTGTGCATACCCTGAGCCTCGGCCGCCAGCCGCGCGGCGGCCGCATCGGCGCCCCCCGGCAAGTCCGCTTTGTTCAGTATGCAGATGTCACCCACCCGAACGCTCCCGAGGGCCTCGCGCCATGCCCCATCGGTGGCGGCCTGATCAACCACCCAGAGCCTGAGGTCGGCGCCCCCCGCCCACGCTCGCGCCCGCCTCACACCCTCGACTTCGATCGGCTCGTCGGTGCGCCGCAGGCCGGCGGTGTCGGCCAGCACCACCTTGTAGCCGTCCACCACCAGCGGGGCTTCGATGATGTCCCGCGTCGCGCCCGGGATCTGGGTGACAATCGCCAAATCGCGCCCCGTCAAGGCATTGATAAGACTGCTTTTTCCGGAGTTCGGGGCGCCGATGACGGCAATCCGGTAGCCCTCGCGCACGCGCCGTCCGCGCGGTTCGTCGGCCAGGGCCAAGTCGAGATCGTCCGTCAGGGCTTCTAGGGCGTCGCGCGCCTGGTCGGCCACATTGGCCGGCACCTCCTCGTCCGGGAAGTCCACCGCCGCCTCCAGCCGGGCCAGGGCTTCGATCAGCCGCTTGCGCCAGGTCTGATAGCGGGCGCCCAGCCGGCCTTCGAGCTGGCCCAGCGCCTGCCGCGCCTGTACGGCCGTCTCGGCTTCGACCAGGTCGGCCACGGCCTCGGCCTGGTCCAGATCGAGCTTGCCGTTCTCGAATGCCCGGCGGGTGAACTCGCCTGGTTCGGCCAATCTCAGGCCTTGGGCGAGAAGAACATCCGTGAGCTGATCGATCACCCCGACTGAGCCATGCACATGGAGTTCGACACAGTCCTCGCCAGTGTAGCTGGCTGGGGCCGGGAAGAGCAAGATCACGGCGCGGTCGATGACGCCTCCCTCCCCATCCCTCAGGGTACGGAGGCTTGCCCGCCGCGCTTTTGTCGTTCCCCCAGTCAGCGCCGCCAGGGCGGCCCGCGACCTGGGGCCGGAGATGCGCATCACAGCCACCGCCGCTCGCCCCGGCGCGGTGGCCAGGGCGAACACGGTGTCGTTCATCTGCTGGCGGCCGCGCCCGCCGCCGCGGTCATCAGCTTCATGAACTGTTCCGAGGCCTGGCCGCCGAAGCTCAGCCAATTCTTCATCAGCTCCTCCGGCGCGGCCATCGACAAATTGGCGTCCATGCGCGTCTTCATTTCCTTGACCAGATGGTCGTTCAGCGCCTTGACGTCCGGCAACCCCAGAAAGGCCCGCGCCTCCTGAGGGGTGCAATCCACTTCCAGTTTGACCTTCACGGCGCCGCGCCTCCGCTGATCCCACGACATTGTTATGGGCCAAGCGTGGCCCGCCGCGCTAGAGGCCTTGGTGAAACCAAAGGAGGAGACGAACGATGGGCGAAGTGATGACCATCCCGAGAGCCGGGTCTTCGTTCAACGCCTATGTAGCGCGTCCGGCCGCGGCCAAGGCGCCCGCGGTCCTGGTCATCCAGGAGATCTTCGGCGTCAACCAGGTGATGCGCGACACCGCCGACGCCTTCGCCGAGGCCGGCTATCTGGCCATCTGTCCCGACCTGTTCTGGCGGATCGAACCCGGAATTGACATCACCGACAAGTCCGAAGCCGAGTGGAAACGCGCCTTTGAGCTCCATAACGCCTTTGATGTAGACAAGGGCGTCAAGGACATCGGGGCCACGATCGCCCACGCCAGGGCCCATCCCGGCTGCTCGGGACCGGTGGGCGCGGTCGGTTTTTGCCTGGGCGGCCTGCTGGCGTTTCTGACGGCCACGCGCACCGACATCGACGCAGCCGTCTCCTACTACGGCGTGGGCATCGAACAGCGCATCCGCGAAGCCGACGCCCTGGTGACGCCGATCGCGCTGCACATCGCCGAAGAAGATCAGTTCGTGGCCAAGCCGGCCCAGGCGGCGATCATCGCCGCGCTCAGGAACCGGTCCCTGGCCGAGATCTTCACCTATCCAGGCCGCGACCACGCCTTCGCCCGCAAGGGCGGCGAACATTATGACGAAGCGGACGCCGAGCGCGCCTGGGGCCGCACCCTGGCCTTCTTCCGCGGCCACCTGGTGCGGTAGAGCCGAGCGCAATCCCTCCGGACCTTAGCGCCACCTCCCCATCGAAAGGAGGAGGATAGCGAGCCCCCTTAGGTATTCATCGACTGGTAGAAGTCGGCGTTGTTCTTGGAGTTGCGCAGCTTGTCGAGCAGGAACTCGATGGCGTCCTGCGGCCCCATGGGGCTGAGGATCCGGCGCAGCACGAAGGTCTTCTGCAGCTGGTCCTTTGGCGTGATCAGCTCTTCCTTGCGGGTGCCGGACTTGAGCACGTCGATGGCCGGGTAGATGCGCTTGTCGGCCACCTTGCGGTCGAGCACGATTTCCGAGTTGCCGGTGCCCTTGAACTCTTCAAAGATCACCTCGTCCATGCGGCTGCCGGTGTCGATCAGCGCCGTAGAGATGATGGTCAGCGAGCCGCCTTCTTCCACATTGCGCGCGGCGCCGAAAAAGCGCTTGGGCCGCTGCAGAGCGTTGGCGTCCACCCCGCCGGTCAGCACCTTGCCGGACGAAGGCACGGTGGTGTTATACGCCCGGCCGAGGCGGGTGATGTTATCCAGCAGGATGACGACGTCGCGCTTGTGCTCGACGAGGCGCTTGGCCTTCTCGATCACCATCTCCGCGACCTGGACGTGACGTGTGGCTGGCTCGTCGAAGGTCGAGGAGATCACCTCGCCCTTCACCGTGCGCTGCATGTCGGTGACTTCCTCCGGCCGTTCGTCAACCAGGAGCACGATCAGGTAGCACTCGGGATGGTTGGCGGCGATCGACTTGGCGATGTTCTGCATCATGATCGTCTTGCCCACGCGGGGCGGGGAGACGATCAGACAGCGCTGGCCCTTGCCGAGGGGTGATACGATGTCGATCACCCGCCCGGTACGGTCTTTCAGGGTCGGGTCTTCGATCTCCATGATGAGCCGCTCGTCGGGATAGAGCGGGGTCAGGTTGTCGAAGTGCACCTTGTGCCGGACATTGTCCGGATTCTCGAAATTGATCTGGTCGACTTTGACTAGGCCGAAATAGCGCTCGCCGTCGCGCGGGGCGCGAATGCCGCCGTCGACCGTATCGCCGGTCCGAAGACCGAAGCGGCGGATCTGCGAGGGGCTGACGTAGATGTCGTCCGGCCCAGACAGGTAGTTGGACTCGGGGCTGCGCAAGAAGCCAAAGCCGTCCTGGACCACCTCGAGGGTGCCGGTGGCGAACACCTCGACACCTTCGTCCGCCAGGGTTTTCAGAATGGCGAACATCATGTCCTGTTTGCGCATGGCGTTCGCGTTTTCGATGTCGAACTGCTCAGCGAAGGCCAGAAGATCGGCGGGCGACTTCTCCTTCAGCTCCTGCAGCGACATCCGGGTGAGCCCGAGCGCGGCGATGGCCTTGCTGGCCTCGGAGGGCTCGAGCTCGAGCGCGACCGCGGACTCCGGACTTTCGTCCGCCAGATCCTGGGCCGGCAAATCGATGATATCTGACATGTTTTTGTATTTACTCGTGTTTTCTTAGTAAGGCTTCACTCGGGATGAGTGAAGCTGGACTCCGCTCGGCTCTGGGCCGCAAGAGCCTGCAGCGCTGGCCGCCGGCGGATGAACATACGGGGTCGGATCGCGCGCTCGCCTCATCAGGGGCAGGGGGCGTGATCCTAGGGGAGGCGGGGGAAGCTCAACCCTTGTTACAGAGCGCGCTTCGGGCCGGAACAAATCCCAAGGCGACGGCGACGTCAAGCGTTTTGCAGAACAGCGACTCATCAACGCGGCTCAAGATCAAACGATCCCATGAGAGCGACTGGAGGCGCAGGGCGTTCCTCTTAGGTAAACTTAGTGGTCACCGACAGGACGATCACGATCGCCGCGATGAACGGAAGTTCGTTGACCCTGCGCCAGAAACGCTCGGAGCGTTCTTTCCGCCCTGAGGCGATTTTCTTGCGCTCGACGATCAGGAAATGGTGCCACCAGATCAGGAACGCAACCCCGGTCAGCTTGGTCAGCATCCATGGCCTCAGCAGAAACCCCCAGCCCCAGCCCTGCTGGGTGGCGTCCCACCAGGCCAGCGCCACGCCCAGGACCAGCACGGCGACCATGGCTGGGCGCATGATCATCGCCTGCAGCTTGGCCTCCATGACCTTGAAGGTCTCGTCCATCTGCGAGCCGGTCTCGGCGCGGGTATGATAGGCGAACAGGCGCGGCAGATAGAGAAGACCCGCCATCCAGGCGATGACCGCCACGATGTGCAGACCCAGCAGAATTCCGTGGATCACGCCGCCCTCCGCGGTTCGCGGCCGCAGCGGCCGAGGCCCGCTGGGCAGGGTTCGCCATCCGGCGCGACGCCGGGCCGCTGCAGCGCCCGCTCCACAGCCGCCGCCAGGCCGTCGATGAAGGCGCCGGCGACACCGACGGTTGGCGCGCGCAGATAGCAGGGGACCCCCGTCCGGCGCGCCAGGGCGGCGTAGTCCCGGTCGAGCTCGACCAGGGTTTCTATGTGCTCGGAGACGAACGACACCGGATCCACCAGCACCCCCAGGCCTTCGGCCGCCGCTGCTGCTATGGCGTCCGGCGTTGAGGGGCCCAGCCATCTCAGCGGCCCCACGCGGCTCTGATAGCACAGCGCCCAATCCCATCCCTCGCCCAGCCGCGCCGCTATGGCCCGGCATGTCGCCTCCACCTGCCAGGCGTAAGGATCGCCCGTATCGGCGATCCTCTGGGGCAAGCCGTGGGCGGAAAACAGCAGCCGCACCCGTGGGCGTCCAGCCGCGTTCCAGGTCTCCAGTATGCTCTGGGCATGCGCCTCTACCAGGCCCAGGTTGTCATACCAGCAACAGACGGGGTGGACTGCCCCCGGTCCCTGGTAGGCCTTCCGCCAGGCGTCCAGGGACGACGCCGTGGTGGTGGTGGAGAACTGCGGATAGAGCGGCGCTAGGACAACCTGATCGGGCGTGAAAGCCGCGACCTCCCGGGCGGTCTCATCGGTCGACGGCGTCCAGTAGCGCATGGCCACGAACACCCGCGCGGCCATGTTCCGGGCGCGCAGAGTGTCTTCTAGAGACTGTGCCTGGGCGCGGGTTTGCGCCAGCAAGGGCGAGCCGCCGCCCATGGCGGCGTAGTTGGCGGCGGCGCTCTTCTGACGGGTCCGGGCGATGACCTCGGCCAGCGGCAGGCGCACGATCGCCGGCAGCCCGATGATGGCCGGATCGGCGAACAGATTGCGCAGGAACGGGCGCACATCAGAGGGACCATCAGGCCCGCCCAGGTTGAACAGGACCACCGCAACCCGGCGCTCACTCATCCGCCGGTGACCCTCTCCACCACCCGGGCGATATGGCTGATCGGCGTGTCCGGCAGGACGCCGTGGCCGAGGTTGAAGACGTAGGGCCCCTGCCCCCACTGGGCGAGGAGGTCGTCCACACGCCGGTCCAGGGCTTCGCCGCCGGCGCGCAACAGCATGGGATCAAGGGCGCCCTGGATCGCCACCGTCTGCTGCAATCTTTGGCCAAGCGCCGCCGGCGCCTGAACGTCGAGCGCCACCCCCTGCACCCCCGTCTCGGCCGCATAGCGCTCCACGAGCGCCCCCGCGCCGCGGGGAAACCCGATTACCGGCGCCGTCACGCCCCGAGCACGAAGATAGGCGACGATCCGGCGGTGAGGCGCAATCACCAGGGCCTCAAACAGATCCTCCGGCAACTGCTCGGCCCAGGATTCAAAGATTTTCAGCACCTGGGCCCCCGCCCGCGCCTGCATGGCGAGATAGCGGCCCGTGGCGTCCGCCAGCAAGTCAACCAGCGCCTGGACCGCCTCCGGCTCGGCGAACGCCCGGGCCCGCGCCGCCTCGCGCTCGCCGCCCCGGCCCTGGAGCATATATGTGGCCACCGTCCATGGGCCGCCAGCGAAGCCGATCAGCGCCCGATCGGGCGCCAGCTCCGCCCGCACCCGCTTCAGTGTCTCGCCCACCGGGGCCAGCGCTTCGGCGCAGCCTTCCACACGCGCTTCCAGGGCCTCCAGCGCCGGCATGGGGCCCAGCCGCGGACCCTCGCCTGGTTCGAACCACACGTCTTGGCCAAGAGCCTTGGGGATCAGCAATATGTCGGCGAACACAATCGCAGCGTCGAACGCGAACCTGCGCATGGGCTGCAGCGTCACCTCGGCGGCCATCTCAGGGCTCATTGCCAGGGTCATGAAATCCCCAGCGCGTTCCCGCAGCGCATGGTATTCCGGCAGCGACCGCCCTGCCTGGCGCATGAACCAGATCGGAGGTCGCGCCTGGGTCTCGCCCTTCAGGACGCTCAATAATTTAGGCTCGGGGGTCATGTCCGGCTTAGACTTCACCTCGGGTTCGGCCTCAAGCCCACCAAGGAGTCCACCGCCTCTTCACTTCATAGATAGAAGATTTGGACTCTTATGATTCTAAGTGATGAGGCAGGGGATTGCGGGGACAGTCCCAACTCGGGAGCGTCAATCTTGGCCTTTTGCACAACTGGCAGTTTGGTTCCCCACGGGCTGTCGGCAACTGTCACATATCTGTCGATAACCAGCCAAGATATTGGATGACAAGCATTAATATCCTTGCGGGAATGTGCGGACAATGGCGGGCGACGATGACGTCGCACAGGGGTGGGGACGAACGCGGGGGCCCGGCTGTGAGGAATGAAGACTTGGGTCGCGGACGGTGGGTCAATGGCGGGCTTGTCCCCCGGCCCCGATTGCGGCCCAAGTCCCCGGTGGACAAGCCGGTCGAGCTTTCACCGTCCGGGCGCTTCAATTAAGACTCTGTTAACCATGAGGTCACAGCAAAATTTGCGCGTGAGGGCGCTTAGGTGACCGCCATGCGCCTCGCCACCTATTTCCACGTCCATCTGGTGTCGGACTCCACGGGCGAGACGCTCAACGCCATGGCCAGGGCGGTGTGCGCGCGCTTCAACAACGTGCTGCCGATCGAGCATATCTACGCCCTGGTCCGCTCGCAGAAGCAACTCGAGCGGGCCTTGGGCGAGATAGCCGAAGCGCCAGGCGTGGTGCTGCACACCATTGTCGACCAGTCCCTGCGTACGGCGCTGGAAAGCGGGTGTCAGAAGATGGATATGCCCTGCATCGGGGCTCTGGATCCGCTGGTGAGCATCCTGTCGCGCTACCTGGGCGCGCCGCTCTCGACCCGGGTCGGGGCGCAGTACGCACTGGATACCGACTACTTCAATCGCATGGATGCGCTGTCTTACGCCCTCGGCCATGACGACGGCCAAGGCGGCCCGGATCTGGCCCGGGCTGATGTGGTCCTGGTCGGCGTCTCGCGCACGTCCAAGACGCCGACCTGCATCTATCTGGCCCACCGCGGGGTGAGGGCGGCGAATATCCCCCTGGTGCCGTCCGCCCAGCTGCCGCCCAGTCTAGCGGCGCTTAACGGCGTGCCGGTGGTCGGACTCACCGTCTCGCCGGATCGTCTGATCCAGCTCCGCCGCAACCGCCTCCGCGCTTTGAACGAGAACCGCGATAGCAGCTATGTGGATAGCGACTCCGTGCGCGCCGAGACCATTGCCGCGCGCCGGATCTTCGAGCGCCATGGCTGGCCGGTCATCGATGTCACCCGCCGTTCAGTGGAGGAAACCGCGGCGGCCGTGCTCAACATCATCACCGGCGGGCGCGGCCAGGTCGAGGTGCTGGGGTGATCATACTGGCCTCGGCCAGCGCGACACGGGCGCGGATGCTGAAGGAAGCCGGGATTGCTTTCGAAGTCGCCGCTTCGGGGCTGGACGAAGCCGCCGCCAAGGCTCAGCTGAACACCCGCGGCGCCAGCCCACGGCGGGTTGCCGAGCACTTGGCCGAGGCCAAGGCGTTGGCCGTCGCAGCGGCGTGGGAAGCTTTGGTGATCGGGGCTGATCAGACCCTGGATCTGGATGGCGAACTCCTGGACAAGGCGCCGGACGTGAACGCGGCGCGGGCACGGCTGGAGCGCCTGCGCGGCCGGGCTCACCGGCTGCATACGGCGGCGGCGATCGCTCGCGGCGGCGAGGTGATCTGGCGGTGCACATCCAGCCCGACGCTGACCATGCGCCGTTATTCCGATGGGGTTCTCGACCACTACTTGGCGGACTGCGGCGAGGCCGCGGTCCATTCGCTCGGCTGCTACCACCTCGAGGGACTGGGCGCGCAGCTCTTTGATCAGGTGGAAGGTGACTACTTCGCCGTGCTCGGCCTGCCGCTCATCGAACTGCTGGCCGCGCTGCGCGACTTGGGCGCGATCGCGACGTGAGGATTTCGGCCTTGACCAAGGTGGCTGGCGTGGTCGGCAATCCCATAGGCCACTCGCTCAGTCCCGTCATTCACGGCGCCTGGATAGAGGCAGCGGGCCTGGACGCGGCCTACTTCGCCGCCGAGCCTGAACGCGACGGATTTCGCGCATTTGTCCGCACGCCGGGTCCCGTCCCAGGTTTTGGACGGGCGGACTTTTGCGGTCTCAATGTCACCGCCCCGTTCAAAGGCGAGGCCCTGGCCATCGCCGACCTGGCCAGCCGCCGCGCCCAGCGGGCGGGAGCGGCCAATCTCCTGATCTTTGAAACCGGCGGGCGTGTCTTGGCCGACAATACCGATGGCGAAGGGCTGCTGGCGGCGTTCGCGGAGCAGGCGCCGGGTTTCGATCTGGGCGCCGGGCCGGTGGTGATCCTGGGCGCGGGCGGCGCGGCCCGCGGAGCCGTGGCCGCGTTTCTGGACGCCGGCGCGCCAGGCGTTCGCCTGGTGAACCGGTCGGCGGGCCGTGCGGCCGCCCTGGCGGCCGAGTTCGGAGCGACAGTCGAGGTGATCGAGCCCAACGCTATGGTGGCCGCGCTCGCCGACGCCAACGCCATCATCAACGCCACGCCGGCGGCGCCGGATATTCCCTTGGGGCGGGCCGCGGCTTCAGCTGTGGCCATGGACATGGTCTACCGGCCCGTGATCACCCCGTTTCTGGCGAGCGCGCAAGCGGCTGGGCTCAGAACCGTCGATGGCCTGGCCATGTTGATCGGCCAAGCCCGACCAAGCTTCACGGCGTTCTACGGGCTCGAGCCCCCGGATGTGGACGTTCGCACCAGGGCGATCGACTTCCTTGCCGATGAGGCGTCTGCGTGATCGTCATCGGCCTGACCGGCTCGGTAGGCATGGGCAAATCCGCCACCGCGGCCATGTTCGCCGAGGCCGGGATCCCGGTCTATGACGCCGACGCCGAAGTCCGCCGGCTCTACGCCCAAGGCGGCGCGGCCGTGGCCAAGGTCGAGGCGGCCTTTCCCGGCGTGGTGGTCGACGGGGCTGTCGATCGTGGGCGGCTGGGCGAGCGCGTGCTGGGTAACCCGGACGCCTTGGCGCGTCTCAACGCCATCGTCTGGCCCCTGATGGGCGAGGCGCGGGCCGAGTTCTTCCACCGGGCCCGTGAAGCCGGGGCCGAGGTCGCGGTGCTCGACATCCCCCTGCTGCTCGAGACCGGCGGCGAGCGAAGTGTGGACAAGGTGGTGGTGGTGAGCGCGCCGGCGGAAATTCAGCGGCGGAGGGTTCTGAGCCGGCCGGGGATGACCGAGGCCAAGTTCGACGCCTTGCTGGCCGCTCAGATGCCCGATGCGGACAAGCGCGCCCGGGCGGATTTTATCGTCGACACCAGCCAAGACTTCGACCACGCCCGCCGGGAGGTCCACGCTATTCTGAACGGCCTGCGCGGCGGCTGAGATCGGGGCTTCGCTCGCAAGCTGTGTGTATCCCCTGGCTTGAGCCGAAACCGGTCTCGAACCACCTTGCGCGGCGTGCGCGAAGCGGGCCATTGAACGCTCTACCCATGGCGCGCGAGATCGTCCTCGACACCGAGACTACCGGCCTAAGCGCCCTCGAGGGTCATCGGGTCATCGAGATCGCCTGTGTGGAGATCGACGACCTCATCCCCACCGGCCGAAGCTTCCACACCTATGTCCATCCGGGACGGGACATCGATCCGGAGGCTGAGCGTGTGCATGGAATTTCCCTGGCCTCCCTGAGCGGGAAACCACGGTTCTCCGATCCGGAGGTCGCCGACGCCTTTCAGAGTTTCGTCGGCGAGGCGCGCCTGGTGGCCCACAACGCTGGGTTCGACCGCGAATTCGTCAACCATGAGCTCGCCTTGGCCGGCCGGGCTCTGTTCCCGGAAGAGCGTTGGGTGGACACTTACGCCCTGGCCCAGCAGCGCTACCCAGGCATGCACAACTCGCTCGACGCCTTGTGCAAGCGGCTCAGGATTTCCCTGGCCGAGCGCGTGAAGCACGGCGCGCTTATCGACGCCAAGCTCCTGGCGCACGTCTATCTCGAGCTGCGGGGCGGGCGAGAGCGGGTGCTCGACCTCGGCGGCGTCGAAACCCTGGCCCTGGCCGGCGCCCGCCGCGACTATGGCGCAAGACCCAGGCCCCTGGCGCCGCGCCTCACAGACCCCGAACGCGCGGCGCATGAGACGTTCGTCACGACCCAGCTCAAAAAAGCGATCTGGCTGAGAGGTTAGCCTCGCGCGGCCCGACTAATCAGGCGGTCCCGGTCTGCGCGCCGTCACCCTGCTGAGCCAGGCGCGCAGCGTAGATGCCGGCGAAATCCATCGGCTCCAGTCGGAACGGGGGGAAGCCGCCTTCGGCGCTCAGATCGGCGATCAGCCGGCGCGCGAACGGGAACAGATAGCGCGGGCACTCGACCATCAGCACCGGCTCCATGTCCGCCTGTGGGACGCCGATGATCTGGAACAGTCCCGAATAGACCAGCTCGATGTGGAACACGGTCTCGGTCTCGCGTGCGGCGCGGGCCGCGAGCTTGAGGTCGATCTCATATAATCCATCTTCGCGCCCCTGGGCGTTTAGCTCCACGTTGAGGTCGATCTGTGGGGGCGGGCCGCCGGCGCGCAGCGACTCGGGCACGTGCGGGCTCTCGAAGGACAGGTCCTTGATGTACTGGGCCAGGATGCGGATTCCCGGCTGGAGATCGGCGTCGGCGCCGTTGGAACCCGGCTGGGAGAGGGGGTTCGAAGTGTCGGACATGTGGGCTCGTCGCTCGCTGACAAGGGGCGCGGGCTCCCGCGCGGCGAGCGGCCCGCTTACACGGCCGCCGCAACGGTGGCAACGCCGCGGCGCGCCGGTTGGACGGGCAAGCCGGATCACATCGTCATGGCGCAGGCGCTATGGCAGGCTTACGCTGTGGCGAGGATGTCCTATATTAACTCATTCCATCGCCAACCCGGGTGTCGCATTGCAGGTTCTGGAGTTCATCATCCTGGGGGTGCTTGCGGGCGTGGTGCTGTTCCAGCTCTACGCCGTGCTCGGCCGCAAGGTCGGCCGCGGCCCCGAGGCGGCGCCCAACCGCGCCATAGGCCAGGCGACGCTGGATGCGCCCAGGATAGCTGCCCCTGCCAGCGAAGAGGCTGCGCCGCTTACCGGCGTCGCCGCATTACGCGCCCGGGACGCCAGCTTCGATCCCACCCAGTTCCTCAAGGGCGCGCGTCAGGCCTACCAGACCGTCGTCAAAGCCTTCGCCGAAGGCGATCGGGCGACCTTGACCCCGCTTCTGGCGCCTCCGGTGATGGAGGGCTTCGAAACCGCCATCCGCGAGCGGGAGGCGGCGGGACGCACCGAGACGGTGGAATTCCTGCAGCCGCCGCGGGCAGACCTGGAAAGCGTCAGCCTGGTCAACGATCTGGCCAGCGCGGCGGTGAGGTTCCTGGCGGAACTCCGCCATCGCACCAAGGACGCGTCCGGCGAGGGCGTCGATGACCGGCGCACCGCGGAGGTCTGGACCTTCGAGCGCAACATCAAGAGCGCCAACCCCAACTGGACCTTGGTCCACGTCGACGCCGCCGAGGCGTAGGCAGCGGCGTCCTGGAGGCCCTTAGCGCGCCGCGGCCAGAAAGAAGAACTCGGGCTTGCCCACGACTCCTGCCTTCGTCATCGCCTCGGCCAGATTCTTGGACGAGGTGAACGCCTTGGCCTTGGCCACGTCCGCCATGTCGCATATGACGAAGAGGTCGTTCACATTGTCGGTCGTCGACTGCACGCGGCAGTTCGTGAGACCGGCGCGGGTGCGGACCGCCTTGTGAGCATCGTAGCCCGGTCGCCATTTCGCATAGTCGGCGACAGTCTGCCGGATGATCAAAGTCGGGCCGGCCGCCGACGCTGACGAGGCCAGGCACAGCGAAGCTGCGGCTGCCGCCAGGAACCAACGCATCATTTTAGGCCTCCCCCCGATTCTATTTCCTACCCTACCACGCCAGTTCAGCAGAGCCAGTTCGCCCGGATCGGCTCGATGCTCGCCCGTGGGGATGCGTCGGTTTGAGCCATCGGTCGGATTTTGACTTCATGGCAAATCATCTCCATCCCAGGCGCTCGAACGAACCTGGACGGAGGTGGCTCAAGTGGTCTTGAGGGGGGCGATCGCCATCGTGGCCGCGGCGTTCGCCGTGGGCGCACGCGCGCAGGTCGCCCCGCGGCCGTTTGGCCCGGCGCCGGCCATGCGCTCTCAAAGCGACAGTCTGGCCGCCCTGACCGGCTGGGGCGACGAGGACCACGTCGAGGCATTGAAGGCGGTGCAGGCGGCCTGCGCGGCCGGGCGGGCGCCGGACCTGGCTGCGGTGTGCGGCGCCGCCGCGGCGCTAGACTTCCTGGACGAGGCGGGCGCCCGCGCCTTCCTCGAGGCGAACTTTCGGGTCGTGCCGATCGCCGGCGCCGGCCGTCTCACGGGTTATTTCATGCCGATCTATGAGGCAAGAGCGGTCCCTTCGGAGGAGTTCGCCGCCCCGGTGCGGCCGCGACCCGTCGATCTTCCGTCGCAAGATCTCAGTCCCACCGCCCGTGCCCCCTACGCCGACCGCGCGACCATCGAGTGCCGGCCGACGGCCGACGCCCTGGCGTGGATGCGGCCCGAGGATCTGTTCTTCATGCAGATTCAGGGGACCGGCGTCCTCGCCTTTCCAGACGGCGAGCGGGAGAAGGCGGTGTTCGCCGGCGACAACGGCGCGCCCTTCGTCGGCGTGGCTCAGCCGATGCGCGCGCGCGGCCTGATCTCTGACCAGGGCGGATCGGCCGATGCGATCCATACGTGGCTGGCGCAACATCGGGGCTCGCAGGCCCAGGCGATCATGTCGCTGGATCCGCGCTATGTGTTTTTCAGCCTGATGCGCGACGATGGCCGCGATCCCTTCGGCGCGGCCGGCCAGAGGCTGCTCGCCGGACGCTCGGTGGCCGTCGATCCGGCCTGGCACGCCATGGGCGAACTCCTGTGGCTCGATGCCGAGGCGCCGGCCCTTGCGGGCGCGTTTCCCACCTATCGCCGCCTCGCCGTGGCCCTCGACACCGGCGGCGCGATCAAGGGCCAGGTCAGGGCTGACCTCTACCTGGGTCGCGGGCCGGCCGCCGGCCTGGAGGCGGGCCGCGTGCGCCACCAACTCACCCTCTACCGACTCGTACCCCGGCGGCGGGACGACGAGTGAGGCCCAGCGACGACGATCTTCGGCAGTGGTCGATTGTCGCGGCCACCGTGCGGCCCCTGCCGGGACGAGCGGCGCCGGCGCCCGCCCGCCTGCGCCCGCCGGAACCGTCGTTCCCCTCTGCTGCCGGTGTGACAGTCCGATCGGCCCGTCGCACCGCGCCGGGAGCGCCGACGCTCATAGAGCCGGGACGCTATCGCCGTATGGTCATCGGCCGCGAAGCGATCGGCGGGCGTATCGACCTGCATGGTCTCGGCCACGACGCGGCGCGCGCCGCTCTGACCTCATTTATCGCCGACGCGTCCGCCCGCGGCTTGCGCGGCGTACTGGTCATTACCGGCAAGGGGACCTTGGGCGACGGCGTTCTTCGCCGCCGTACGCCGGAGTGGCTGGCTGAGCCGTCGCTGCGCCCGATGATCGCCGGAATTTCGGAAGCGCACCGCCGGCACGGCGGGGCCGGGGCGCTTTATATCGCCCTCAAGCGTCCGCGCAGTTGAGCAAGCCCTCGCCTCATTCGCCCGGGTGGTAGACGCGCTCGATGTGGCCCCTTAGCTGGTCGGGCCAGAAGTAAACCTCGCGCAATTGTCCTTGGGCGTAGACACCGCCGAACACCGCCAGGGCGTCCGTCGGCGCGCGCACGTGAGCGATACCCCAGCTGTCGCGCGTGATGGTGACCTTGGCCGCCTCGGCCCGCTCGCGGACAGTGTCCGCCGACTGGGCGCGGGCGGCGCCCGCCGCCAGGACCAACCCGGCGCAGGCGGCCAGGATATGCCTAGACATATTCAGGGGCGGCTCGCTCTCTCCTCGATCCCGGAGCGGCCCTGGCGGGCGGCCAGGACGACCCCCACTTCGTCCGGAGTTACGCCGAGCGCCGCCAGCAACGCCAGCCAGTGGTAGATCAGGTCGGCGCTTTCGGCGACGACGCCGGCCCGGTCGCCCTGGACGGCGGCCAGCGCGGTTTCCACCGCCTCCTCGGCCAGCTTCTTGGCCGCCAGCGCCGGGTCGGCCAACAGCTTGGCCGTCCAGGAGTTGTCGTCGGGCGTGCGTTGCCTGGCCTCAACGGTGGCCCACAGCTGCTCCAGCACGGCTGCAAAGTTGCTCATCGGCTGCCCTTCAGCACCTCATCGGCAGGCCCGCCGCCGCCATCGCCCGTTTAGCCTCGGCAATCGTCACCTCGCCGAAGTGGAAGATCGAGGCGGCCAGCACTGCGTCGGCCCCGGCCTCGACCGCGGCAACCAGATGGGCGGCGTTTCCGGCCCCGCCGCTGGCGATCACCGGAATGTCCACCGCCGCGCTCACCGCGCGCAAGAGCTCGAGGTCGTAGCCGATCTTGGCCCCATCCCGGTCCATAGAGGTGAGCAAGATTTCCCCGGCCCCGCGATCGGCCGCGGCCAGGGCGTAGTCGACCGCATCAAGGCCGGTGTCGGTGCGCCCGCCATAGGTGAACACGCGCCAGCGGTCGCCGGCGCGTCGCGCGTCGATCGCCGCGATCACGGCCTGCGAACCGAAAGCGTCGGCGCAGCGCGAGACCAGAACTGGATCCTCCACCGCGGCGGTGTTCACGCTCACCTTGTCCGCGCCGGCGCGCAGCAGGGCGCGGGCCTCGTCCACGGCGCGTATGCCGCCGCCCACGGACAGCGGCATGAAGCATACGTCCGCCGTCCGAGCGACGACGTCGAGGAAGGTGCGCCGGCCCTCATGGCTGGCGGTGATATCCAGGAACATCAGCTCGTCGGCCCCGGCGGCGTCATAGGCGCCGGCCTGCTCCACAGGATCGCCGGCATCGACCAGATCGACGAACTGGACGCCCTTGACCACCCGGCCGTCCCGGACGTCCAGGCACGGGATGACGCGCACCTTCAGCATCGCGCCGCCGCCAGGGCCTCGGCCGGCGCAATGGCCCCGGCGTAGAGCGCGCGGCCGAGCACAGCGCCGGCCACCGGCGTCCCGCTCCGCGCCTTCAGCCGCTCGATGTCCCTGACCGAGGCCAGGCCGCCGGCGGCGATCACCGGGATGCCCACGACATCGGCCACGGCGCCGAACACCTCGATGTCGAAGCCCTGCTGGCCCCCGTCGCGGTCGATGTCGGTG
>OUNO011323105.1_pt1 | contig 21556 bp, 22 predicted proteins | sample 1779811 | NCBI WGS metagenome assembly OUNO01 (sample SAMEA3914804, study PRJEB12502) | metagenome | biome: forest; material: soil | place: Canada | collected 2010-06-25 | depth 0.3 m | reverse complement strand
GGTTCGACCATGAGTCTCTTTCGATCGTCCGAAGTAAGTCCATTTTCCGTGATCATCTGGTCGAAGTAGTCACTGCTCGGAAAGAGGGCCACCGTATCGTAGATCACACTCAGACTTGAGTCATCGTGCCTCAGCCCCTGTGGGACCCAAAGCACCTGCGTGCTATCGACTTTGAAAACCCGAGGCCGACCCTTTGGTTCCACTGCATCCACCTGGACCTGCATCCGGCAGGCGCGACGTGGACAGACGAGCATATGACGACCGTGAACGTGAGATTCCTTTTCGAAACCGATCGCTCTTTCGTAGGCGATCCCCATCGGAGTATCGAGAATCAGGATCTGTTCGAGAAGCTTACCTAAGACAGTTTGATCGAAGCCTGTCACTGACACGCAAAATCCGACCCGCACTGCCCAACCCATTCCTCGGTACAGACCTCGCGGTCTTGCTGGAAGAAATACCAGTGAAGGTTCGGCTGAGAAACCCCTGCCTCAGTAATGAATCCTTCGCCCGGCCTGAGCCAACGAACCACGGCAACGTCAGACAAGCCATAGGCTATCGACTCGCCCGAAGGAACGGCATGTCTTGTTCGTGCGGGAACATTCATCATACCGCTTGCGACGACAAGGGATCCCGACTCCAACGAGTTCACGATAATCTCGGCAGCTCCGCTGACCGGAGCGTCTTGTCCGGCCGAAGATCGATTGCCGATCGAATGCCAGCCGCCACCTGAGGCGACTCCGCCGTCACGAGCGGAAGCTTCTGCGCGAGAATTTCTTCTCTCGAAACACGTGTACATGGTCTTAAACGGGCGGGACTGTTGATCCTCTGCTACCCACGTCCAACCTTTTCCCACGCCGGTCACCACTCCACCGGGCCCAAATTCGCCGTGAATATTGGCAGGCATATACGGAGTCGAGTTGTATCCCTGAGGAAACGAAAGACCCATCAACGCTTCGAACGGAGTCGTTCCAGTGGAGACTGCTTTTTTCGCCACACCGAGAGGGTCCTGATATTTTCCGGTCTGCGGATCCACGAGCGAGAGCTGCGACATGGCCCCGTGAAACTTCCGCTTCTCAGGAGGAGACGCCTGGATCAAGGAATCGGCCGTTTTTACGGGATGATAAAAATAGACCGGAAACCAGTCCGAGAACGAAGGCTGCGGGCGAACCAACACAGAAGCATTCTCTTGCGGAATGGAGTTCCACTCTCCGGTGAAATCACCGGACGAGTCAGCCTGAAGCGGAATTTTGATTCGGGAGGCAACGCCGTTCTTCAAAACCTCGATCTCGAGCTGTGAAGGCTTGGATGCTGATCGATCTCTTTGAATGGTTCGATCGAGTCGAAAGAACACCTTGAGCTGCCCAGATCCGAACTTTACCAACGTGGCAACCACTGGGGGTCTGGATTGTCCCCAAGCATCGTTGAACGAAACTTTTGAATTCGACTGTCCATCCCCATAAGGATGATATCCGCTATCCGCAAACTGCGTCGGCATTGCGACGCTCACATCGGCAACGTCGGGCAAACTCCACGCTTGATTGAGCGCCGCAGACGCCGCATTAGCCATGACGGCTTCAGGTCTCCATCGCGAAGTGTCCGAACCACCCCAGGAAAGCGGAAGTTTCGGAGGCGTGGTCTCAGAAGAAGAAGGAGTCCGAACGCCTACAATGTGGGGAGTCCGGTACTGACTTTTGAATTTCAGCCAACGCGCCTTCAATGCTGAGGAAGCTGAGTCACCATGAGAAGCACACGCTAAAACTGCGGCGGGTACTCCGAGAGAAGACGCCAAAACAGCTCCACACAATGCAATCCTACTCGCAGTTTTCATCTCGATAATTCTACCTTTGCGACCGGCCGAATTACACTGCGGAAACCGTCACGAACTTGGCAGGAATCGTCATGACGACTTCGGCATGATCGCTGCTGAAACGGGAAGAGCCCACGTGACTGAAAACCGATAGTCACTCGGACAACAATTGGAGTCCAAAACTCGTGATCGACCGAGATATGGATAGCCCCGGAAACCGTGCTCAAGTTGTAATTCGAGTCTTCAGTTTTCGGTCTTAGACGGCAATTCGGGTATTTCCTTTTATATCACTTCGGGGTGCGCTCACGGCTGCTTTGAAGGTCCCAGCGGCTTCGCCTCGTAGGGGCACTACCAGCGTCAATTCAATTTCACTTTCCCGCCCGCTCCATAAGGACCAAAATTGAAGAGTCGGAGCGTTCAGCATGAAAAGTGTAATAACTCCTGTCAGCGCCGGAATCCTACTCTTTGTAGCAATGACATCTGCACCCGCCAGTGCGGCTCCGCCTTCTCAGTCTTGGTTAATAGCGGAGAAAATCGTCGAAGCTCTTTTTCTCGACACTTTCAATCTTCCAAAGGCTCTCTCCGAGTTAAACAAGACTTTGAAATACGGTCGCTGGACGAAGAATGACCCCGCTTCTGAATTCGCCCCTCTTGCGCCCGGCTTCGAACAGCTCGACGGTCGCCCGGAAAATCAGCTCGCATTCGTCAACCAGGTCCCCGACTTCCAGAACATCAACCCACTGACCATTGGGTATTGCTGGGGTCATGCGACAGTGACTCGCGCGTTCAATCACTTTGCGGTGTTCTCGGGTACGGGTGGAAACAAGAACCTTGAAACGACAGCAGGACGGAGACGAGTGGAAAAGCTCATCGACTCCGTTCTCGCATTCAAGAGAACCGAGATTAGTGGGTTTCGTAATCTCTACGAATTCTCGAGCAACCCGGCAGTCGAAGACTATCTAAAGAAAGCCGTCGTCCGTACCTGGACAAATCTCGCAGTCAGCTATCGAGCGGTTCGAGCGTACGTTGGCAATCTTCGCCAGCAGACTCCCACACAGCTCGCTGAGTTCGTGGATCGGGTCGAGAGTCGGCTCGGCGCGTACCAGAAATCAAAAATCTATTTCGTCAGAAAAAGCGCACCAGCGAGCGGGCACATCCTGCTCGCCAATCGCGTGGAAATCGGGACCGGAGGACGCCGCATTCTCTGCCTGATCGACAATGACTTACGCCCGGACGAAAACTCGCGCTGCCAATCACGGTTCGAGTTCGAGAACGATGGATCGCTTTCCTACATTCGGGTGGGATCGGATCCGACAGAGGACTCAGTTCGATACATCGGTTTCGTCCCTGAGGAGAAGTCCGAGATCGTGAGCATGACTCAGGCCTTGAAGTAGCGTTCAGCCCAGGGGGCCTTTCGCTTAGCGCTTTTTGCCGCCGTTTTTTTGCATGTTCTGAAGCATGTCCATCGCGGCCTTGAGCTGGGCGTCTTTACCACCCGCCCCGCCTTTGCCACCCATCGGTCCGCGCTGCATTCCTGGACCGCCGAAACCGCCGCCGCGAGGCATTCCTGCGCCGCCCATGCCGCCCATCATTTTCTGCATCTGCGAAAGCGCGTCGTTCATGTCTTTTGCGCCTGGGAAGGCCATCTTAAGCATCTGCTCGCTGGCGCCTTTCAACTTCACGAAAACGATCACGTTGATCGTCGTCAAGATCACGACAAAAACCCAGCTTACAATGACCCAAGTCGACATGCTTATTTGCTCCCGTTGATCTCAGAAGATCGTTTCCGTGGGTTTATCCCAGCTCGAAGCTGCCTGCAATGAGGCTCTGACGACGCCCAGGGTTGGCGCCCCGGGTTAAATTTTGGGCTTCCCTTGTGGTCTCAGGACCGCTACATAGCCCAACGCGAATCGAACTGGAGTTCGATGATGAAACCTACCTACTTTCTTTCTGCCTTCCTTGCCCTCACCCTTTCCGCGATTCAACCCAGCCTTGCAGCTGACCATATCTATTCCGCCACTCTGACACGGCTCGACACCGACCCTCAGCTGGGGAACGTGATCTATGGTGAAGTGACCCTGAACCAGACACGGAAAGAGATTAAACTCGTTCTTCAAACTCGGATGGAATGCCCACTCAATCAGTACTGCCCGCAGTACTTGCCCGAGGCCCTCCAAGTCACTCTTCCGGTCGTGAGCGAAGTGACCGACGCCTGCGAAACGAAAATTTACACGGCCATTCGGGACGCACGCCCATCGGACGGCGCCTATCAGGCAATCGAAGTTCGAGACAATTCCAAGAACACCTGTGAAACTTTCCGCTATCAGGCGCCGACTGAGCTTCATTACGAAACTCATGTCGTCTCTCGCAGCGGAGAACACCGCACTTTTTCAAGCTTCGAAGCGGAACCCCTTCACCTGATCAATATGCGGGAACGGACTCGGTAATTGCGATAGACTTGGAGAAGTGCAGGGATTTCGTTCGATCATTTCCGCATTTCTATTCGGCGTCGCACTGACTGCGATGATCTTTCTCGCTGTTCGGTTCAACCGCGGTTCCCAGATCGACGAATGGCTGGGCCTTTCGGATGAAGATCTGCTGAGTCGCCGATCCGAAATTGAAAACTCGGGTGACGACGGCAAAGCGATGCTTGCCCTCCTGGCCTGCGTCGCCTCGCGCCGAGCCGGCGGCGCTGTTCCATCACATTGCTCGAGCCCAAGCCCGGTGCCCTATCCATCTCCAGTCGTCTCGGTCGTCACGGTTTTCGAAAGACCGACTCCAAGTCCAAGCGTGAGCTCGCGCGCCGGACTTCCAAGGAGCACGCCGACTTCGCATCAAGATCCGGGCACGAACTACAGCTACTCTTCTATAGGTCCCGCACCCGGCGTCCTCCCTCCGGGATGGGTGACGAACTGTAGCCTTGGAGCGGCCTACGTCGCCAAAGTCGACGAAGCTCAACGCTATACTGGTTTAGCGAGCCTGAGTATCAGCGGCGAAAGACTACGCCAGAGTGATAATTGTTCGGTGACCAAGCGAATATCGGCCATCAAATTTCGCGGAAAAACGATTCGCCTCAACGCAGCCACCATGACGGAAAAAGTCGAGGGCGGCACGACCGTAGGGCTTGTAACCGAAACGACAGGTGGAAAGCGGCTAGCGAATAGTCAGTCGCCCCACAATGAATCCGATTTTCCAAACGGAAGTTGGCAGCCGATGAGTACCGATCTCTTCGTTGGTCCGACCGCTGAAACACTCGCAATCGTTCTCACGCTGCGAGGCCCAGGAACTGCCTGGTTCAGTCGCGTGAATCTCGATCAAAACGATAGTAAACGCTATATCGTCGGCTTCGACTTCGCTCCCGAATCATGGCAGCTAAGCCCGTAGGGCTAGGCAGCAAAGCCCTTAGGGCCAAATCGGCGACACGCCCTGCGGTGGATGATAGGTGTCGCGCAGTGCGCCCATGCACTGATCACAAAGGCGATCCGGAACGATTTGACTGCGAAGGCGACCATTCGCACCACCGGGGAGATCTCGAAAAAACGGCGTGAGTGCCCATGATCCCAGAAGGCGCTTCATCTCGGCGTCATCTTGCGGAACGGTCACTAGTGGAAACCCAACGTGGAGCGCAAGCGCCGAGCCCGGTAGCTTCACACCCAGAATTTCGTCGGCTTCGATATTGATGCGAGAACTCCAACATCGCGGCTTCGCATCCGTCGGCTCTTCTGCACGAAAAATGATTTCGCGTGGAACCGGAATGCTCGGAAGGAGCTTCTGAATGCAGGTAGGAGCGTCCTCGGGGTCCATCAGTTCCAATTCAGGCGCGGGCAGACGTTGAAGGCGATAATCGAGATCCTTCACTGCTGTTTGATCTGCGAAACATTGACGCAGCGCTTTGAAATCGACCTTTTGGAAGAGTGCCTCGTAGGATTCGCAATCCAGCTTTTCATTTGGCAACGGTCGGCTGGTGTAATCGAGACCTCCGGCGTCGGTATCGGCCGTAGCACCAGCGGCTAGAGGCCTTCGGACACGCAGCTGATCTGGCCAAATTTGGCCGATGGAACGCTGATTCTTCGGGGGAGATGCGCAATTTCCCAGCAGAATGAGCGCGATGAGCAACGAGGTCCGTTTCATAGAGTGCCCCCATTGTAGTCATCGATGCGTTGCAACGCAAACAGGGCGGCATACGCGTTGCACTCCCCGCCCCGCACAATCGCGCTGCGGTAAATGCCCGGCGTAACCGTCATCCGACGAGGGGGAACATATGAAGAAACTAAACAACACTCTAGCGGTCATCGCCGCACTCATCGCTGCAACTGGGCTCGCAGGCTGCAGCAAGACCGAAAGCGGCGCCAGAGGCCCGTATCCAGGTCTTCAAACGGAAGCTCAAGGCGAACCAGCCTGGAAGCTGACATTGAAATCGCTCTGCGCTGAAACCGAAGCCACGCAGTGTATTGCTGCTCATGGGTTTACGATCCTGGCCGACGGCCGGTATTTAGTTGGCCCTGCCTCGAACGGCCAGACGCTCACCGGCGTACTGAACCCAGATGAGTTCGCGAAGATTCACGATGTCATCGATGCCATCGTCGCAGCTCCGCGCACTGAAGTTGAGAACAACGAAGTCTGCCAGGAAGCGGATGCTTCTACCGGAACGAATCAGGACACCATTGTCCTGAATATTCGCGGATCGGAAAAAAGCCTTTTCCGTAAAACCAGCACTCAGATCTGCTTCAAGGGGACTCAGTCCAGTGACGCGATCGCGATTCACAAAGCGATCTATGATCTGGCGCTGTCGCACTATCCACAGACGTTTCCGAATGACTGCATCAATTCGGTACAGGGTGTTCAGGCGATCTACAACCTCATCGGCGGCGGTTGCACGACTGACGCAGATTGCGCGTATGTAGACAACGTCTTCGGCGCGATTCCGAACGGCGACCTGCAATTTGTCCTCACCGACAATTGCACGGCCATCCCTCCATTGGTCGTTGCGAACAAAGCGAAACTTGCTGACTCGCAAGAACGCCTGATCGCGTCGAAAGAGACAGCACGTCAGACTTGCGGCGACGAGTTCTATCGTGGTGGCTGCAGCCTTGTTTCAGGCTTCCAGGCCAACATCGCTCCGCCTGTCTGTAAGTTCGGTAGCTGCCGCGTGAGCCCTGCGATTTATCAATAGATACGCTCCGCAAACCTTAGTTGGGAAGGATTTCACTCCTATCCCGGCTTTCGGTTTGCTACGCGAGTAATACGCTTCGCAATACAGAACGGGATCATCCTCGCGAGAAGATGGTCCCGTTTTTTTATGGCACCTCGGTTGCAACCCTGGCGACGGGCCGGGGGTTCGACCAATGATCGCGACGCGCACAAAGTTTCTTCTCTCTTCTCTCATTCTTACATGCCTGACGTCAGCCAGTCTGACCGCGTGTCACATCGAGAGCCCAAGTCCTCTGGACGGGCGCAACTCGGGTGAAGCCGGAGTTCAAGCCGCGTACGCGGATGGATGGACCGAGCTCAAAGTAACGAGCGGAAGTTTTAACAACCGTGACCTGACCATCGACATGGCGGGACACTTTCACCACACTCTCGACGCATGTCTTCGGGACTCCTATGGGAGTATGGATTTGAAGGATTGGAACGTCATCGCTTCGGCCTTGAACCATTCCATGAAAATCGTCGTTCCCGTGCTCACGGCCTCGCCGACGCCATCAGGAAACCCAAGTGGGCGCCCGATTTCGCAGCCGCCAATTCCAATTCCGACCTCAACTATACCAACAGGAACGCCTTCAACGGCTCCTACAAGCGTGCCCCGTCCAGTTCCTACCAATCACCCTTCGAGTCCTCGCCCGGTCAGCGCGTCCGTTCTAGCGGCGACAGAGCCGACGGCGGGCACTGCTTCCCCGACGCCTCTCACTCTCTGCTTCCCTGCTGAGGGCGAAGGCATCTGGAGGTTCGACGGAACCGCGGAGCTCATCTCTACGGGTGAAAAACGAACGGTCCTCGAGGCCAAAGGAAGCGAGATCTGCACCTCATTGAATGATCTCGAGATGGCGCGCGAACTCTACCATGCTCTGAACCGGTCAGTGACTCGCGCCGCCTTCTACGCCTGTCCCGAAAACCGTCCGTAAGGGCGGCCTTTCAGGGCTATTCAAGGACGACTTAGCTGAGGCTACGGAGGGCCTCGATCATCCGCGATCTCACCTGATCACTGAGCCGGTCCACGTCCGCGAGTGTCATGCCTGCGGTGGAAATCGGCGGAAGTATCTGGATAACTACTCGTCCACTTGAAAAGCGCTTCTGTGGCCAGCTTACAATCGGGGTCAGATTTGAACTGACCATTGGAAGCACGGGCACTTGAGCTTGAATTGCCATATGGAACGCGCCTTTCTTAAAAGGAAGCATTCCCTCACCTAGGCGATTCCGAGTTCCTTCTGGAAAGATCCAGACCGATGCATGCCTGCGCTTGATTTCATCGGCGACTTCTCTCAATACCTCGATAGCTCGCCGACTCTTCTTGCGGTCAATCATGATATTTCCGGATGCCATATAGAACCAGCCGAAAAGCGGAATCCAGCGGATCTCTTTCTTTCCGATGAGCACCGTATTCTCGGGATAGAGCGCTCCAAAGGTCGCCATATCCAGCGCACTCTGGTGGTTCGCAACAAGAACCGCGGGGCGGCCGGCGTCCAAAATATCCAAGCCGCGAATCTCTACTTTAAGACCCGAGATCTTGAGCGTTCCCCAAGAGTAGAAGCGCGCGAAGTCGCGACTCAATCGAGGATCGCCCCATCGGAAAATACACATCACGAGTCCCACCACACAGCAGAACATCATCCAAAGTAGATTGCCCAGCAACTTGAGATAGAGAATCACCTGGTTCATCGTGACTCCGACTATCTCACTGACGCGTTCGAGAGAGAAGGTCTTTGAGAGTATCGGGGTCGAGCTGAGGGTTCTGGCTATGATGATTCGGATGGGGGTCATCCGGAAGCTGAGTTACAAAATCAGGGTGCTCGTCGAGCGAGTGCCCCGTCCAAACGCCGTAGCTCACTTTAAGCTCACCGTCCGCTGTGGGAGTGCCATAGAGATCGTAGGTGTAGCGGAACGATGTCGGTAGTGAACCCACCGTATTGTAGTCGCCGTCGGGTTGAATCGGACGCGTACTGTGAATCCAAAGGCTCACATGCATGATCCGAGATTCCGCCGGATCTCGTTCCATTTTTCCCGTCGCCATCCAGACTGGATAGTTCCAAACCTGGCGGGTCATATCGATGTCCATGACAAACGGGCGCCCCCTTTCACCAATTTCCTTTTCAAGAAAGCGATGAAACTGATCGGGGTAAATGTCGTCAAAACTGCTGGTCGTTCGTGTGCCGTCAAATCGCTGCCCGAACTTTCGAATTCCTTCGAGATTCTCGTAACTCTTGATGAGGAGAGACTTCTGATCGGCAACCGTAAATCGCGTTCCTCGAACGATGAGATCTGTTTTCGGTTCGGGTTCAATCAGCGAAGCTGCAGACCAGGCATCGCATTCGCCCTCCCAGGAATCCGCGCCCCAGGAAAAGATATGGTCGCGCTCATAACCGGCGGCGTCCGAGTCGGGAAGTCCTCCCAACTGCCGCGCAAAAGAGTCGTATTTCTCGAGCGGAGAGACGACTCCGTTACGAGTCGCAAAAAGATAATTATCACGAGCTGGGAGCCAGGGGCCAGACCACCCGGGCCGCGCGGACTCAAAATGAATATCGCCATCTCTGACCGTGAGCGGACCGAACTCGCGAGTTACTTCCGTAAACTCCGCATCACGATCGGGAATAACAAGCTGACCTTCGACGAACTTCGGGACGGCGTGATCACCACGAGAACCACATCCGGCCATTACTGCTGCCACTACCACAGCGAATGAAGCGGTCACCCTGCGAGCCATTTTGTTTCCCCTCCTTAAAAAAAATCGGCCGGGTCTCGCCTGGGACAAGACGATCTCCGGCCGACTTTCAAAGAAACAAAATCAGAAGCGGATTGGCTTCGGATTTCCTGGTTTGCCATCGCCGGGTTTACCGTCGCCTGGCTTTCCGTCGCCGGGTTTACCATCGATTGCTGGGCAATTGTCGACGAGGTTTCCGGTCTCGCTCATTTCCACAAGCTTTGGATTCTCGTGTTTGCCGCGATCCAAGACGCTTGCGCAGAAATCAGTGATGCTGCCTTTCTGCCCGATAATTTCGTCACAGCTCAGCTTCTGCTCAACCGTGAACGTCTGCTGCACTTCTTTGAAGCGCAGGCAGGTTCCAGCCTTGCCCTGAATCGCAAGACTGTCGGTCTTGGCAGCTACATGCCACTTATCCGAGAAGATCGCCGTCGTGACCTCACGGGTGGAATCCAAAGCGACTTCACCTGGTGCACCCGCAACCCATGAAGTCTGGGTGTCGGTGCACTGGATGGTGATGTTCTGAGGAGCGTGCTGCTGCTCGAACTGACCAGGGTTCAAGCAACGCGCCTGAAGTTCCTCGATCGAAATCGGTTTGGTGGGCTGCCCTTCTGGCTTGTCGCCGCCTGCCATTGCTACGGATCCGGCTAGCGCGAAAATCGCGACGATTGCCACTCTCACCTTGGTTTGCATAATTTCCCCTTTTGCTTTCTGGTTGTCGCCATCGGCTACTGCATAGTTCCGACTGGCGTGCGGCGTTTGTGCAACCGAGGTGCCAGCTGCTCGTTAGGGGATTCGCACTTGGCTAGCGCGCTGCTCGCAGTTTTCCGGCGTTAATTAACGCGGTCATTAGAGGCAGCGGGCCGACCGGCGCAATGCATGTTTGATTGCAAGGCGAAAGGTTCGCGAAGCTCCGCAAAAAACAAAAAGGCGGCGGTCGAGTTTCGACCGCCGCCCATCCTGTTCAGACCGTAGTTCCTGTTCGATGCCTGGAAGATCCTGGGCATAAGTTTCAGAGCATTCGGTCTTCTTCAATCAAGCTCTTACGAACACTGATTGATGCGAAGCGTATGCCACTTAAGACTAGCGACTACTCGAGACCATAGCGGCGACGTTTACGCCAAAGCGTACTCAGGTTGATACCCAAGACACTGGCCGCCTCTTCAAGCGTCCGAGTGGTCGTCAATACGTGCTGAATATGCTGCTTTTCGATCTCTTCGAGGCTGATATCAGACGGCGCGATGGCCGCCGGAGATTGGCCTGGTTGAGGTGGCTGAGAGTACTCGAGGACGCGATCTGGAAGATCTTCGATACTCACCATCTCACCGGTCGAGAGAATCGCCGCACGTTCCAACGCGTTTTTCAGCTCTCGGATGTTACCAGGCCATCCATAGTTCTGAATCGCCCGCTTGGCGCCTTCATCAAGCTGTCTAGCCTTACGGCCAGTCGCCACGAAAGAACGCGCCAGAAGCTGCTCTGCGAGCGTAATCAAGTCTTCCGAACGCTGTCTGAGAGACGGCATGTGAAGCTCGATCACGTTCAGTCGGAAATAGAGATCTTCACGGAACCGACCGTCTCGAACTTCGCGTTCGAGGTCCTTGTTCGTAGCCGCGATGATTCTCACGTCGACGCGAATCGTTTTCGTGTCGCCAACCCGCTCGAACTCACGTTCCTGCAGGAAGCGAAGAAGCTTCGTCTGCAAAGCAGGAGAGATCTCGCCGATCTCGTCCAGGAACACAGTTCCGGTATCAGCCACCTGAAGACGACCCATCTTGTCTTTCACTGCGCCTGTAAAGGCACCGCGAATGTGACCGAAGAGTTCGGATTCGAGTAAGTTTTCGGAAAGTGTCGCGCAGTTCACGACCGCGAACGGCCCTTTGACACGAACGCTTCCGTCGTGAATGACTTTCGCGAGAAGGGTTTTACCCGTTCCGCTTTCGCCCGTGATGAGAATGGTTGAGTCCGTTACGGCGACTTTTTTAGCCGTATCCAAGACCTTCTGCATTTTCACGTTCGAAGTCACGATAGCCGATGGCTCAGAGAGAACGTCAACCGTGTCGCGCAAGCGATTGTTCTCGTCGCGAAGGCGACGGAACTCTTCGATGCGTCCCACCAGATGGTCGAGCTGCTCAGGAGTAAATGGCTTCACGAGGTAATCGTAGGCGCCGTTCTTCATAGCCGACACGGCGGTATCGATGCTGCCAAAGGCCGTCATCATCACCACCGTCGCCGACGGAAAATATTCACGGGTTTTCCCGAGAAGATCGAGACCGCTCATTCCGTCCATACGGAGGTCGGTCAACAAAATCTCCGGAACCTGCTTACGCATCAAAGCGACAGCCATCTCCCCGCTGTCAGCCGTCTCGACCTGATGACCGCTCTCCCTCAGAGCCGTTTCGATCGTACTGCAGATACTCTTCTCGTCATCAACTACGAGCACTCGCGCCACTGTAATCCCCTTTCTCTTGCTTCATTTTCTCTGTCTGAGGCGGATTCACCACTGCTGGCAAAGGTAAGCTGAAACAGAATTCAGCTCCCCTCCCCGGCTCACTGGTCATCCAAATACGGCCGCCGTGCGCAGCAATGATCTCACGTGCGATCGCGAGACCCATGCCGACGCTTCCCGAACGAGCGACACGCAAATCATAAAACGGACTGAACTTATCAAAAATACGGTCCTGACGGTTTCGATCGATCCCCGGCCCGCTATCACGAATTTTGATCTCAACATGAGTCTCGTTCGCGGCGAGAATGATCTCGACCTTACCACCCTTTGGAGTGTGTCTGAGAGCGTTGGTCATCAGATTCGAGAACGCCCACGAGATTTTTGTCGGATCGACGCGGATCTCAAGATTCCGCGCTTCAGGACCGATTTTCGCGGCGAGCTCAATTCCACGCTCAAACGCCTGAGGCTGGAAGAACTGGCTCTGCTGCTTGATCAAACGACCCACATCAACGTGCTGAATATCGAGCTTCTGAGTCAACGCGTCGAAGCGTGTGACATTTAAAAGATCTTCGAGAAGTTTTCTCAGACGATCCACATCGTCCGCGCAGGTCAAGATCAGCTGGCGGTGGGTCGGACTTGGAATCTGATCGACGACTTTCTTCAGAAGACGAGTCGCCATCGTCAGACTTGTCACTGGTGTTTTCACTTCATGAGAAAGCGTGGCCAGGAAGTGGCTCTTCGCCTCTTGGCTTTCGCGAACCAGCGTGATGTCGCGAGCAATAACCAACGTGTTGGCCTTCCAACGCTCGATCAAGTGCTCCGTAGGAGCATCGAAAGAATGCTCGACCTGCTCGATGATCTCTTCCGAAATTGGATAGGACTGAACGAGATAATAGAGTTTTCTCTGATCTTCAGTCACGAGTTCAAATTCAACTGGAATAGTACGAGCCACGGCCGCGGCAACTGCCTGAACACCACGCGAGGACTTCGGAAGAGGAGTTCCGTTCTCGTCCTCTGCTGGAGTCTTCGGTGTCTGAGAGACATTCAGTCCGCGCCAAGCCTGGCCCTTGGCCAATGCCAAGATTTTCTCTCCGACTGGATTTACGAAAAGAAGCTCTTCTCCGCGAAGAAGGAAAACACCATCCGAAATCGAAGCAGCGATGATGTCGGTTCTGCGCTTCTCGACGAGGAGACGGCGGAAGTTGATTGCGCGATAGCCACGAAGACGCTGAACCAGCTGATCAAAGCTGTGAGCGACTCGCGCGATTTCTGGTGAATCCCCTGACATCGGCGGCAGATTGTCTGGGAGGTCTTCTTCAAGCTTCACGGAATCGAGAACTGAAGAGAGCTCGGACAAAGGACCAGTGACGACACCGATCGCCTTCAATGCGCCGATCACCAACACGGCAATAAACAGAACGAGAAGAATGAGACCGTTTCTCAACCCTGTCTCGTACTCACGCCGAAGCTCGCTAGCGGTACGATAGACGGTCATCTGTTTCAAATCGATCAATGCACCGACTGAAGCGGCCGCTTCTTCGAAAGAGGCTCGAATCGCCGAATCTTTTCTTTGCGTCTGCGGCAAAGAGGCAAGATTTCCGTAAGTCTCGAAACGATCCAAAGCAGTGTCAAGAAGTCGGCGACTCTCGACCGTGTCCGAAACTGAACGAAGCTCTGCGAACAGGCGGCGCCCGCGAGCGATGTGATCGACTCTCAGCTCTTCATTTTGTGAATAGCGATCAAGACTATTAATGAGGTCACGAAGCTGAATTGTTTTTTCGAGCTCAGAATGCTCGCGAACAGCGCGGGTGGAACCCTGAATCGCCATCTTGTGGTACTGGAAAAGCGTCAGGACAGAGAACTGAATGGCAAGAATCATCAGGCCAACGAAGATGATCCCCAGTCGAACTTTTAGAGAAAGACCACGCAGCAACGAAACCAGCTTTTTCAAGCCTTTCGATGCCGGGTCAGTTGCTGAAGTGAGAAGAGTCGTCGCCACTCAGAATTCTCCTTGTTGGACGACATGAAGCTTTGGACCTGGTCCAAATTCTTCAACCCAGAGCATGCGAGACCGTGTCGCCCAGACTGATTCCGGAAAGAGTTCCATACACAGTGAGAGAATCGTATCGCCCCTCAATGAGTTTGAAAGCACGGGACGAAGACCAAGCAGGGACTTCCCAATGAGGAAAAGCGCCTCTGGAACATCTTTGTCAGTCGAATAGCGATCTACAAAGATCAGAAGAGTGCGGGCTGAAGCTGCGTAGAGAAAGGCCGCATCGACATTTCGGCCGACCTTGCCGTATCCAACGGCTTGAGCATGTGATCTCCGGCCTTCGGTCATGAACTGTTCTGCGGGAATGGCAGCATCGAGGTCGCGAACTTCGCGAACCATTCGACGGGCTTCGGATGAGACCTTAAGAAACAGGGACGAGACCATTCGTTTGCGATTTCGCTCGAGGTTCGCCTCGTGCTCGCGAATATGGGCCACCAGGAAACGGCCGCGGTCTTCCGACGCTCGCGACTCCATTCCTAGGCGTACGGCGAATGCAGTCACTGCTGATAGTCCGGCCACCGTCAAGACGGCCGAAAATCGCAGGATATGCGATACCGAAGAACGCTCCAACTGCTCCAACTGGTACTCCCCCCCGTTAGGAATATTCGGGGTATCACCCCTTTACCTAACCGTCCCGCCTAACGCAATTGCTATACCGCACCCCATAGCTCGATATTATTGGTTTTTTCTATCTCAGCAATTGATTGCACGCCCCAAATCGTGCAACTCGCAATGTGCAATCCGCACGGAGAGCTCAATGCTCTCCATGCGGAAGGCTTCCAGGCTGTGATGCGCGCCCATAAAAACCCGGATTAGGGGTCGTCAGCCTGGTTCTCTTGCCAGGCTTCGGTCGCACTTCGTCACGAAGGAGTGGTGTGGGGTGAACCATCCCTGGACGCACCCTAGAAGACTAAATTTAAAAACTGGATCCGTACTTACGATCGGCGCCGCATTAGAAGACCGGCGGCGACCCCGATCGCCAAGGCGGTGAATGCCAGCGCTACGGGTTTGTCCCGACCAAAGTCCTGAACTCTTCGAGTGAGCTGCTGGATGTCCAACGAATCGACCCAGTCGCCCATCTCCCCGGACAGGTCGTCAAATGCGCGCGCGCTCTCTGCTTCCCCATTCGGTGTGCGCCCTGTCCCGTTCAGTGTGCGGCCGTTCATTGTCATGACAGTTCCTCCGGGGTTGCTCAAAGCAAGCGCTCTGCCAACCCCTGGTACCGATGTTGAAGCGTCCTTGACCATGGAAAGAATGATGGAAGACAGAATGATGGGTCGTCCGCTGGCAAGCGCTGCTCTCTTCTTTGTCGTCGGTTACGCTCTCGGTTGCGGACGCTGGAAAGACGTAGGCAACTCGGGACTCAGAATCGCTGGGTCGCTCGGAAGCGTTGCTTATGGCCGCCTTTCGGAGCGGCTTAAATCGGCTCTCAGTGAAATCAAAGCGTCAGAGGGACTTGGCGCATCGAGTAGCAGCAGCAAAGATTCTGCCGCTTAGCGCGCAGACGCCGTCATTCCGCGTGTTCGCATCTGCTGGCGTTCTTCGAACTCTTGGCACCGCGCGCAGAGCCGCGCCTCGGGAAGGACCATCAGACGTCTTGATGGGATATGCTCATCGCAGTCTTCGCAGACGCCAAATTCGCCTGAAGTAATTTTTGTGAGCGCATGCTCAACGGCAACCTGATCGCGACGCCCCTGTTCATCGAGCGATTTCTTCCGATCAATTCTTTCGAGCGCCTGAGCCATGTCAATGATCTCGGCCGATGGCTCTTCTTGATCCTCAGCTTCATTTGGACGCGACCGGTCCGAAAAACGCTGCTGTTTCTCAATCAGGATTCCGTGAATCTGCTGCAAGGTATTCTCGTCCAATACGCCCATGCTTGCCCTCGTTTGCGGGCCGAGATTTGCCAGAAGCGAGCCAAAACGAAAAGAATCCTAGATTTGACAGGCCGAAGCGTAAGCTTGCAGATAGCGACTTGAAAGCGGTCGGCCAAGCTGCTTGGAGAACTCCAAGCTCACTTTTGAAAGCGCTTCGAGATCAATTCCCGTCTTCGCTCCCATTCCGTGAAGCATGTAGACAAGATCTTCTGTGGCGAGATTTCCGGTCGCACCTGGCGCGAAGGGACATCCCCCAAGACCGCCGACGGAGCTGTCAACCACGCGAACTCCGATTTCGAGCGAACGAAGTGTGTTGGCCAGTGCCGTGCCGCGAGTGTCATGAAAATGAACGGCGGTTTTCTTCACGCCTAGCGATTTGAACGCCGACTTCACCACGGCATCTACTCCGCCGGGTGTCGCAACACCGATCGTGTCACCCAGTGAAACCTGAGTAACGCCCAAGTCAGCCAGCTGACCGACTACTTTCAGCGCTTTGGCCGGAGCGACCTTTCCTTCAAAAGGGCAGCCGAAAACCGTCGAAACATAGCCTCTAACCAACATCTTGTTCTTTTTGGCGCGGCTGATGACGGTCTTAAAAACCTTCAGCGATTCGCCAATCGACATGCCGATGTTCTTCTGCGCAAAACTTTCAGTCGCTGCGGTGAAGACCGCAATGTGCTTCACGCCGGCTTCAATCGCGCGGTCCAGGCCTTTTTCGTTCGGCACCAGGCTCCAGGCGCGTGCGCCTCCGAGCGCGAGTTTTTTCTCGCGGACCATTTTAAAAATCTTTTCGCTGTCGGCCATCTGCGGAACAAGGTCAGGGCGCACGAAAGCGCCGAGCTCAAGCTCGCTCACTCCGGCGCCAACGAGCCCACGAATCAGAGCGATCTTCTGCTCTGTCGTTACGGGACGCTTCTCGTTCTGCAGTCCGTCGCGAGGGCCGACTTCAAAAACAGTGACCTTCACGTCAGGGCCTCCAGATCAACGAATCGGTCGCCGGGCGACAGCTGCTGACCTTCTTTGACGAGAAGCTTCTTCACGCGAGCCGCCATCGGGGCCTTGACCGAGAATTCCATTTTCATGGCCTCGACCATGACCAAGGGTTCACCTTCTGCGACCTGCTGGCCTTCTTTGACCATGACTTTTCTAACTTTACCCGGAAACTGCGCGACGAGATCGGCGTCTCCGGATCCAGCTGACGACCCGCCTCGTACGGTTGCGACAACTTCTCCGAAAAGTGGATGTCCGCCGATCGAGGTACCGAGTTTTCCACGAACATTCGAAAGCACGACACGGACTCGCTCGCGCACGCCGTCTTTTCCCGTACGCTCGGCGATCCAGTAGCCTCCGGGGCGCTGCTCAAATTTCCATTCGCCGCCCGCGGCTGATTCAGGAAGATCGTAACGTTTGGACGCAATTTTAAACTTTTCGCCGCTCATCGCGCACCACCGTTCTGAAAGTGCTGCCAAGGCGAAGGAAACGCCGATGCTCCAGGAGTCGTGTTCGCACTGCCACTCATGGTGCGACCCAATCCCTGCTTATGGGCGGCCGCAATGATCTCGAGTTCGAGTGCGTTTGGAACCGGCAAGAAGGTCCCCAGTTCCCGCTCAAGGAATCCCGTATCGACTTTGCCTTCCCAGACGGCTGGATGCGCGGCGATCGCTTGAAGGTAGGACTGGTTGTTACCCATTCCGACTAAGACCGTATCTGCGAGTGCGACGCGCATTTTTTCAATCGCGCTCGCGCGCGTTCCGGCAAAAACAATCAGCTTACCCAGCATCGAATCGAACTGAGTACCAATGGTTTGGCCCTCTTCAATTCCACTATCAACGCGAATGCCTGGGCCCATCGCCCAGCGCAGTTTCTCGACCCGACCCGGAGTCGGCATGAACCCCTGCGACGGATCTTCCGCATAAATTCGAACTTCGATTGCATGACCACGAGCCATCGGCGTTTCTTTTAGAATCGTCGCCTGAGGATTGAGCGCCTGTTCAATCTGCGCACGAACCAGGTCAACTCCGGTAACAAGCTCGGTCACTGGATGCTCGACTTGAAGGCGAGTGTTCATTTCGAGAAAGTAAAAACCTTTGCCCGACGCGGCGTTCGGATCAACGAGAAACTCAAGAGTACCGGCGCTTCGGTACTTCACTGCGCGAAGCAAACGCATCGATGCTTCGAAAAGTCCTTCACGCGTCTCGGCACTGAGATTCGGCGCCGTCGCTTCTTCCCAAACTTTCTGATGTCGGCGCTGCAAAGTGCATTCGCGTTCATGCAGATGGATACCACCTCCACGACCGTCACCGAAAACTTGAACCTCGATATGGCGCGGACGATCAACCATGCGTTCAAGAAAAAGCGTTCCGTCGCCGAATGCTGCAACCGCTTCAGCGGAAGCGCTCTCGGCAGAAGATTCAAGATCTTCGGGACGATCCACGCGACGCATCCCTTTGCCACCCCCCCCTGCCGCTGCCTTCAATAGAAGCGGGTAGCCTACGGTTTTCGCCGCGGCTTTAAGATCGCCACCGTTCGACACGCGCGCCCATGGCAGCGTCGGAACGCCTGCCTGAGTCGCGAGTTCTTTTGCGGCGATTTTTCCGCCCATGGCTTCCATGGTTTCTGCGCGAGGACCAATGAACGTGATGCCGGCTTTTTCGACCGCTTCAGCAAACACGGGGCGCTCGGACAAAAATCCGTAACCCGGGTGAATCAAGGTCGCGCCCACCGAGCGCGCCGCACCTACGACTGCTTGAACATCAAGATAGGCCGGAACCGAAACGACTTCGTCAGCGAATGTGAGATGCCTGGCCTCTTCGTCTCCGGGCGCAGCAATCGCGACGGTTCGAATGCCCATTTCGCGGCAGGTTTGAAAAACCCGGCATGCGATCTCAGAACGATTGGCGACGAGAAGTTTTTGAACGGTTCGCGTGGTGCTCATTGAGAACTCTTTCCCGTGATCTTTCCCGTAATCCAGGCTGGCTTCCGTTTTTCCAAGAAGGCCTTCACCCCTTCTTGCCCTTCGGGGCTCGTGCGCACGTCGGCAAGAAGGTCGGCTACGTATTCAAGAGGGTCGGGATGCGCCGCGCGGCGCTCGGGCCAAGAAAGCTCGAGCACGAGGGCCTTGGCTACTGCCATCGCACCGGGACCACACTGAGTAATGTTTTCCAGCGTCTTGTCGATCGCAGCCGTGAGTGCGGCTTCGTCGGCGACGACTTCGTGAACGAGTCCGATTTCATAGGCGCGCTGAGCGCCAAACCGCTCTGCGCTGATGAAAAGACTGCGCGCATGGGAGGCGCCGATTTTCGCGATGACGAATGGGCCGATACAGGCAGGAACGATTCCCAAGCGAACTTCGCTCAAGCTGAACTGGGTGTCTTGAGTCGCGATGACTTTGTCGCAGATACTGACAAGCCCTACGCCCCCGCCGATTGCCGCTCCATGGGCGGCGCCGATCAATGGTTTTGGGCACTCATTCATCAATCCGAAAAGCTGCGCGAGCTTTCGGGTGTCTTTCAAATTTTCGGCACGATCGAGCTCGATCGACTTCTTCATCCAGTTCAAGTCGCCGCCTGCGCAGAACACCGGGCCTGCGCCTCTCAAAACCACCGCGCGAATGTCGGCTGACTTGATCTCGGTCGTAAAGACTCGGGTCAACTCATCGATCACTACTTCGTTGAATGCGTTTCGAACTTCCGGGCGATTTAAGACCACCTCGAGAACGGACGCATGCTTTGGGTGACGACTGAGTTGAAGTGTCTGGTATGACGGCATATATAGGAATTCATGACATAACCGGCCCCCTATGGGAAGACTGGTTAACCGTTAGCTTTCGCACCCGTGTAAGGAATCTGCCATGCCTGTCTTGCGCTCACTGATTCAGACCTCGTCGGATGAATTCAAAACCAACGCCGAACACCACCGCAAGCTTGCGGCTGAACTGGACGAGCGCCTCGCCCAGGTTCGCTTGGGCGGCGGGGCCGAAGCCAAGGCTCGTCACGAGAAGCGCGGAAAGCTCTTTGTCCGCGACCGCATCGCAAAGCTGCTCGATCCGGGCTCGCCTTTTCTTGAAATCGGCGCCCTAGCCGCCTTCGGAGAATACGACGGCGCCGCCCCTGGGGCAGGCGTAGTCACCGGAATCGGCGTGGTCCATGGCCGCGAAATCATGGTCGTGGCCAACGATGCGACCGTTAAAGGCGGAACTTACTTTCCCCTGACCGTAAAAAAGCACCTGCGCGCCCAAGAAGTCGCGCGCGAGAACCGCCTTCCTTGCGTTTACCTGGTCGACTCAGGCGGCGCTTTCTTGCCTTTGCAGGCCGAAGTTTTCCCCGATCGCGACCACTTCGGGCGCATCTTTTTCAATCAGGCCCAGATGTCGAGTGAAGGCATTCCACAGATCGCGGTCGTCATGGGTTCTTGCACCGCAGGCGGCGCCTATGTGCCAGCCATGTCGGACGAAACCATTATTGTTCGCAATCAGGGCACCATTTTCTTGGGTGGTCCTCCACTGGTTAAGGCCGCCACGGGCGAAATCGTCACCGCAGAAGAGCTCGGCGGAGGAGACGTCCACTCACGCACAAGCGGCGTGACTGACCATCTCGCCGACAATGACGAGCATGCACTTGAGATCGCGCGCGACATCCTGGCCAACGTCAACCGCAAGACTCCGACCGCGATTGAACGTGTGGCGCCTGAAGATCCGCTTTATGATCCGGCCGAGATCGCGGGCATTTTGCCGACCGATCTGCGCAAACCATTCGACGTGCGCGACATCATCGCCCGACTCGTCGACGGCTCACGCTTTCACGAGTTCAAAGCGCTTTACGGAACCACCTTGGTCACGGGCTTCGCCCATATCTGGGGCTACCCCGTCGGCATCATCGGCAACAACGGTATTCTCTTCAGTGAAAGCGCCCAAAAGGCCGCACACTTTATCGAGCTCTGCTGCCAGCGCCAGATCCCACTCGTCTTCTTGCAGAACATCACCGGCTTCATGGTCGGAAAAAAATACGAAAGCGGCGGCATCGCTCGCGATGGCGCGAAGATGGTCACGGCGGTTTCAAACGCCAAGGTTCCGAAATTCACAGTCGTCATCGGCGGAAGCTTTGGCGCTGGAAACTACGGAATGTGCGGCCGCGCCTATCAGCCGCGCTTCCTGTGGATGTGGCCAAATTCGCGGATCTCGGTCATGGGTGGCGAACAGGCTGCAGGCGTTCTCTCGCAAGTGAAGATGGAACAGCTCGAAGCGCAGGGTAAAAAGCTCAGCGCTGAAGAAGTCGCCAAGATTCAGGATCCGATTCGCGCTCAGTACGAACGCGAAGGCAATCCGTATCACTCGACCGCGAAGCTCTGGGACGATGGCATTCTCACACCATGGCGTACTCGCGAAGCCCTCGCGCTCGCGCTCTCAGCCTCGATGAACGCACCGATTCCGGAAACGAAATTCGGCGTTTTCAGGATGTAA